>Ga0335075_10010760_pt1 | contig 13881 bp, 11 predicted proteins | sample Lox_Sample_24_FD_206723 | JGI IMG/M metagenome (GOLD analysis project Ga0335075, IMG submission 206723) | Soil microbial communities from Loxahatchee National Wildlife Refuge, Florida, United States - Lox_Sample_2.4 | ecosystem: Environmental > Terrestrial > Soil > Wetlands | place: USA...
ATCGACGCGATGCTCAACCTGAAGGGGTTCCACGGCCACCACGGCTTGGAGGGATACCGGGCATTCGAGACGCATAACCTCGGCAGCCAGGTGCCCAACAGCGTGCTCGTGTCGAGGGCGATCGACCTGAAGGCGGACGCGGTGCTCGTCTCCCAGACCGTGACCCAGCAGAACCTGCACGTGCAGAACCTCACAGAGCTGGTCGAGATGGTCGAAGCCGAGGGCGCCCGCAAGCAGCTGATCCTCACGTGCGGCGGGCCGCGGGTGTCGAACGAGCTGGCCAAGGAGCTCGGCTACGACGCGGGGTTCTCGAAGGGCACGTATCCAAACCACGTCGCGAGCTTCATCGTGCGCGAGCTGGCCGCGCGCCTAGAGGCGGGTCGATGAAGATGGGAGACCGTCGAGCACAGTCTCTGCAGAACGGTTGGCGTCACCGGTCAGAGGGCGAGACTGGGGTGTGAGCGAGGGCAGCATCTCCGCGCTGACCGAAGGGCTGCGGCGGGTGGCGCTCGTCGGGCTCGCCAAGAACACGGGCAAGACCGAGACGCTGGCCGCGCTGCTGCGGGAGCTGGCGCAAAAGGACATCCGGGTGGGCGTGACCTCGGTGGGCCGGGACGGCGAGGAGCACGACGTGATCGACGCGCGGATCGACAAGCCACGCATCCACCTGCAGGCCGGCAGCCTGGTGGCGAGCACGGGCGCGCTGCTGCGAGCGAGCGGCGTTGCGCACGAGCGGCTGGCGCAGACGGGGGTGCGGACGCCCCTCGGCGAAGTCGCGATCGCCAGGCTCTCAGAGGAAGGCGCGGTCGAAGTCGCCGGTCCGAGCGCGGCAGCGGACGTGCGCGCGGTCAGCGAGGCGATGCTCGGGTACGGCGCCGAGCAGGTGCTGATCGACGGCGCGATCGACAGACGGGCCGCCTCATCGCCGGCGGTGTCAGACGGGTTGGTGATGGCCACCGGGGCGGTGCTCGGCGAGAGCATCGAGCAGGTCGTGGCGGCCACGAGCGACGCGGTGCAGCTGGTCAGGCTTCCGCCGGCGGGCGAATCGCCCGAACCGGTCGCGATCCCCAGGCGGCTGGTGCTGAGCGGCGAGCCGGCAGAGATCGCGGCGCTGCTGGCCGAGCACCCCCGAACAAGCGCGTTCGCCGTCGAGGGCGCCCTGAGCGAGCGCTTTATCGAAGGCCTGCTCGCCGCCCGCCGCGAGCGGTCCGGACGGGAGATCGAGATCGTCGCAGAGGACCCGACAAGGGTGTTCCTCACGCGCCACGGACCGGGCTGGTACGCCCGTCAGGGCATCGCGATCGCGGCAAGGAAGGGGATCGATCTACGCGCTATCACGGTCAACCCGGTCGCGCCGCAAGCGCACAGCTTCGACTCCCGCGGGCTGCGAGAGCTGATCGAAGCGGCGATACCGGACGTGCCCGTGCTGGACGTGTGCGATGAGGATTACTTGGCGTTGGCGAAGTAGTCGGCGTTGATCTGGGAGTACTTCTGCCACTCCTCCGGCAACTGATCCTCGGCGAAGCAGGCGTCGACCGGGCAGGCCTCGACGCAGGCGTCGCAGTCGATGCACTCCTCCGGGTCGATATAGAGCATCTCGGCCGCGTCGTATCCGGGCTCGTCGGGCGTGGGGTGGATGCAGTCGACGGGGCAGACCTCGACACAGGAGTTGTCCTTGGTGCCGATGCACGGCTCGGCGATCACGTAGGCCATTCGCTTCTTTCTGGTTCGTTGGTCAAAGGATGTTGCGCGGGGGTCCGCTGGGGGAGACGCATATTGTACGAAGCATGCTGCTGTTGACGGGTGCGACCGGCCAGGTGGGCTCGGCGCTGCTGCGCCGGCTCGTCGACGACGGGACGGAGGTGCGCTGCCTGGTGCGCGACCCCCGCCGGCTGGGCACGATGCGCGTGCGGGTGCAGATCGCGCTCGGCGACCTCGCCGACCCGCCCTCCTACCGGAACGCGCTGCGCGGCGTGGATACGGTCGTGCACCTGGCCGCGACGATCCGCGACCAGCCCAAGGGCTCGATCGAGGAGCTGAACGGGATCGCCACGTGGCGCCTGGTCAGAGCGGCCCAGCACGCCGGGGCCAGGCGGTTCGTGTTCTTCTCGACGCTCGACGCCTCGCCCCATCACCGGACGCGATTTCATCGCGCCAAGGCCGCCGCGGAGCAGGCGGTGCGCGAATCGGACCTCGACTGGACGGTGTTCGCCCCCTCGATCATCTACGCGCCCGGCGACGCCTGGCTGACGCTGCTCGAACGTCTGGCGCTGGCGCCGGTCATGCCGATGTCGGGCCTCGGCCGCGCGCGTTATCAGCCGATCTGGGCCGAGGACGCCGCCGCCTGCGTGAAGGCCGCGCTCACCGCGCCCACGGGCGATCGGCGCCGCTACGAGCTCGCGGGCCCGGAGACGCTCACCCACACCGAGATCGTCCGGCTGGTGCTCGACTCGATCGACCGCCCCCGTCCGCTGCTGAAGATCCCCACCCCGATCATCTCCCGCGGTCTGCGCCTGCTGGAGGCGACGTTCAAAGAGCGCGCGTTCGCAACCTGGGACGAGGCCGAGCTGATGGAGTGCTCGCTCCTCGCCCGCTCGGGTGCGGAGGATGTGGAACGCCTGGGCGTGGTCCCCAAGCCGATGTGGGCGGTCCTGGACAACGGCCACCCCGGGTGAGCTACATGCTCGGTCGCCGCTCCGCCCACGGCGACGCCTCTTCCAGCTGCGAGGCGAGCGCCAGCAGCGCGGCCTCGCCCGCCGGGCGCCCGACGAGCTGGACGCCGAGCGGCAGCCCGTCCTCGCCCTGATACAGCGGCAGCGAGATGCCGGGCTGACCGGCGGCGTTGAACACGGGGGTGAACGGAGTGAACAGGCCCGAGCGGGTGAACGTCGACATCGGGTCCGGGGCGGCGGTGTCGAGTGTGCCCAGCGCCAGCGGGCGCTCGGCCAGGGCGGGAGTCAGGAGCGCGTCGTAGGGCTCCAGGAACATGGTCAGCTGGCGCGCGAACGCCTGTAGCTGTACGACGGCGGCCAGACCCTGGGTCGCGTTCAGGCTCTGGATCATCGAATGGATCGCCCAGCTCATCGGCTCAACGTCCTCGGCGCTCGGCTCATGCCCGGCGATCATCCCCGAAGCGGCGATCCCCAACGAGATGTACGTGCAGAACACCACGCCGAACAGCTCCGCCAGGCCGTCCACGCGCCACGGGGGTTCGACCTCTACGACCTCGTGCCCGAGCGAGCGCAGCAGCTCGGCCGCCCGATCGACCCCGCGCGCGCAGATCGGATCGATGGCGGCCTCGGCCAGCGGCGCGAACTTCGTCATCGCGATCCGCAGCGACCCTGCCCGCGCATCTGCACCTTCGCCGACAACGGTCGTGGGCGAGCGCCGGGCAGACAGCGCGAACGGCTCCGCCGGCGGCGGCGCCCAGGTTGCATCGCCCGGCTCATAGCCTGAGAGCACATCGAGGATCGCGGCCGTGTCGGCGACGGTGCGCGTCAGCACACCGTCGATCTCGATCGGCGAGTCGCCGAGCACCGGCGCGAGCGAGATGCGTCCCCGGGCGGGCTTCAGACCCACGAGCCCGCAGCAGGCGGCGGGAATCCGGATCGAACCGCCCCCGTCGTTACCGTGCGCGACCGGCACCATCCCGGCGGCGACCGCGGCGGCCGCCCCGCCCGAGGACCCGCCCGGGGTCCGCTCCAGGTCCCAGGGGTTGCGGGTCGGCCCGAAGATGCGCGCCTCGCTGACTGGCAGGATCCCGTACTCGGGCAAGGTCGTCGTCCCGACGATCACAAAGCCGGCCTCGCGCAGGCGGCGGGTGACGTTGTGGTCGTGATCGGCGACGTACTCGGCCATCAGCGCGCAGCCGTTCGTGAGTCGCAGACCCTCAACCGCGCGGTTGTTCTTGATCGCGATCGGCACACCGGCGAACGGCCGCTCGTCGCCCGGACCGATCTCAGCCGCCGTGGCCAGCGCGCGCTCGCCGTCGATCTGCACGAACGCGTTGCACTCGGGGTTGAGCTCCTCGATGCGCGCCAGCGAGATCTCGACAAGCTCGCGCGCTGAAACCTCGCCCGCGCGCACCATCCCGGCGAGCTCGGTGGCAGAACGGAACATCAGGTCGCTGTCGGGCACTGGCGCCTCCCGGGATCGCTGGTTCAGAGCGCCCGCGCGGGCCTCCACTCGGTAGGAGCCTACCCGCACACCGATTCCTGCGACGATATGCCTGGCGGCGGGCCAGTCATAACTTCAAGCCGAAAGCGAGTGCCATGAGCGCGGTTGAAACAGCAGAGGTCCAGTCGGGCCTGGAAGGCGTCGTCGCCTTCGCCACCGAGATCGCAGAGCCGGACAAAGAGGGTGGCGCGCTGCGCTACCGCGGCGTCGACATCGAAGACCTGGTCGGCACGGTCCCCTACGAGCAGGTCTGGGGCCTGCTGGTGGACGGGCGCCTGCAACCCGGTCTGCCGCCGGCCGAACCGCACGCGCTGACCGTGCGCTCGGGCGATCATCGTGTGGATGTGCAGTCCGCGCTGGCGATGCTGGCCCCCGAGTGGGGGTTCGGGCAGCTGATCGACATCACCGACGAGGAGGCCCGCGACAACCTCGCCCGCGCCTCGGTCATGGCGCTGTCGTTCGTGGCGCAATCCGCGCGCGAAGCCGGCCAGCCGCCGGTGCCCCAGGAGGAGATCGATCAGGGCCGGACGATCCCCGAGCGCTTTCTGATCCGCTGGCGCGGGGAGGCCAACCCCGACCACGTCAAGGCGATCGACGCCTACTGGATATCGGCCGCCGAGCACGGGATGAACGCCTCGACGTTCACCGCCCGCGTGGTCGCCTCCACCGGCGCCGACGTCGCCGCCGCGCTGTCGGCCGCCGTGGGCGCGCTGTCCGGCCCGCTGCACGGCGGCGCGCCCTCGCGCGTGCTGAAGATGCTCGACGAAGTCGAAGCCACCGGCGACGCCGAGCGTTGGGTCTCGGACGCCCTGGATCGCGGCGACCGGCTGATGGGCTTCGGTCACCGCATCTACCGTGCCGAAGACCCGCGCGCACGGGTGCTGCGGCGGACCTGCGCGGAACTGGGCTCGCCCCGATTTCAGGCCGCCGAGGCGCTGGAGAAGGCGGCGCTCGCCGAGCTGCACGCGCGCCGGCCCGACCGCGTGCTGGCCACGAACGTCGAGTTCTGGTCGGCCGTGATCCTCGATCTCGCCGAAGTTACGCCCGACCTGTTCACACCGATGTTCACGTGTGCGCGCGTGGCCGGCTGGTCGGCGCACATCCTCGAGCAGAAGCGCGAGGCCAAGCTGATCCGCCCGACGGCGAAGTACGTGGGCGAGGGGCCACGCCCGCTCAGCGCGGTGGCGTAAGGACCCACGCCAGATTAAGGACCCAGAAGAATATCTGCCGGGATTGAGACCGCCGTTCCGCGGCGTCAGCCGCTACCCGCGATGCTCGACGTGCTACCCAAACGCAAGAGGGTCCGGCATCCGTGCCGAACCCCCTGTCAGTCACATCGACAGATCGGCGCGCTCCGTCAAGGCGGACGGAGCGCGCTCGACGGATGGCTACATCATCCCGCTCATGTCCGGCATCCCACCGCCGCCCGGCATCGCCGGTTCCTTCTCCGGGACCTCGGCGACGATCGCCTCGGTCGTGAGGATGTTCTTGGCGATCGAGGCGGCGTTCTGCAGCGCCGAGCGCGTGACCATCGCGGGATCGATGATCCCCTCGGCGACGAGATCGACGATCTCGTTGGAGGAGGCGTTCAGCCCCTGGCCTTTCTTGGCCTTGCGCACGTCGTTGACGACGACCGAGCCCTCCAGGCCCGCGTTCTCGGCCAGCTGACGCAGCGGCTCCTCGAGCGCCCGCAGCACGATCCGCGCACCCGTGCGCTCGTCGTCTGAGCCGTCGGCGGAGGCGCCGTTCTCACCGAGGGTCACGGCCGTGGCCGCCTGCAGGAGCGCGACGCCGCCGCCGGGCACGATGCCCTCCTCCAGGGCCGCCCGGGTGGCCTGCAGGGCGTCCTCGACGCGGTGCTTCTTCTCCTTCATCTCCGTCTCGGTCGCCGCGCCGACCTTCACGACGGCGACGCCCCCGGAGAGCTTGGCCAGGCGCTCCTGGAGCTTCTCGCGATCGAAGTCCGAGTCAGTGTTCTCGATTTCGGCTTTGATCTGGTTGATCCGGCCTTTGATCGCCTCCGCATCACCGGCGCCGTCGACGATCGTGGTGTTGTCCTTGGCCACGACCACACGACGGGCGCGACCGAGCTGGGAGAGCTGGGTGTTCTCCAGCTTCAGCCCCATCTCCTCGGTGATCACCTCGGCGTTCGTGAGGATCGCGATGTCCTCGAGCATCCGCTTGCGCCGGTCGCCGAACCCGGGGGCCTTGACGGCCACGCCGGTGAACGTTCCGCGCAGCTTGTTGACGACCAGGGTCGCCAGCGACTCGCCCTCGACGTCCTCGGCGATGATCAGCAGCGGCTTGCCCGACTGGATCACGGCCTCGAGCACCGGCAGCACATCCCTGACCGAACCGATCTTCGAGTTGGCGATCAGGATGTACGGATCCTCCAGGGTCGCCTCCATGCGGTCCTGGTCGGTGACCATGTACGGGGAGATGTAGCCCTTGTCGAACTGCATGCCCTCGGTGAACTCGAGGTCCATGCCGAACGTCTGGCCCTCCTCGACGTTGACCACGCCGTCCTTGCCGACCTTCTCGATCGCGTCGGCGATCACGTCGCCGATCTCCTCATCGCCGGCCGAGATCGTCGCCACGCGGGCGATCTGATCCTTGCCGGAGACCTCCTTGGACTGCGAGGCGATGTTCTGGACGACCTGCTCGACCGCCTGCTCGATGCCGCGCTTGAGCGCGAGCGGGTTGGCGCCGGCCGCGACGTTCTTCAGGCCCTGCTTGACGATCGCCTGGGCCAGCACGGTCGCGGTGGTGGTGCCGTCGCCGGCGACGTCGTTGGTCGCCGTGGCGACCTCGCGCACCAGCTGGGCGCCCTGATTTTCGAACACGTCCTCGACCTCGATCTCACGCGCGATCGTCACCCCGTCGTTGGTGATCGTCGGCGCGCCGAACTTCTTGTCGAGCACGACATACCGGCCCTTGGGGCCGAGCGTGACCTTGACCGCGTTGGCGACCGCGTCCACGCCCGCCTCGAGCGCCTTGCGCGCCTCGGCGTCGTACTTGATCTCCTTATGTGCCATGTCTTGTTATCTCCTCTGCGAGACCGCCGGTCTCGCTGCTTGAAGTTTGTGTGTCGTTTGAGTACGCCTTGAACGTTGGTGGGTCGTTTGGTCGGCCTTGAACCGGGTTGGGATCCGTCAGGACGATCGGTCCAGGCCTAGAGGACCTTGGCGAGCACGTCGGACTCGCGCAGCACGAGCAGATCCTCGCCGTCGACTTTGATCTCGGTGCCGCCGTACTTGCTGTACAGGACCTCGTCGCCGTCAGACACGTCGAGCGGAACGCGCTTGCCGTCGTCGTCGATGCGCCCGTCGCCGACTGCGAGGACCTTGCCCTTTTGCGGCTTCTCCTTGGCGGTGTCGGGCAGGACCAGACCGGATGCCGTGGTCTGCTCCTCCTCGATCGCCTGCACGATCAGTCGATCGCCCAGGGGCTTGAGCTTCATATCGTTCAACCTCCGCTGTTTGGGGACTTTTTGCGCTTCGCTGGCACTCTAGCAACGAGAGTGCCAACACACTGAGGACCCCACTATAGAGAAGTTGCCGCGGGCTCCGGTGTCAATTCTGTGCGCCGCCGAAGCCCTTCGGTCAATTTATGCGCCCAGCCCGGCGGCGAGCACTGGCATCGCCACTCATACCGTCAGCCAAGCGGGGCGCGACTTTTCAGGCCGGCCGTCCGCGAAGCGGTTTTCGGCCGGCCTCGAAAACGTCCGCTCCCGCTCAATTCTGTGCGCCGCCGAAGCCCTTCATCGCCTCGGTCATACCGGCCGGCTTGTCGAGGATCTGCGAGAAGCGCACGACCGTGACCGTGTCGTTCAGCGATACGGAACGGCCGTAAATCTGTTCGAGGAAATGGATCAGCTCCTCGTGGCGGCGGAACTCGGGGTTGTCGTGCTTGATGTCGCGCGGAGACAGATCGGCCAGCGCCATCACCTCGACCTGGTCGATCACCGCTTCGAAGATTCGTTCGCGCGGGGAGTATTGGTAGCCGATCGTCACGAGCACCGCCTGGTTCTTGCGGTACTTGCCGGACTTGTCCCCGAGGCGGATCGTCGCGGTCTTGCGCCCGCGCAACAGCTCGTCGGCGAAGATCGTGGAGTAAAAGTTGAGAACCTGCACGGAGCGCAGGCTACCGGTCTTTGTCCGGCCGGTCCAGCGCGAGCGCCACCATCCCGCTACCGACCCTTGCCCAGCCGACCCAGCGCGAGCGCCACCATCCCGCTACCGACCCTTGCCCAGCCGGTCCAGAGCTAGCGCCACCATCCGGCGCTCGCCGTCGTAGCTGAGCGCGCTCTGCGCCTCGCGTAGGTCGATCCAGCGGGCCTCCAAGACCTCGTCGTCATGGTCGGCCGTATCGCCCGCGACATACTCGAACAGGTAGAACGTCACGCTCTTGCCGATCGTGCGCCCGTCGCGTCGGTACCAGTAGCGCGACTCGCCCAGCTCGCACACGAGCTCGCCCGTGACCCCGGTCTCCTCGCGCACCTCGCGCGTGGCGGCATGCAGGGGCGTCTCGCCCGGATCGACGTGCCCCTTCGGCAGCGCCAGCACCTGCGAGCCGTTGGCCGCCAGGCGGGTCGGCACGATCACGACCACCTGCTCGCCGCGCACGACCACGCCGCCGGCGGAGCGCTCCTCAGAAGACATACCGCTCCAGCGCACGTACGTCATGCACGACCAGCCGCCCGCGCCCCTGGGAGATCACCCCGGCGCGCTCGAGCACCGCCAGAAAGCGGCTGGCCGACTCGCGCGAGGAGCCCGCCAGCTGGGCCAGGTCTGCCTGGGTGGTCGTCACGAGCACGTCCTGCCCGTCCGGCGCGCCGTCCGGGCGCTCCTGGTCCCGCGGGCCCTCCGCACCGTCCGGGCGTTCCTGGGCCACGAGCTCCATGAGCACGGCCGCGACCCGGCTCTGGACGGTCTGAAACGACTGGCGCGACAGGCGCTCGTTCATCTCACGCAGGCGCCGTCCGAGCGCGATCACCAGACGCGTGGAGATTTCCGGGTGCTCGACCATCAGCCGGCGCATGTCGGGACCGAGGACCGCCACGACGGTCGTGGACTCGACCGCTTCGACGGTCGCCGAGCGGCGCTCGTCCTCGAACATCGCAAGCTCGCCGAAGATGTCCCCGGGACCGAAGGTGGCAAGCGTGATCGTGCGCCCGTCGGAATGCTCGCGCACCGCGCGGGCGCGGCCCGAGCGCACGATGTAACAGGTGTCGCTCTGATCTCCCTCGCGGAACACGACCTGTCCCAGCTCGAACTCGCGCGGGACGGCCAGCTCGGAGATCCGCTGCAGATCGGCGGGGTGCAGCGTGGAGAACACGGGCACGTGCGCAAGCAACTCGACGACCTCGGCTGAGCGCATACCGGCCACGGCGCAGGGATATCACACCGCGCCCTCACATCCAGACCGGCGCCCGCCGCGCACGCGCGACGCTATCTTGGGGGGGATGACTGGGAGGATGACTCGGCTCGCCGGGAGGATGGCGCGGAGGATGGCGCGGTTCGCGAGCCATGCCGCTGCCCTGACGCTGGCGGTGGGCGCGCTGTCGGCGCCAGCGCTCGCGGTCGCGACGGCCGGGGCACAGGGCGCGCCGGCTCGGCCCGGCGGGCACTCGCTGCTGTCCTCGCGCGAACTGTGGGCGACCGTCGATGTGTGCGACCCCTCCGATCAGCCCAACACGGTCGGCGTGCGCGGCTCGATGCCGGGCGACGGACACCCGAAGGACACGATGTACATGCGCTTTCAGCTGCAGTACCTGGACACGAAGACCGGCGCCTGGAGCGATCTCGTGCACGGCGGGAACTCGGGCTTCATCGCGGTCGGCACCGCCAAGTCCGTGCGCCAGGGCGGCACGAGCTTTCAACTCGGGGCCCCGGTCGCGGGCCAGCCCGCATACACGCTCAGAGGCCTGGTCACCTTCCAGTGGCGCCACGGCACGAGCGTCCTGCACGAAGCCACGCGCACGACCTCGGCCGGCCATCAGGGCGTCGGAGACGCCGACCCCCCGGGGTACAGCGCCGCGCAGTGCGCGATCGCCTAGGCGACGCCCTACCACTGCCGACCCCTACGACCACCGGTCCCCTACGACTAGCCGGCCCCCTACGACTACCGGTCCCCTACCACTGCGGACCCCCTATGGCTGCCGGCCCTTTCCGCTCACGCGCTGAGCGTCAGCCGCCGGGGGCCAGCCCGGAAGCCGTACTCGATGAGCGCGCTCTCCCACCGCGATCCGATGGCCGGCTCGCCGTCGATCCGCTCCAGGGCGATCCTGCCCACCTGCCCCGCGTGGACGGCCTCGGCGAGCGCCCGAAGCGCCAGCCGCACATACTCCCCGGCGCCGCCCGGCCGGCCGGCGCCGATGTCGGCTCCCAGCGTGATCAGTCCTCGCCCGCCACGCTCGAGGTAGAGCACCGGCTCCTCCCACACCATCACGACGTACGCGCCGGCGACACGCGCGGGACGGCGGCCGTGCTCCCGTCCTGCGCGTGCCGGCCAGGGGAGCGCGGCGCCGTAGGGCTGCGCTGGGTCGGCCGCGGCGAGCACGAGCGTGCGTGCGTGCGTACCGGGGGGACTCGGCGCGCCTGCACCGGCGGTGACCTCTGCGGCGAGGCCTGTACCGGCACCCTGACCGCCCGCCGCCGAGCTGCGCCCCGCACGCAGCCGCTCGACCGCGCCGGGCAGCGCGAATTGGGCGCCGCCAAGTCCCTCGATGAAGTAACCGCGGCGGCACACGCCGAGCGTCTCCAGCTGGGAGAACGCGTCGTACAGCAGCGCGAACCCGCCGCGCACGCCCTCCGCGAGGACCTGCTCGCGGGTGACGATCCCGTAGCGCTCGAGCAGCAGCTCGGCGAGTGCGCGGCGGCGCTCGGGGGAAGGCAGCGGGGTCGAGGAGGAGGAGGAGGAGGAGGAGCGTGATGGAAGCGGCACAGAGGACGTGATCGAGGAACCCCGTGCGGCGGGATCGGTGAACAGGCCAGTGGTCAGCGACCAGCGGCCCTGGACCTGCTCGGCGACCGACCCGCCGGTGCCCGTGCGCCGCCTGGCGAAGCGGGAGCGCCCGACCATCGCCAGACCGGAATGCGATCCCGTTCGCCCGGCGCCTGTCCGTCCGGCGAAAGCGCTCTGCCCGCCCGCCACGGCCCGTCCCCCGCGCGCCAGCGTCAGGTGCGGCGCCCGCAGCGGCGCCCATGCGTCGTTTGTGACCTCCCCTGCCCAGACGAGATCCCATAGCGCCTCGCGCAGCGCCTCCCCCGCGATGTCGAGCTCCGCGAGCAGGTCGGTGAAGAAGCACGGTCCTCGGGCGAGCCGCTCGCGCAGGAGCTCGTGTTCGGCAGTGCTCGGCGACGAGCCGTTCGCGCCGGCAGACCGGGACGCGGACGGCACCGACGGTGGGCCGATCGCGGGTGCGTCCGCGCGGAAGTACAGCGCCACGCGCCCGGAGCTACGCCCCATCGAACCTGCCCCCACCCACACGACCTCGCCGCTCGCGCACAGGCTGTCCATCCACGCCTGCGAGTAGGAGCCGGTCCGTCGCGGCAGCACGTCGCGCTCCCAGATCTCCGCGGGCAATGCCAACCCCTGCAGCGGCACGAGCACCTCGCGCAGGCGGTCCACTCCCGCGGATGATCTGCTCAGCCCGCCCGCTCCGTGACGGTCCACTCCCTGCCACGCGGGCAGGAACGCGGCCAGCGCGCGGACATCGACCGGCTCGACCTCTTTGCGCAGCGCCGCCAGGGAGGCTCGCCGCAGGCGACGCAGCACCTCCACATCGCACCACTCGCGCCCATCCCCTGGGCCGATTGAGCCCCCATCCGCGAGACCGGTTGAACCCACCTCCGCAGGGCTGGTCGCACCCAACTCCACAGGGCTGGTCGAACCTACCTCACTCAGCCCAGGCGTGGTGGAGTGGGCCACAGTGGGTCTCAGCTCTCCCCGAACGATCTCGCCCTCGCGCTCCAGCTCGCGCAGGACCGCGCTCATGTCGACCCGATAGCGAGCGCGCAGCTCCTCCGTCGTGAACGGACCATGCGTACGCGCGTAGCGTGCGACCAGCACGCGCAGCGCGTCGGGCACGTCTCCCAGAAACGCATCGGGCAGCCCGCCGGGCGGTACGGCGCCGAGCGCGTCGCGGTAGCACCCGGCCTCGTCAGCCGCCACATAGCGCTCCTCGCCGCCGATGCGCAGGCGCACGGCGCGCCGTTCGCGCTGCAACTCCGCCAGCAGCCCGTCGGCGTCGACGCCGTCGAACACCCGCTGTGCGACCTCCTCGCGGGTGAGGTCCCCGAGCGCGCGCAGCACGTCGTGCAGGCTGTCCCGATCGGTCGCGCGCGTGATCTCAGAGCGCCGCTGCAGCTCATCCTCCACGCGCGCAAGTGCGCCCGGGTCGATCAGCTCGCGCAGCTCCTCCTGGCCGAGCAGCTCGCGCAGCAGATCGCGGTCCAGCGCCAGCGCGGCGGCGCGGCGCTCGGCGCTCGGTGTGTCGCCCTCGTACATGTAGGTGGCGACGTAGTCGAACAGCAGCGAGGCGGCAAACGGCGAGGCCGTCTCGGTCTCGACCTCGACGAGCGAGATCGCCCGGGTGTGCAACCCGCGCAGCAGCTCCTGCAGGCCGGGGACGTCCAGGATGTCGCGCAGGCACTCGCGATAGGTCTCCAGCACGATCGGGAACTCCTCGTAGCGGCGCGCCACCTCGAGCAGGTTCTGGGACTTGAGCCGCTGCTGCCACAGCGGCGTGCGCCGGCCGGGATATGCGCGGGGGATCAGCAGCGCGCGGGCAGCGTTCTCCCGAAAGCGCGCGCCGAACAGGGCCGAGCCCCCGAGCTCGTCGGTCACGGCCCGCTCGACCTCCTCGGGCTCGAGCAGGATCAGCTCGGCCAGCGCCGGCGGCCCGCCGGCGATCGACTCGGCCGCCCGCTCCGAGCCTCCGTCTTCGCCGCCGTCCTCATCGCTGCCGCCGCCCACCTCGCCGCCATCGCCGTCCAGGCCACCGCCATCCAGATCGGGCAGGCGCAGGATGATCCCGTCGTCGGTCCAGATCGCGTCTGTCTCCAGCCCGAAGCGCTCCTGCATGCGCCCTGAGAGCGCAAGCCCCCAGGCGGCGTGCACACGTGCGCCGTAGGGAGAGAGGATGCAGATGCGCCAGTCGCCGATCTCGTCACGAAAGCGCTCGACCACGATCGTGCGCTCGCTCGGCAGCACCCGCGTCGCGGCCTGCTGCTCGCGCAGGTAGGCGATCAGGTTGCGCGCCGCCCGCTCGTCGAGGTCATAGTCGCGCTCCAGCGTCGCCGGCTCCTGCTCGACCGCCCAGCGCGAGAACGCGCCGATCGCCTCGCCCAGCTCCTTCGGGCGCCCGACCGAGTCGCCCTTCCAGAACGGCACCGCGCCGGGCGCGCCCGGCGCCGGCGTGACGATCACGCGGTCACGCGTGATTTCCTCGATCCGCCAGGTCGAGGCGCCGAGCAAAAACGCCTGCCCGGGACGCGCCTCATAGACCATCTCCTCGTCGAGCTCGCCCACGCGCCGCCCGTCGGGCAGCGTGACCGTGTACAGGCCGCGATCGGGGATCGTGCCGGCATTGGCGATCGCCAGCTGGCGCGACCCCCTGCGCGCGCGGATCGTGCCGGCCACGCGGTCCCAGACGATGCGCGCCCGCAGCTCGCCGAGCTCCTTGGACGGGTAGCGCCCGTC
>Ga0335075_10010761_pt1 | contig 13880 bp, 12 predicted proteins | sample Lox_Sample_24_FD_206723 | JGI IMG/M metagenome (GOLD analysis project Ga0335075, IMG submission 206723) | Soil microbial communities from Loxahatchee National Wildlife Refuge, Florida, United States - Lox_Sample_2.4 | ecosystem: Environmental > Terrestrial > Soil > Wetlands | place: USA...
CCTCTCCGGCCTCAAGCAATGGTCCGAACCGGTCATCTACGATCGGCTGATCGCCGCCTACTGGAAACTCATCAGCGACCGGGAGCTTGCGCGCAACCTGACGCGCCTGCACGCCCGCGTCTGGCGCTCTCTCATCGCCGGCGACATGGAAGGCTTCGAGGAACTGCGCGAGACGCTGGTCGGCGCGCTCGAGCTTTGCGGTCTCACGCTCGATCATTTGGCGGAGGTCGACGCCGAGATCATGATCGAACTGCTCGATGTAGTGATGGCGCGCTACAACCGTTCGCATCGCACCGCCAGGGCCTATCATCTCGCGCTGATGGAGCTTGCCGGACGATTGCGGCCCGTGCGACTGGCTGCGTGAGGGGGCGGGAACTGTTTGATACGGAACTCGGCGGATCGCTTCTTCTTGACCACGATCGCGAGCCGGCGGATCGCCGTTTCCGAGTCCGTTTTGAGCCACTCCAAGGACTTGCGGCGCCATTTTCGACTTGCGCCGAAGACCCAAGAGGCTCTTTCCGCCGCCGGAGTTGGGCGATGATCGGAACCTTCGCGGATCAGGTTCGGCTCTCCCAGAGCGGCCCGGCGCCCGGCCCATTAGCGCCTGATCCCGAAAGTGGATACAGGTTTTCGGATAAGGTCACGCTCAAAACAAAGACCTTAAGACACCCGGTTCGATTCAATCGGAATCGATAAGGCTCCACCGCGAACGCGAACCCGGTCTTTTCGCGGCGGCTGGCGCGAGCGCACTTGATCTAGTATATCTATATACTTAAGAGATTATCGAGAATGATGTTGCAGGCGCAGAGCTTGGCGGTTATCGTCCGATTCGGGCAGGTTATTCGCCGCGCGTCAGGTGGGGACGTCGCATCGTGGAGATCGTGGAGGTTCCGCCGCTCAGGCGTGGCATTGAATGGCCGACCGCAGCGCTGGCGTTCGCCATTTATGGGCTGTGGCTGATGGCCACCTATTTCTATCGCGATCTGCCATGGTGGGGTCTGACCGCCGTGGGCGCCTGGATCATCGCCTGGCAATTGAATCTGCAGCACGAGACCATCCACGGCCATCCGACGCGGAACCGCGCCGTCAATGAGGCGATCGGCTCATGGCCTTTGTCGCTGTGGCTTCCCTATTCGATCTATCGCGCGACCCACCTCGCCCATCATCGAGACGAGAATCTCACGGATCCGCTCGAGGACCCGGAAAGCTATTACTGGACGTCGTCGGGATGGGGCGGCTTGGGACCGGTCTGGCGCACGCTTGCTCTTGCGCGGACAACGCTCCTCGGGCGGATCGCCCTCGGCCCGGCCTTTTCGATCATGGGCTTCATCCTTGATCGATTGCGCGACGCCTGGCGCGGCGAACGCGGCGCGCGCCGCATCCTGGCGCGCCACCTCATGTTGTGTGTCCCGGTCCTGATTTGGGTGATCGCCGTCTGCCGGATGCCGCTCTGGATTTATGTCGCGTGCTTCGTCTATCCCGGCGCGAGCCTTGCAATGGTGCGCTCATTCGCCGAACACCGCGCCGTGCCCCAAGCGGAGCGGCGGACGGCGATCGTCGAGAATGCGCGGATTTTGGGGCCGCTGTTCCTGTTCAACAATCTTCATGCGGCGCATCACCTGCGCCACCGGGTGCCGTGGTATCAGCTGCCAAAATTCTACCGGCTCAATCGCGCCGCCCTGATCGAGCGCAACGGCGGCCTCGTCTATCATGGCTATTGGGACGTCGCGCGGCGTTATCTCCTGAGGCCGCACGACAGCCCGATTCATCCAGGCTGGGACCGACGAGCGGCGTGAGCGGCGAAACGCCGATCGCAGTTCTTCCGATGTACGATTTTCCGTGGGTAGCGGCGGCGAACGACGCGCTGTGGGCGTCAATCCGCGCGCGGCTCAGCGGGACCGGCGTCCGAGGGCCGGCGAAACTGACTCGTGGCGGCGATCTTGCCGCGCAATGGCGACATCCGAGCCTCATCTTCGGTCAGACCTGCGGCTACCCCTATGCGACCAGCCTCAAGGATGCGGTGACGCTCATTGCCACGCCGGAATATTCGATTCCTGGCTGTGAAGGCCCGTCGCATCGAAGCTTCATCATCCGCCGCGTGAGCGACCCGCGCCGGAGCTTGAGCGAATTCAGCGGCGCGATCGCCGCGCTCAACGGTTACGACAGCAACACCGGCATGAATCTGTTCCGCGCGACGATCGCGCCGATCGCAGGCGGAGCGCCTTTTTTCCACGCGACCCTCGTCACCGGCTCGCACGAGGCGAGCGTCGAGGCGATCGCCGAGTGCCGGGCGGATCTCGCGTCGATCGACTGCGTCAGCTTCGCGCTCATCGGACGCGGCCGTCCCGAACTCGTCGACCGCGTCGCCATCGTCACCGAGAGCCTGCTTTCGCCATGCCTGCCCTTCATCGCTTCCGCAAGCCTTGGGCGCCAAACGATCGACGCCGTGCGTGAGGCGCTGTTTGCGGCGCTTGCCGACACGGACCTCGCCGAAGCGCGGGCGGCGCTGGGCCTCAAGGGCGCGCGCATCTTAACGCCCGCCGACTACGAACGCGTGATCGAGATCGAGCGCGACGCGGCGGCGGCTCACTACCCGCGGCTCGACTGATCGCGCAACCCCTTCGCCCCGCAAAGCCCGTCGAAAGGCGGGCGTCTCTCGACGCCCCATGCAAGGAGGAGGGATGGACGCAGCCATTGACCGCGCCCACAAAGTACACGTCTCAGGTCTCCACGATCCCGCCGAGATCGCCCGCCTGCGCTCCGCTCTCGCGGCCGTGCGGCAACGCGAGATAGTCGGCCGAGCGCATCTCGTAGAGGCGCGAGGCGGCGCGCGCGAACTCGAAGGCCTCCGCCCCGTCCACATCCGAATAGAGAGACTCCGGCTCGCCCGCGGCCGAGGCGATCAGCTTGACCCGCATGTCGTAGAGCGCGTCGATGAGGGTGATGAAGCGTCTCGCCTCGTTGCGTTCGCTCTCGCTCAAGCGGGGGATGCGGTCGAGGACGATGGTGTGAAAGCGCTGCGCGAGCTTGAGATAGTCGGCCGGCCCAAGCGGACGCCGGCACAGGCCATCGAAATCGAACCGCGCGACGCCGTCGATCGCCTGCGGAACATCAAGCTCGCGTCCGAGCAATTCGATCCTCATTGAGGGGCCACGCCCATGGCCTGTCAGCGCGAGAAACGCCGCGTCCAGCGCGGCGTCCGCCTTCGAGCCAAGCGGCGTATAATAGACTGGCGCGCGCTTGAGCTTCTCGAGCCGGTAGTCGGCGCGCGCGTCGAGCTCGACCACGTCGAGCCGCTCCTTCAGAAGGGCGACGAAAGGCAGGAACAAAGCGCGGTTCAGTCCGTCTTTGTAGAGATCGTCAGGCGCGACATTCGATGTCGCCACCACCACGACGCCTCCCGCGAACAGGCCCGTGAACAGCCGGCCTAAGATCATCGCGTCGGCGATGTCGCGCACCGAAAACTCGTCGAAGCACAGCAGCGAAGCCTCGCGCGCAAGCTCGGCCGCGACCGGCGCGATCGGGTCCTCACCCGTCACTTCGCCGCGCTTCAAGGCTTGCCGCCATTGGTGCAGGCGGGCGTGGACGTCGGCCATGAAGGCATGAAAGTGCGCGCGGCGCTTGAGCGGCGCCTGGGCCTCGTCGAAGAACATGTCCATGAGCATCGTCTTGCCGCGGCCCACGGGCCCATGGATGTAGAGGCCGCGCGGCGGCTCGGCGACTCTCAACCCCATGAATCGGGCGAAGGCGCTCGGCCTCGGCTCGGCGCGATACCCTTCGAGCGTTGCGCTCAGCGCATCGAGCCTGCCCGCCACCTCGGCCTGAGCCGGGTCGAATGCGAACCCGCGCTCGAAAACGAGCGCGCAATAGCGCTCGGCGATGCTGCTCATGCGGGCGCGCCTTCTCCGTCTGGGAGAAGGTGGCCGGCCATAGGCGCGTCCGAAAGGACCCCCGTCCTTCCGGACGGGCTATCGCCGGCCGGATGAGGGGTCCGCGCGCGAAGCCGCAAGATGCGACAGGCCCCCTCACCCCTGGCCCCTCTCCCCATAGCCCGTCGAGAGACGAGCGTCCTCTCGAACGCCCTTTGGGGAGAGGGGAGAAAAGGAGCGCTAATGCGCCTCCTCCCAGCTCTGCGCGGCGTGGGCGTCGACTTTCAGCGGGACGTGCAGCTTGACCGCGGGCTCGGGCGCGTCGACCATCACTTTGGCTGCGACCGGCAGCGTCGCCTCGACTTCCTCGTCCGGCGCCTCGAACACGAGTTCATCGTGGACGGTCAGCAGCATCTGAGCGCTCAAGCCAGCCTTGACGAGAGCCTCGTCCATGCGGACCATGGCGCGGCGGATGATGTCGGCGGCGGTGCCTTGCAGCGGCGCGTTGATCGCGGCGCGCTCGTTGAACGCGCGCTCGGAAGGGTTCGACGCGTTGATGCGCGGATAATGGCACTTGCGGCCGAACAGCGTGGTCACATAGCCGTTGGCGCGCGCGATTTGCTTGGTCGCCTCCATGTAATCGCGAATGCCCGGGAAGCGTTCGAAATATTTCCTGATGTAGTCGCCGGCCTCGTTGCGCCCGATGCCGAGCTGGTTGGCGAGGCCGAAGGCCGAGATGCCGTAGATGATGCCGAAATTGATCGCTTTCGCGCGCCGGCGAATTTCAGCCGGCATGCCCTGGATCGGCGCGCCGAACATTTCGGAAGCGGTCATGGCGTGAATGTCGAGTTCGTCGGCGAACGCCTTCTTGAGCGCCGGGATGTCGGCGAAATGCGCGAGCAATCTCAGCTCGATCTGGCTGTAGTCGGCCGAGATGAGCTTGCGGCCCTTGGGCGCGACGAAGGCGCGGCGGATCTTGCGCCCTTCCTCGGTGCGGATCGGAATGTTCTGCAGGTTCGGCTCCGACGACGACAGTCGTCCGGTCGTGGTCGAAGCGAGCGCATAAGCCGTGTGGACGCGGCCGGTTCGCGAATTGACGAAGCCCGGCAGGGCGTCGGTGTAGGTCGACTTGAGTTTCGAGATCTGCCGCCATTCGAGCACGCGCGCCGGCAATTGGTGGCCCTCGGCGGCGAGGTCCTCGAGCACGCTCGCCGTCGTCGACCAGGCACCGGTCGCGGTCTTCTTGCCGCCGGGCAGGCCCATCTGGCCGAACAGGATGTCGCCGAGCTGTTTCGGCGAGCCGGGGTTGAAGGGCGCGCCGACAATTCCGTCGATCTCGTGCTCGAGCGAGCCCATCCGCTGCGAAAACTCGCCCGTTAAGCGCGACAGCCTATCGCGGTCGATAGAAATACCGCGTCGCTCCATGCGCGCCAGCACTTCGACGAGCGGACGCTCGAGCCGCTCGTAGACCGTCGTCATTTTCTCGGCGACGAGGCGCGGCTTCAAAACTCGCCCGAGACGCAAGGCGATGTCGGCCTTCTCCGCGCCGTATTCGCACGCCCTTTCGATGGACGCGCGCTTAAAGCCGAGGAAATTGCGGCCCGAGCCGGCCACTTCGCTGAGCGCGATGGACTTCACGCCGAGGAAGCGCTCGGAGAGCGTCGCTATACTATGGTCGTCGCCGGTCGCGCCCGCGTCGAGCGTGTAGGAGAGGAGCATCGCGTCGTCGATCGGCGCGACCTGAACGCCGCGCAGGGCGAACACGTGCATGTCGAATTTGACGTCGTGGCCGATCTTGACGACGCCCGGCGCTTCGAGCAGCGGTTTCAAAAGCGCGATCGCTTCGGCTTCCGCGATCTGGCCGGGCGCAAGGCCTCCGCCGGCGAAGAGATCGTCGCCGGTCCGGTGGCCGATCGGAATGTAGCAGGCTGCCCCCGGCTTGAGCGCTAACGAGACGCCGATCAGCTCCCCTTGCAGCGGATCGGGCGAAGAGGTCTCGACGTCGATGGCGACGAGGCCTTCCTCGTGCGCGCGCGCGATCCAGCCGCCGAGCTCGGCTGCGCTCCGCACGATCGTGTAGGCGGCGCGGTCGATCGGAGCGCGCGCCTCCTTTAAGCGCGCGGCCGCAAGATCGGCCGGCGAAGCGCCCTCCGGAATGGCCTTCGGCTGCGGCGGCGCGTGGGCGGGCGCGGGCGCCGGCGGAGCGCCCGCCTCGCCTTCCGGCGCTTCTCCTTCTCTTGTCAGAAGGGCGACGCCCTGGCCGCCCGGCCACGCCCCCCGGCCGACGAAGCGCAGGTCGGGCTCGACCGACGACGCCTCGACGCCGCAAATCTCGGCGGCGCGGCGGGTGAGGGTGGTGAGCTCCATCGCCTTGAAAAAGGCGATGAGCCGCTTGCCGTCCAGCTGAGGCGTCGCGAGCGCCTCGAGCGGCGTTTCGACCGGCACATTGCGATCCAAGGTGACGAGCTCTTTCGAGATTCGGATGCGCTTGACGTTTTCGGGATCGGTCAGCGCTTCGCGCCGCTTGGGCTGCTTGATCTCGGCCGCGCGGGCGAGCAGCGTCTCGAGGTCGCCATATTCGAGAATGAGCTGCGCGGCGGTCTTGAGCCCGATGCCGGGCGCGCCGGGCACGTTGTCGGTCGAATCGCCCGCAAGCGCCTGAACGTCGATGACCTTGTCGGGGCCTACGCCCTCGAAATATTCCTTGACCTCATCCGGGCCGAAGCGCCGCTCCTCGCGCGACCCCGCGACCCCGGCCTGGCCAGAAGCCGGGTCGTACATCGTGACGCACGGCTCGACGAGCTGCATGAGGTCCTTGTCGGCCGAGACGATGAGAACGTCGGCGCCCGCCTCGCGCGCCTGGCGGGCGTAAGTGGCGATGAGGTCGTCGGCCTCGTAGCGGCTCTGCTCGATCGGGACCATGCCGAAGGCGGAGACGGTCGCGCGCATGAGGGGAAACTGCGGCAATAGCTCCTCGGGAGGATCCTTCCGGTGCGCCTTGTAGGCCGGGTAAATGTCGCGGCGGAAGGAGTTCTCGGTCTTGTCGAAGATGATGGCGAGATGGGTGGGCGTGTGGCCCGCGGCGCCCTCGCGGATGAACTGCAAAACCTTGGTCGCGAACAGCCTGACCGCTCCGGTCGGCAGGCGGTCCGTCCGGTAGTTGTATTTCTGGTCCTGGCGGATCGATTGATAATAGGCGCGGAAGACGAAGGACGAGCCGTCGATCAGGAAGACGTGGTCGCCGGGCCCGACGGGGCGATGGGGCTGGGTCATGGGCCCCTCACATAAGCGATGCGGCCGCGTAGCGCCATCAGATTGCGGCCGCCGATTTGTTAGACGCCGGTCCTTGACCGCGTCCGGCCGCGCGCGGCTGCAGCGCCGTTCATGGAACAGTCATTCTCCAGGTCGCATTGTCGCGCCCTGAGGAAAAGGCGGGATGGCTGTTCGCAACGTCCTGGCCGCCGCGGCGGCGGCAGCGATCGCGGTCGGCGCGGGCTTCGAACTGCGCAGCGCGCAGTCGTTCACGATCCCCGACGCGTGCGCGCTCGGCGCCCCGGATTGCGCCGCGGTCTGCCGCAGCCTCGACGATCAGAGCCGCTCGCCGGCGGAGTTCGTCGCGCTCGCCGCCTATCAGCTCGGCCCGGAGCGGCCGATTCCGCTGCCGCCCGCAAACCTCACGATGCCCGCCCCGGTTGACCCGCACGATGTCTATGCGGGCGCTGGGGCGAACATGTTCAGTCCCGTGGTCGCCGCGCAGCCGTCGCGGGTCTATTCGCCCAATCTCATAACCGGCAAGGTCGACGTGATCGACCCGCAGACGTTCAAGGTCATCGACAGCCTGCCCGCGATCCCGAGCCCGGAGCACATCGTTCCGTCCTGGGATTTGCAGACGCTCTGGGTCACTGCGGACGTCAGCGAGCGCGGCGGTCACGGCGGCGTCGCGCCGATCGATCCGAAAACCGGCAAGCTCGGCAAAGCCATCGACCTCCCCGACGCCTACAACATGTATTTCACGCCCGACGGCAAATCGGCGATCATCGTCGCCGAGGCGATGCGGCGGCTCGAGTTCCGCGACCCGCACACGATGGCGCTGCAAGGCTACATCCTCACGCCGAAATGCGCGGGGATCAACCACGCCGACTTTGCGCCCGACGGCTCGTACGCGATCTTCACTTGCGAGTTCAACGATTCGCTGGCCAAGATCGATCTCGTCCATCATAGGCTCGTCGAGACGCTGCCGCTCACGCCCGGTCACATGCCCCAGGACATCCGCGTCGCCCCCGGCGGCAAGATCTTCTTCGTCGCCGACCTGATCGGCGACGGCGTCATGGTGATCGACGGCGACACCTTTGGGCAGCTCGGCTTCATCAAGACGGGCATCGGCGCGCACGGGCTCTATCCCAGCCGCGACGGGACGAAGCTCTATGTCTCCAATCGCGGCACCCACAGTCTCGCCGGACGGAGGCGCGGTCCGGGCAGCGTCTCGGTGATCGATTTCGCCACGCGCAAGGTTATCGCCAACTGGCCGGTTCCGGGCGGCGGCAGCCCGGACATGGGAAATGTGAGCGCCGACGGCAAATGGCTGTGGCTGTCGGGGCGCTATGACGGCGCCGTCTACGCCTTCAACACCGACGACGGCTCGGTGAAGACGGTTCCTGTGGGCGGCATGCCGCATGGCCTTACCGTCTGGCCGCAGCCCGGGCGCTATTCCCTCGGTCATACCGGGAACATGCGCTAACAGGGGGAAGCGTCTCCTCCTCGCCCCGCTTCGCGGGGAGAGGGGCAAGGCGCGCGGGGAGAGGGGACGTCGCGAGGTTGGAAGCGCCGCTCACGCCAGACTGGGCCACGTTCTTCTCGGCCGAGCTCGCCGCTCTCGCGGCGCTGACCGGATTCGTCGTAGTGGCGATCTCGATCAACCTTTCGCGCATCCTCGCCTACCCCCATTTGCCGACTCGGGCAGGCGAGGCGCTCATCGGCCCGGTCGGCGCGATCACCGCGACCAGCCTCGTGCTCATCCCCGGCCAGCCGGCGGCGCTGCTCGGCGCCGAAGTCATTGCCATCGGCCTCGTCATCGTCATTGCGCCGATGGTCTTCCAGGCGGGCGTCTGGCGTCTGCGGAGGGACGCGAGCGCGCGCGAGCGGATCGCACGCGCGGTCACCAACGAGGGCTTCAACCTGGCGTTTGTGATCGGCGGCGCGCTCCTGTTCGTTGGCGCGCGCGCCGGCCTCTACTGGATCGCCGCCGGCGACATCCTCTGCATCATTGCGATCGTGCTCAGCGCCTGGGTGCTGATGATCGAGATTCTGCGCTGACGCTTTGCGCCCGACCTTACTTCATCTGCTCGAGCAGATGCGCGGCGCTCGAAACGTCGGCTTCACCCGGCTTGGGCTCGATGTTGAGCTGTTTGACCACCCCGTCCTCGACCAGCATCGCATAGCGCTTCGAGCGCACGCCGAGGCCCCCGGCCGAAGCGTCGAAGTCGAGGCCGAGCGCCTTGGCGAAGTCGCCGGCGCCGTCGGCGAGAAAATCGATATGGCCCTTGGCGCCCGTGGCGTCCGACCAGGCGGAAAGCACGAAATGGTCATTGACGGCGGTCATCGCGATCGCGTCGACCCCCTTGGCCTTGAACGCCGCCTCGCCGACGATGAAGCCCGGCAGGTGGTTCTTGTGGCAGGTCGGGGTGAAGGCGCCCGGCAGGCCGAACAGCACGATCTTCTTGCCGGCGAAGTAATCCTTCGTCTCCACCGGCTTCGGCCCGTCGGGGGTGACGAGACGCACGGTGACATTGGGCAGGCGGTCGCCGACTTTGATGGTCATGGGGGCCTCGGGTTATAGCGCAGGTCGCGGCCCACGGACGCGGGCGCGGGAGCGAGACTAGACGATGGGCGCTCGGGCCGTAAAGCGGCCAAGGCGTCGCGAATTGGCCTGGACAAACCTGTCTTGCCGCGCAGTATGATTCATTTCTTGCGCAATACGCGCGGGCGAGAAGCGCTCATGGAGACGAATCTGGACACCGCGATCGGCGCGCTGAAAAGTCGCGGTCTCGATTCGCTGCCGCCGCTCGCGGTCGTGCTTGGCTCGGGCCTCGGCGCTTTCGCCGACGAAGCGCGCGACGCGGTCGCGATCTCGTATATCGACATTCCGGGCTTTCCGGTCCCGAGCGTCGAGGGCCATGCCGGGCGCCTTGTGGTCGGGACGATCGAGGGCCGGAGGGTCGCGCTGTTTCAGGGCCGCGGCCATTATTACGAGCGCGGCAACGCCAACGCCATGCGGGTCGCGATCGACGCGTTCCGGGCGCTCGGCGGCGAAGCCCTGCTCTTGACCAACGCAGCCGGCGGCCTCAACAAGGAATGGCGGCCGCCGGCTTTGGTCGCCATCACCGATCACATCAACTTTTCCGGCTTAAATCCGCTGATCGGCCATGGCCGTGCGGACCGTTTCGTGCCGTTGACCAAGGCCTATGACGATGCGCTGCTGGCTCGGCTGCACGAAGCGGCGAGAAGCGCGGGCGTCACGCTCAACGAAGGCGTCTACATGTGGTTTTCCGGGCCGAGCTTCGAGACGCCGGCCGAGATTCGCGCAGCGAGGATCCTGGGCGCTGATCTCGTCGGCATGTCGACCGTGCCGGAGGTGATCTTAGGCCGCCGCGCCGGCTTGCGCTGCGCCGCGGTTTCGGTCGTCACCAACTATGCCGCGGGTCTCGCCGGCGGCGACCCGAGCCACGAAGAGACGCAGGCGGTTGCGGCTCAGGCCTCCGACCGCTTCAAGCGCCTGTTGCGCGGCTTCATCCGTCAATATGAGCCGAGGCGCACATGACTCTCCCGCGCCACGCTGCCCCCTCCATCATGCTTCGCATGGTCCCCCTCCCCCGCCGCTTCGCGGCATGGGAGGATGGCGCGCGCCAGCTGGCGCAGCTTGCGAATCCTCCCCTGCAAAGCGGGGGAGGGGGACCGCGCGAAGCGCGGTGGAGGGGGCATAAGCTCCCAAATCCGCGATGATTCTCCCCCAGGAGATCATTCGCTTAAAGCGCGACGGCGGCGCTTTGAGCGCAGGCGAGATCGGCGATTTCGTCGCTGCCCTCGTAAGCGGCGCAGTCACCGAGGGACAGGTGGCCGCCTTCGCCATGGCGATCTATTTTCGCGGCATGAGCCTCGACGAGCGCGTGGCGCTGACGCGCGCGATGACCCGCTCGGGCGTGAGCCTCGATTGGCGCGCCATGAACCTCCCGGGCCCGATCCTCGACAAGCACTCGACCGGCGGCGTCGGCGACAATGTCTCGCTGATGCTGGCGCCGATGCTCGCGGCCTGCGGCGCCTATGTGCCAATGATCTCCGGGCGCGGGCTCGGTCACACCGGCGGCACGCTCGACAAGCTCGATTCGATCCCAGGCTATGCGTCGCAGCCGGACCTCGCTCTGTTCAAGCGCGTCGTGAAGGAGGCGGGCTCGGCGATCATCGGCCAGACCGCCGACCTCGCCCCGGCCGACCGGCGTCTCTACGCCATCCGCGATGTCACCGCGACCGTGGAATCGGTCGCGCTCATCACCGCCTCGATCCTGTCGAAGAAGCTCGCCGCCGGGCTGCAAGGGCTGGTGATGGACGTCAAGACCGGCTCCGGCGCCTTCATGCCAACGCTCGACGGCTCGCGCGAACTCGCGACCAGCATCGCCATGGTCGCCGGCGACGCCGGGCTCCCGACTGTTTCGCTCATCACCGACATGAACGAGCCGCTCGCCAGCGCCGCCGGCAACGCGGTCGAGATACGCAACGCCGTGGACTATCTGACCGGCGCGCGACGCGACGCGCGCCTTGATCGCGTGACGACGGCGCTCGGCGCCGAATTGCTCGCGCTCTCCGGCCTCGCGCGCGGCGTCGACGCGGGCGTCGACGCCCTGAAACGCGCGCTCGAGAGCGGGGCGGCGGCCGAGCGGTTCGAGCGCATGGTGGCTGGACTCGGCGGCCCGACGGATTTCATTTCACGCGCGCATGCGCTCCTGCCCCGAGCGCCGGTGCTCGTCGAGGCGACGCCCGGGAGGCGCGGCTTCGTCGTCGGCATCGACGTGCGCGCGGTCGGTCTCGCCGTGGTCGAGCTCGGCGGCGGAAGGACGCGCGCCGCCGACTCGATCGACCCCGCGGTCGGCCTGACCGAGCTCGCTCCGATCGGCGCCGAGGTCGGCCCCGACTTGGCCCTCGCCCGCGTGCATGCGCGTGTCCCCGATCAGGCCGAGGCGGCGGTGCGGCGCCTCCGCGCCGCTTACCGCCTCGACGAAACGCCGCTATCGTTGGTCGACCCGGTGCTCGAACGCATCGGCGCAACAGCGTGAGCGTGCTCATCGCGGTTTCCGGTTGGGACCCTGCGCCCTGGCGCCGAGCGCTGCAATCGCTTTTGCCATCCCGTTCGATCGCGATGCTCGACGAGCCGTTTGACCGCGCCTCGATCCGCTATGCGGTGAGTTGGCGTCATCCGCGTGGCGCGCTCAAGGGCCTTCCCAACCTTCGGGCGATCTTCTCGCTCGGCGCCGGCGTCGATCACGTCTTCGTCGATCCCGCTTTGCCGGATAAGCCGATCGTGCGGATCGTCGATCCCGATCTCACCGAGCGCATGAGCGAGTGGGTCGTCATGCACGCGCTCGTTCACTTACGCCAGCTTCGCCGCTACGAGCGCCAGCAGCGCGAGCGCGTCTGGGCGGACGACGACGAGCAGCCCAAGGCGGGCGACGTTCAGGTCGGCTTGCTTGGGCTCGGCGTATTGGGAAAGGACGCCGCGGCGAAGCTCAAGGCGCTGGGCTTCAAGGTCGCGGGCTTTAGCTTAACCCCGAAGTCGCTGCCCGGAATCGCCTGCTTTTCCGGCGCGGACGGCTTGAAGCGCCTGCTCATGCAAACCGACATGCTCGTCGTCCTGCTGCCGCTCACCGAAGACACGCGCGGGATCGTCAACGCGTCGCTCCTGGCGGAACTCAGGCAAGGCGGCCCGCTCGGCGGCCCGATCCTCATCAACGCGGGACGCGGCGGCCTCCAGGTCGAAGCCGACATCCTCGCCGCGCTCGATTCCGGCATCCTCAAGGCCGCCTCGCTCGACGTGTTCGAGCGCGAGCCCCTGCCGAGGGAGTCGCGCCTCTGGACGCATCCCGCGGTCTATGTCAGCCCGCACAACGCGGCGGTGTCCTCGCCTCAGGCGATCGCCGCGTTCGTCGCCAAGCAGATCGAGGCTTATGAACGCGGCGAGTCGCTCGCCCATCTGGTTGACCGCCAGCGCGGCTATTGAGCCGAGGCGAGGGCGATCCGCGGCCGTTCGCCAACTCTAAGGAATCCCGCTATCGTCTGCTCGGAAAACGTAGGGGCCGACGGGAGGAAAACCATGCTCTGGGGGATCGATCCGCTTTTGGACGCGGACCTGCTTTACACGCTCCGGCGCATGGGACACGGCGACGAGATCGCCGTCGTCGACACCAATTTCCCCGCCGCCTCTGTCGCCGCGTCCACGGTCATGGGCGAGCCGATCCTGATGGCCGGCGTCAACGCGGCGCGCGCGGTCGAGGCGATCCTGTCGGTGATGCCGCTCGACACTTTCGTCCCCGATCCTGCGTGCCGCATGGAAATCGTCGGCGATCCGGACGCCGTGCCGCCGGTGCAGCGCGAGGTGCAGCAGGCGGTCGACCGCGCGGCGAGTAAGCACGTGCCACTGCTTGGGGTCGAGCGCTTCGCCTTCTATGAGCGCGCAAAGGGTGCGTTCGCCATCGTGCCCACCGGCGAACGCCGCTTTTACGGCTGCTTCATCTTCAAGAAGGGCGTCGTCCCGCCGGAGTAGCATCGCTACTTCGGCTTGAGACTCATGAGATAGGCGATGGCCGCGTCGGCCTGATAGCTCGGCATCAGGAAGCCGGGCATGGCGCTCAAGGCCCGCGCCTGGCCATGGGGCTTCGTGAGAAAATCGCGCAGGAAAGCTTCGGTTACGTTGGGCTTGGCGGCGATGTCGGCGAAGCTCGGCGCGGGGGGCTTCAGCGTCGGCGC
>Ga0335075_10010762_pt1 | contig 13879 bp, 8 predicted proteins | sample Lox_Sample_24_FD_206723 | JGI IMG/M metagenome (GOLD analysis project Ga0335075, IMG submission 206723) | Soil microbial communities from Loxahatchee National Wildlife Refuge, Florida, United States - Lox_Sample_2.4 | ecosystem: Environmental > Terrestrial > Soil > Wetlands | place: USA: Florida...
ACGCCCACGCCCTGGCCGAAGTCCCCGGGCGCGGGAACTGGCCGGCCACCTGCCGGTCGCTCCGCCGCCGGGCCGTTCGCCCCCCTTCCCCGGAAGCGACGTGCGGCCCGGAGCCCGGGGACTCCTTCCTGGCGAAGCTAGGCGCGCCGCGCCGAGCGGTCAATACCGCCCTGTGGAGAAGGCTGTGGACAACCTGGGGAGAACCCGGAGTGTCCTTGTGGACAGCGCAGCACGGGGCTGTGCACTTCCCGTCCAGCCGCTCTGCCGCGGCGGTTGTAGCAGGGCTGACGCCATCCACCGGCTGTGGACGCGAGATTGCATGCCGAGCGGCGCGGTTACGTCTCCTCGGGCGGGCCGTCCTGCCTGGGCGGTGGGGTGCCGCCCGGCGGGGTGTCCTCGGGCGGGGTGTCCTCGGCCCGGGTGTCATCGGGCCCCGCCCCCTCATCCGGCTGGGCCGGGGCGTCGCCGCCGTCGCCGGATTCCAGGTCCGAAATGTCGAAGTCAGGGCGGCCGCGGACAAAGGCGTCGGGGTCGTCGAAGTCGTCCGCCGTGGGCAGCAGGTCCGGATGGGCCCAGACCGCGTCCCGGCCTTCGATGCCGCGGGCGTCGGTCAGTCCCTGCCAGATGGCCGCGGCTTCGCGCAGCCGCCGCGGCCGCAACTCCAGGCCGACCAGTGTCGCGAACGTCCGCTCGGCAGGCCCGCCGCTGGCCCGGCGCCGCCTGATCGCCTCCGCGAGCGCCCCGGCCTGGGGCAGCCGCTCGGCGGACGCCGCGTTCACGACGGTGGCGACCCACCCTTCGACCAGGGCCAGCACGGTCTCCAGCCGGGCCAGCGCCGCCTTCTGCTGCTCGGTATCCTCCGGCTGGAACAGCGCCGCGCCCGACAGCGCCTCGTTCAGTGCCTCCGGGTTGGCCGGGTCGATCTGCGGCATGGCCTCGCGCAGCGCGTTGGCGTCAACCGTGATCCCCCGGGCGTAGTCCTCCACGGCCCCGAGCAGGCGCGCCCGCAGCCAGGGCACGTGGGCGAACAGCCGGTGGTGGGCGGCCTCGCGCAGGGCCAGGAATAGCCGCACCTCGTCATCGCTGACCGAAAGCCCCTCGCCGAACGCGGCGACCCCGGCCGGCAGCAGCGCGGCCGTGCCCGCCGGCCCGAGCGGCAGGCCGACATCGGTGGAGCTGACCACCTCGTCGGCCAGGGCGCCCACCGCGGCGCCGGTCTGGCCGCCGACCATCATCCCGCCGATCCGGCGCATCATCTGGCCCAGGCCGCCCAGCGCGCCGAGGCCGCCGGTCAGCGCGGTCATCGCCGAGCGCATATCGGGCGGAAGTTCCTCGGCCAGATCCCCGGGGTCCTCGGCCAGCATCCCGCCCATGGCGTCGACCGCGCGGGCCGCGATGGGATCGCACAGCTTCGACCAGACCGGCAAGGTCGCCTCCACCCACTCCGACCGGCTCCACGCCTGCGCGATGCGGATGCCGGTGGGCAGGGTCGTGGCGTCCTCCAGCCAGAGGTCGGCGGTCCGGATCGCCTCGACCGTCTTGCGGCGGTCGATCTCGAGCACGCTGGGGTCGCCCTTGGCGGCGACCGTCTGCCGCGCCACGTTCTTGGCCAGGTCCCAGTTCACCGGGCCGCCCTGCCAGGACATCAGATCGGCGAACTGGCGCAGGGCGTCGGCGAACTGCTGCGGATCGCCCAGGGGGCCGAGCGGCCCCATCCCTCCCGGCGGCATGCCGGGGCCGCCCGGGCCGCCGGGGCCCCCAGCGCCGCCGGAACCGCCAGCGCCGCCGGATCCTCCGCCGCCGGGGACGTTCGGGGTCCGTCCTGGACCATCGGGATCGCGATCACGATCGCCGGGCAAACCGAAGCCAAAGGGAGGGTCAGTCATCTCCGCTGCCTCTCGGGCAGGATGGAAGGGTCCACGTCCGCCACGTTATCCCGGGAGCACGCCGTGGTGAGCATTCGAGATACCAGGTTCGCCGACGGCGGAGCCTCGGCCGCCTGCGGCCGGGCCATGGACCGCCGGTGAGCAGCCGGGAACGACGCGAGGGTCCGGCCCCTGATGGCGGCCCGGTTGAGACGGGCTCGGGCGGACGCGAGCGCGGGAGCGAGCGCCCGAGCGAGCGCCCGAGTGAGCGCCGGAGTGAGCGCGGGCTGGAGCGCGATCGCGGGCGTGATCGGGGGCGCGGCCCGGTGGTGGCCGTCACCGGGGCGGCCAGCGGCCTCGGGCATGCCCTCACGGTCAGGCTGGCCGCCTCGACCAGGATCGGCCGGGTCGTCGCGATCGACGGTCACCGCGGCGATGCCACCGGCGTGACCTGGCGCGTCGTTGACGTTCGCGACCCGGCGCTGGCCGGCCGCCTGGCCGGGGTGGACGTGGTCGTGCACACCGACATCAACCTGGCGGCCGGCGCCGACCAGCGGGCCAGGCGGGCGTTCAACGTCCGCGGCGCCCAGACCGTGCTGACGGCGGCGGCCGCCGGGCGGGTGGGCCGGGTGGTGCTGGTGACCAGCGCCATGGTGTACGGCGCCCGGCCGGACAACCCGGTCCCGCTGGCGGAGTCGGCCCCGCTCGGCGCCGACCCGGACGGCAGCGTGGTCGGCGACCTCCTGGAGATCGAACACCTGGCCCAGCGCTCGCCGCAGGCCAACCGGGGCATGGCCATCACGGTGGTCAGGCCGGCCGCGCTGGTCGGCGAGGGCGTGGACACCCTGATCACCCGCCACTTTGAGGCGCCGCGGCTGCTGGCCGTGAAAGGCTGCGCCCCGCGCTGGCAGTTCTGCCACGTCGATGACCTGGTGTCCGCGCTGGAGCTCGCCGCCACGGGCGAGGTGACCGGTGCGTTCGCGGTCGGCTGCGACGGATGGCTGGAACAGGAGCGGGTCGAGGAGCTCTCTGGGCTGCGCCAGATCGAGCTGCCGCCCGGACTGACCTTCGGGACCGCCCAGCGGCTGCACCGGGCCGGGATCACCCCCGCGCTGGTCACCGACCTGCATTTCGTCGTGTATCCCTGGGTCGTGGACTGCGCGACCCTGCGCGAGGTCGGCTGGAAACCCGCGTTCGACAACGAGGCCGCGCTCGAGGTGCTGCTGGAGCAGCGCGCCGGGCACCACGCGGTGGCGGGCCGCCGGCTGGACAAGAAGGACGCGACGATCACCGCGGCCGGTGCCACGGTGGCCGTGATCGGAACCGCGGCGATCGTGCGCGAGGTCCGGCGCCGCCGCCGGAGCACCTGACGGGGCAGCGCCTGACGGGGCAGCGCCTGACGGGGCAGCGGGACGGTCACGATAACTTGGCATTGTGGACATTGTGAGGCTGGCCGAGCTCCGGGACGCCCCGTTGTCGGTGGACGAGGTGCTGAGCGCGGTCTCGGACCCGGCCGCCGGGGGAGTGGCCCTGTTCGTCGGCACGGTCCGGGAGCAGGATCATGGCCGGCCCGTGGTCCGGCTCGGCTACAGCGCCCATCCGTCGGCCGCGGCCGAGCTGCGCCGGGTGGTCGAGAAGGTCGCGGCCAGCCACGGCGCCACGGCGGTGGCCGCGGTGCACCGGGTGGGCGACCTGGCGGTCGGCGACCTCGCGGTGGTCGTGGCCGTGGCCTGTCCGCACCGGGCCGAGGCGTTTGACGCCTGCCGGGCGCTGATCGACGACCTGAAGCTCACCGTGCCGATCTGGAAGCATCAGCGGTACGCCAGCGGCGACAGTGACTGGGTCAACAGCGCGTAGTCTTCCCCCATGTCCCGCCGAGCCGCGACGCTGCTGGTGGCAGCCGCCGGAGTCCTGATCGCGATCATCGTTGCCGTGGTCGCGCCGGTGCCCTACGTGGCGCTGATGCCGGGGCCGACCCTGAACACCCTGGGCTCCCTGAGCGGCAAGCCGCTGATCCAGGTCAGGAACCATCCGACCTATCCGACCAAGGGCAACCTCAACATGGTCACGGTGTCCTTGAACGGCGGCCCTGGCACCCGCTTCAACATCTTCGGCGCGCTGCGTGCCTGGCTGAGCCCGCACGACGCCGTCGTCCCCGAGTCCGAGATCTTCACGCCGGGCCAGACGTCGGAGCAGGTGGCCAAGGAAGACACCGAGGAGATGGCCAGCTCCCAGGAAACGGCCACGGCCGCGGCGCTCTGTCAGCTCAAGATCAATTTCAGGACCGTGGACACCGTCGAGGCGACGGTGGCCGGCATGCCGGCCGCGGGCGTGCTGCACTCGGGCGACGTCATCTCCGCGGTGGACGGGAATCCCGTCACCTGCCGGACCGACGCCGGGTCGCTGATCAAGGCGCGCAAGCCGGGTGCCCCGGTCGAGCTGACCATTCTCCGGCACGGCAAGACCGAGCATGTGCGCCTGGTCACCGTCAATTCCCAGGGCGTGCCAGAGATCGGCGTGCAGATCGTGGAGAGCTACGTTTTCCCGTTCAACGTGTCGATCAGCGTCGGGAACATCGGCGGACCGAGCGCGGGGCTCATGTTCGCGCTCGGCATCGTCGACAAGATCACTCCGGACAACCTGACCGGCGGCCGGTTCATCGCGGGCACCGGCGAGATCGAGGCCAACGGCACCGTGGACCCGATCGGCGGGATCCAGCAGAAGATGGCGGGGGCCCGCGCGGCCGGTGCCACCGTGTTCCTGACCCCGGCGGCGAACTGTCCCAATACCGGGGGGTCCGTTCCCGCCGGGCTGCGGCTGATCAAGGTAAGCTCCCTGGCCGGTGCCATAACCGACCTGAACGCGCTGAAGGCGGGCCGGTCGGTCCCCTCCTGCTAGGCGCCGCGCGCGGAAGTACGCGGAAGTGCGCGGAAGTGCGCGGCCGGGCCGGATGCGCTGGCACCAGGAATGGCTGCGGCAACCAGTCCGGGTGCCGGTAAGTTGCCGTCAGTGAATATGCGGATTCGCGTGCCTGGCCGCGGCGAACCGCGCCACGCGCGCATGCCGGCTGCCGGGTGCCCGATGAGGTAAAGGGGGAGGCGTGGCCTTCCAATCCGCTGGCCCTTCCCGGCCGTCGGCGAGCCGACCCATCACGCTCCCCGGGTGGATGAGGTACGTGCTGCCGGCCCTGCTGTCGGCGGTCGTGCTCCTCGTGATCATCGCGGTGGCCGCCGGGATCTGGACCGACTTCCTGTGGTTCCGCTCGGTCCGCTACACGTCGGTCTTCGGCACCACGTACGGCGTGAAGTGGGCCCTGTTCGGTGTCACCGCCATCTTCATGATGACCGTGATCACCATCAACATCCGGCTCGCCTACCGGCTGCGGCCCGAGCGCCGGCCGGTCTCGTCGCAGCAGCAGGGCCTCGAGGCGTACCGGCAGCTGATCGATCCGCGCCGCAGGCTGGCGGCGGGGCTAGTGGTCGGGCTGATCGGGCTGGTCTCCGGACTGGCCGCGGCCGGAAGCTGGCGCACCTGGCTGCTGTTCGCCAACCGGACCGCGTTCGGCGCCAAGGACCCGCAGTTCCATCTGGATCTCTCGTTCTTCATCTTCGACTACCCGTTCATCCGGATGGTGCTCAGCTTCCTGTTCGCGGCCATCCTGCTGTCGCTGCTCATCGCCACGGGCGTGCACTACCTGTACGGCGGGCTGCGGATCCAGCTGCACGGCGAGCGGGCGACCCAGGGCACCCGCGCCCACCTGTTCGTCCTGGTGGGCATCTTCATGCTGCTGAAGGCCGTCGCGTACTGGGTGGACCGGTACGGCATCGACTTCTCCCAGCGGGGCGTGGTGCAGACCGGCGCCTCGTACACGGACGTGAACGCCGTGCTGCCGGCCAAGACCGTCCTGGCCGTGATCGCCGTGATCTGCGCCGCCCTGTTCTTCGCCGGCGCGATCCGGCGCAACGCGATGCTCCCGGCGGTGGGTTTCGGCCTGCTGGTGCTGTCCGCCGTGATCATCGGCGGGGTCTATCCGGCCATCGTGCAGCAGTTCGTGGTCAAGCCCAACGAGCTGACCAAGGAGCGCCCGTACCTGGCCAAGGAGATCAGCAGCACCCGGCGCGCCTATGCGCTCACCCACGTCCAGGTGCGGCCGTATACGGCGGTGTCGTCCGAGCCGACCCCGCTGCTGGCTCAGCAGACGGCCGCGCTGCCCGACGTCCGCCAGCTCGACCCGGGCGTGGTGTCGGCGTCGTTTCAGCAGCTCCAGCAGGTCAAGGGGTACTACACGTTCCCCGGCGTGCTGTCGGTTGACCGGTACCAGGTTCCCGGCAGCTCGGTGCCGCAGGACATGATCGTCGGCGTCCGGGACATGTCGGGCCCGCCCGCCGGCCAGAACAACTGGATCAACGAGCACCTGGTGTACACGCACGGGTTCGGCTTCGTGGCCGCGTCCGCTGACGCCGCGGCCAGCGGGGGGAACCCGTCGTTCACCGAGAGCGACATCCCGCCGGAGGGCAAGCTCAAGGTGCGCCAGCCCCGGGTCTACTTCGGCCAGGGCGAGACCAGCTACGCGATCGTCGGGGGGCACCAGCAGGAGCTTGACTACCCCAACCAGAGCGCCAGCGGGCAGGCGAACACGACCTACCGCGGCGGCGGCGGCGTCCCGGTCGGCTCGGCGCTGAACCGCCTGCTGTACGCGATCAAGTTCCGCGAGTTCAACATCCTGCTGTCCGGCGCCATCGACGGCAATTCGAAAATCATGTACATCAGGGACCCGCTGTCGCGGGTGGCCAAGGTCGCCCCGTTCCTCACCCTGGACGGCAACACCTACCCGGTCGTGGTCGGCGGCCAGATCCTGTGGGTGGTGGACGCCTACACGACCACCGACAACTACCCGTACTCACAGCGGATCAGCCTGCAGCAGGCCAGCTCGAACAGCTACAGCCCGGGCGGCTCGACCGTCGGCCCGGCCGGCCAGGTCAACTACATCCGCAATTCGGTCAAGGCGGTCGTGAATGCCTACACCGGGGCGGTCACGCTGTACCGGTGGGGCGCGAACGACCCCATCCTCGACACCTGGGAGAAGGCGTTCCCGGGAGTGATCAAGCCGGAGCGCGCGATCCCGAAGGACCTGCTGCCGCACCTGCGCTACCCGCCGGTCCTGTTCGAGGCGCAGCGCCAGATCCTGGCCCAGTATCACGTGACGCAGGCCCCCGAGTTCTACGGCGGGCAGAACTTCTGGGCCGTGCCCAGCGACCCCAGCGGCACCGCCCCGAACAAGTCCAGCCAGCCGCCGTACTACCTCACGATGACCATGCCCGGGCAGCCGCAGCCGGAGTTCTCGCTCAGCACGACGCTCACCCCCAGGGGCCGGGCCAACATGGCCGCGTTCATGGAGGTCAACAGCAACCCGCAGAGCCCGGGCTACGGCACGATCCGGGTGCTGCAACTGCCCCAGGACACCACGATCAGGGGGCCGCAGCAGGTGCAGAACGACTTCGAGTCCAAGGCCGCGGTCGCCTCCGAGCTGAGCCTGCTGCGGCAGCAGGGATCGCACGTCACCGAGGGGAACCTGATCACGCTGCCGGTGGGCGGCGGGCTGGTGTACTTCGAGCCCGTCTACGTGTCACAGTCGCAGGCCGGCAGCTCCGGGGCCTACCCGACCCTCCAGGACATGCTCGTGTACTACAACGGCCAGATCGGGTTCGCGCCCACGCTCGCCGGAGCCATGGCCCAGGTGTTCGGCACGTCGTCCACGCCGGGCACCTCCGGAACCGGCTCGCCGGGCGGCCACGGCACGCCCGAGAACGCCCTGGTGCTCAAGTACCTGCAGCAGGCCGAGGCCGACTACAGCGCGGCCCAGGCCGAGCTGCGCAGCGGCAACCTCGGCGCCTACGCCAGCGAGCTGGCCCTGATGAAGACCGCGCTGGACAACGCCAAGGCGGCGGCCCAGGGCGGTTCCTCCGCCCCCTCGCCCGCCTCTTCGCCGTCTCCATCGGCTTCCCCCACGCCGACCCCGTAGGCTCGTGCCAGGCGGCCCGGCCGGTGGCCAGGGGCGGGAATCCGGGCCGGTGCCCGGCCGCGCGGACACGTCGCCGCCGAAGAGGGCGTACGCTCGGTGCTGACGGGACATCCAGAGCAAAGCTCGCCTGCCGGGAGTCTCGCGCGCCCCGGCGGGCCTGGCGAAAGGAGCCGGACCGGTCGTGCCCCGGGTTCTTGTTGACGCGACCGCTGTGCCCGCGGATCGCGGCGCGGTCGGCCGTTACGTTGACGGACTGGTCAGCGCCCTGGGCGCGGCGGGAGCCGATCTGGCCGTGGCCTGCCAGCGCGCCGACGAGGAACGGTACGGACGGCTTGTCCCGAGCGCGCGGATCGTGGCCGGCCCGCCGGCCATCGCTCACCGGCCCGCCCGGCTGGCCTGGGAGCAGAGCGGCCTGCCGCTGGTGGCGCAACAGGTCAACGCCGACGTCATCCACGCCCCGCACTACTCGATGCCGCTGCGGCCCGGCGCGCCGATCGTCGTCACCATCCACGACCTGACGTTCTTCACCGAGCCGGATGCCCACAGCCCGGTGACCGCGACGTTCTACAAGGCCGCCATCCGCACCTCGGCCCGGCGCGCCACCCGGCTGATCGTCCCGTCCAAGGCGACCAGGGACGAACTGGTGCGGGTGCTCGGCGCCGACCCGACCCGGATCGACGTCGCCTACCACGGCGTCGACCACGCGCTCTTCCACCAGCCCGCCGAGGCCAAGCTGCGCCAGGTCTCCGACCGGCTCGGCCTGCATGGCAAGCCCTACGTCGCCTATCTCGGCACGCTGGAACCGCGCAAGAACGTGCCCGCTCTGATCAACGGCTGGTCGGAGGCCGTGGCCGATCTGAGCGAGCCGCCGGCCCTGGTCCTGGCCGGCGGCAGCGGCTGGAGCGAGGAAGTGGACGAGGCCGTCGCGAACGTCCCGGCCCATCTGCGCCTGGTCCGGCCGGGCTACCTGCACTTCACCGACCTGCCCGGCTTCCTCGGCGGGGCGCTCGTGGTCGCGTTCCCGAGCACCGGCGAGGGCTTCGGGCTCCCGGTGCTCGAGGCCATGGCGTCGGGCGCCCCGGTGCTCACCACCCACCGGACCTCCCTGCCCGAGGTGGGCGGCGACGCGGTCGCCTACACCGAGCCCGATGCCGACAGCATCCGCGCCGCGCTGCGGGCGCTGCTCAACGACCCGGCCCGGCGGCAGGCGCTGGGGGCGGCCGGCCATGCCCGGGCGCTGGAGTTCACCTGGGCCGCATCGGCCGAGGCTCATATGGCGTCATACGAACGTGCAGCGGTACAGGGACACGAGTAGCCTGCCTGCTCATGCCGAGTTATCCGCGCGAAAGACTCGAGGCGATCCTGCTGGTCGGCGGCCAGGGCACGCGGCTGCGCCCGCTGACGATCGCGACGCCGAAGCCGCTGCTGCCGACCGCTGGGGTGCCCTTCCTCGCCCATCAGCTGGCCAAGGCGGCGGCCTACGGAGTCACCCGGGTGGTCATGGCCACGTTCTACCGGGCGCAGATGTTCGCTGAGTGCCTCGGCGACGGCTCGTCGTTCGGCCTGGAGATCTCCTACATCCAGGAGGAGACGCCGCTCGATACCGGGGGCGCGATCCGCAATGCCGCATCCGTCCTGCGCGGCGGCCCGGACGACCCGGTCGTCGTGCTGAACGGCGACGTCCTGTCCGGCCACGACCTGACCGCGCAGGTGGCGGCGCACGAGGCGGCGGGCGCGGCGGTGACCCTGCACCTGGTCGAGGTGCCCGACCCGTCGAGGTTCGGCTGCGTCCCGATCGACGACAACGGGCGAGTGACCGCCTTCCTGGAGAAGACGCCGGATCCGGTCACCAACCGGATCAACGCCGGCTGCTACGTCTTCCGGCGCTCGGTCATCGACCGGATACCCGCGGGTCGCCGGGTGTCGGTCGAGCGGGAGACCTTCCCCGGGCTGATCGGCGCCGGGGAGCTGATGCTCGGCTACGTCGACACCTCCTACTGGCTCGATGTCGGAACCCCCGAGGCGTTCGTCTGCGGCTCGCGCGACCTGGTGCTGGGCGAGCTGGCCTCCTCGGCGCTGCCCGGGCCGTGCGGCGAGGCCCTGGTGCTGCCGGGCGGCGTTATCGAGCCGGGGGCCAAGGTCGGCGGCGGCACCGTCGTCGGCGCGGGCTGCCGCGTGGGGCCGGACGCCGAGGTGGACGGCAGCGTGCTGTTCGACGGCGCGGTCGTCGGCCAGGGCGCCGTGGTCCGGTCGAGCGCCGTGGGCGCCACCGCCCGCATCGGCGACGGGGCGGTCCTGGACGGCGTTGTGATCGGCGACGGAGCCCGGGTCGCCTCCGGCAACGAGCTCGCGCGCGGCCTGCGGGTCTGGCCGGACGCGGAGATCGGCCCGGCGGCGATCCGCTTCTCGACGGACGCGTAGGCCCGGCCCGCAGTGCCGGCGCGAGACCCGGCCGTCCCTCCCGGGACCGGCGCCGAGCCGCTGACCCGGCAATGGAACCCGCCGTATCCGGTTGACGTGCCGTTAATCCTCGCGGTGCACCGCCGCGGCGCGCGCGACCCCGCCTACCGGGCCGACCCGTCCGGCGCCGTCTGGCGGACCGCGCTGACCCCCGATGGCCCGGGCACGCTGCGGGTCGCCGCGCGCCCGGCCGCCGGCGGCGGGACCCGGGTCACCGCGACCGCCTGGGGGCCGGGCGCGGCCTGGCTGGTGGAGACGCTCCCGTCCCTGCTGGGCGCCGACGACGACCAGGACGGCTTCGCCCCGGTGCACCCGCTGCTGCGGGAGATGTCCGTCCGGCATCCCGGCGCCCGGGTCGGCCGGTCGGGCCGGGTTCTCGAGGCGCTGGTCCCGGCGGTCCTGGAGCAGAAGGTGGTCGGGGTCGAGGCCCGCCGCGCCTGGCACTACCTGCTGCGCCGGTTCGGCCAGCCCGCGCCCGGCCCGGCCCCCGACGGGATGCGCGTCGTCCCGGACGCGGCGACCTGGGCGCGGATCCCGTCCTCCGAGTGGCACCGGGCCGGCGTGGAGGCGGTGCGGGCGCGCACGATCGCCGGCGCGGCCCGGGTGGCGCCCCGCCTCGAGGAGATCACCACGCTGGCGGCCGCCGACGCCGACCGCAGGCTGCGCTCGCTGCCCGGCGTCGGGCCGTGGACCTCGGCCGAGGTCAGGCAGCGCGCCTGCGGCGACGCGGACGCGGTCAGCGTCGGCGACTACCACCTGCCCGCCGCCGTCGGCTGGGCCCTGGCCGGCCAGGTCGTCGACGACGCGGGCATGCTGGCGCTGCTCGCGCCGTACGCCGGGCACCGGTACCGCGCCACCCGGCTGGTCGAGCTGAGCGGCGTGCGGCCGCCGCGCCGCGGGCCGCGGCTCGCCGTCCGCGATCACCGGGGGTTCTAGGCCACGCCGGGCGGGATGCCCGAAGCGCCGACCTTAGGCTGGAGCCCATGACCGTCGACCGGCCAACCCCGCGCCCCAGCCCGCAGCCGCCGATCCCCGCCGCCCAGGCGGCCCCGTCCGCTTCGGCGCTGCGCCGCGCCCTCGCCCGGGCCAGGGACGGCAAGGCCCTGGACCCGGGCGAGGCCGCCACGCTGCTGCACGCCCGCGGCGACCAGCTCACTGAGCTGCTCGGCTACGCCGCGCGGACCAGGGATGCCGGGCTGGAGCGGGCGGGCCGGCCGGGCATCATCACCTACTCGCGCAAGGTGTTCATCCCGCTGACCCGGCTCTGCCGGGACCGCTGCGGCTACTGCACGTTCGCCACCGTGCCGGGCCAGCTGGCCGGCCCGTACCTGTCGCCGGACGAGGTCATCGAGATCGCGGCCCGGGGCGCGGCGCTCGGCTGCAAGGAGGCCCTGTTCACGCTCGGCGACCGGCCCGAGGACCGGTGGCGCCAGGCACGGGACTGGCTGGACGCCCACGGCTACGACGACACCCTGTCCTACGTCCGGGCGATGGCCATCGGCGTCCTCGAGGAGACCGGCCTGCTGCCGCACCTCAACCCGGGCGTGCTGAGCTGGCAGGACTTCCAGCGGCTGAAGCCGGTCGCGCCGTCGATGGGGATGATGCTGGAGACGACGGCGCGGCGCCTGTTCACCGAGCGCGGCGCGCCCCACTTCGGCAGCCCGGACAAGGATCCCGCGGTCCGGCTGCGGGTCCTCGAGGACGCCGGCCGCAGCAACGTCCCGTTCACGACGGGAATCCTGATCGGCATCGGCGAGACCGCCGCCGAGCGCGCGGACTCGGTCTTCGCGATCCGCCGCGTCGCCCGCGAGTACGGCGGCATCCAGGAAGTCATCGTGCAGAACTTCCGGGCCAAGCCGGACACCAAGATGCGCGGGGTGCCCGACGCCGACCTCGACGACCTGGCCGCGACGATCGCGGTGACCAGGCTGGTCCTCGGCCCGGCCGCGAGAATCCAGGCGCCCCCGAACCTGATCGGCGACCAGTACCGGATGATCCTGGGCGCCGGCATCGACGACTGGGGCGGGGTGTCGCCGCTGACCCCCGACCATGTGAACCCCGAGCGCCCCTGGCCGCAGATCGACGACCTGGCCGCGCGCACCGCCGCCCAGGGGTTCGAGCTCCGGGAGCGGCTCACGATCTACCCCGGCTACCTGCGCGAGCCGTGGCTCGACCCCCGGGTCGCGCCGCACGTCGCGGCCCTGGCCGACCCGGCGACCGGGCTGGCCCGCGAGGGCGCGGTGCCGCGCGGGCTGCGCTGGCAGGAGCCCGACGGCGGCTGGGGCGCGGCCGCCGGGCGGACCGACCTGTACGTCACGATCGACACCTCCGGCCGGTCGGCCGACCGCCGGGAGGACTTCGCCGAGGTCTACGGCGACTGGGCCGAGGTGGGCGCGCGGATCGAGCCCGCTGCCCGGCGGCAGGCCGGTGCCGGGGCCAACGGCACCGCGGCCCCGCCGCGGCTGCGCGAGGAGGTGCGGGCCGCGCTGCGCCGGGCGCAGGACGACCCGGCCGGGCTCTCCGACGCCGAGGCGCTGGCCCTGTTCGACGCCGAGGGGCCCGAGCTCGAGGCGCTGGCGAAACTGGCCGACGACGTGCGCCGGGACGCGGTCGGCGACGACGTCACGTACGTGGTCGACCGCAACATCAACTTCACCAACGTGTGCTACACCGGCTGCCGGTTCTGCGCGTTCGCCCAGCGCCGCACCGACGCCGACGCGTACACGCTGTCGCTCGCCCAGGTCGCCGACCGGGCCGAGGAGGCGTGGCAGGCCGGGGCGACCGAGGTCTGCATGCAGGGCGGCATCCACCCCGACCTGCCCGGCACCGCGTACTTCGACCTGGCCGCCGAGGTGAAGCAGCGCTGCCCGCGGATCCACGTGCACGCGTTCTCGCCGATGGAGGTGATGAACGGGTCGTCGCGCACCGGCCTGCCGGTCCGCGAATGGCTCATCGCCGCGCGCGAGGCCGGGGTGGACTCGCTGCCCGGCACCGCGGCCGAGATCCTGGACGACGAGGTCCGCTGGGTGCTGACCAAGGGCAAGCTGCCCGCCGCGGCCTGGATCGAGGTGATCACCACCGCGCACGAGCTCGGCATCCCGACCTCGGCCACGATGATGTACGGCCACGTGGACACGCCGGCGCACTGGGTGGCGCACCTGCGGGTGATCCGCGGCATCCAGGAGCGCACCGGCGGCTTCACCGAGTTCGTGCTGCTGCCGTTCGTGCACGCCAGCTCGCCGATCTACCTGGCCGGGCTGGCCCGCCCCGGCCCGACGCAGCGCGAGAACCGGGCCGTGCACGCGATGTCCCGGCTGATGCTGCATGGCGCGATCCGCAACATCCAGTGCTCGTGGGTGAAACTCGGCGACGAGGCGTGCCGGGTCATGCTGGCGGGCGGCGTCAACGACCTGGGCGGCACGCTGATGGAGGAGACCATCAGCCGGATGGCCGGCTCGCAGAACGGCTCGTTCAAAACCATTAGCCAGCTCAATGCGATGGTTGCGCCGACCGGACGTCCGATGCGCCAGCG
>Ga0335075_10010763_pt1 | contig 13877 bp, 16 predicted proteins | sample Lox_Sample_24_FD_206723 | JGI IMG/M metagenome (GOLD analysis project Ga0335075, IMG submission 206723) | Soil microbial communities from Loxahatchee National Wildlife Refuge, Florida, United States - Lox_Sample_2.4 | ecosystem: Environmental > Terrestrial > Soil > Wetlands | place: USA...
AGAACGTCGCTGGACGCAAGGTCAAGGGCATTCGGTCAGTGCAGGTCGATCCTTCAGTACGAAATCTTCGTGCAGCGCTTTTGCCGTCATCTTGGAAACCGCGCGCCATGCGGGCCATGCCGACATCATCAGAAAGCAAATCGACGGTCGGACCGGCCCATGAGGCACTAGCACCGACGAGGCGGCACGACATCAGCGATAAGAACCTACGTCCGGTAGATGACTCCGAGCATGGCCGCCCGCTGCTGTTCGATCTCGGTGACTTCCGCGGGCGTGATCGCTTGCGCTCCCAGCGCTGTGGCGCGGTCACGCTCACCGGCGGTGACAGGGTAGTGCCAGGAGACTGAGACCTGCTGCACCCCGACCGGCGGACCTAGCTCGAACCCCTGGCGGGGAATACCGAGCTGTGCGGCGAATGCGTGCAGCTCATCCTCAGTGTCGGCCGTCAGGTCATACCAGGGGTCAGACCTCGTAGGGGTCGCGAACCTCCCCTGGTGTTGCATCTTGTAGACGTAAACAGTCACGTCATCCTCACTTACCAGAGCGGGCCACCGTGCTGAACAGCACGCCAAGCCGGGCGCAGTTAATGATCGCTCGCATGGTGGTCACCCGCAATCTGGGCCAGTCGAAGGCGACGCCCTCAGTCAGCGGCAATGGGTAGCATTCACCAGCACGCCCCAGCAGCCACAGGTGGCAGCGGTTCTCCTAGCCCCGCCGCCGCGCCGACCGCGACTACGACCGCTGGCAAGCCGTAACCAGAAGACCGGGCAGCGATCCCGGGGCCCGTCTCGCGGCGGACCCCGGATTGCTGTCAGGACGTTGGGCTTGCCGTCAGGGCGTCGGATCGGCCGGCAGCTAGGCGCGGCCATTGGGCACTCGGACGGCCGTTTGTGCGGAACTGGCTGCCGTTATTCACCCAGTGCTGCGGCCAACCCTGAGGCGAGTCCTCGAACGGCTCCTGGCGGCCGTAGATAGTCCGGTCGAGAATCCCGTACGCCGGGGCCATGACCTCGGTGCCGCGGCCGGTCGTCCAGTACGTCTCGAACACCCGGTCTCCGTCGCGCAGATAGGACACGAGCATGCCGAACCAGCGGCCGGCCAGCAGCGCATCCTCGGACTCCCGCGCCGAGTACCACGGCATGTCGTAGCCCATGAAACGGCGGTAGGCAGCGGATTCCTCGTACGGGCCCTGCGAGAACGTCGCGTAGGTGACGTCGCGCGCATGCAGGTACGAAAGTTCGCTGACCTGGCCGTTGAAGAACGTGCACCCCTCGCACTGGTCCTTAGCCGGCTTCCCGTCGTGCCACATGTGGTAGTACACGACGAGCTGCCGCCGGCCCTCGAACACGTCCAGCAGCGAGACACGGCCGTGTTCACCGATCACCGGGATCGAGCCGTCGATCTCGACCATCGGGAGCCGGCGCCGGGCTGCCGCGATCGCGTCACCTTCGCGCGTGTGCGCCTTCTCGCGGACTGCCATCTCGTCGAGCTGTGCCTGCCAGCTCGCCCGGTCTGTCACAGGCGGCAGCGGCGCACCTTCCGTTGCCTCGGGCGCCCTGATCTCATCTTCGGGTCGGTCGATCACTCTTGCCTCCTTGCACTGCATCGCCGCAGTTACCCGCCTCTCGCGAGGTTAGCGAGAGCATCCGCTCTGACGACGAAGCACCGGGCAGCTTCCGGACAACTCCGCTTCAGATTCCGCCACTGCGGCCGAAGAACGATCCGGGCGAGCCTCAGGAGCCTGGTGTTACCCACTTGCGCCGTCATGCGCAAAACTCATATCGTTTCGATGTATCGATTCGATACATCGAAACGACATAGCCTGCGCGTGAGCGCGGCACCATCCAGGAGGCTAGAGATTCCGTGGAGACTTCCAAGCACCACATCGAGCCTGCCGCTGGCAGGTTGGGCGTCCTAACTGTCGGGCTCGGCGCCGTGGCGTCGACCTTTATCGCCGGCGTCGAGCTCATCAGGCGCGGCATCGCTGAGCCCATCGGTTCGGTCTCTCAGATGGGCACCATTCGCCTGGGCAAACGTACCGACCACCGAGCGCCGCTCATTCGCGACTTCGTGCCTCTGGCCGGCACTGACCAGCTGGTCTTCGGTGCCTGGGATCCGATCGCGGACACGGCCTACGAAGCCGCGCTCAAGTCGGGCGTGCTTGACCGGCAAGCCCATATCGAGCCAGTCGCGGCCGAACTGAAGGAGATCGAGCCCATGCCGGCCGTCTTCGACCAGAACTACGTGCGGCGGCTCGAAGGTCTCAATGTCAAGTCCGGAGCGAGCACGCGCGACCTGGCCGAGGCTGTCCGCAAGGACATCCGCGACTTCCAGGCGGCGCACTCCTGTGACCGAATGGTTGTTATCTGGTGCGCATCCACCGAGATCTTCATCGAGCCCGGCCCGGCCCACCAGGACCTGGAGGCGCTCGAAGCCGCGATAGACGCGAACGACAAGAGCGTCCCGCCCTCGATGCTGTATGCGTACGCGGCACTCAAGGAGGGCGTGCCCTTCATCAACGGAGCGCCCAATCTCACCGTCGACGTGCCGGCGATGGTGGAGCTCTCCCACCTGGCTGGCGTGCCCATCGCTGGCAAGGACTTCAAGTCAGGGCAGACGCTTTTGAAGACCGTACTGGCGCCGATGCTGAAAGCCCGCATGCTGGGCCTGCAGGGCTGGTACTCGACCAACATCCTCGGTAATCGCGATGGCGAGGTGCTGGAAGACCCTGACAGCTTCCGCACCAAGGAGCAGACCAAGCTCAGCGTGCTCGAGTACATCCTGCAGCCAAGCCTCTATCCGCAGCTCTACGGCGACGTTCAGCACAAGGTGCGCATCAACTACTACCCGCCGCGCGGTGACAACAAGGAGAGCTGGGACAACATCGACATCTTTGGCTGGCTCGGCTATCCGATGCAGATCAAGGTCGACTTCCTGTGCCGTGACTCGATCTTGGCCGCGCCTCTGGTGCTTGATCTAGTGCTCTTCACCGATCTGGCCCGGCGAGCGAGGCTCAAGGGCGTGCAAGAGTGGCTGTCGTTCTACTTCAAGAGCCCGCAGCACGCTGTCAGCGTCTATCCCGAGCACGACCTGTTCATCCAGCAGACCAAGCTGAAGAACACGCTTCGCTGGCTGATGGGCGAGGAGCAGATCACTCACCTGGGGATGGAGTACTACCAGGACTGAATCGTCATCAGCCGGACCGCAGAGCCGACGTGACCCACCACTCGGAGGCGATGCTCAGGCCGCAGGCTCGGAGCGCATCCCGTTTCTCATGGTCAAGGTGGCCAGCGACCACCACCGCCTGGATCGCGCCCCGGCCTGCCGCCAGCTCGATGGCCGCCTGGAGAAGCTGCGCGCCGGCGCTGTTCCATCGGCCGGGCTCTACCACGAAGTCGTCGATCATGCAGGTACGCCCGCCAGGGTCGTAGACGGCCGGGGCGTCCCCAACGGATGCGATGACAAAGCCTGTTAGCTCGCCCGAACTCTCACTGACGAGCGAGATCACGCCTTCATCGGCGACCAGTGCCGCGAGATAGGACGTGTGCACTTCCTCGGCATTGGGGGCGGGAGCCCAGAAGACTGGCTGATAGCTGGAGTACTGCAGTCGCCGTCTCGCTGCCATCGCGGCTATTGCAGCCACATCTGCCGCTGTCGCAGCGCGGATCTGCTCCGTCACAACCGCAGTGTTCCACACGAGCGCGGCGGTCCTGGGTTCCCGTCTGGGCCGCGCCGGCGGAGCGGGCTGACGCCACGTCGCTGCGGGGAAGCCCTCCCCATTTGGGGAGGGCTTCCCTTTCGGGATGGGGAGCGTCGGCGGCACTATCGTGCCCGCGGCAACCGGGCCGCAATGGCTATGGGAAGGGCTAATGACGATGAGACTTGCCAAAGTTGTTGGCGCACGGCGCGCCATTGGGGCAATCGCGGCGGTGGCAGCCGCAGCGGCGACGGTTGGCCTGGCAGTGCCTGCCATGGCGGCTCCTGCCGGGCCTACTGCACGCCTCCTGGGCGGGGACCAGGCCGCGTCGCGCTCGGCGGTGCCATGGCACAAGGCCGGGCCCGGCTGGGCGCTGGTCATGTACTCGGCGGACCGGGAAGGGGAGGGCGTCACGTTCAAGGCAGGACCGTCGACTCTCTACCTGGTCAGCCCGCAGGGCAGCCAGTACAGGCTGGGAACCTGGTCCGCCCGCAACCCGCGGTCGAGCTGGTACCTGCTTGGCTGGTCAGGCGATGTCAAGCGGGCCCTGTTCGTTGGGGCACCCACCGTCAGCAGCGGCGGTGCTTATGAGCACGTCGAGCAGATGCAGCTCCGGACAGGACGGGTCACTGGGTTCTCGTTGCCGCGTGATGTCACGGCGATCGGTTACACCAGGCCCAACGGGCTCAACATCCTGGCCGAGAAGACGCTGGCGAGCGGCAGCATCACGCTGCAGCGCTATAGCCTGACCGGCAAGCTGCTGAAGGTCCTGGCGACCGTTAAGGGACTCGGTCTCGAGGCTGGCTGGACCGGGCTTCCCCCGGCCCCGTACAACGCCAAAGGCACCGAGTTGGTCGGCGGGAGCGCGACCGGCGTCGTGCTGATCAGCAATGCCGGCGGCGTCATCAGGAAGCTGCCCGTTCCCAAGGTCACCGAGGGTTGCGCAGCCGTCCGCTGGTGGAGCCCCACCACGATCCTGGCCAGCTGCGGGGTGACGAATGAGCCGGGGACGCGGATGTGGCTAGTCCCTGCTAGTGGCGCCAGGCCAACGCCGCTCACGCCGGTCCGCACCGGGGGCTTCGACCTCGGCGACTTCAATGCCTGGAAGCTGTCGAGCGGACTGTACGTCGATGGCTACGGGGCGTGTGGGAGCGTGGTCATCGGTCGCCAGCCTGCCCACGGGAGTGAGCATCAGATCACCGTGCCGGGCTCAACCAGCAGCCTGATCGTCAACGCGACGAGTTCGACGCTGATGGTCGAGCGCTTCAACGCCTGCATGCCCGGAACGTCGCTTGTAGTGTTCAACCCCGCGACGCGGAAGATGACGGTCGCGATTGCCGTGCGCCGGCACCAGGCTGGCGTGTCCGAGGTTGTGCCCTTCATCGCGGGCCAGTTCTAAGTCACCGCGAGCGCTCGGTAACCCAGATCTGCAGCCGACCCGATTCCGCTGGAGCAGTAGGCTCACGCTCGTCAATCCGGTCCAGCCGGTAACCCAGGCGGCGCGGTATTGAGGCGCTGATGGTGTTGGCCTCGTCGGTGTGGATCTCGACCCGGTCAACGTCAGGCAGAGCGAGTGCCGCATCGGTCAGAGCCCTGGCGCAGGCGGTGGCGTAGCCGCGGCCTGCGAAATCGGCGTGGACCCAGTAGCCGATCTCGATAGCGCCTGGACCGATACGCCGATGCAGGCCGAAGCAGCCGATGACATCGCCCGATGGCCGGGGCCGAAGTGCGTAAACGTACTCAGCGTCGTCGGCCCAGTTCTTTTCGACTTCGCGGCAGTGTTCACGCTGCGCTCGCGCGCTGGCGGATTCCGCAGTCGCCCACGGCATCCAGGGCCGGAGATGATCCAGGCTTGCGGCAACTGCCTCCGACAACTGGTCGGCATCCGACTCTCTGATTCGCGCCAGTCGGCCATGCGGGACTTCGATCACTTCAGGCGGGGCTTCGGTCATCCAGGCATTAAACGCAGCCGTGCGGCGCGCCGCAAGTCGATTCCGCCCGCGTCCGGGCGGCCCCTAAGCACGACCTCAGGGACAGGGTGACCAGGGCTGCCGAGGGTGAGCCAGCGGAACGCGCCTGACCCGACGTCACTGTGCACCTCCAGGCCGAGCGCGTCCCGGTAGAAGCCGAGCGACTGGTCTGCCCGGCATGCTTTGGGACAAAAGCCTCGCCGGTGGCAGGGCCGTGAAGGACGGCGCCGCACTCGTCAATCCATTTATCAGCAACTGTCTGGCCGATCCTGGTAACAACGCGAACAGCGGAACTGTGATTAACCAAGAGGGAACGGCTACGTATGGGCCGGTCGTGCTGTGGATCAACGGCAAGGCCGGCATTCGTAGCTGATTGGGGGAGCTATGCGTCCACGTCGAATGCCGACCGCGGGAATGACTATTCGCTGGTTGGGCCGCGCCGTCGCGGCGGCAGGCTCACTAGCGCTGCTGGGCACATTTCTGGCAGGAACGGCCGAGGCTGCCTACCCCGGTACGAACGGCCTCATCGCCTTCGTCCGCAGCGGCAACATCTACACCATCAAGTCGTCGGGTGCTGCCAGCAGCCTGACGCGGCTGACAACCGCGGGATCTGACTCAGGCCCGCGCTGGGCGCCGAAGGGCAAGCGGATTGCGTATCTCCAGCACGGCAACCTGTGGGTGATGGATGCCAACGGGAGCCATAAGACGCGCATTACCGACGCCGCCCCGAAGTTCACCGACTCCCGGCCCTCATGGTCGCCCAACGGGAACTACCTGGCGTTCGTCCAGACCCACCGCGGGCACAAGTACGGCTATCTGATCAGGTACAGCTTCCTCACCCGCAAATTCAACGCCTTCAGCACGACTGTCAGCGGCCACCTCGTGGCGGTGGCGGCGCTACCCGCGCCGGTCGCCTGGGCATGGGCGCTGACACCATCGGGCAAGACGCACTCCTCGTATATCGCCTATGAAGGCGCCGGGGCGCTGTGCCCGGAAGCGCCCGAGCATTGCCTGAACGCTCTCGGCTTCCCGAAGCAGTCCGGCTACAAGAATGGATTCCCCGCCGCCCTGTTGATCTCCGTGAGCGTCACCCGGCTCACCGATCCCGACTGGTACCCGCAGAGTCCGAAGTTCGGCGTCAACGTCATGACGACCCAGGAGCACTGCAACGCCAGTGGCGACAAGTGCAAGCCAGCCGGGCTTGCTCTTACGATCGGGGCCGTCCCCGTGAATCCCGGGGCATACCAGGGGGTCTACACGCCGACCGGCACCTATATCGCCTACGTGGTCAACGTCGCCGGCGTGCCGCACGTTTATGTCGAGATCATCGGCCTAGCAACCAGCGCACCGGTGAATCTGGGCGCCGGGAGTCAGCCGGACTGGCAGCCGCTGCCAACGAAGGAGCTTGCCGGGTAGCTATGGCGGCGGGACCACAGCAACAGGCCTGCGAGGAGCAGGAAGGCGACGGCCGACAGGAAGAAGGAGTTACCGGCCAGGAGCACCAGCGGCCCGCCATACCCCTGCTGGACGTCCGGAACCCACCAGATCGGGGCGAGCCAGAACAAGACGGCCACCGCCAGCGCCCACCACCGCCCGCCAGGCGGCCGGTCGGTTCCCAGGATTAGCCAGGCGAGAACGGGCACGATCCAGACGTAATGGTGTGCCCACGACACCGGAGAGACGATCAATCCGGTCGCGGCGCAGAGCAGGATCCCGAGCATCGGCGATGAGCTGCGGTAAGCCCACGTGGCGACGGCTAGGCCGCCGACGATAAACAGCACACTCAAGCCATCGACGAGCATGGGCGCCGGCTGGGCGCCGATCATCCGCTGCAGCGCGCTGTGCAGGTTCTGGTCACTGATGTAGATCAGAGTGGCGGCGCGCTCGAATATCTTCTGTGACCAGTAAAAGGCCGAGGAGTGCGGCGAGACCGCGAACGCTGCCGCCGAGCACACCAGGAATGAACACAGTGCCGTGCCCGCCGCGCGGAACTGACGGGTGAGGACGAGGAACGGGATGAAGATCAGCGGCGTGAGCTTAACCGCAGCTGCGATGCCCAGCAGGACTCCCCGGGGCAAGGTGCGTGAACCCAGCCGCACGACGACTGTGAGGTCAACGAGGACAAGCAGTGCGACTACGAAATTGACCTGCCCGTAGTCCAGCGTCAGGATGTCCGGGCTCAGCCGGAGCACAGGGAACAGTGCGATCAGGGCGACGCCCCAGGTCCTCGCGCGCGGCCAGTCGGGACGGACTGCCCGGATGCTCACCGCCGTCAGTGCCACCAGCGCGGCAAGGTTGATAACCAGCCAGACCACCTGCCCGAGCCGGACGGAGACCTGAGCGAACGGCCAGAACAGCAGCGCAGCGAATGGCGGGTAGGTGAAATGCAGGTTGAGCCCGGCGAGGTAAACGTCGTAGAGGCGCTGCCCCAGAATCTGGGCACCGCCCATTCGGTAAACCTCGAAGTCCACCTGACTCCCCGTGGCCGGGGAGATGGCTAGCGCCAGGGCACCAGCCAGCGACAACGCCGCCAGGATCACTGGCAACCACGGGCTGGCAGACCGAAGCCGGGCAATGGCCGCCGCCTCCCGGCGGTCACCAATATCCCGAGCGACCGTACGAGCTGACTGGCTACCCGGTGCAGACGCCACCGTTGCTCTCCTCCTGTCTCCCGAGGGGTGGATTGTCTTTCCCGAGAGGTGGACTATCGCTGGCAGCCAGGAGTCGCTGGCCGATGACCCGCGCTGCCTCCCGCAGCTCCGGGCATTTCACGATCCGATACCGGGCCGGGATCGTCGTGAGCTGCTCGGCATACCAGACGGGATTGCTGGTGCTGCCGACCAGGCGGCTCGCTCCGGAATCGAGCGGCTCAAGCTGCCCTAGCGAACGCGAGAGGTACCGCGCGACCGCGTCGGCCGGCGCGTCGATGACGACCTCTACCTCGTATTCCCATCCGATCGCGAGATGCTTCTCGAGCATGGCGACCGGATCAAGGTCGCCGGGCGGGCTGAAGGTGTCCTGGAGCACCTTCACCGCGCCGACGCGGTCGATCCGGTAGGCCCGCTGGGCGTTTGCGCCGTGCGACCAGCACAGCAGGTACCACCGGCCATGGCGGACGACTACCGCCCACGGGTCAACCTCCTGGACCCACTGCGAGCCGGCTTCGGAGCGGTAGTCGAGATGGACGCGCTGGCGGGCCGAGCACGCCTGGACAAGTGCGGCCGTCGTGGCAGGGTCTGGCCGGGCGGCCGAGCGGTCCGGAGCGGGCGCCGTCGCCTGCCGGACGGCCTCGGCCTGGGCGGCCACGGGCTCGGGGAGCGCGCGCATGATCTTGCCGATTGCGGCGCCCACCGGGTCAGTGGGATCGCCGGCATTGTGGTGGCCGTCCAGCACGGCCATCACCACGCCGAGTGCCTCGGCGGCGGTGAAGACTAGGGGCGGTAGCCTCAGGCCGCGGCCAATCCGGTAGCCACCGTATGGGCCGCGAACGGACTCGATCGGGATGCCGGCCTCGCGAAGGATGCCGACGTACCGCCGGGCGGCCCGCTCTGAGACACCGAGCTTGTCAGCGAGCCGGTCCGCGGTAATGCCTGGGCTGCCCTGGACCAGCTCAAGTGTGAGCAACGCCCGTGCCGTGGGGCTCGTCTCGTCGGCCTGCACAATCACGGGATCCTAGCAATTCCGGCAGTAGAACGCCCGGAATCGCGGCTGAGCTGCGCCGGCCTAACCGGCGTTACATCTGCTTGACGGCATCCTGGAGAGCCCGGTCGATGTCCTTCGGGTCGACGTCCAGTGCTGCGGCGGTCCGCTTCTCGGCCTTGGTTACGGCCTTTTCGATCGCCTGCTCCACTTTGCTCTCGCCTACCACCACGAGCCCTGCTTCGCCGGGGTCAATGAAGTCCCCGAGTTCCTTGACGCCCGACCGCGACATGCCCTTAGCAAGGTGGCCACCGACGGCGCCAATCAGCCCGCCAACGGCGGCTGCCCCGAGAACCGACGGCGGGAACAGCACACCCACCGCTGCCCCGGCGGCAATACCCCACCAGGCGCCATGCCGGGTGGCTGTCTCGTCTTTGTTCTCATGCACCTTGCCCTGGGAGTCCTTGGTGACGACTGCGGCGTCATAGGAGCCAACCAGGCCCTGGCCATGCAGGTCCTTCACGACCTGGTAGTCCTGTCGAGCTGCGGCTTCGGTCGGATAGGTCGCGAGGTAGATGAACGTGTTGTCGGCGCTGGCCACTGGGGTCCCCTCTCGCACTGTCGCTGTGAGTGAGCAGACCCTCCTAGGGTTGGCGGCGCGCACCGCTTGCGTCACCACCCGTACGGAGTGATTCGTGGTAGCCGCGCCGTGTCAGTTGTTAGTGACCAGGGCTAATTGCCCGTGATGAGGACCATCCGGAAGCGGGCCGCCCCCGACATCATCTTGTCGAAGGACGCCTGAGCCTCCTCGAGCGGCGTTTCCTCGATCCAGGGCCGGACCCCTGTCTGCTCGGCGAAGCGAAGGGTGTACTCGATATCCATGGAGGTGCCGGAGGCGTGCCCGGCGATCCGCTTCATTCCCGTGATCAGCTGGGCGCCGGTGGCACCGATCTCGTCCGGCGTCACGCCGACGACGATCAGCTCGCCGTGCCTGCCGAGGCCGTCGATGGTGGCTGACATGGCCGGCCCATTGGGGATCGTGGCAAGCACGACCTTGGCGCCGCCGAGTTCTTGCAGCGCCGTAGCGGGGTCGCTGGCCGTGGAGTCGATGTAGTGGCTCGCGCCGAGCTCGTGTGCCAGCCCCGCCTTGTCGCCGCCCCGGGCGATTGCCACCGTCCTGAAGCCCATGTGAGCCGCGAACTGGACGGCGAGGTGACCCAGGCCGCCTAGGCCAAGGATGGCCACAAGGTCACCGGGCCGGGCGTCGCTGCGCCTGAGCGCGTTGTAAACCGTCACGCCGGCACACGCGAGCGGCGCCGCCTCCGCCGTCTTCAGCCCGTCCGGGATGTGGGCCAGGGCCATGGCAGGCACGACGATGGCGTCGGCGTAGCCACCCGGATAGGCGATACCAGGGATCTGCAGATGGGGGCAGTTGATGCCGTCACCCTCGCGGCAGGCGTCGCAGTATCCGTCGCTGCCGCCGTACCAGCCGACAGCAACGCGGTCGCCGGGCCGCCAGCCGTTGACGCTTGATCCGAGAGATTCGATGCGGCCGCCGATCTCATGGCCGGGAATCACCGGGAAGCTGGTCCCCGGAAAATGCGCGGCGATAATGTCGGCATCGGAATGACAGACCCCGCACGCCTCGATGGTGACTCTGGCCTGCCCTGGGCCTGGGTCGGGAACCTCGTGGCGCACCGGGGCGAAAGCCCCGCCTGGTCCGGCGACCTGCATGGCTCGACCGCTGATAACCGTCACGACGGATTCTCCTCTGCAAGGCGCGACCAGCCCTGGCGCCGTCAGCACAGCCGGAGGGCGGCCTCACGTATCGCTTCCCTGACCCCCGGTACGTACCCCGGGACACCCGCGATGAATGCGCGCGCAGCCAGCGTTACGGCGGGTTAAAGTGCCGAGACGAGCCTGAGGACAACTGAGTCAGGGAGAACGGTGAATCAGGAAGAAAGGCGCACGTTCGTCCGGGACCACCGCACCTGCATCTTCGGCTATGCCCGCAAGGCAGACGGGCCCGCGATGACGGTCGTTTACTATGTTATGGACGGAGACGAGTTGCTCGTCTCCACCATGGCCGCGCGCGCCAAGGCCAGGGCGGTCGCCCGCGACGGGCGAGTCAGCATGTGCATCCTGGACGAGAAGTGGCCGCTGAGTTACCTGCAGGTTTATGGCAAGGGCGTCGTCGACTACGACCCTGAGCTGGCGGTTGACGTGCTGAGGAGAGTCGTCGGCCTGATGGCAGGCGAGGACGTTCCCGTCAGTCGCCGTCCGCAGCTCGAACAGATGGCACAAGACGAGCAGCGAGTGGTCATCCGGGTTCGGCCGTATGCGACATTTGAGACCCCGCCCCGGCACGTGCACAAGATGAGTGACATCGACACGCTGACGCACTTCACGAGCAAGTCCATGCCCTGGTGAGACAGGCGGACGAGGCCGTCATCGTGGCCAGGCTCAGGGCGGCCGGCTGCGTTTATGCCGAGGCCGAGGCGGAACTCCTCATCTCGGCCGCGGCGACGCCGGCCGACCTCGCTGACATGGTGGACCGCCGGGCAGCCGGGCTCCCGCTCGAGCAGATCCTCGGCTGGGCCGAGTTCTGCGGCCTTCGTATTGCCGTTTCCCCCGGTGTCTTCGTTCCCCGGCGTCGCAGTGAGTTCCTCGTCGGCCAGGCCGTTGCTGAGGCCCCCCGCGACAGGGCCTGTGTGGTCGTGGATCTGTGCTGCGGCACGGGCGCTGTCGGCGTTGCGGTCGCCACCGCGCTTGGCGGCGCCGACCTGCATGCCAGCGACATCGAGCCGGCGGCGGTCGCCTGTGCCAGCGCCAACGTCGCGGCCGTCGGCGGAACTGCCTACACGGGTGACCTCTATGATCCGCTGCCGTCAGCCCTGCGCGGGCGCGTCGACTTGGTGGTGGTCAATGCGCCCTACGTGCCGACCAGCGAGATCGGCCTGATGCCGGCCGAGGCGAGGCTGCATGAGCCGCGGGTCGCGCTTGATGGCGGGCCGGATGGTGTCGCGATTCACCGCCGGGTCGCCGCAGAGGCGCCCGCCTGGCTCGCCCCGGACGGGCGGCTGCTGATCGAGACAAGCGAACGGCAGGCGCCGCTGACCCAGGCTGCGATGACGTTGGCCGGCCTGGCGACGACGGTCGTCACCGACGACGAGATCGACGCGACGATCGTCGCCGGCCGACTGACCCCCCTAGGTCGCAACCTCTCGTAGCTCCGTAAACGCCGCCACTAGCCGCGGTGTAGTCCAGTGCGCGTTCAGGCCGCTGGGGTTGGGCAGGATCCACACGCCGGCCCCGCCGAGAAGCTCGTCTTGCGGTCCGACTACCGCGCGCGGCCGCCCGAACGCGGCTCGGTAGGCGGTAACCCCGAGCACTGCGAGCCAGTCGACACCTAGCTCGCCGACCAGGGCGGCAAGCTCGATGCCACCAGCCTTCAGCTCAGCGGCATCCAGCTCATCGGCTCTAGCGGTGGCGCGAGCGACGACGTTGGTGATGCCAAGGCGGTCGGCCAGCAGCAGGTGCTGATCTGCTGGCGCAAGCTGACGCGGAGTGAACCCGGACTGGTGGAGGGCGGGCCAGAAGCGGTTACCAGGACGGGCGAAGTGGTAGCCGGCCGCGGCCGAGTACAGGCTCGGGTTGATCCCGGCGAACAGCACGCGTAGGCCGGGCGCGACCAGGTCGGGGATGGTCTGGTCGCGGGCAGCGGCGATGTCCGCCGGGGAGGGACGGTGCGCGAGGACGGTCACACGTTCCAGGCTACGGGCGGCTGGCGGACAATGGACCCGTGATCACTGTCGACCCCGCAGCATTCGAGGAGATGGTCGGCAAGGCACTCGACTCACTGCCAGCGGAGTTCGCCGACCGCATGAAGAACGTGGCCGTCCTGGTTGAGCACGGCCCTGGGCCGCGCGGCCTGCTCGGGCTCTACCAGGGCATTCCACTGACCAGCCGGACCACGAACTACGCGGGCGTACTACCGGACCGGATCACGATTTACCAGCAGGCCATCTGCGCGATCTGCAACACCGAGGCCGAGGTCGTCGAGCAGGTCCGCCGTACCGTCATCCATGAGGTAGGGCATTACTTCGGTATCTCGGATGAGAGGCTCCGCGAGCTGGGCTGGTGACTGTGCAGCCCCAGAACTACAGGGCAGCCCCTAAAACAGCAGGCTGGCGCCGAACACCAGGGCAGCAAGGGCACCGAGCAGCCACGGTATCGGCCAGAAACTGCTTGCGATCCCCGTTATCTCGTGCAGTGTGCCGGCGTCTCCCGCGCCCTTGCCGTGCTCAGCGATGATCCGGATGCCCGAGACGAGCAAAAACCAGGTGACGGCGTAAGTGGTCAGCACTTGCGTGCGTACTGACGTGGAATCCAGCAGTAGCAGTAGCAGAAGCAGCGCCAGCGCGACGAGCACCAGGATCACCCCGACGCTCTTGTAGGCGAGGAAGAGGATTACCACCAAGCCGAGCACGGCAATCCACAGCACAGCGACGATGTGGCCGGCCCGGATCAGCGCCGCTGCGCCAACGCCAAAGGCGCTCGGGCCGAGATAG
>Ga0335075_10010764_pt1 | contig 13876 bp, 11 predicted proteins | sample Lox_Sample_24_FD_206723 | JGI IMG/M metagenome (GOLD analysis project Ga0335075, IMG submission 206723) | Soil microbial communities from Loxahatchee National Wildlife Refuge, Florida, United States - Lox_Sample_2.4 | ecosystem: Environmental > Terrestrial > Soil > Wetlands | place: USA...
GACATCACCGTGCCCCACCCGCGCGCCGACGGGTGTCCGGCGTTCACGATCAGGTAGATGCCGATCGGCACGATCATGCCGCCGAGACCGGCCAGGAACGGCAGCGCGAGCCTGCTCCGGACGCGCAGCTCTCCCACGTCGAACTCGCGGCGCGCCTCCAGCCCGACGACGAGGAAGAAGAACGTCATCAGGCCGGAGTTCACGAACTCCCGCAGGTCCATCGAGATGCTGGCGCTGCCGAACGCGCCGAGCAGTTCTGTGGACCACACCCGCTCGTACGACGAGTCGCTGATATTCGCCCAGATCAGCGCGACTACCGTGGCGCCGGCCAGGATGGCGGCGCTGCCGGTCTCTGTGCGCAGGAACTGGCGAAGCGGGGTCTGCAGACTTCTCGCCCACGCGGTGGTCCCGGAGAACCGGGAGGCCGCGGGCTGGGCATCGGCCATGACGAAATTCTCCCGCACCCGCAGCAGCGACGGGCACCGCCCACCGGTCAGCGATTGTGCCGCTGGAGCACCGCCGCGCCCGCGGTGGATACCGTGCCAGCCGCCACGACCGCGGCGACGAACGCGTACTGGGTTGCGGTCGCGAAGATCTGGTCCGGGACGCCAAGCACGATGCCGAGCGCGACGGCGAATCCGGCGGTTACGGCGGTCAGCTGCCACCGGGCGGTCAGCAGGGCGCAGCACGGCCCGCAGATCAGCAGGCCGATCAGGATCAGGTGCGGCCCCGAGGCCGCATCGCAGGCCGCGATCAGCAGGCAGGCAACGACGCTGACTGCCCATAGGCGGCCGGTGCTCCAGCCAGGCAGCAGGGATTCCCGCCGCCACCAGGCCGGGCGGCCGTCCAGGGCACCACGCCGCGGCCGCCCGGCCGGCCAGGCGAGCAGTACTGCCGCGGGCACGGCGATGACAGCGACGGGCGCGATGACCGCTGCCGGGCGGACCGCGTCTTGGGCGACGGTGACACCCAGGGCGGCAACGAAGGCCAGGTAGCCAGCGATGATCATCGCGCCGGGCAAGCGGCCCAGGCCGCGGCCGCGGTAGGCGAAAGCGAGCGCGAGGAAAGTCAGGCCCGCGTACCAGGCGGCGACCAGCAGGTCCTGCCCGGTGGCGGCTCCCAGGCCCGCCAGGGTCGCGGGGATCAGCAGCCCGGCGATTACGTTGATCGCGTTGCTGTTCAGCGCGGTGCTCAGCACTGCCGCCCCCCGGCCACGGCGGGCGAGGTAAACCGCGCTGACCGCATTGGGCAGGCTGGTTACCACTGCCAGGACCAGCCCGCCGGTGATGATGTCCGCGACCGCGTAACGGCGGCCGAGAAGAGTGGCCGCCCATTCCATGGTGACACTCGCGGCGACGACCGCGATCAGCGCCGCCGCCGCGGCGAGCCCGTCCCGCCAGGTCCCGGCCGACGGCCTGATCATCTCGCTGAGCTCAGTTTCCTCCTCGTGCACGGCGGACACTAGCCAGGCCGTCCACCTGTCCGGGAGCGGAAGGCGCGCAATCCCCCGACGGCCTAGCGCGAGTAGTCCGGCATACGGGGTCACGATGATGGCGGCCAGGATCAGCCCCCCGGCGGGCGACAACACCCCCGCGACGGCCAGCACGCACACCACCGCGACCCATATACCGGGTATCCCGCCGAGCAGCACCACGCGACGGTGGAAGCCGACTGTCCCCGCCACGACGGCGGCCAGCCCGAGCAGCGCCGCCAGGTTGAACACATTCGACCCGATGATCACCCCGGCTCCGACACTGGACTGGCCGCGGATCAGCGCGGTAGCTGCCGAGGTGATCTCAGGGGCATCCGCGGCCAGCGCCGCGACCAGCCCCAGCGATGCCTCGGAAAACCGGGCACGCTCGCCGAGGCGCTCCAGCCGGACGACCAGTTGCCAGCTCGCCGAAAGGCTCACCACCACCCCGGCGATAAATAGCACCGCCCAGACCCCGCCGCCCATCACCGGCCTACCCCACGCCCGAATGCCTCACGGACCGTACCGCTCTCCGCCCGGTCACGCCCATGGCAGGCATCCCGCACTACTGGCTGTTCCGCGCGCGTCCAGGCAAACTTCCTCACCTCTTCTCCAGCCGATCGGTCCCGACGCTCATTCCGGCCGCCCGGGCGGCCGGGCCTGAAGAAATTCACGCCGCGAGGTAAGACACCGGCTCCGCGGCGACGCTAATCAGTGACAGGGTGTCGCGTCCGCGATGCCCTCGAGCCAGCCCGGAGCCGACTGCAAGGGAGCGCGGAGATGACCACTGGGTCCACGATCGCCGATCGTGTTGCCGAGATGCACGCCTCGATGGCCGCCCAGCCGCCGAACGCGGTGATGGGGGCGTTCGGCCGGGAGCAGGCCGCGCTGGCTGCCGCCGGCCTGCCAGCCGGGGTCGCCGCCCCCGGAACCCCGCTCCCGGATGCCGGCCTGCTCGACGTGCACGGGTCACCGACCACGCTGTATGCCGTGACGGGAGACCGGGCAGCGGTGCTGGTTTTCTACCGGGGAGCCTGGTGCCCGTACTGTAACGTCGCGTTGTCCGCCTACCAGCGGCACCTGCTCCCACAGCTGATTAGCCGCGGCATCGGGCTCGTCGCGATCAGTCCCCAGGCGCCAGACGGGTCACTGTCCATGCGAGACAAGCACGACCTGTCCTTCACCGTGGTGTCGGACCCGGGCAACGCGATCGCCCGCGGCCTGGGCATCCTGACCCGGCCGTCAGACGAGGCACGGGCCGCCCAGCTGCAGCTCGGACTCGACCTGACCGCCGTCAACGCCGACGGGACCGTCACGCTTCCGATGCCGGCCGTGGTCATCGCCGACGCCGGTCACGTCGTGCGGTGGATCGACGTGCACCCCGACTACAGCACCCGCACCGAGCCGGCGCAGATCCTCGGCGCCCTCGACCGGATGGACCTCTGACCGGCCCAGCCGGTCCTACTCGTTGAGGCGCCGGCTGCCGCCGTGCCAGTCCTCCTGGATGCCGGTCTCGCCAGGGTTAACGCCGAAACTGCGCAGCTGGGGTCGTTCCCGCAGGCTGCGCTTGAGCTCGGCGAAGCCGGGGAAGGAAGCGAGCCCGACGACGTGGTCCCACAGCCGGATCGCGTCCTGGTCACTGGGCAGCCGGCTGATGACCGGCCCGAAGAACGCGGCGCCGGCGGGCGGCTCGAAATGGATGATCGGGGTGCCGACATCCTTGCCGGTCAGCCCGAGCGCCTCGTCGGTTTCGGCCCGCAGTTCACCGTCCCGGCTAGCGTCATCGAGGGCGTCGGCAAGCTCGGCGGGCAATCCGGCCTGCTCCAGCAGGGGCTCGACGAACTCACGGCTTCCCCGCTCTTCCGCTCCCAGCGCGGGCGCGGCGGCGGAGTCGAACGCCTGGGAGCCGATCGCCTCGTAGAGGGGCCCGACCGCCTGACGGCCGTACTCAGCACGGGTCCGGGCGGCCACCCGCAGCAGGCGCAGCCCGGCGGTGTGGCCAGCCTCGTAACCGGCAGGGAAGTGGCTGTCGTAGTCGACGTTGGCGTTGAGCATCCGCAGCGAGATGAATCGCCAGTCCACAGTGTAATCGCGCTGCGCGGCGACCTTCCGGACCCATTTGCTCGTCATCCAGGCGAACGGGCACAGTGGATCGAAGTAGAAGTTGATGTCCGCGTTGTTCATGACGTCCTGTCCTACGAGGCGGCGATCACTTGAAGAAGTGGGTGCGGGCGCGGGGCAGCCGCACGTCGTCCACGTCGATGTCGATCTTCTCGTTGTAGAAGGCGACCAAGCCCGCGATGGGCAGCACCTGGCGGGTGGGGAAGTCATAGGCCCAGGCGAGGTCCTGATGGCCGTCGCGCACTTCCTCACCGGTGCGTACCGACCAGTAAGCGCTGGTGACGCCCTTGTACGGGCAGGCCGTCTGGGTGGCGGTCGGCACGAGGTGACCGAAGTCCACATCGGTGCGGTCGAAGTAGTACCGGGTCGGCAGCCCGGTCTCGAACACCAGTACTGGCGTGGTGCTCTCGGCCAGCGTGATGCCCTCCAGCGAGGCCCGGACGTGCCGGTGCGAGCGAAGCGCGTCGACGCGGACGTAAGGGTTGCGGGGATGAACGAAGACCTGCTCGTCCTCCTCGTACCAGGCATCCAGCGCGTCCCAGTCGAAACGAGCCGTGCCAGCCACCCCGTCGATCGCCTCGTCACCGAAGACACGCACGGTGCCCGGGCGGTCAACGCCGCCGGCCCGCAAGCCGTGACGGCGCGCCGTCCCCTGGCGTAGGCGCTGCTCGCGGTGCTCATCCACCAGGAAACGCTCGTCAACGTCCTCGACGGGGATGTAGTACTGGGGGTAATACGGCCATTCCCACACGTACAGCGCCCGTGTGCTGTCGAAGATCAGCGCGCCGCCTAGCGTCGCCCGCACTCGCCGCGGCGCGGGTTCGATGTGATCGGCCTGGGCGATCATCTGCGGATAATCACGATCGGCTTGCACTTGTGGCAGGGCCATCGTGTCTCACTCCTGACGTCGTAATTGAACCGTGCACAAGGTGAGCGTCACCGGGCGCGCCGTCCTTACCACTTCTGACGATGTCAGTGTCCGCCGACGGCCGGCATGGTGACCCTGAGTTCGGCGACGCAGCCGGACGCGACGAGGAGAGAGCATGTCCCACCATTTCGACAGCCCGACAGCGATCGAGGACGGTCGGCTCAACCTGGGCGACGTGTACGTGTTTCCGGAGTCGCCGGGCACATCGACGCTGGTGCTTACCGTCAACCCGGACTCCGGGAGGTCCAGCCCGACCACGTTCCGGCCGGATGCCCTGTACGAGTTCGTCATCGCCAGCGATGGCGGCACGCGCGAAGACCGAGCGTTCCGGATGAGCTTCGGTGAGCCGGACGGTGACGGAAACCAGGAGATGCGAGTTCGCTACGCAGCCGGCCAGCCGGGCCGCTCTGGTCTCGAGGGCACCGAACTCGGCGCCGGCCATACCGGGGAAACCTTCGCGCTCAGCAATGGCGGATCAGCGTGGTTCGGGTCAGCGCACGACCCGTTCTGGGGCGACGCCGTCTCGCTGTTCGCGTTCAATCACGCTCTGGCCGAGAACCAGTACCGTCCCGAGTTGTTCACCGGGACACCGCGCAACCTGCTGGCCGCCCGGAACGTCACCGCCATCGCCCTTCAGGTCCCGGATGTCACATTCGGTGGCGTCCATGTCGCCCTGTGGGCCCGGATCAGCCTGTACGGGCACGCTCCCCAGCGACAGGTCAGCCGGGCGGCCCATCCGTTGCTGCGATCGTTTTTCTTCCCGCGGCCTGGCTCGGACACCGAGGCACTCAACGCCGGCTCGCCGGCCGACGACCTCGCTACGTTCGGCGAAGCCGTGCGGCGGACCGCCGTGCGGGTGGCAGAACTGAGCCGAGTCGCCAACCCCGGCGAGCACGCCGCGGCGCTGGTCGCCGCGTTCCTTCCCGACTTGCTGCGGTACCGGCCCGGCCAGCCGGCGCGCTTCGCGCCAGGCACAGGAAACGGACGCGGGCTGCATGACGACGCGTTCGGAACCACGCTGTCGTTCATGGTTGGCCGTCAACTCGGCGTAACCACCTCGCCCTACCCGATAGTGCCCGAATTCCCGCACCTCGCGCCGCCCGGGCACGACGACATCCCCGCGCTTGCCGACCTACTCGGGCTTCGCAAGCCGCGCCCGACTTCCAGCAGCTGATGAGAGCAGGCGCCTGGACCTGCTTGAGGCAGGTCCAGGCCTTCAGCACTTGCCTGTTGACGCGCGTCAGGTGGCGGCGATTCCCTCGCCGCCGACCGCGCCCGGTACGGTGACGCTGCCGATCTCAGTGAGCGAGCCGCCGGGGTTCACGGCGAACTCGTCCACGATCCCGTTCACGCCGGCCTGCACGTACAGGAACCGGCCGTCGTAGGTAGCGGCGGCGTCAGTGGTTCCCGGGTCGGTGGGAGTCTGGCCCAGCAGCGTCAGCTGCCCGCTGGCGCTGACGGAATAGCCGCTCTCCGTGCCGCTGCCGGCGTTGGAGGCGAACATCAGGTTGCCGTCCGGCGCGACCCAGCACGTGGCCGCCTGCCCGGTGGGGACGGCGTCGATCAAGCTCACGGTCCCGTCCGGGTTGAGAGCGAAGGTGGCCAGCGAGTTGGTGCCGGTCTCGGCGACGACGAGGTGGCCCGCCGGGTCGAACGCGACCCCGAACGGCACCGTGCCCGGCTCGGAATTAACCACCGGCTGAGCTGACAGGCCGCCGCCGAAGCCGATGCCGAACACGTCGATGTCGTTGCCGTTAGCCTTGGTCGTCACGATCAGCTGCGAGCCGCCTGGCGAGAACGCGACCTGGCCCGGGGTGTGGGTGAATTGCGGCGTGGCCGTCGGGTCGAGGCCGAGGGGGCGGTTAGCGCCCGGGATCGGGAACAGGCGGCCGAACAACAGCCGGTAGCCCTGGACGGCTCCGCCGTTCTCGGCGTTCAGGACGTACACGAGGTGACCGCGGACGGCGACGCTGACCGGGAACGTGCCGCCGGAGCCGATGACCTGCCGCAGCTGGAGCCGGTCCCCGTGCACCGCGAACACCGACACCGTGTTGCTGCCCGCGTTGAGCGCGAGCAGGAGCCCTTGCCGCGGGTCGTAACTGAGCGAGCCCTGCGAGGACAGGTGGTCGGCCACCGACCCGCCCGTCTGGCCACCGAGCCCGCCCGTGGGGTAGCTGCCTGTCTGGCGCAAGGTGCCACTGGCGGACCGGTTGTAAGCGACCACCTGGTTGCCCGCGGTGTTGTCGGTCTGGACGAAGACGACACCCCCCGCGCTACCGGGAGAGTGCTGATCCGAGACAGCCGCGCTGGCCGGCCCGGCGATAACGACGGTCGCGGCGGCCGTCATCACCGCGGCGCCAAGGGCCGCGCCTACCCTCGGCCCGGCTGAGCCGAGATGGGTCAGGACTCTCATGTGTTCTCCTGTCGTCGTGCGTGGTTGAAGGATTATCCGGTATGCGCTCACCTTCACCGCGCCCCCCGCGGCCCGCATCGTCAGGAGTGGCTATCCGCGTGACCCCCGGCCACACCGTGATCAGCGCTGTTGATAGGCGAGGTCGGCGCCGGTGAGGCCTTCCAGCGCGGAGCCGAGCTGATAGGCCTCGGCCATCCGCCGGCTGAGGCGCTGGCGCACGGTGAGTGCCAGGTAGCGAGACAGCAACTGCGGCTTGGCGGCCAGACCCTCGGCGAGTTCCAGCGACCGCGGCAGCACCTGGCCCGGGGGAAGCACCTCGGCGACCGCGCCCCACCGCTCGGCCTGCTCGGCGGTGAACGAGCCCTGGGTCAGCGTGAGGTAGCGGGCCCGGTTGAGGCCGATGGCCTCCTCCCACGCGAGGAAGATCCCGTCACCGGGCACGATACCGAAGGTCAGGTGCGGGAAGTCGGAGAAAACGGTGGTGTCCGCGGCGATGACGATGTCGGCCAGCAGGACATACTCGGTGTGCACCGAGGCCGGGCCGTTCACCGCCGCGACGATCGGCATCTCCAGGTCGACCAGCCGCTGCATGATCCGCCGGCCCTCGGCGGTGGTCTTGTCCCAGACCGCTGGCTTGGCGGGGTCGTCGAGGCTCTGCCCGTCGATCTCGGTCATGAACCGGTCGCCGGTGCCGGTCAGTACCAGTACCTGGTTGTCCCGGTCGGTCCCGATCTCGTAAAGGGCCCGCGGGAAATCGGTGTGCATCTGCCCGGTGAACGTCGCAGGGCCGCCGCCGGTGTGGAACCTGAGCGTCAGCACGCCCGACGGCGTCCGGGTGAACGCGAAGTTCTCGAACGCGGTGAAGTAAGCAGGCTCAGTCGTCGGCATGGGGAACTCCTTGGGCACGAGAACGATGACTGGTGGCACGGGATGGCGAACAATCCAGGGGTCTAGCCCTGCTTCTCGGCGTGGCCGCCGAATTCGCCGCGCATCGCGGAGAGAATCTTGTCGGTGAACTCCCCGGCCCGCCGCGACTCGAACCGCTCATACAGCGACGTGGTGATGACGGTGGCCGGAACCCCCTCATCCACCGAGGCGAGCACCGTCCAGCGGCCCTCCCCGGAATCCGAGACCCGCCCGCTGAACCCGTCAAGGTCCGGCGAGCGCGCGAACGCATCGGCGACCAGGTCGACCAGCCATGACCTGACCACCGATCCGCGCCGCCACACCTCCGCCACCTCGGCGACGTCGATGTCGTACTGGTAGGCCTCCGGGTCACGCAGCGGGGTCGTCTCGGCGCTTGCGACCTGGGATCCCTTGCCGGCATTGGCGTGCTTGATGATGGACAGCCCCTCGGCGATCGCGGCCATCATCCCGTACTCGACGCCATTGTGGACCATCTTTACGAAGTGCCCGGCACCGTGAGGGCCGCAGTACAGGTAGCCGTCGGGGGCGGTACCGCCGGTCCGGGTCCGGCCCGGGGTGGCCTCGGCGCTCCCGGCCCCCGGGGCCAGCGTCTTGAAGATGGGATCGAGTCGCCGCACGGCCTCAGCCTGGCCGCCGATCATCAGGCAGTAACCGCGCTCAAGCCCCCACACCCCGCCGCTGGTCCCCACGTCGACGTAGCCGATGCCGGTCGGCTGCAGTGCCTTCGCGCGGGCTATGTCGTCGCGGTAGTAGGAGTTCCCGCCGTCGATCACGATGTCGCCGGGATCGAGCAGCGGGACCAACTCGTCGAGCACGGACTGCACGGCTCCCGCCGGGATCATGATCCAGATGTTCCGTGGCCGGTCCAGCAGGCGCACGAACTCCGCATACGCGCTGGCCCCGTTCGCGCCCTCGGCCTCGAACGCCTTCACCACGGCGGGGTTGCGGTCGTAAGTGACGCAGCGGTGCCCGTCGCGGATCAGCCGCCGGACCATGTTGGCCCCCATCCGGCCCAGCCCTATCATGCCAAGCTGCATGGGCCTGTCAGTCGCCATGGTCGCTCTCCTTGCCCCTCAGCCCGCTGATCAAGCGAGAGGCCAGTCTTGCCGCGCGATCTGCGCAGCACATCGTCAAGTCAGGTAGTCAGCGCTGGTACGCGGACGGTGCGAGCAGGCCCAGGGCGCGGGCGGATTCGACGGCCTCGGCCCGGCGGTGCGCGCCGAGCTTGGTGTACAGGTTGCGCAAGTGGGTCTTGACGGTGGTCGTCGAGACGGACAGTTCGCCGGCGATCTCCGGCGCCGACAGGTGGGTCGGCAGGTAGCCCAGCACGCGGATTTCACTTCTGGTGAGCGGCTCGAGCGGCGCCCGCGGCCCGGCGGGCGGCGGCGCGGACCGGTACCCGGCCAGCAGGTCGAGGATCTGGGCGATCAGGGCGGCGTGCGCGGTGCGCTGCCGGGCCTGGCGCTCGAGCAGGCCCGGTGCGGGATGCATCAGGAACCACATGAGCGCGCTGTCGGGCTCGGCCAGACCGAGCGCGCGCTCGAGGGCACGCCCGGCGGCGGCCTGGTCTTCGAGCGCGTCCTGGGCGATCGCCTCCAGCAGGAAGGCCTCCACCAGCCAGGACCGCCAGCCCACTCTGGCGGAGCCGTCCAGGACCGGCGCGAGCGCCACGGTCGCCGCGTGCGGGTCGTCCCGGGCGAGCCGCACCGCCGCGGCGGCGATGCGCATCTCCCCGCGGTCACGGTCACGCTGGCCGAGTCCGGCCAGGACTTGCCCGGCATCCCCGGTCTCGCCGAGCCGCACCAGGGCGTGCACGAGCCAGGCTCGCAGCGGCCTGGCAAGCGGATGCGGCCCGGCCAGCCGCAGGGCGGCCCGGAACGCGGCCAGCGCGTCGGCGGCCCGGCCGCGGCCCAGCTCGAACTGGCCGCGGACGCACAGGCTCCCCATCGCCACCGCGGGGTTGGCTTCCGCTCGGATGGTGCGCTCGGCGCGCTGCACCCAGGCCTCCGCCTCATCCAGCCGCCCCTGCCAGGCCAGCGCGACTCCAAGCGTCATGTAGGCGTTGCACGTGTCCGGATCGTCGATCCAGCCGTGCCGCTCAGCCAGGTCGATCGCCTGCCTGCCCAGCTCCGCCGCCCGCGGAAAACGGGGCCGGTTGAGCTCGATCTCCGCCCGGTACACCAGGCCCATGAACTCGATATAGGGCCGCCCGACCTGGCGCGCCAGCGCGGCCCCTTGGTCCAGGTGCGCCTCGGCCTGGTTGAGCTGGCCGGCCCAGGTCTCGCTGTCACCGATTTTGACCAGCGCAAACGCGCGCAGCTCGCCGCCCAGGACCGGCTGCGCCGCGTCCGGGGCCTCGGCCAGGGCCTGCAGCCGCCGCGCCTGCTCGGCGACCGCCGGCATGTTCCCATGCCGGCGGGCCAGCAGCAGCTGGACCACTCCGAGGAGCACCTGCGCCTGCCCGCGCCGGCCCTCCGGGACCGACGCCAGCCCGCGCTCGGCCACTTCCAGGTACCGCTCCGCCGCCTGCAGTGACCCGCGGGTCAGCTCATCGGCCGCGGCCACCGCCGCCAGCTCCGCATCGGCCGCGGACGCCCGAGCGGGGAACCCGGCCATGAGCGCGTGAACGGTCGCCTCGTGCCCGCTCAGATACAACCCCGGCCAGTGGTCGGCCAGCAGCCGGGCGGCGAGCACCCAGTCGTAGGCGGCCTGGGCGTGCCGGATCGCCTCCACCGGGTCACCGTGCCCCGCCAGCCACCCGGCCGCCAGCTCGTGCAGCGTGGTGACCTCCTCTGGCTGAGTGCGGCGCAGTTCCAGCTGCAGCAGGTCGGCGAACAGGCGGTGGTAGCGGAACCAGGACCGCGCCGCGTCCAGCGACACCACGAATGCGTTGGCCTCCTCCAGGTCCTGCAGCACCCCTTCCCCACCGCTGGCTCCGGTCAGCAGGTCAGCCAGCTCGCCGTTGACCCGATCCAGCCCGCTCGTCCGCAACAGCAGCCGCCGCACCTCCTCCGGCTGCCGGTCAAGCACCTCAGCAAGCAGGTACCCCGCCACCGTCCGCTCGCTGCCGGAGAACTCCGCCGCGAACCGCCCCGGATCCGGGTGCCCGGCCAGCGACAACGCCGCCAGCCGCAGTCCCGCCGCCCATCCCTCGGTCCGCTCATACAGCATCTCCAGCGCCGGGCCGGCCAACTCCACCCCGGCCGCCTGGAACAACGCTCCCGCCTCATCGACGCTGAACCGCAGATCATCCGCGCGGATCTCGGTCAGCTCTCCCTCCACCCGCAACCGGTGCAACCCCAGCCGCACGTCGTGCCGGGTGACCAGCACCAACCTCAGGTCCTCCGGTGCGCGCATCACTAGCAGCTCCAGCTGCCGCCGCGCCTCGGCCGAGCCCAGCTCATGCAGATCGTCGATCACCAGCCACAGCCGGGCCGCCAGCGGCGCCAGATCCTTCAGCAGCCGCTCGACCATCGTCCATCCATCCAGGTCCGGCGCCGCCGTCAGCTCCCGCACGAGCGCCGACCCGGGGACCGTCTGACGCAGCGCGTCCAGCACCGCCAGCCACAAGCGCTGTGGATCACGCTCATCGCGCTCCACCGCCACCCACGCCACGTGCCCGGCCAGGCCCGCCTCACCGATCCACGACCGCAGCAGCACCGTCTTGCCGCTGCCGGGCGGCGCCGACACCACCGTCACCCGTGCCGACTTCCCCAGCCGCTCCCATAGCCCCAGACGGGGGACAACCCCGCCCGCACCAGGACGAGCGGCACGGCGGGCAGCGCGCTCCGGACTTTCGGCAAGCCGCATAGCCCATGATCGCACGACCGCCCGCCTGCCCGCCGTGTCAGCAGGCGCGGCCGCGGCCCGCAGGGTGAACTCGGCGAGCGGGTCAGCTTCGTGACCGCCACCGAGCCTGAGCCGCTCCGCCGGCTGACCAGCTCTGGCGTCCCGCCCGGCCAAGCGGAGCTGCTCATCACCCGCGAGTGGGCCCTGCTAGCCGGCGAGAACGAGCGCACTATCAGTACTCCGCCCCGCACTGTCGAGGCCTTCCTGCGCGAGAACCCTGAGCTGTTCCGTTAACCATGTCTGCCCGACAACCGCGGCCGCTCCCTCGCCCGACACCGAGTGCTCTCTTCATCTCGCCGATCGGCAGACGTCACCCAAACGTTACGGCGCTCTAACGTACTGTGCCGCCAGAGCCTGCCGTCACCGCGCGCGTGTCAGCATTCGAGCATGGCGCAACTTACGCGTGTGCCGTGCCCGGAGTGTGGGACATCCGGCGAGTCGGATCCCGAGCAGAGCCACTGGCAGTGCAGCGACTGCGGGAAAGGTTTCTTCCTGCGACGCTGCACGGCGTGCTCCAGGGTCAGTTATGTCGACGGCTTGCAGGGATTTCATACGCCGTGGCCGTGCACCTGGTGCGGGCAGTACAACCAGGACTTCAGCCAGAACCATGACCCGGCCGCCGCCAGCGCGGCCGAGCTAGCCGCCGAAGTGCACCGCTACCGGCGTCCGGGGGTCCCGGCCGGACCGGACACCGGCGGCCGGGACCGGACACCGGCGCACGGCATGGCCATGGCCGTGGCCGTGGGCCCGGCCAGTCCGGACGCCCGATCGCCGCGGCACGGCCAGGTCCCCACCCCGGCCCCGGGCGCCTGGCGCTTCGGGCGGAAACGCGGCGTCCTTGCTGGCGCGGTCGCCATGGTCGCGGTTGGCGCTGCGCTAGCAGCCCTCTTGGGGTCGCCGGATCATGGCGGAAGCAATAAGCCGCCGCCCCTGGCCAAGCCGGCCCGGCCGATCTTGCGGCAGACGTCGACCGCCGTGATCATCGCCTGCGCCCCGGGTTCGATCGAGCTTATCGGCTCTTCCACTTTCGGCCCGGTCGTAGAGGCGGCGGCCAGCGTTTATACGCGGCAGTGCCACGCTAGCATCGACGTTGTCTACGGCGACGTCGGCGGTAGCGGTATTGACAGCGCCTTCGGCGCCGCGACGGCGAATGCGGCAGTGCAGAAGAATCCCGCGCAAGCCGGGTCAATAATCGCCATGTTCAATGGAGAAACCTCCAGCGCCCCGTTCCTGACGCCTGACCCGCTGGGCGTGCTCATTTTCTCCGTGGTCGCGCATAACGGTCTCTACTCCGGGTCGGGCATCACCAGTGGTGAGCTCAAGCGGCTCTTCCTGCAGGGCGGCGAGCCGGGCAAGGTCGCGGCCGGCCGCCAGGCTGGCACCGGAACCCGTATTACCCTCCTGAGCTTCCTCCACAGTCAAGGACCAGCGCCGCAAGCTTCAGGCAACGGCTGCCCGCCCCCGGCGGGAAGTGACGCATGCACCGCGAACAGCAATGCGGACCTTCTCAGTTTCGTGAATGAAACGCGGAACGCGATCGGCTACGCGCAGGTTGACCAGGAATCCAACGGGCATCCCGCTGGCTATCCCGACACTTCCGTGCTCAGCATCAATGGCATCCTGCCGACGCCGGCGAACGTTCGCGATGGCTTGTATAAGTTCGCGACGGTAGCCAACCTATACATGCCCCCGCACCCATCGGCGCTAGCCAGGAGCTTCTACCAGTACCTGCTGCAATATATTGCGGCGAATCAGTCGGGCGGCCTCATCACGTGCTCCGGTGTGCCGAACAAGCTGGAGGCTAACTGCTAGGACGCGGCGGTAAAGCACTGCCAGGACGCCCACCCTGAACGGGGATGGCTGGCCCTCCGCAGTCAGCCGAGCCCGTTCGGGATGGTCGTTTGGTCTTAGCTCCTAAAAGTGGCGGTGACCTCTGGAGACCCGCACGCCGGCAGGGACCCCAGCCCGCACATACGATCCTTAGCAATGGAAACGTTTGTCGCGCCGACTGTCCGGTCCAAGCGCCGGATCGGGATGCTGGCGGTGCTCGGGGCGCTGTCCTCGTTCGGGCCGCTGTCGATGGACATGTACCTGCCGTCCACCCCGACGATCGCGGCGAACCTGCACGCCTCGCAGACGCTCGTGCAGCTCACGCTGTCTGGCTGCC
>Ga0335075_10010765_pt1 | contig 13874 bp, 12 predicted proteins | sample Lox_Sample_24_FD_206723 | JGI IMG/M metagenome (GOLD analysis project Ga0335075, IMG submission 206723) | Soil microbial communities from Loxahatchee National Wildlife Refuge, Florida, United States - Lox_Sample_2.4 | ecosystem: Environmental > Terrestrial > Soil > Wetlands | place: USA...
AAAAATTGTCAAGCCCCCCGCGCGCGTGACGAAAGTTTTCCCGCTGATTCCACAGACGTTCCCCACCAAAACCAACAAAAATATCTGGCAGTTTAATTCCTGCAACCTGCTATTCTGAACTTAGGATGGAAAAAGAGAAAAAGCCCGCCGGCGCGCGGGCTTTTTCCTTGGGTCTGGAGAGTCATCGTCCATGCCGGTCGGCGGACATTGCGCGCGCAAACCATCCCTTAACCAGGAGGTAACCTCCAGATGTCGAATCAGTAACGGGTCGCAAGTTGCCCGAAATCAATCATCTGGAAATTTGCACACCCAGGGGGGGTACCCCCCTGTTGCTCCGGCACCCCGATCAGGTACCGAATCGGGACGCGCCCGCCCTCTGCCTCGCCGGTTTCCCAGCGGTAGTCCGGCGAGGTCAACCCTTCCGTCAGCTCCCGCAGATCCTGCATCGAGTAGCTCCGCAGGCACGACAGGATGCCGTCCAACCACAGCACCGCCGGCACCACCGGGATCAGCCACGTCCACGCAATCTTTTGCCAGCGCACCGGCCGCGCCCGCGCCGCCGACCTGAGCGCCAGCACTGGCACCCCGGCCACCAGCGCCAGCGTCAGCCAGCTTCGCCGCGCGCCCTCGAAAACGCCAATCCCCTCCCGGCGGCGGAACGCATCTTCCAGCATCGCTCGCGCCGCTCGCGGATCGAAGTGATGGAACGCGGAGAAGATCGTCCGGAAACCGCGCAGCGAATCGGGAACGCAGCGCGCGTCCACCGGTTCGGGCTTTGCCGCCAGACCCTCCGGCAGCCGTTCTCGCAGCAGCCGCGCATTCGGATAGAAGTCGGTCAGCACAACTCGCAGACAACGCCCGTCGGCGACGTCGTCAAACAGCCCCAGCCACGGCCCGCCTCCGCCCGAGCAGAGGTCGACGATCTGGTCCGCCCCCGAACGCGCCACCGCCTCGCGCAGCTTGCCCGCAATCGGCCGGTACATGTGGTTCTCGTTCCATACCGCTTCCAGCGCTTCCGTCGTCAGGTCGCGCAGAAACGCCGGAAACCACGGCTGATCGTGAATCTCGAACCACCGTTGCCGCCGCACCTTCGCATGTTAACCCGCGGGGCTTCAGCCGCGCGGCGAGCGAAAACGCGATATCCTCCGTCTTTAGGGCAGACGTGTTCGATTTCCCCGTGCCGGATCCACCTGCCGGCTGGAGGTTTTGCCAGGATGAGTTGCCTGGAAGGTCAGCTCGCCGGCTGGTCAGCGCCTGTTCCGATTGCCAGAGCCCTGGAGAGCAGAACGGACAAGAACGAGACCGACGCCGCCCAGACCATCACCGCCCTGGTCGCCGAGTACTCAACGGCGCTCTATCGCGTGGCTTTTTCGGTCACGCGCAACGCCGCCGAGGCCGAGGATGCCGTGCAGGAAGCTTTCCTGCGCGTCCTCAAACACCAGTCCCGGCTGGGCGAGATTCGCGATTACCGGGTGTGGCTGGTACGGATCGTCTGGAATATCGTTCTCGACCGCAAGCGCCGCGCGAAAACCAGGCCGGAGAACGAGGACCTTTCCGACCACGCCCGCGTTCTCCCCTCGGGCGAGCCTGGGGCTGACCAGACCGCGATCTCCATGCAGGAGCGCGGCCGGATTCTGGCCCTCATCGACCGCTTGCCCCGCCGCGAGCGCGAAGCGCTGCTCCTCTCCGCTGTCGAGGAGCTCAGCACTGCGGAAATCGCCTCCGTGCTGGTCACCACGGAATCGTCGATCCGCTCCCGCATCTTCCGCGCCCGCCGTGAGCTCTCCGCCCTGCTGGAACAGGAAGGCATTCCCAGATGAAGTTCGATCCCCAATCCGACAAACGGCAGCAGCGCATCGACGAAGCTCTGCGCAGTGCCGGCTCGGCCGCGCCCCCTGCGGGCCTCGAAGGCCGCATCCTCACGCGCCTGGCCGCCGCCCGCCTGGCTGAACCGCGCATTTCCTGGTTCCGGTACGCTCGGCCCGCGCTCGGCTTCGCCGCCGCCGGCCTCCTGGGAGCCGTGATTGTCGTCGGTTCCGTCGATCACGCGCGAGGACGCCCATTCCCCAGGCATGTTCCCGCGCCGGTGCTCGTCCTGCCCGGCCAGGGAATGGGCGCGGCTTCCGCCGTTCGTCCGGCGGCTCCGTCCATGGCTCCGCTGGCTGCCGGGCCGAACGACCATGGCCGCTCGACGCGGCCGCTGAGCCATGCCCGCGCCCGGATTGCCCCCAACGCGCGCAAGGCGCGGGGCGTGGCCTTGCCCGCGAACCCGGCGAATCCGCAGCCCTGAACCGCTCCACAGGCAGCGGAGCCCTGGCAATGGTGTGTGCGGTAGTACTCTGATCTGTGCGAACCATCCTGACTGCTGCCCGCCTGCTCTCTCCTAACGGGGTAATCGAACGTCCGGTCGTTGTTCTGGACGACGGTGTAATTGCTTCCATTGCCACCCGAGAGGGCCTGGAGGTGCCCGCCGGCCGCCACGTCGATTTTCCGGACTGCATGCTGATTCCGGCGCTCTTTGACGTGCACATTCACGGCTGCGGCGGCCACGACGCGATGGAAGCAACCGACTCCGCGCTGCATTACATTGGCACCTTCCTGACGCGGCGAGGCGTGGGGGCCTATTTCGCCACAACGGTGACCGCGCCTCTTGACACGCTCCTGCGGTCGCTGGCCGGCCTGGCGAAGCTGCTGCACGCGCCGCTGGAAGGCGCCCGTCCCGTGGGGATTCATCTCGAGGGGCCATTTCTATCGCCGCACAAGCGCGGCTGCCATGTGGAGAGCCAGCTGCTTACGCCCTCCGTCGCGCTGTTCGATCGACTGTGGCAGGCTGCCGAAGGCCATATCCGCCTGATGACAATCGCGCCGGAGTTGCCCGGCGCGGAAGAGACGATCGCGCACGCGACGCGGCTCGGGGTCCGCATCAGCCTGGGGCACAGCGATGCGCAGGCTGATGCGGCTCGCCGCGGGGTGGCCGCCGGAGCGGCCAGCGCCACGCATACGTTCAACGCCATGCGAGCCTTCGACCATCGTGATCCCGGCCTGCTGGCGGAGGTACTTACCAACGACGCCTTGTTTGCCGAAATCATCTGCGACGGACTGCACGTCGATCCCGCCGCCGTGCGCCTCTTCCGCCGCGCCAAGGGTCCGGATCGCGCTCTGCTGGTGACGGATGCGATGGCCGGTACGGGCATGCCCGACGGCAATTATCGATTGGGCGAGATGGAGGTGCGCGTGCAGAATGGCCGCTGCGTTGCCGGTGACGGCAATACTCTGGCCGGCAGTACGCTGACGCTGGACCGCGCCGTTCGGAACTATGCGGAATTTACGGGCGCGTCACTGACCGAAGCCGTGGGCCTGGCAACGCGCAATCCGGCGCACATGGCCGGGCTGGACGGGGAGATCGGCGCGCTGGCGCCGGGCCGCTCCGCGGATCTTGTGGTGCTTTCGGCCAGGCACGAAGTGCTGGAGACTTTTCTGCGCGGCCGCGCCTGCGTCAACGATGCAGTGTCGTTCAGCGGCTGAGGCGTTACCGGGCAGCGGACGAGTTCAGGATCCCGCTTAGAATATTCACATTGCCGTCGCTCGGCGGAGTTTTCAGGCCCAGAATCTCTGCAATCAGCGGGTAGATGTTCACACTCTCGAAGGGCTGCAGCGTCACGCCGCGGCGAATGTCGGGGCCTTCGGCGCAGAAGATGCCGCGCATTTCCGGCATCAGGAAGGGATCGAAGCCGCTCTCTCCCTTCGCAGGGTGCGAATTCGCAGCGCTCGCGGAGAGGGCGCGAATCGCGTAGGGACCCCGGGCGACGATGACCGGATCGCCTTCGCGGGGATTGCCGTTGAAGTGCAGCTGCGCGGGGACGTTCGCCCGGCGATAGACCATGAATCGCGCATCTGCTGCTTTCAGCTTCTGGTACGCTGCATTCGCAGCCGCTTCCGACGGTGCATAGAGGGATGCTCCTGCGGTGATGAACCCGCCCAGCGGAGCGTAGGAATCGAGGTCAATCCAGTCTCCGCCGACGCTCGCCATGCCCTGGTCGGAGACGATGACTAGGTCGACAGGCAGATGCATCGCCTCGAGATCGCGTTCCAGCGTGCCGAGCAAAAGATCCAAGTGACGCGCGGCCGCGGCGGCTTGTCGGCTGTCGGGTCCGGAACTGCGCGCCGCACGCTCCACGTCGGCAAGAGACACGGCGATGAAGTGCGGCCGACGGGACGCCGGAAGACGCAGCCAGGTGATGATGCGATCGATCCGCTGCGCATCCGAAACTCTGCCGTCACCGTCAGGAACCGAATAGCTCGGCCGCTCGCCAGCGATCTTGGCCTGGGATCCCGGCCAGGAGAGCGCGGCGCTGGGCACGCCCTGCTGCCTCATGAGCGACCACAGGGGCACGCCGCCGTACCAGGAACCGTCGTCGGCTGTTTTCGGATCCCTGCTGCGATAGAGCTGCCGGCGTGCGGGGTCGTAGAAATCCTCGGCCACGATACCGTGGTGCCCGGGATAAAGGCCAGTGACGATTGTGTAGAGATCGGGAGCCGTCTGTGATGGGTAAGCAGGAATCATTCCATCCGGCGCGCTGGCACCTCGAGCAGCCAGGGCAAGCAGGTGCGTGGCGCCAAATTTCTTCGGATAATCGAAGCGGAAACCGTTTAGAGAGACGAGAACCACGTAGGGCTTTTCGGGCTGACTCACCGCATTGGGTTGATGCGCCGCGATCCGCTGCGCGTGCACGGCAAGGATGATGGCCGGCAGCGCGGCACATCCCAGAGCACACCAGCGCATCAATCGCACAGGCGCCGATTCTCGAAGCGGCATACGCTAAACCCCGGACCTGCTCATCTACCCATTGGCCGCGCTCATAGGCTCGAACTCCTCGCCGATCCACGCCGTGAATGCATCGTTCGACTGGCCCCGGCCGAGGAATTCGCGCACGATCTCGCGGCCAGCCATCGAGCCACCCGGCTCCAGCACGGCGCGCCGATAACGCATCGCGACGGGCGAATCGAGCAGCGCTTCCCGCGGAAACTGGCTGAAGAAATCGAGTGCGATCACCTTGTCGTAAAGATAAGTGTAGTAGTTCGACGAGTAGCCGGTCAGGTGGGTGAAACTCGCGTACATGCGGTTGCCGTCCACCCAGGCATATGGCAGGAAGCGGGCGTACAGGCTGCGCAGCAGCTCGTCAGGGTCAAGGTCATCGGGATTCATCGCGTGCGTCTTCAGCGAGTAAGTAGTGTAGAAGAGCTGGGTGCGCACCCAATCGGCGCGGCCGAAGGCGCCGGCGCGATTCATCTTCAGGACCAGTTCGGCGGGAATCGGCTCGTTGGTCTGGTAGTGGTGCGCGAAGCCGGCCAGAAGCCGCGGATCGCGGAAGAACTCTTCGAGCATCTGCGAGGGAACCTCCACAAAATCGCCCTCGGTCGAGATGCCGCTGATCCCGGCCCAATCCTGGCGGCCACCCAGCAGCGCGTGCATCAGATGGCCAAACTCGTGGAAGAATGTCACCACATCGGAGTACTGCATGAGCCCGGGGTTCCCCTCTTTCGGCTCCGGGAAATTGCAGATCAAGGCAGCGACCGGCAACTGCCGTCCGCAGATTCCCGGCACCAGCGGGTGCGCCGAGAACCATTTGTCCTTGCCTTCACGCGGATGCATGTCGAGGTAGAAGCGACCGGCGAGCTCCGTTCCGTCCCACACATCCCACGCACAGACTGAGGAGCTCCAGCCATCGGACTTTTCAATGCGGCGGAACTTGACCTGAAAGAGCTTCTCGGCGGTTTCGAGCACGCCGGCTTCGACGTGCGCATAAGGGAAATAGGGGCGTACTGACTGCGAGTCAAAGTCAAAGGCCGCGCGCCGGTATTGCTCGAGCCAATAGCCACGGCTGGCATTGTCAATTTGCGTCAGCTGCGGCTCGATCGACTGCGCGAAGCGGAACAGCATTGCGTATTCCTTCTCGGCACCGGCGCGGCTGGCCTGGTCCAGATCGTCCAGAAAAGCCTGCATATTGGCCGCTGACTCCATCATCTGGTCGGCAGTGGCCAGGTCAGCCCAGTGCGCGAAGCCCAGGATCGTCGCCATCTCCTGTCGAACCTTCAGCAGGTCAAGCAACACCTGCCGGTTCGCGGGATACGCTCCCGTCTGATACGCCTGGAACATGCGCCGTCGCAGATCGCACGAGCGCGCAAACGTCATCACGGGCAGATAGTCAGGAAAATCGGTGGTCAGCACGATCCTGTTGCTTTCGTTCGGAGGATGCGCGGCCAGAAAATCCAGGGGGAGGCCGTCCAGTTCCGCGGCATCCTCGACTTCCACTCGATTGCCGCCCTCCTGCACATTACGGGCGAAGGTCAGGGCGAGGAGAGTGGCCTGGTCCTGCAATTCTTTGATCCGCGCCCGAGTCGCGTCATCCTTGTCCACACCGGCCAGGCGGTATTGCAACAGCGTGCGATCGAGATAGTGCCGCGTCGCGGCATCTGCCCCGCTTACGTCCACCTGCGCCAGCGCGTGGTATATATCGCGGTTCAGCGACAGATCCACGCCGGCCTGCGCGATCTTCTGCAGCAGACCCTCTGTTGAGTCGCGCACCGATTTTTCCTCGCATACGCTGTGGAGCAGGCCGGTTTCGGCACCGGCCACGGCCAGTTCGGCAATGGCGTTGTCATAGGCGCGCAGAGTGTTTTCAGGAGTCCGGGGCGCAGATATCGCAAGCAGCGCGCTCAAAGCGGTGCGATGCTGAGCGAGGCGAGCTTCTACCCACGCTTCCAGGCTCGTCGGGTCGACGGAGCCGATCCCGACCGGATTCCAGGAATGGGACAGGGGGGGCGAAACAGGTGCCGCTGCAATTCCCCTGGCATGTTCGGATGCAGAAAAATTCATGAAAATGCCTCTTTCGGCAGGGTATCTCAGTTGAGATGAAGAAAGGGCTCGAGCCGACCGACGGAGATTCTGCAGATCAGTGGCGGATGACTTTGTGTTGCTTGTCGAGCGCGGCGCGCGCATGCTCGCGTTCGGCCCGGGACGGAGTGCGTCCCTTTTGTTGACAGAGGCGCAGCAGCAAACGCAGGTAGTCAAGCGCCACCCCCGGGCCTGCCTTGCTGTTGCCTGCGGAGCGGCGGCCAAACGTGAAGGGGACTTCAACAACGCTGCGCAGTTTGGCCCGGGCCAGGATTTCCAGCAGAATCTTGAACCCCGTCGTCTGGAGAGTAATTCCGTCAAGGCAGTCGCGGCGCACTATGAAGAATCCAGACATGGGGTCGCGTGCGCGCAGCCCGGCACGCTGGACCGGGAGGGTCATCCAGATCGCCATGCGAGAGATGAGATGGCGCCACGCATTCCACTCGCCCAGGCTGCCTCCACGGGCGTAACGGCTGCCGATCGCCAGATCGGCGCCAGCAACCATCGCCGCCCAGAGTTGGGGCAGCACTTCGGGGGGATGCTGCAGGTCGGCATCCATCACACCAAGGTGCGTCGCATTCGTTTCCGCCCAGCCGCGCAGAACCGCTCCCGCCAATCCCCGCTCGCCATGCCGCACGATCAGCCGAACGCGGGGATCTTCCGCGGAGATGCCGGAGACGATTTCCTCGATTCCGTCACCGCTTTCGTCGTCCACGACTATCACTTCACAGGGGACGAGGCAAGCGTCAAGGGATTGGCGGACAATGCGGAGCAGAGAAGCGATGTTGCCGGCCTCGTGAAGAGTCGGGATGACCAGGGCCAGTTTGGCCTGGCGCGCCGATGCGGCTTGTTTCCCCTGGATGGCCGGATCATCCGTGTCTCGCGATTGCATGCTGTCCCGGAACCGATGCATTAAGTTTGCCGAGTTGTCGCGGCCCGGGCATTTTACCCCGGCCGGATGCGTTCGGCATCGGCTGGCCGAAGAATACCACCCGCACGCGAATATGACTCGCCTTATCTTTTGCGAATGACTCAGCTTAGGCTGGGGCGCGCCCGGGAAATGCCGGGAAACCGGATGGGTGGGGAGGGAAGCGAGATACGTGACCTTCGATGTTGGCTATGCAGTGTTGGGATGAACTTGCCGTCTGACTCCCCGACGCCATCCTGTATGCTACTCACACAAATTCCCGGGGCTGGTAGGGCGTTCTCTTTGCGCCGCGTGACAAGGCTGTCACCGACGATCGAGATGCTTTCCGGATGAGTGGAGAAGCCGGTTGAGTACTGTTGTTGTTGATTCTCGCATAGCGGTCGAGACCGTACGCGGAGAATCCAGAACCCGGGCCGCCGGGCTGTCGAGGGCGCTGACGCTTGGCGGAATCGCGCTGCTCGCCATCCTGATTCACGGGTTCCACCCTTATGCGGACGACGCTGGCATCTACGTGTCGGGGGTGGTGCTGGCTCTGCACCCCCATCGATTCGGACCCAGCACGCCATTCATCGCGGCCTACACCCATATGTCGATCTTTTCGTGGCTCGTGGCGGATGTGGTCCGGCTCACACGACTTCCAATATCCGCCGTTCTGCTGGGGTTCCAGTTCGGCGGGATCTGGCTTCTGCTCTACGGGACTCGGCAGATTGCTCGGCGGTGCTTTTCCGAAACCGCGTCGTGGGGCGCGGTCGCCATGATGGCCGTATGCCTGACCGTACCGGTGGCGGGAACCGGTCTCGTGATCATGGACCCCTATGTCACGAGCCGTACGTTATCGACGCCTCTGACGCTTTTGGCCATTGGAGCGCTGCTGGACCGGCGGCTGCTGAAGACGTGCATGTGGCTCGGGCTCATCGCGGTTATTCACCCGCTGATGGCAATCTACGCGGCGGGTTTTCTGCTGCTGCTGTGGGCCGCACAAGCAGGCCGCTGGCGTGCGCTGGCGGCTCTGACCGTCGCGCCCGTGGCGTTGGCAGGTGCCTTGTGGTTGTCGCAGTCCACTGTCGTCGAATCACGGGCGTACAGAATCGCGGTGCTCACCCGTACATACTTTTACCTGTCCTGCTGGCACTGGTACGAACTCCTTGGCCTGGCCGGCCCTGTCCTGCTGATTGCCGGATATTGCGCGTGGAAACGATGGGACTGGAGACGGCCGGATCTCTCGCTGTGCCTCGCGTGCCTCGCGATTGGATGCAGCTCCGTCACGGTCGCCGCGTGTTTTGCCCATCCGGGGAGCCATTCGCATCTCATTGCGCGGCTGCAGACGATGCGTCCCTATCTGATCGTGTATGCCGTTCTCTTCATGGGACTCGGGGCCGTAATTGCGCAGACGTTTCTTCGCGCACAAGTGTGGCGATGGCTTCTTGCCTTCGGGGTCCTCGGCGCGGGGATCGGGGCGGCCCAGTTCGTGGTCTACTCTTCGACCGCTCATCTTGAGCTTCCCTGGCGACAGCCCCGGAACCCCTGGGTTCAGGCGTTTTATTGGGTGCGCGCGAACACGCCAGATAACGCGGTATTCGCTCTGGATTCGGGCTACATCGATACGCCCGGCGAAAACACGGAGGGATTCCGCGCGATTGCGCAACGGGCCTCGATCGCAGACTCGTCGAAGGATGGCGGAGCCGCAGCCGTCTTTCCACAGCTGGCGGAGAGATGGCTGACGGAAAGCACCGCCGCCACGGATCTGAGTGGCGCCAGCGACGCCGAGCGCGTGCAACGGCTGGCTCCGCTGCATGTTACCTGGCTGGTTCTGAAGAAGTCCGCCGTGACCCAGTTCGACTGCCCATATCGCAATGCTGTCGTGAAGGTATGCCGGCTCGGCAACTGAACGGATTTGAGTGCTCGCCGGCGAGTTTACTTTGAAGCCGCTGGGGTTTTGCCGGTTGCGGACGTCGTGCGTACCAGCCGCAACTCACGGGCGCTGCGCTCGGCTCTTACCTCGGCCGTGAGCTGCTGGCGGCGGGCGCCGTCGGGATCACACATCGCCATCATACGTTCCGTCTGCTCGAAGTTGAGGACGCATCCGAGCTGCGAGGACGCCGCGCGCAGCACTCGCCGGCGCAGAGCCGGAGCGAGCGCACGGAGCCGCACCAGCTCGACGCCCACGCTGCAGTCGCCCGGCTGCGTGGACACGGCTCGCCCGCCACCACGGACCGAGCGACCCGGCAAGACGAGTTGCGGCAGCAAGCGCACCAGTTCCGCGGCCCACCAGCTTTCTTCGTCGCGGGCGATGGTCGCCAGGCGAGCCATTTGCTCCGCGATGCGCGGATTGAATTCAGCCAATTGCGGCAGCAACTCGTGCCGGATGCGGGTGCGGGTGAAGGCTGGATCCTGGTTCGAGGAGTCCTCGCGCCACGTCTGGCCAATCTCGCGCAGCCACGCGACGATCTCCGCGCGGCGGGCTTGCAGGAAGGGCCGCACAATTGCTCCGCCCGCACAGGCAACGACGGGATAAATTCCGCCCAGACCCTCGGTCCACGCGCCGCGAACGAGTCGATGGAGCACGGTTTCCGCCTGATCGTCGAGCGTGTGCGCGGTGGCCACCGCATCGGCCCGGTCCTGCGCCAGCAAATCGCGAAACCAGGCATAGCGCAGATGACGCGCCGCTTCCTCGAGCGTCTTCCTGTCTGCTTTTGCGGAGGCGGGCGCGTCGACTCGGTGCCGATGAAGCGGCAGCCCAAGCCGAGCGGCCAGGTCCTCCACAAAGAGCTCATCTTCGTCGGCAGCGGCGCCGCGAATCCCGTGGTGCAGGTGCGCGACGGACAGGACTAGGCCAATTTCGGAAGCGGCCGCGACGAGCATGCACAGCAGACCTACCGAATCCGCTCCGCCCGACACCGCGATGGCTACACGCTGGCCGGCACACAGGAGGGATCGGTCGAATTGAGGCGTCGACGTCACGAGTTCATGCTACGACGACCGTCGCTGGTTTCGCTCTATACTGCTCATCATGCTGAAGACGCGACTGGCCACTGTTTCCGATGCGAAGCTCATCACGCACCATCGCCGCCGCATGTTTGTCGATGCCGGACGCGCCGACAACCCTGTGCTCGCGGTGATGGCCGATGCTCATGAGCCGTGGGTTGCGAAGGAAATCGAGGCGGAGCGGTATCTGGGATGGATCACCGAAGACGATGGCAAGGCGGTCGCCGGCGCGGGGCTTTTGCTGCTGGACTGGCCGCCACATCCGCTCGATCCGCGATCGACGCAGCGCGGTTATTTGCTGAACGTGTATGTCGAACCCGAGTATCGCCGTCGGCGGCTGGCCAGCAACCTGATTGAGATGGCGCTGGCCGAGGCTCGCCGGCGGTACATTCGGGTCGTGGCGCTCCACTCGACCGAGGAGGGCAGGCGGCTCTACGAAGCCAACGGCTTCCGCAGCACAAACGAGATGTTCTACGTGGAGCCGATCGAGCCGTAGACGATCAGCGGCTGCGTTGGAGCAGGGCATCCACTTCGAATCGCCGCGGCATGGAAGGCGCCGTTCCGGGATGCGTCACCGAGATCGCGGCCGCCGCACAGCCGAACCGTGCGGCGTCAACAAGCCCCCTTCCTTCGGCCAGCGCCACGGCAAATCCTCCATTGAAGGCATCGCCGGCGCCGGTAGTGTCTACGACGTCGCCCGCGGAGAAGGCCGGTACGTGCTCGCGCACGTTGGCATTCCTGACGAGTGCGCCCTGCGCTCCGAGTGTGATCACAGCGTTGCGTGCGCCGCGTCCGAGCAACGCGTCGGCCGCGCGCTCCGCATCGGCCAATGACGCCACGCAGACACCGGTGATGATCTCGGCCTCCGTCTCATTCGGAGTCAGATAATCGCAGTGTCTCAGGAGCGACGGCGGCAGTGGGCATCCAGGCGCGGGATTCAAAATTGTCGGAACGCCCAGCGAGTGTGCCAGCTCGAGGCCGAACTCTACGGTGGGCAATGCCAGCTCCAGTTGCGTCACAAATATGGCTGAGCGCGCGATCAGGTCCCGGGCCTGGGCGACCTCTTCAGGGCTCAACTCAAAGCATGCACCAGGAACGACCACGATGGAGTTGTCGCCACTGTCTGCGCTGATCACGATGGAGGCTGCTCCAGTCGGCGAATCCGTCTCCAGAAGATGCGTTGTGTCGATGCCTTCGTCGAGATACGTCTTGCGCGCCAGATCGCCGAAAAGATCGCGGCCAAGCTTGCTGATGAAACTCACCTGGGCACCCGCACGGGCCGCGGCCACGGCCTGGTTCGACCCCTTGCCGCCAGGTCCCATGAGGAAGCTGCTGCCCATGTAGGTTTCGCCCCAGGCCGGGAGTTTATCTGTCCGGAATGCAAGATCTGTCACGTAGCTACCCATCACCGTGACTAAAGGTTTGCTCATGGGTCCTCGGTTCTCCGGATGTGTGTCACGCGCTATTCCTTACCCGGGCTCATTGAATAGTAGCGCCGCAACGGCCCGCAGCTGAGATAGGTCTTAGGACACATACGCTCGCGCAATCAGCACCAGCGCGAGCACATATGCCGCGAACATCGCCGCGAGATAACCTTTCGCGCGGGCGTTGGCCCCGCGAAATTCCTTCCACGCGAAGACGCCCCAGAGGCAAGCGACCATGGGCGAGGCCTGGCCGATTGCATAGGAGATCGCTACGCCGACAAGGGACGCGGCAACGAAATTGAAGACCGTGCCCAGGCCCCAGATGCCACCACCCAGCAGCCCGAGGAGGTGATATGAACCCGGTGCGCGGCAATATTCGCGCATGGCTACGGGCGTGCCGACAATGGGCTTTCGCATCAATAGCGGATTGAAGAAGAAGCAGCAGATCAGTGCGCCAAAGGTAAGAGACACTGCGGTGGTGTAGGGCGTGAGCGTGGCGCCGCGGGTCATCGCCCGGGTAACAAAGGGCGCGAAGATGCCCATGAGTAGTCCGGAGATGACACATACAATCACCCCGCGGCGCGAGACGGCGCTGGCACCGGTGCGGAGCGCCCCATAGGCCTTGCCGATCAACACCAGCGCAACAATGGCCATCGCGATTCCCGATGCCAGCAACGCCGCGCTCCCGCGCGGCTGCAGGGCATAGCTCAGGACGACGCCTTCGACGAGCGCGATCCCGATGGATACCGGGAAAGCGACAGCCAGGCCGACGATCTCAATTCCTGCCACCAGCAGGGTGTTGGCGATATTGAAGATGAATCCGCCGAGCGCGGCGTAGAAGAGGTTGATGTTGTCGGCCGAGTGCAGATTGGCAAGAAATGCAGTCGGCCCTCTGTTCTCGCTGCCCAGCGTGAAGGCAAGCAGCAGCGCCGCCAGAAAAATGCCGAAGGCGTAATCCCAGTAGTAAAGCTCGAACCGGTAATTCTTCGTGCCCTTATACGTGTTGGCGAAGGAGCCCCAACAGATGGTGCTCGTAATGGTCATCAGCAGCGCAGCGTGAAACGTGGTGGGCGCGAACATGCTCCGGCTCCGCCTCGCGGTCGCCTCAATCCCCTGAGTTGATTGCGAGTCCCCGCCATTATGCACCGTCGGACGGGCGATTGTATCCCGCGAGGCGGGGGCCGCTCGCAGGCACCTGCGAATGCCCATCCCCTCGTCGATTTCGGCAGGTTGACAGGAGAAATGCTCTAATCGAAACATGCCGTCTCTTTGGAAGCCGGAAAGCTGGGCTGAGCGCCTGGCAGAGCTGGAAGCACGCGCAGGAGAGCTGAAGGAGGCTCCACTGCGACGCGACGTGCGCTCCTTGGGCGTGCTGCTGGGGCGCGTGCTGCGGGAGCAGGCGGGCGAAGAGCTGTACGGCAAGGTCGAGGATCTGCGGCAGTCGGCGATCCGGCGGCGCGAGGCGCAGACACAGGGGCGCGGTCACGAGGCCAATGAGCTGATGCAGGCCGCGGTGCTGGCGGTGAGCCAGCTCACGGTGGCTGAGGCGTACCGGCTGAGCCGCGCGTTCGCGTTTTACTTCGAGCTGATCAATCTGGCGGAGACGAACCATCGCAAGCGACGGCGGCTGTCGCTGCAGATC
>Ga0335075_10010766_pt1 | contig 13873 bp, 15 predicted proteins | sample Lox_Sample_24_FD_206723 | JGI IMG/M metagenome (GOLD analysis project Ga0335075, IMG submission 206723) | Soil microbial communities from Loxahatchee National Wildlife Refuge, Florida, United States - Lox_Sample_2.4 | ecosystem: Environmental > Terrestrial > Soil > Wetlands | place: USA...
TTGGGAACAACCGGGCGGCTCCTTCTACCAGAACGGCTCCCCGCTGCCGGAGCGCGAGTAATGGCGCGGCTTCGTATGTTAGGCGACAGAGTTGTCGGCTTCGTCACTCGCGACCGCCAGACCTCGACTCGCGCCGCCTCGCGGCCCACGCTGGGCGAACTAAACGAGCACAACCGGGCATTCTGGGCTGGTACTCGCGACAATCGGTTCGCGATGCCGTCTACCGACGCTACGCATGCCCGGCTGCTGCGCGAGCTTAACGAACGCAACGCGCAGAGGAGCAACTGATGGCGACAGCCGCACTATCCAACGCGGAGCGCGATGCCTTGCGGCAGGAGCGCGAAGCCGACAGGAAGCAACTCGCCGCGATACAGGAACAGCTACGCACCGCCCGAGCCGAGTATGCGCAGATGCGCAAGGCGATACGAGCCGAGGACATCCAGCGTAACCGGGCGCAGGGCGAAGTGAGCAAGATTGCGGAGCGCATCGCGGAGCATCGAGACCAGCGGCCCGAGGTTGCCGACGTCTTGCCGGACGATGTGGATGTGGTCGCGTGGCAGGCTCGCCAAGACGAGCTAGCCGCCGAGTACGACGCCGCCGTTCGTCGCCGCAATAGTCTGCCGCGAACCGACCGCACGCTGGCGGCCAGCTACGAAGGGCCGAACGGCGTAATTGCGCAGTTCGAGTACCAGCAGCGCAACCTGCTCGCGAAGCTGCGCGGCGAGCGGCTGGGCGACTTCTTCGAGTAATGGGATTGGCGGGGGCTGATCTTCTCTCACCTTCTATCAGCCCCGTTGCCAGACCGCACGCGCCGTATGTTCGGGGGATGCGCGCACACGCCTCCCGGCTCCTTTGGCGGCGCGTGCGGTTTTTTAAGAACTGGGGGACTTTAGCAATGGACGTGCCAGCAGGGAATAAAACACTTTTCGAATACAGTGCTGATCTTTTTCTAGCCCTAGCCGCATACCGCGATAGCGGCTTCACGGCCTGCGAGGAAAAAGAACACGTAGACGCTCTATTTAGCAGCCTGCTCGCCAACGGCGAACTTTGGATCCGGACTCCGGACGGCAAGTCGCTTATCTCCCCGGGCGAGAGGGCGAAGCGGTTGGCCCAACGCGAGCGGCAGCGTAGGAATGACGAGTATTGGGAGCGCCAGAGGACCAAATGGTCGAAACGCCGCCGTGGTTAACGCCTAATGTGATCCGTTCGATCCCTCGCCTCCGGTCCGACGGTTCCGGGGACACAGCTAGGGTTTGAGTCCCAGTAATTCTTGAGTAGCCGTCGCAAGATTTTGCTGGCGCCATTGTCCTTCGATGACATATAAGGATTTGCGACATTAAGTCCCCAGCGCGCACAACAAGTACCTGTCTCCTGTTAGATCAGTGGTATTGGGGAATCTTAGGGAAGAGCATGAATGTCGCCTACATAAACGGCAAGATTCTTACCTGGGCGCGGCAGCGAGCGGGGTTTGAGATCGCGCGGCTGGCAAAGGGCAAAGTTACCATCGAGAAGTTGAGGGCGTGGGAGAGCGGGGACGAGCACCCGAGCCAAGCTCAGGCTATTGAATTGGCTGACAGGCTCGGCATTTCTTACGCTATGTTGTTTATGCCCGAGGTGCCCGAAACAGATACCATCCCCCTCCCTGATCTGCGGACTATTGTGGGTGGTCCCATTGTTAACCCGTCGCTCGACTTTCGGGAAGTTGTGGGCGACACACTCGTTCGTCAGGATTGGGTTAGGGAAGAACGGATTGAATTCGAACAACCGCAGTTGGAGTTTGTCGGTAGATTTTCGATTGCCGATTCTCCGCAAGATGTAGCAGCCGACATGCGTCGCGTCTTAGGTATCACAGCTCAAGATCGAATCAAATGCGCCGATTACGAGGCGTTTATTAAACATTTAGGGCTTCGAGCGGAAGCTGCCGGGATTCTCGTAATGCGAAGCGCAGTAGTGAGACACATCACTAGCCGCCCTTTAAGTGTAGAGGAGTTTCGCGGATTTGCTCTGGCGGATGCCTATGCGCCAGTTGTCTTCGTCAATGATTCAGATGCCAAGGCGGCTCAGGTCTTCACCATCGCCCACGAATTGGCACATATCTGGATTGCTGAGGACGGCGTATCTGATAGACGGCCTAATCAAAATGGCGATAGTAAGAACGCAATAGAAATATTCTGTGATCGAGTCGCTGCTGAGTTTTTAGCTCAAGAGCAAGAGTTTAAACAAATATGGGGAACTTCTTCCGTAATGGACAATGCTCGACGGGCGGCCAGGCATTTCCGGGTAAGTACACTAGTAGCTCTACGCCGCGCAAAGGACTTAAAACTCATTACATTTCAATCCTTCTTGGAAAATGTAAACGCTGAGTATGATCGGTTCCGGGAAATAGACCGGAGGAAGCGAGAAGAGCAAAAGAAGAAGGAAAATAAAGGCGGCAATTTCTGGGCATCGTTCCAAATCAGAAACGGTAATACGCTTAATGCAACGGTGGTGTCTGCGCTAGTAAATCGGCGCACTACATATACCGAAGCCGCCGGCCTACTCGGACTTACCACAAACTCGACAATTCGCTACCTGCGACGAGTTGGGGCAGGTTAATGGGCAGATACTGGCCGGATGCAAATGTGTTTATATGGGGCAATCGAGAGCCTTATCCTCTACCCGGTTATAGAAAGTATTGGGATTGGTTTGAGAAACAAGTAGATGCCGGAAAGATCATCACCCATTGGAAAGTGATCGAGGAGGTTTTGGAAGGCGAGAACAAGAAAGACGACGATCCGATAGTCGGTTGGGTAAAGAGCAGAAGGAAGAAGCTAACCGCTGCTCCGGATACCAAAGAATGCCAGCACATGGTTGGACGCATGTGTAAGTACGCTTGTGAAAAATTCGGAGTGGAAAGAGCCGTTGAGTTTACTAGAGGCGCCGACTTACATTTGATTGCAAGCGCTCGTCTTGATGATGGCACAGTTGTTACTCAAGAAAGCACTAAGAAACTCGTCAGAATTCCGACCGTGTGTGAGGCCTTTGGCGTCCGGCACATAACTCTTTACAGAATGAGTAAGGAACTAAAAATACATCTCTGACGTTTCGCCTCCTGATCAGCTTGCAGCCTCGTCGTTTGTTCGCCTATGATGGGTCGATGTTCAATCCCGATGCCCACCTGCCCAGACCCAACCGCGCCTTAATCTACATGGGAGCCTGCATGATCGCAGGCATCCGGCTAGCCCGCGAGAAGCAGGTAAACGTGCGCGTGGTGCCGACCGGCCACGCCATCGCAGAGTCGGTAGAAGTAGCCCACGAAATCTTTAACCGGGTATTCCGTAAGGTGTCACCTCCGATTAAGAAGATAAAATAGCCGGATGGCTGACGCTGTTCGGCGGTTAGACTACCGCTTTCGCGCTACGTTGGACGACCTCGACGACTGGTTGGCGACGAAAGGTATTAAGCGGAGAAATCGCTTTCGGATCTATAAAGAAAACCTCCAGAAACTCGACGAGCTTTTGGAGCGCAAAAGCCCCGAACAGGTGCACGATGATCTCTTCCGAACAGGTCGCCTCACCGAGATTCTTTCTACTCTTGTCGAAACGATAGAGATAACTGAGAACTGGCCCGTACTCCGCGCCAGCCAAGTAGACATCCCGAACCAATTGCTGGAGACAGCGTTGTCGGGTCCGGCCGATGCGTTTCGTGAAAACGAAACATCCAACAAAGGGCGTAACGCGATGTTCGAGTTGAGTGTGGGCGCAACGCTGGCGAGAGCAGGATTGAACCCAACCTTCTGCACCCCCAATCCCGATATTTCGTTCGAAATGGAAAATCTCCGCATAAAGGTGGAATGTAAGAGGCTGTTGTCGGAAGAAAAGCTGTTCCCGCGCATCAAAGAGGCGATTAACCAACTATCGAAGTCGGTCCGAGCGGATTCAAGTGATGTGGGAATCGTAGCGGTGTCGGTCAGCCGCCTCTTCAACCCGGGCGATAGAGTGGCGTTTGCCAAAAATGGCGAATCCCCACACGCCATTCTTAACCGCACGCTGGATCTGACCCTTAGAAAGAACGAAAAAAAGTTAGGCTCTCTCGCGAAGCCCTGGGTTTCTGCGGTTTTTTTCTACCTCTCAAGCCCGTTCTACGTGCCAAACATGGGCTACACGTGTCAGACGTGCGGCGTTTTGTTTCCAATGTCCTGTACAGAGCAACCTTTCCTTCGTAGGCTGGCCGATGCGATGAAGCTGTAGGTGTCTCGCGTTCGGGGCTGAACGGGGTATTTCGCACGCGGCCAAACGTCCCGCCACGACGGATACTCCCGGTAACGATAGGTAACGATAGCCCCCCTAAAACGCGCTATGGTCGACTACGTCTTACTACGGCTATTATGCGCCTTATATCAAACATATATAATGACTTATCCAGTCGTTTCTAGGAGATACACAAAGCGCCTATACCGCCCTCTCAAGGCGGAGAGTTCGGGTTCGATCCCCGATGGCGCTACCAAAACAACATCCTGAGAAGCGCTGACACTTCACATAGTCCCGCAAACGCCTGCTCTCATTGGCGTTCCCACTCTTTGGACGTCCGCTCTCGCAGTTCCTGCGCACTCGCAAGCGAAAACCCGGGTCCAACATTATGCAGACGCGGCAGGCCCGCTCATCCGGAGCCAATGAGTGCTACTTCAACCGTGGCACCCCTTTGCCGTAGGTTCCGGGTGGAGCTAGCTCGCGGCGAAGTGGGGGCTCGGTCATGTCTCGCTTATTGCTGGTGAAGATAGAATCTCCCTGCGTGATCAGGTAGTCCGCGGTCCGGGCGGCAAGGGACTGGATAGTGAGCCCTGGATTCGCAGAGCCCTGGGTTGGAAAAACCGACCCGTCACACACGAACAGATTTGCGATGTCGTGCGTGCGGCAAAATTTGTCGACAACAGACGTTTGCCGATCCGAACCCATGCGTGCTGCGCCGACGAGGTGTGCATAACGCGCTTCCTGGACCACTTCAGTTGCGCCGGCGGCGGCCATCACCTCCATCGTCTTTTCCTTCGCAGCCTTGATGAGCCTCTTGTCATTTTGATGGAGATTGAACGAAACATGGGCTACTCGAAGTCCAAAGCGATCAGTCTCGTCCGCAAGAGTGACCCGGTTATCGGCCCATGGCAGGATCTCGCCCAGCAGGCCGAAGGCTGCCCAATGGTTATAGTCCATCATCTCGCGCCGCAGGCCCCAGCCCCAGGCTCGCTTGGCAGAGACCATCTGTTTGCCGAAAGCAATCGGGAGAGGCCCAACGGTCTGAATCGCAAAGCCGCGGGCGAAGTCATTCTTCGGATCCGTCTCGTAAAATTCTTCGGTGAGTGCGTGAGCAGGCGGAGCCTTATACATGCGAACTGGTTGATCGAAGCGGCCGAGGACGACGTTTCCTGCCTGCGCCATGAGATAACGGCCCAATGTTCCACTGGAGTTGGCCAGCCCATCCTCAAATCCGGGACAGGCAGAATTGAGAAGCAGGCGCGGAGTTTCGATGGAGTAGCCCGCGACAATTACCGCTTTAGCGCGCTGAAAGTGGGAGCCGCCATCGCGGTCGAAGTAATGAACGCCGGTTACGCGGCCATTCTTGCCGAGCTCTATCCGCGAAGCCATGGAGTGATCGCGAATTTCCGCGCCGCTGTGAAGCGCGTCCGGAACATGGGTGACGAGTGTGCTGGCTTTGGCCCCGACCTTGCAGCCCTGAATGCAGAAACCCCGGTAGATGCAGTGCGGACGGTCGCCGTGCGAGCCGGATAGGATCGCGACTGGGCCACCGATAGAAACCGGGATATTCAGCGCCGTGCATCCTTTGATCAGCGCATTGCCGACCCCCCCCATAGGGTGCGGACCGTAGGCGTATCCATGCGGATAGCCCCAGCGATAATAGGCCGGTCCGGCGACCGGCATCTCCAACTCGAGCTGCTCATAGTAGGGGCGGATGACGTCGTAGCTGATCGGCCAGTCTGCGCCGACGCCATCGCGGGTATAGATCTCAAAGTCCGATGGGTGCAGTCGCGGCGTGAATGCTGCCCAGTGCACCGAGCCGCCTCCTACTCCTTTGCCGCAGTTATTCGCACCGAGCGCCAGTGGATCGGTACCTCCGGTGACGCGCGGATCTTCCCAGTAGAGCTGGTGCGATCCCGATTCATCGCTGACCCAGTCGCGTTCGGTATCCCAGAACGGACCTGCCTCCAGCGTGATCACATTGAAACCGGCGCGGCTGAGACGCTGGAGCAGCACGCCGCCTGCGGAACCGCAGCCTACGATCAGGTAGTCGACCTCATCGTTCTGGCGGAAACGCCGCATGGGCAGATGAATCTTCTGCAGAGAGCCCAGCATGTGGGGCTCATGATCGGGAGTCTCGAATGAACCAAGCAGCGGCGTCTTCACGGATCCTCGTCTATTGTTCAGCCAATCTGATCGGCCTCAGTGTGGAGATGATGCGTCACCTCCGTCGTATCCGAGACCGCGTAGCGCGGGGCCACCCAGTCATAGCGCCGCTCTTCTATCTCCCAGGGCTCAGGCTCGCCCCGCTCAAGCCGCGTGTAAGCGCGCGGGTATGCCGGGCCACCGAAGCCGATCTCGTCCCACGCCCATGGGTGCGCGTAGTAAGCCTCGATTGCATCCTGCATCAGCAACTGCCAGAAGCGAGTGACGGACATCCGCTTCCAGATGGCCCGAGCGACACGCGGCTTGCCATCGTGAATCGCCTGAAGAACGAGATCCTTCTGGCGGTGAGGAAGGTCGACGAAGTCGCCGCCGAAATGATGCTGTGATTCTTCATCGATGGCCTGCTCCGCCAGCGCGTAGGCTTCGCGGTCCGGCGGCATGTTTTCGTAGCGATAGCCCACACCGCGATTCTGATAGAGTCGCTCGTCCAGAGGCTCAAGCAGAGGAATGCGCCGCTCCGGTATGCGATCGTCCTGCGGAAGAATGTGATCGAAGACAGCGCGCCAGAAGCGAGCCTGTTCAGCGGTGAAATAGCGAATCGACGGTGGTTGTTCCACTCTCATCGTGACAACATTGCGCGTTGCGGCGTCCCAGAAGGACTTCTGCACCAGCGTGCTGAAGCCCGGATAATAACCGGGATGGGACCTGGGCTCCAGCGGCTCGTCGGTCGACGCATCACGAGGTAGCAGCGCGGTATCAGGAATGCTATTAGACTTCATCCAAAACTCTCCGCTGACAGATAGGCCCGACTCATGCGCGCCTGCGCCGCAGCAGACTGGCCAACATGCCGAGCATCCCAGCGGCTCCGAAGAGCAGTGGCGCAAAGATGGGCGGCCCGTACATGATGTTGTAAAGCAGATGTTTACGGCCGCCCGGCCGACGAAGCACCCCGCGGGCGTGATAGTAGAAGCCGACGGCGGCGTCGGCGCCTGCAACTGCCGAAAGCGCGGGAAGAGCGGTCGTCGCAATCCTGCGGCTCTTGACTGCTCCGAAGGCCGCAGCGGCGAGCAGCGGTGCGATTACGACCGGACTCCATTGCACTTTGTAGCGAAAGTTATTTTTGTAGTGTGAGTAATAGGCTTCGAAGCCGCTTAGAAGAGCGCTCACACCGGCCACCACCGCCACTTGCCGCTGAAACTTGCCCTCCCGAATATCCTGCTCGTCAGAAATAAGATCGCGCCCGGCGTGCGGAGGAAGCAGTCGCGCCATCCACCCATCGGCATTCTGGCCATTTGCTCTCTCTATGGCATTCGCATCCTCGCGCTGAAGAAACGATGCGATAAGACCCAGGTAGGCGCTGGTGCCAAACAGCAGGGGAGCGAAAATGGGAGGCCCCATGATCATGTTGGTCATCGGCAGCTTCCAGCCCCCAGGCTTGCGCGCGATGCCGCGGCTATGGAAGTAGAAACCCACCCCGGCGTCGATCAACGTTACAAAAGCGGCGAAACGGAGAACAGTTCGCGCGGCCCGGCGACTGAAAAACGCCGCGACGCCGGCAACGGCGAGGACGCCGCTCAGAATTACCGGCGTGTACATGACACGTCGGCTATAGCTGCCGCGGTAGTGCTCATAAGCAACTTCAAGGCCGCTGACGATGCTGCTGGCGGCTGTGAGCAGAGCAAGGCTGCGCTGAAAGCGGCCCTCTCGAATTCGATGTCCGATAACCTGCGCATCCTCCACTGGATTCGCAATTGCCGATCCTTTGCTGATCATGCGTATTCGTCCTAAATCACTTCGCGCAACTGATCTTCCGCGATCGTCTTGAGAATTTTGGCTGCGTCCTTCTGTCCGCGGGCCAGCGACTTGGCAAACTTGTACGCCTGTTCCGTTGTCGCGTTACCCGGCATCGGAGGCTCGTTGGGATCAACGACGGCCTGAACAACGGTGGGCCCCTCGTGCGCGAGAGCTTCGCGCAGAATTCGTTCGGCGTCCTGCGGGCGCTCGATGGTGTATCCACGCGCTCCGCACGCCTCGGCCACCTTGGCAAAGTCGATTGGCTCAAGTTCAACCCCGAACTCGGGATTTCCCTCAAGGATCATCTGCTCCCACTTGATTTGACCGAGAACATTGTTCTTCACCACGATGACGGTGACGCGCAACTTGTATTTCACCAGCGTGGCGATCTCGCCCATCAGCATGGTCAGGCCGCCATCGCCGACTACGCACACCACCTGGCGGCCCGGATACGCGACGGCCGCGCCAATGCTGTAGGGTAGGCCATTCGCCATAGTCGCCAGCGAGCCGGAAAGCGAGAACTGCATGGTTCCGCGCATCTCCACCTGCCGCGCGGTCCAGGTGGCAATAGTTCCGCTGTCAGAGGAGACGATGGCATCGTCCCTCAGAAGCTTGTTCAACGTGTACGTCACCACCTGGGGCTTCATCGGCATGTCGGTGCGTGTGCCGCGATCGTCCATCAGTTCGTTCCAGGTCTTCATGCGCTCCTGGGACCTCTTGAGGAATTTATTATTCTTGCGCTTCAGCAGCGGCAGCAGAGCCTGAAGGATTGTCTTCGCGTCTCCGACAAGCCCGACATCCACCTGATGGCGGAGGCCGACTCTTGTCGGGTCCAACTCAATCTGTACGCATTTTGCCTGCCCCGGCTTCGGCAGGAATTCGATGTACGGGTAGCTCGTGCCAATCAGGATGAGGGTGTCGCACTCATCCATCGCATCGACCGAAGGAGCAGTGCCCAGAAGTCCCAGTCCGCCCGTTGTGTAAGGGCTGCGGTCGGGCAAGACCGCCTTGCCCAGCAGAGCTTTGACGACAGGGCCACCGACTGTATCAGCAAGCTGCGCGACCTCTTCACGCGCACGCAGCGCCCCGCGGCCCACCATGATCGTGACGCGTGAACCGTCATTGATGATCGCGGCAGCCTTGCGCAGCAGGATATCGGTGGGCCTCGCGCTTGAGGGCACCGCCCAGTCGCCGCTGTGGCCTTTCACATTTGCATTGCTGCGCATCTTGTCGGAGACAGGCCATTCCTGGATGTCTTTGGGTATGCAGATATGCGATACGCCCCGGCGACCATATGCGGTGCGAACTGCCATGTCGACGGCGTTCACCGCGTGGGCGGGTCCCATCACGCGCTCATTGAAGACAGCCACGTCCATGTACAACTTGTCGAGATCCACATCCTGCTGGTAGTCCATGCCTATCAGATCGTGAAATGTGTGACCGGTGATGGCTAAGACCGGCTGCTGGTCGCACTTGGCGTCATAGAGTCCATTCAGTAGATGAATGCCGCCCGGCCCTGAGGTGGCGCAGCAAACGCCGAGGCGTCCGGTGTATTTCGCGTATCCACAGGCAGCGAACGCCGCTGCTTCCTCGTGGCGCACCTGAATAAAGCGGAGCTGGTCCTGGTGTGTTCGCAGCGATTCGAAGAATCCGTCTACGCCATCCCCGGGAAAGCCGAAGATCGTGTCGACGCCCCACTCGATGAGCCGCTCCACGATGAGATCCGATACCTGCTTCGCCATTTGCGCTCCTTGATTACTGCCCGTTTTCCGAGCGATTCATTAGTTAGGATGCGGGCATCCGCGATTCATTTGTCACCGGGCTACGCTTTGAATTTCTCGGCGTCTTTTTCCTTCAATTCGAGCCCTGCGCCCGGTCGCGAAAGGTCGGGAAACATGCATCCGTTGACGGGTTCGCAGAAGCCATCGAAGAACATCCGTTCAATGCGCGCGTGATCGTGAAAGAACTCCATGTGGACGGCGCGGGGAACAGAGCAACACACGTGAAGGTGCATACTCGGGCCACAATGAGACGAGAGAGGAATGTTGTGCGCCCAGCACAGAGCAGCCGCGTCAAGAAATCCGGTGATGCCGCCGCAACGAGTGCAGTCAGCCTGCAGCACGGTGACCGCCTGCGCCTCAAGCATCGACTTGAAGTACCACGCGGTGTAGCCGTATTCGCCAGCGGCGATATCCATTCCCAGCGGTGCGCGGCGCCGTATCTGATCGAGCCCGATGAGGTTATCTGAACTGACTGGCTCCTCAAACCAGCGGACGCCCTGCTCAGAGAAGCGGTGCGCCAGCGCGATGGCCTGGGTTACCGAATAAGCGCCGTTCGCATCGACGAATAAACTGCATTCATCGCCGATCGCTCGCCGCGCAGTCTCAACGCGGCCGGGGTCGAGATCGGGATTCGTCCCTATCTTCATCTTGACGCTGGCGAAGCCCTTGCTCGCCCAGCCGCCGAGCTGATCAGAAAGCTGGCTGTCGGTGTAAGTGGTGAAGCCTCCGCTGCCATACACCGGGATACAGGAGCGGACCTGCCCCAGAAGGCTGACAAGCGGTAAATTGGCCAGACGAGCGCGCAGATCCCACAGCGCACTATCGATGGCCGAGACAGCCATCATCGCGATGCCCGTCTCACCGAGGTTGCGGATACGGCGCAGCATCTTCTGCAGCGTGGCGGCGTGGCAGAGCGGATCCGAGCCGAGCACGACGTCGTCGAGGAGCTTGTGCGCGGCGGCTGCCGTCGCGGCATCGGCGTATGTATAACCAAGCGCTCGGATATCGCCACATTCAAGTTGCATCAGCACCATCGAAGTGCTGTCCCACGAAATGGTGCCATCGGCTTCCGGCGCATCGGTCGGAATGGTGTAAAGGCTGACAGAACCTTTGGTGATGGAGAAGTCCGGCTTCATAAAATGACAGTACGTCAGAAATCTGTGGCACTTCCGCCGCCCGACTGGGTACACGCGGCCACATCGCGATCGCGGATGCCGCCCGATATCGTCAATGCAAATAGCCGGCTTGAAGGTCACGCCTTGCCGCGAAAACCTCTTCCGCGATCAGCTTGCGTCCGGCAAGAAGCATCAACCCTGTGCATGCCGCGGTTCCGGTGCACCATGAACAAAGCTTGCGAAAGGAAATTACCTGCCGGGCTACATTGATGCCGGCCAGCGAACCGTCGGCAAGAAGTTTGAGAGCAAGTAATCTGCGCATGGTCGGGCAGTTGCGGGCAGGTAGCGCCAGCGCAAGGGTGATTCCGTAACTGCCCAGCCCGAGAACGCCGTCTGGAATCCCCAGCGGATGAGCGGCGTCGGACTCCGTAATCTGATCTGAATCAAAAATCCCTCCCGGTGGATCCGGCAGATGGTCGAGCAGGCCGACCTGATGTGCAGCAACTGGAATCAGAGTTCCCACCGCGGCACAAGCGGCAGCAAGCAAGACGCGATAGGAGTAATCGTCCAGACCTTTTGTCGGCAGGCAGACGCTCATCGGGCGCTCCGCCAGCCGGCCACAGCTGCACTCGTTCCCGCCAGAGCCAGTGCACCCAACACGAACCACTTCCGATGCAATGAGACATACACCTCGGCACTTGACCGCTTGGAGCGATCATCGAACTTGCCGCGCGCGCTGTGAACGCCGGGCACATAGTCGTACAGATTGTTTGGGGCGGCCGGATCTCTGGGTTCGTTTGCCAGCTGTTGCGATTTGTATGCAGTCCTGCCGAGGTATTTGTCCAACAACCCGGGGATGATCCTCTGCCCCACGATCGCGCTCACCGTAGAGGCGCCCACCCAGTACTCTCGTCGAGGATTCTGAGCGAGGCCCGCGGCGACGACGACCTCGGCGGCTACCTCCGGCTCGAAGATCGGAGGAACCGGCTGGGTGTTGTGCGGCATGCGATTCTTTACCCAATCGAACTGCGTCGTATTCATCGCCGGCATCTGCACTGCCGTCAGGCGTACGGCGCTCTTATCGTGGTAAAGCTCGCAACGGAGAGAATCCGTGAATCCGTTAATGGCGTGCTTCGCAGCGCAATAGGCCGATTGCAGCGGAATGGACCGATAACTCAATGCCGACCCAATCTGGATGATAGTTCCGCGATTGCGGGGCAGCATACGCCTTAGCGCAGCCATCGTTCCATAAACAAAGCCGAGATAGAGAACGTCGGTGACCCTCTTGTAGTCCGAGGGCTCCATCTCCTTGACGGGCGAAAAAACACTCACCATCGCATCGTTAACCCAGATATCGATGGGGCCTAACTGCTCTTCGACCTGGCTGGCCGCGCTTTCAACAGCTGCTGCATCGGACACATCGGTGGGGATAAAGATGGCTTGTCCACCGAGATCTTCGCACTCATTTCGGGCTGCCGCGAGCGCCTCAGGGTTTCGAGCAAGCAGCCCTAACTTAGCACCCCGCTTCGCAAATGCATGAGCGATGGCTCGACCAAGACCGGCAGACGATCCGGTAACAACAACTACAGGAGATGATGTCATGATTTGAACTCAAGCCGCGATGCAATCGCAGTCTCTTGTTGAGAGTCACATTAACGTGGAGAAGATGCCTGCGCAGAGAATCCAGATCGGAGGTATCCACCCTGGTCATTCGAACCTGGTTAGTCGAACTGGTGTGCGCCATATCATGCAAGCTTCCCTTCATAGTTCTCGTCGCATCACACTACCTTAGAGTAAGGCAGCCATTGAGATCGCCTCACCTTCGTTGCGCCCTCGCGGAGCACGAGTGCACGAGTGGAGGTGGAACGAAGTAACGAAGTGATGTCTCGAGCACGCGTCATGGCAAATCAAGTAGCTAACCCCAAGGAGATTCGTTTATGAAGTTCTTTTCAGCAAATATTGACAGCCTTCGCAAGCTCTACATCAATCAACTTCAAATGCTGCTATCGACCGAGCAGCAGATCACGGAAGCTTTGCCGAAGATGATAGAAAAGGCGACCGACACGCAACTCAAGCAGGCATTCCAGTCGCACCTCCAGGAAACCGAGGTCCACGTCACGCGCCTCGATGACATTCTGAAACGGGCCACGGGTAAAGCGGATTCCATCAAATGCAAGGTGCTCGCGGCGCTTGTGGATGAGGCCGAAGACATGATTAAGGATGCTTCCGACGAATCGGTTCGCGATGCCGCCTTGATCGCTGCCGCCCAAAGAGTGGAGCACTACGAGATCGCTACCTATGGTGCGGTGCGCCACTTCGCTCGGATCCTCGGAGAAGCGTCAGATGCTCAGATCCTGGATCAGACCATCAAGGAAGAAGGTCATGCGGACCATCTGTTAACTGAAATCGCCAACCGCGTAAATCCCTACGCTGAGAAGGCCGCCTAATTAAGATCGCGGCCTGGCCGATTTGTGTCAGGCCGCGCTTGGCCTCAGACATGCGCAAGCACAGCCGGTTTCTCGTCGTCATCTCGCTGGCGGTCGTGGCCATGGGAATGTGGCTGCTCTTCGCTGCACAGCTATCGCTTCACGAGTTGATGCTTGGTGTGGTTTTCGCCGTGGTGGCCGTGTGGATCAGCCTGCTCGCCTGGCATCAGACAAAGGTGCGGTTCCATCCGACAGTCCAACATCTGCTAGCTTGCTGGCGTCTGCCTTGGTATGTCATCGCTGACTGTTGGGAGATTTGCATAGTCCTGCTTCGCGATCTGGCGGGAAAGCGTGCAGGTTCA
>Ga0335075_10010767_pt1 | contig 13873 bp, 11 predicted proteins | sample Lox_Sample_24_FD_206723 | JGI IMG/M metagenome (GOLD analysis project Ga0335075, IMG submission 206723) | Soil microbial communities from Loxahatchee National Wildlife Refuge, Florida, United States - Lox_Sample_2.4 | ecosystem: Environmental > Terrestrial > Soil > Wetlands | place: USA...
CATACATTCAGAGTAAATTCACACCATGATGGTTGAAAGCCAGCCTTATCGTTACTTAGAAGTGCCGCCACTTGTTGCCGTGCCGACCGCTTAGTCATCAATGTTTACATTGCCCTTCCGCCACCCTGAGCTTCAAACTCGGATCCAACCTCCAACGACACCCTTACAGCAAACACGCACCAACCTGCAACCCATCTCCACCCCACAGAATTCACCTGCGATTTTCGAAAACGGAAAGCCAATGGCGACAACTGTCGCGCCGCCGAATTTTTCCACCAGCATCTCCTCCTTCCGCGCATCGCAGAATGGCCCAAAGTCGCCCCCGTACTCGGATAACCCGCTCACGCAGCTTCCACGCGTCGACTTCAACTTTGAAGACCTGCGCCAGCGCATGAATGCGTTCACGGTCAAGTTCGACGCGTTCATTGAAAAGGGGCGCAAGAGGGTGCTCGAAGAGCGGAATGAATTTCGAGGACGGTTGGGGGAGTTGAATGGTATGTGTGTTCACATTTCTTTCATTTCACCTTTTCCATTTGCCGGGCGCATGTGAATCACCGCTTTTGCGAATGGTCTGAGGGAGAGCTTGCTAGCCTAGTCGTGCACCTTCCTTATCCTTGGACCCAAAGCACGAAATGACAGAACTGACACCCATCCGCGTCTACAGAAGACCGCCGCAGCACCGCAACGCGCATCACCACCCTCTCCTCCACCCTCACCTCACACGCGCAGCTCGTCTTGCGCGAATCCGCCGAGAAGGCCGAAATGCACGCCGCTATCTCTAGCCTCACGACCGCGCAGCAGGAAAAAGCAGCCGCGTGCGCCAGACTACGAACCGCGATCGCGACGACACAGAGACAGATTGATGCGAAGAGGGCGGCGCAGCAGAGCTATGCGGAGAAGATGGAAGCTCAGAGCAGGTTGAATGGGCCGGAATTGGTGTTTTGGGAGGAGTATCTTGGGTGCAGGATTGAGGGCAGTGGGAGGGAGGATGTGGTTAGGATTGTGTTTGTGTTTGAGCCCGGCTCCTCGAAGGTTAATGGTGATGGTGGGAACGGGGAAGGAAGGGGGGAGGAAGGGTCCTACTACGGAGGGGAGAGGGAAGGGGTGTTTGAGTTGAAGGTCCCGGAGAGGGGCGGGTATGAGGTTATATTCTCGAAGCCGAGGTTGGAGGAGAAGAGAATGGCGGCGTGCGTGGACAGGTTGAATGAGAGTCGAGATATTGGGGTGTTTTTGAAGGGGATGAGGGGGTTGTTTAGGGAAGGTTTGAAGTGAAAATCGGTGAAATGAAGAGAACTGAAATGTCTGGCCGCTTAGTGGTTTGCGAGTTTGGCAGCTTGAAGAACCGGTGCAGAGATGGACGAACGTATTACGCATGGCAGAGTTTCGAAATTGCTGATCCGCTATGAACGCAAGGTGGTTACGATAGAGCGGCTCTGGAGCATCATCCCAGCCGCTGTTGGTGGTCAGGTTGCTAGCAGGAGCTCAACTTGTATGCTTACTATGGGTCTGCATTTGGACGGGAACGGGGAACATAACACCAAGATACCCATCGGGACGATTTATTGGAGTTTGCAAATAAGGTGCCTCACATGCAGAATCCTTTTTTGGTCAACAGCGAGCGCGTGCACCACCCAAGGGCCCCATCTCAAGGCAGAGTTACGGTCAAGAAATGGTGAACTTCACATCCGGTCCTCGGCCTGCCTCGGGCATACTTTCCAAATCCATACACCCGTGAAGATATGCATCTCCTACTAGCTTCCATACCTCACTCCCTTGCTCATAGCGGAGAATGAATACAGGTCCCGCCCGGTAAAACACACATATTGCGTCGCCAGCTTGCATATTGAACGCGCCACGGCCGATTCGACCATTCTTGGTAGTGTAGAAGGGGCGCTCTTGCCACCATCCTAGCTGAATAATATATTGCTGCGCCAGTTGCTGTCTTTCGTCGTCTGCCCGAATGTGAGTGGCTGCAGTGGTGCTAGTGTCGCTTTGGGCAAGATACGCCTTGGAATCCTCATATGCATTTCGAACTCGTTCCGTTTGCGATGGCTGGATGAGCAAGCCATTGGCCCATGAGTTGACGACCAACGTGCGAGCGTATGCATCCCGTGCGTTGTTTGCATTGTCGAAGAGATGTAGAGCGAGTTCAAGGCAATGTCTGTCCTTCTCTAAGAATGCCGCCATATTGCCATCTCTGCCCCGGTCTTCTTGTCCAACTGCTGCAGAATATGGTCCACCGATGTGGAATACCTCATCGACCACATCGATCTGGAAGCCAGGAATCTGGAGGCTGGATGAGTCTTTTATCAGCCGTATGCCCCCGTCCTCCGCGGCTTTCTCTCCGAGCCCTGCTTGCCACTTCTGATTCCCGAAATCAAGATACTCTGGTGTGAGAGAATTGAAGTTCGGACACCATGTTGGGAGTTGTTCGGGCCTCTCCCTAGACGATGCCATGCACAATAACCAAAAACCTTGATCATCGGCGGTGACTATTTGCTCAGCCAGCTCCACATAGGCCTTCCAATACTGCCGGTCATTTTCTGCATAGTTGACCTTGATTGCACTCCTCACATCCTCACCAATGATTCCTAAGAGTCCGTAGACCTTATCAACTGGTTTCGTTACCTCTTTAAGACGCACCATGTGTAGCAGGTAGTTCATCGACAGGTCATTGTTCTGCACCATCGTTTTGGTCCAAGAGAGATCTAGAAGAACGCCGAATCCGTCTGGACGAGTCATGCCTGTACTTCGAGGACCCCGACAGATGGGTGCAAGACCAGCGCTACTAATATTCCCGACCAGGTTGACGAAGTCGTCCCAATTTAGCCGCTGCGGTCCGCATAATAACTCAGCCTTGCGGGCCAAAGCAATCTCCTGAATAATCCAGGTTCTGTAGAACCAATCTCGGTCGCAAAGCCGGCCTATGGCTTTCCATATTGGATCCTCGGCGTGAGGAAGCCCAGGCGCAGTCACACTCAGTGCAATATTGGATCTTGGCAAGAGCTGCAGGGTTTGGTTGAGCTCAGAGATTTTCTTCGAGTCCATCACCAGATCACTCCCATCTTCAGGCGTACCCAGCCAGACGACAACATTTCGAGCCTGGCCATAGATCTCGTGCATATGAGCAACATGAACATTCTTTTCTTCGACATGATCTTGGTTGATGCAAATGGAATCAATCCATATCCTCACCGAAGAAGGTGCATTTTTGGGATTCAGATTGCTCAAGAGCTCATACAAATGTTGTGAGACAGGAAACAGTTGTCCGTCACATGTGAATGCGGTAACTTGTCTTCCTCCTCTGCTCCACCAGCACCAGGACAAGGCATTGAAGTACGGCAAGTTATCCCTGCGAAACTCTTCGAGAGATCCATGGAAGTTCTTGCCGTCACTGACCAGCGTGAGAAGCCGGACGTAATCCGCGGATAAGTGCCTGTGATACACATATTTTGACGCCATACCTTTATCTCATCATGGCCGGGTGAGCTTTATTATATCCTGAATACTACTTTAATTGCTTCAATCGAAAGTGGGACCGAAATCAAGACACGTGATATATGCGCCGTTAGGGCGGTGAGCGGCTGCTTGGGCTTGAGCTACACAAACCAGGGCCAAAAGCCTTCCATTTTCGTGGCCTAGTCACAGGTTCTTGGATTCTCTAAGTAGATTAGGGAGAATTTGCAGATCCGTTAGCGGACTTTGGCTGATCTAAAGAATCCTTACGGCGTTGTTTCTGTATGGAGAGCTTTAGTTCTGGACGCAAGCGCCTTGATGAATGCATCCGCCCACTTCTCAAGCTCAGCCATGTACCCAACATGTCCACCAGCCATATGACATCCTTTCCACAGCCCTTGCAATGGTGCCGATTGGAGCCACGCCGGGTTCATCTCCAGAATCAGTTCCTGCTGTTGGAACATACTCCTTCTCTTTCACGATGGTGTCCAGATCAACTACCGATCCAGGACATTGTCTCAACTCGAACTCAAACCAGAATAATGAATTTGCTCGAATTTCATCGCCCCGCGCCGGGTCCATGCAACGCCGCATCGTTGGACCGTCTTGGCCTTCTGAAAGCCCGGCAATGAATGCATCCATTATAGCAATCGGTCCGTGGCCTCGGTAGGTTTCGGATACATGCTGAATAATTCCCAGTTCTTGAACGCGGAGCTCCTGAGGTAGGATGTCGAAGCAAGGTGGCTCGTGAGCAACTAGCGTTCGCGACTTGCTGGAGTGCCTTACAAGTAAAGCTTGAGCTACCATGCATATCTCGTCGTAAGCGGCAGCTAGGGGTGCTAGGCCTTGTCCGACCGAGCCATCGCTCCAGACGAGGTGCCGACCACGATTGCAGGCTGTTGCGGGGAAAGATACGAAATGAGACACTGAGCATCATTTGCATCGGTTGCCAGGGGCTTCGAGAAGTCTTGAGATCCTTTCAACAAGCTTCTTGAGTAACCGCGCCGACCTCAGCACACAATGGTGAAGTGAGATCCGAGTTTTGAGCCACGTTGTGAAAGGCGCTGCCACGGCCGTCAGTACCAGGGATCAGAAGGAGCAGTGGACCACTTAGCCGAAGGTTTCGTAGTAGAGTGTCGCTCCATTGACCTCTGAAGTAGGCATGGTAGTGGTACGCAGTGATCTAGAGATATCTTCCGCTGGCTAACAGTTTCGAGGAGGTAGGAACAGGCAATGATATGAATGGCCAGGCTTGAAGCGGACACTCTGGTCAAGTTCGCGGGTCGGAATCGGGAACCCACAGTCGGCGCGACAGCTGCATCGCTCATCATCACAATACTAGATTTCGTTCAAAGCAGGTGTTTGTAGTTCAGAGGGGTAGACTTTTCACAGCCAATCCAAAATTGCCTGCTTGGCTCCAGAATCAGGATTCGTTAAGCGAGACGTCATTGGTAAGGTCGTTGGGAGCCATGCTAACGGAAGTTTTCTAGTCCAAATGCAGTTCCGATGGTGATTCAACTTCGTCGCATACTCTGCCGAGCGATAAGATGGACCAACCCATACAAATGGGAAGAACTGCAGTATTGAGAGGCGAATGTTTCTAAACTTTCACCCACCACTGCCATCTCCATCCCAGGCAAGCCCACCGGCTCAAAACAAACAACAACAACGCCATTCCCAACGCTGCACAGAAGAATCCGACCAGAGCATCCGCACCGACTACCTCAATAAGCTGTCCACTAATCGGGACGCAAATCAATGTGGCCAGACCAGCAATAAAGTATGAAGTGCCATAATGCCTTCCAAACTCTTCTGCCTCGCATAGCTGTCCAATGCACAAGGGCGTCAAGCTCATCCACGAGCCGGTCCCGAATCCAAATAGCGCACAAAACGCGTACAGAGCGGCGAGATTGCTCGCAGCTAAAGGCAGCCACAAGACTAGCATGCAGAGCAAGGTCACGGCAAGCATGATGGAGAGGACATTGAAGGTGCCCATCGAGTCAGAGATCAGACCGGGCAGCATCCGACCGAAGCTGGAGAGGCCATTCAAGACGGAGATGAGGTAGAAGCCTGTTGATGGAGGATAGTCTGGGTTGACCCGGGCATAGGTAGGCAGGATCCCGACCGAGCCAAAAAGCACAATTTCAAAGCTAAAGATCGATAACGTGAGGAATGTGAAGCGCATGTCGCCAAAGATGGAAAGTGAGATGATAGATTGTGTCTTGGTATCTCTTTTCGACTTCAAGCGTCCTCTGATGAATGCGTTACCTATGACGAGACATCCTGTTATTGCGAATGCCAAAATCCGAATTGCCCATTTCCAGCTGTATCTACTGAATGTGGAGCGTAGTAGTAGCGGGATGATGACGCCACCAACCGACATTCCCATCATGGCAACCCCGGTCGCAAGCCCTCGCCGTCTCTTGAACCAATGACCGATACACGAGAGTGCTGCGGTCTGGATCAAAGCTGCCGAGAAGCCACCCATTACGCCGAGACAAAGCATGAATTGCCAGTACTTGCTGCACTCTGCAAGAAGCAACAGCATCATAGTGTAGGCACCGCTTCCAGCGAGAACAAGGAGGCGCGGTCCATAGCGATCGAAGACAGGCCCAACCCAGATGCCGAGAGCCAAGCCTAGATAGACGAAGACAGATGGAATCCAACCAATATCGCGCGTAGAATATGTCACAAGCTGGTGGGTTTCCCAGTATGCCTGAAGCGTACCTATGGAGACCATGAAGCCGAATGACGAAAGGAGCAGGAAGAAGGCACCACAGACACAGAGCCAGGCTTGCCGGCCTCCTTCTGGAAAGGCTGCATCCGCGTCGAATGTCAGCTCTGATGAGGCGGGAAGGTCGGTTTCGAGGCCCTGCTCTAGCAAGTCCGGCATGGCGGTCGGCAAAGGGGCGATATGAGATGCATTTTGGGGGTGATTCTCATTCACGATAGACTTGTGGGTTGCTCTCAACTCCAGAGATGGACGCGTGGAGGTCGACGTGTCCATCAATCCAAAGCAGCTCGCGCAGGTCAGAACGAGTATCACCGGAAGAAAAGACGCTATAAAGGGAATATTGAGAGAAGCTTTTGGTTGTAGAAAGCGCATAAATCAAACATTCAAGGACTGATGGCCTCTAGGTTTGGAACTCACGACGGTGGAGAATTTGAAACAACTGGTGTGGAGTTAGTGCCCGAAAGCCTCACCACAGTACGCCCTGTGACAACCCTATCTGTCAACGGCTCCGTATGAAATTTGCGATCCTACTAGGGAGGCTCGATAGAGGAAGTCCGTCTGGTTGAGGGTTCCTTCCATCGAAGAAGCACGTTCCTTGAAGCCGTAAGTGCCCAGGCGAGTAAAATGCTAGCCATAAACAGACAAGCGCACTTGCAACCCAGCGAGGAATGAGGCTTATAGCTTTGTGCTATGTGCAAGGTCTAATTACTCACACATGATATATCTCCGGCTGCTGGATTCTTCACGACCCATGTCTCGAAATACAGATACCGCTCCTTAGGAATTGCGATACCCCATAGGCGGCGTTGAAGACTCGCCAGCAACCTCCAATTCCTCATCTGCATGGGCCGGGCCATTCCCTCGTACAGGCTTCTCATCTCGAGCCAGGCAGTCGTGATTTTCTCCTCAGTGAAGCTATCACTCTGATACCTTGCTGAGAGCGACAATTCTCTCCACTCGAGCTCTAACATATCAATTGATGCTAATGCATGCTCGAAGAATCACTTGGTCCCGATCGCAACGGGAGGCATCATTTAGAGAACTGAGGGGATCATAGAAACTTCCTCACCCTCGCACCTGACGAGTAAATTCTCCAGCCAATTTCCGCTCCTTACTAGACGGCATGTGAGAATGGGCTGTAAGGTAGCACTGTTTCTATTTCCCTCATCCGTTCTTACAGCTGGGTGCGGAGGTCATCGGTAAGAAACTCCAGCTCCTTGGGAGTGCCCGGTTTGAAGAGCTTAAGGATGAAATGCATGGCAGTGTATAAGGGAAACAGATGGAACCCTTCCCCTTTTTCAGGACAAAGGTCGACGGCCGGAAAGTACCCACTATGGGTCGGAAGTTCCTTTGGTATGGAGCTGCAGCTTCGTTGTGATTGAGCAGAGGTTCGTCTGACGACAAGTTTGAGAAGCCCGAACAAATCTCGGCATCTGAGATATATCCTTTGACAATGATTTTGCCGGGAACAAAGTCAAAGGTGACTAGCTATCCCTGGGTCGTACATGCCTTTTCCACTGTAACATCGTCGAAAATACCCACAATCATGTAAACCTTCTAGCGATTCTCCGGCTTCACGGGAGGCTGCACGGTACTATCAGCGGCATCTTGGCGTTCTTGAATAGATCAAAGAGATAATATGGCGAAGAGTTGTGGTGTCGATGAGTTTGAAGCTGAATTCTCGATCGGCCAAAAATCGTGTCTCCCAGTTAGCTAGCTTGGCTACCGCGTGAGTGGGTATAGCAGGTATTGCATGCTCCTCTTCGATATGGGCCATGTAGGGACCAGTGTATGACGCAGTAGTGTATTGAGGATAAAATCTTCGGTGATCATTCTCAATGGCGAGTCACATCTTTTCCTTGACAACTTTGATCGCTAGCGGCATATCCTTGACAAGTGGTGTGTGTTTCAGGTGGTTCAAAAACGACATACGCTCCTTGAACAATCGAGATCGCCGTAGATAAGCTATCTCGGAGCACAATTTGGATAGGCAGTCAATTTGACGACGCGTCCACCGCAACAGTCGAGGTAGTGTACCCAGTCGAGGTCAGTTGCGTGCTGGCCACGGTCCCACTGAGACACACTGTCACTAACAACAGCCTTAGAAAGGCTAAAAATGTGTAGTCAAGGATGACTTGCTCGAAGGTTTGGTTGGCGCTTCTTTGAATCATATTGTGGACCACCATTGCGGAGGCTGTCGTTGGTGAAATGCGAGTTGAGCTTGGAGCCGTGCGGTCCGAGTAACATGGACTCCACTGTCTCACCGCTGTGCGAATGTCTGATTGGGCTTCGTTGTAGAGGCTAGGTAATTTGGTATGCTGAAAGGTCCAGAATGACCGGCGAGCAGGGCGAGCAGGGCGATCAGAGTACAAGTACCCCACGGCAATCAAAGAGCAGTGATGGAAATCCCCGAGTCATTCGAGGATGCGGTCACGGTTTATAGTCATGACTCTGTTTGGGAAGCTTGGTTGTTAACGCAATCAAACTTGCGTAATGGTGATGAACATACTCATTTGGTTGTGATCCAGCACCTAAGTCCTCCCTTGTAGAGACCACCATGCTACAGGTTATCCCTCAGTTCACGTTCTGGTGACTATCTCTTCCTGGATGTTTTGACACCTTCCTGGAGCTTCAATCTCGGCCGTCACACATGCTTAGTTCCCCCAATCACCTCACCACGCACTTCCGCCCAGTTGATGCTGTTGTCGAGGTCTTCGTCAACCAAGCCGCAGATAGTGATGTTGTCGCCTCTGACGAGGTAGAGACCGTGACCAACTTCAGAGCTTGGCTCGGGGTCATCTTGGGGTCGAATAATTCGTTCAATGGTTTCATTTAGGACGATGTTGGTGAGTTGGTCGCAGGAAAGGAGAGTGCCAACTAAGGTGCGGCCATCGGCAGTAATGACAAGAATCTTTTCTAGACAGCCCACCGTTAGAACCAAAAAGGAGGGCGCTAAATGGCCAGCGAGAGGAGCGTACGTACTATTGACAAAGGTTTGTAGCGACATCGCGCCAATTGACACTTGAGATGCAGATCCTCAACTTGACCTGCAGCGTCGCAGCCTGCCTAGTGAAAGAATGGACAAAGTCGATGATGGGGAAAGAACGAGTCTTTGGAGGGTTCTGTCTGTGAACATTGGTCACAAGATATTCCCTAACTCGGCACAAAAAAGATAATTCCAAAAAATTATGGTCCTTGGTGACGGTCGAGCCATGCGGCAAATGACGATCTTCAGCCGCAACGCCTACCCCACACTTTTCGCGTAGAGCTTGAGATCAAGTCAACTCGCCTCATGTCTTAGGACAATCTTTCTCAAGCTGTCTTTATCAGGTAGGTTCATGAACCTGGTCGTACTTGATACGAATTACGACTTGTCCCAAACCCAAATGTTTGTATTACGATTGTTTTGCTTTCTGGACCCCTTTCCGCACAAATCGCCTCAGCCTGATTCCTAGATGACATACGAGATCCTCAGTAATGCTCACGAATAACGAAAATCATGGAAGCTAGAGATAAGGCGACACTTCTATCAATTGCTAGTCCCTGGCCAATCGCTCTTACCCTCGCTACCTATCTTCCTGCTGGCGACTTGATCAACCTCGCCCGTACCAGCATCCCACTCCGTGCTGCTCTGCACGGCCTCCAACCTCCTTCTCCTGCAGACCTTCAATTCACGTCCTACTCACGATCTAGACCTGCTTTGCGCATCGGAGACCACCAGACTTCGTACTGGAAGCGGCTAAAGCAAACTGCACCCTTTCTTTGCGCCTCTCCAACACATACAAAGGGCTCAAGGCCACGACCTTGTCGATATTGCTCGACGCCAATTTGTGAAGCTTGCATCGTCAGAGACTCCTTCGCCAAACATAACGAGAACACTTTTAAGAATCGCTGTCGGTTCTTATGTAAGGGATGCTGGAATTCTGGCAATCCTCATCGAAGATGCAGGTTCAAAGGCGACCCGGACTCATCACAAGACGGCGCCTCACGATACAATTTCGCCCCGGGAGATGGCGGATTCTGCGCGTGCACCAATAAAGATGATGGTTGGTTATGCATAGGCTGCAAAGACATGCAGAATGCGGAAGCAAACACGAGTGGCTCGCGGCTATGCTTCGGCGAGGCATGCTCTGTAACACTGGAAGAGGACAAAGACCGCCGGCGCATTTGCCTTTGGTGTGACCGGCCGATGCTCCGTGGTAGAGCAAGTTTCGAGTCTCGGCTCGCGTTCGACCAAAAGATGCAGGATGCTCGAGCAAAGCGCAGCCTAAGCTTTGAAGATCGGACACGAAAGCAACAAAATTTGTACAGGATGTCAAGGCGCGAGCTGAGGGGAAATGAAGCGGTAAAGCAAGATCCTCTGGCCGATGCTCCGCAATTTGTTCGACATCTCGATACCATGAACTACCAGCGTTTCATGCGCTGGGAGCATGCACCATCGGGAGAGCAGGTGTACCAATCAAAGCTTGGTAGATGGGTGTATGACCGGAATTTCTTGATTGAGATCGGCAAGCGTTGCAAGCGCCTGCCAAAGCGCAGCGAATTTAGAAATCTTACTACAGGAGATGGAAAAGATCCAGGGAGGACAAACCTCGAAGCAGGGTATTGGAAATGCGAAAATGGTGGAAAGAAGCGCAAGCAGCGAAGAAAACCGGAACCTGTCTCCAACCCCACTAGTGCACAATCAGCAGAACATGTTGGGTTCGACCTGCCCGAATCAGAGGCCACAGATATGAACGACGACTACGCAGTCGCATTGGCTTTGCAATATGAGCTCGACCGCGAGATGGCCGAAAGCTTGAACGCAGAATTCGTTGCTGATGCGGCGGAAGTCGACACTATTCAGTTCGAGCATGAGCCAGCGGCCTCAGATTCAGATGAAGGGTCCTCCAGGCGCTTTCCCACAGCTCACGATTTCACCGTAGAGGCAGACCGGGATATCCAGGACCGAGAGCATACGCTGCACCATGAGCTTATCGATGATACGGTGTTTCAAAGCCAAACGCAGTCAAACGGTTCCACACTCACCTACAGTTCTGAGAATACGAGACTTCCGAGCGGTCTTGATGATTCGATCGTTCCGGAATCGTCTCCGGACGTCAACATTGCCAGTGATGGCCTGACAAGCCTCCCATTGTCGCGAACGCAGGCTGAAGCAGAAGTTGAGGAGGCAAATACCGAGGGTCCTAATGTGCAGTTAACACCAGGGTCATTCCCGGATGACAGATCCCCCTGTATACTGGATGAAGCACTTCTCTCGCCGAAGCTGTAAATCCCCTTCCAGCATGCAGACTAAAGGGAATACAGAAAATTGGAAAATCAATACCACAGGTCGACGGTATTATTCAAACGTGCCATGGTCCAACGCTTTCAAATCTACCATTATGGAATGCAGCCCAAATTTGACAGCATAGAGGCCACAATCGTATCTCCCAGAATTAAGTTGCCGAACAAACAAACCAGAGTCTCTGTGCTCATTTGCGCAGGTCATTACTTCACCGTCTCTTCCATGCCGCTCTCGCGCACCGATCCAACCGATGTCACTATTGTGAAGGGCTACGGCATGTGCAAGGGCGCATGCTGCAAGAGCCGCCTGGCGTCCCCTCTAAGGGGTCGGGTTGATGTCGTTTCCTAGCAGTGTAATGGCAATTATTAGAAAGAGAATCGCAGTAACCCCAGCCTGAAACATGGTAAATCATCGTTTGCTCGAGAAAGCAGAGTCTTGTCTACCTGTCGAGGACCGCAATATAGTACTAGCTGGTGTAAAAGCTGAATGGAATTCGCACCAGGAGAAAGCTTCGCATTGCGGAAGTAGTAGCTGTGTAAAGTGGAGTACTCTGCGGCTTAGACAGCGTTCACAGTAATGAAACCAAAGCAAGTCCATTGTCGATCGGGTTTGTGTAAGTGAAGAGCACAGCCTTCCGTAGTCGTTACTGCCACTATGTCGAGCCTTTCTCTACCTGTATCTCTTGAGCGTAGGCATAGTACTTTCCAAGATGCTTCTGCGAACCTGCGTGATGTCTATTTCGATTGTTTCGGGGGCCAAAGACCTGATCCCGCTTGGTGTGTCTCTAGGCGTCAAAAAAGGAGTAAAATCTGCCTCTCGTGATTTCCAAAGGGATTTGTTACAATAGGGCTTGGGCCAGGCGACGCCACCCCGAGGTCACTTGGTGTTCTACCACCTCCCCGCCCTCCCTTAGCAGATGAGCCTGGTGAGAAAGGGTGAGGCAAAGCGAGCGATACTAGTGAGCGACGGGTGAGTGCAGGTCACATCTCGCGTACACGCGAGCAGTCTCAAACGAGCTCCCTTCTCCCATGCTCACAAGATGAAGCCGATAGCCTGTCTTTCCCTACCTATCCTGCGTGTCCTACCTGTCCTATGCTATCTGTCTACCGAGGTGTGTGCGGTGGGCCACTGGACAGCTGCGCCAACACCGCAAAAACTCGTATTTGACAACTCAGATCTCGACCACCGTTTGGGCCGTGAGTCAGCTAGAGGACGCCCATCCCATCGACATTGTGTGTATCTATAGTAACTATCAACTCGCTACTCAGGTAGAGATAGGTTCATCCATCTCGAACCAGGTTCTAATCGCAGGTCGGACCTGCGATTAGCTAACACCAGAAAAGTCTGATAGTGGGGATTGAGCATTTGCAGTTGAATGAATGACTGTCACGGGCGTGACTGACTGCGCTATTCTAGCTATTCTTAGGCACCGTTTGCACTGTAATCAGACTGCAATCACACCTCAATTACGCCGTTTGGGCTTCCGGGCCCTGCTACTCTTGCGAGTGTGATTAGCTGCGCCAGCGCCTGTACCTGCCTCCTGGGCCTCCTGGGAACCCTCCGAAGTCTCTTGTTGCGGCGGCGCCGCGGAGGTAGTCTCAGGCCTATTTGGGTGCTCATCCCGAGGGACAGCGCTCGGAAAGACGATCTTCTGAGTCACGTGCCGGATGCGGTGAAGCCATGTGTCAGTGTGACGGGCTGGCGCCCGATGAAGCCTCTGGCAGGAAGGAAGAAAAAATAGGAATTAGCGAGCTATGTGGCGGTTGGTAGGCTGTGTGGCAGCCAGCAAGCTGTGTGGTAGCTGGCAAGCTGTGGCAGTTGGCGATCTGTACACCATTACCGAGCTATGTGGCAGCTGGCAAGTTCAAGTTGTATGCCGTTGGGAACTTGAAGCTCCGTGGCCGTTGGCGAGCTATATACCTTTAGCGAGCTGTGTGACGGTTGGCAAGCTGTGCGGCAGTTGGCGGGCTGTGTGGCAGCCGGCAAGCTATGTGGTAGCTAGTAAGCTATGGCGGTTGGCGATCTGTACACCGTTAGCGAGCTGTGTAATGGCTGGTAAGTTGTATGCCGTTGGGAAGCTCTGTGGCCGCTGGTGAGCTATATACCTTTAGTGAACCGTGCGGCCGTTGGCGAGCTAAACACCGTTAGCGGGCTATGTGATGGTTGACAACTGGCGAGCTGTATACCCTTAGCGAACTGTGTGGTAGTTGGCGAGCTATGTCACAGTTGGCAAGCTGTGTGGCAGCTGGCAAGCTGTGGCAGTTGGGAAGCTCTGTGGCCACTGGCGAGCTGTGTGGCAGTGGGCAAGCTACATACCGTTGACAAGCCGTATATCGCTGGCGAGCTGGTGGTCGCTGGAGAGCTGGGTGGTGACTGGCTAGCTGTGTGGTCGCTGG
>Ga0335075_10010768_pt1 | contig 13872 bp, 7 predicted proteins | sample Lox_Sample_24_FD_206723 | JGI IMG/M metagenome (GOLD analysis project Ga0335075, IMG submission 206723) | Soil microbial communities from Loxahatchee National Wildlife Refuge, Florida, United States - Lox_Sample_2.4 | ecosystem: Environmental > Terrestrial > Soil > Wetlands | place: USA: Florida...
CATCAACCGGGTCGCCGAATTGACGCCGACAGCTTGGAAAGCCGCGCAACAGAGAAAAACCTGACATTCCCGACAGTTTACCTCCTGCCCCTCACCCCCGCCATACGGGGTTAGCAATACGGATACGATATACCGACGATGCGCTGGCCCACCATGGCGTTTTGGATGAAGGGTTGCTCTTTCTTGAAAAGCCTTTTTCACCCGCAAAACTCACGAGAAAGGTCCGTGAAGTCCTGGATGGTCCGGCTTCAGTGGTTGGGACTTTACAAACAAACGGGGCCGGGTTAATAGACACCTATGGCAACCAGTGAGATTTTAGGTTGGAAGGATTAATCCCAAACGGGAAATCTCCGGTCAAACAGTGTCCCGGACATTTAACAATCCGGCATTATTTCATTCTGAACCGGACAGCAAGAGCGACACCGGCCCAATGAGGCCCGACGGCAAGAGTGGCGAAGCAGCTGTAAACTTGTGAACATTCGTCGCGGTGAAGCGCTTTGACTTTGGCAGCGATTCATCACCGATCAGCCGGTTTGGCCACAGGTTGACCACAGTCACTTCGAGCTGGTTGTCCCCTGCCCTTGCTGCGTCCGTGATGTCAACGCGCGCAGGTTTGTCCCAAACGACTCCAAGGTTATGCCCATTAAGACGGACCACAGCCACTTCATGCACTTCGCCTAAATCAAGAATGAGACGCTGGCCGTTGGGCGGCAGGGACTTCAAATTAAAGCTCTTATGATAAACAGCCGCGCCGGAATAGTACTTGATGCCCTTTTCAGGGCGGTTCGTCCAATCGACGAGCGTTTGGAATTCGACTTTTGCCGGGCCGCCCCATTTGCGATCGAAACGTACCGTCCACGGGCCAGACAGCGTCTCCTGGGGCGTCAACAGCGGATAATTTGAAGTGCTTGTGCCTACAGCATCCGGCGGAATCGATCTCCGAAACACGACAAATACCGAACCGCAAGGACCGAATTCGAGCGGAATGATGGTGCGGCCATTCTCTTGTCGAAACGCGGTTGCATCCCGGATTTCACCCGTTACCGGGTCCCATAATTCAGGTTGTTTGCCCGCAACCCGAAACGTGCACTCCACGTTTTCAGGATGTTCCCAGCGGCTGGCAACGTAATAAATGTCCGAGCCGTCCCCTGCCCTATGAATCCAGTCAATCGTCCCCTCATCGCTCAGTCCCGTTTCCTCAAAGTCCGGCGGCACATTCTCTTCCTGCAAAACCTGGCGCGCAGTTTGCCCCCAAATGACCTGACCGGATCCGATGTGTTCGCCGTTGCTTGCGCCATCCAGACCGCCCCACAGTTTCGCGACAAGCGTATTAAATTCTTGCTGGTCATCGGGATTCAAAACCATTCCAGCCATTGCCGTCGGAGGCGGACCGACGACCGTCGCTCCAGACTCAACCAGGGACGCGATTTTCTTCAGGTCCTCAAGCGGCATGGGCTGTTTGTCCGGCAGGACCAATATGCGATAGCTCATGCCGTCGGCCAAAACGATGCGGCCATTGCGGACGCCCGTGCGCGTGAGCAGCACTTCCGAATTGCAGTTGTCATGGTCGTAGCCTTCGCCGAGCGTTGGCGGGATCGTTTTCCTTTGTTCACCGTGCCCGATATTGTCGCCATGATATATGAGCGCATCGGCGACGAATTTTCCCTGTTGCAGCAGGAAGCAACAACGCGCCAGATAGGCATTGAAGGCCGGGGTTTCGTCCCACCAGGTGACTCCCGGTTCATAATGCGTCCCGGCGACATAGACATAACCGGGTTTGGCAGTAAGCGATGGGGATTGGCTGAAATTATGAATGCAAAGCTTGTTCAGGCCGTCACAGAATGCCTGGTCGGCAACCGGTTTCATCGTAAACGGCGTTTCTTCCCATTCCGGCCCGAGCGTCGTGAACGATTCACACATGGTGATGTTGTTTCCGTAGATATGATTGGCGTTGGCGGCGTTTCGCAGGAGAAAGCGGCTGTCCATGCTCGGACGGTGCGCGCTCGGCGCCCAGAATTCCGCCATGGCCATGTCCACGCGGCTCGACGTCTTCAGAAGATCTGCCTGGGCGTAATTTGGGCCCGCAGCCTCAGAATAAAAAATCAATCCATTTTCGTTGGCAATTTTCTTGAGGTGAGCGTAATGATTTTCAGCTATCAAATCGCTGATGGTCAGCGAGTAATCACGCAAAACGCGTGTCCGCGTGTCCGCGTCGCCCATCTTTTCCCCGGCGATGATGGGCAGGTACGGAATTAAATCATACCCGCGGCGCTTTTGAAATTCCTGCGCAAAGAGTTTGGTCCATGAGATTGTCCCGGCTTCCCAACTGTCGTCTTCAATGCCCTTGAGCGCCTTGCGTTCATCGGGAGTCATTTCGGCAAGCAACGGCGCCATCGTGACTTTCCAGGTTTCGTCCATCGCTTCCGCGCTCATGCTGTCGTTGTAATAACCCCATTGATTGCGCATGCCGGTGGGCACCTGCACAAAACGAAGAATCCTCCAATTCCCGGCGGGAACATCCCAATGCAAGTGCCCGGACGCGTCCATTTGCGATGTGAGGTTCGTCACATCAGTTTCGGAAAATCCATCATGGTCTGGAACCGCCAGCGTGGCCACATCGCGATGATAACGCCATTCCTGGGCTTTAACTGACGCCGGTTCAGGCAATTTCCCGTCAAAAGTTTGGGGACCATTGATGGAAATCTCCGACCAAACCAGCTTTTGCTCGCCGTATTCTTCAGAAATCGGGCCGGAAGTATTGGCCAAGCCGTCGGCGACAACAAAGTCGATTCCCAACCGTCCCGCTTCGCCTGCGGCATAACAAACCAATTCACGCCAGTGTGGCGTCCAGGTCGGAAGCGACGCTCCCGGAACAGGCGTATAGTAGGCGTCCCGGTAATCGTCCGTTCGAACGGTGGTATAATCCTTACCTTTGCGGACGACATTTCTGTCCCACCAGTTCACTCCCCGGCCCGTCTGTACGTCATAAAGAATACACCCCGTGATGCCTTTTGCCTTCATCTCTTTGAAGTCGCGTCTGATAGCGGCTTTGGGAATATCACTATCAGTCCAAACCCAGTAAACCCACGGATGCGCCTGGCGCGGCGGATCCTGAAATCCCTGGGCCAAAATGTCCGAGGAGTCCACAGCCATCGCCGCAGTCGCTGAAACCGCCAGGATGGGCAGCCACAAAAGATATTTCAAATTTTTGATAGCGGTCATGATAGAGAGGAACAAAAGCAAATCACATGACAAAAGTGCCTGATTTGGTGTGGGTAACGCAAGCGTCGCGGGACACAGCTAATCCTTGCATTCGCTTTCCCGCGGCGGGTTCAGGGATACTGCGGGCCGCCCGCCTGCACACGAGCCAAATCGTCAGAAATATCAGCGGCAGTCTCGTAAGCAATACCGTTGCCGCCTTTTCCCGACCCCATAGTCTGCCAGTAGCTGCTCGGGACAACGGTTCCGTGCCATTTCCAATACTCCACGTGGCCGTCAGCAAAGGAAAACACACAACCATTGAGATGGCGGCTGCCGGGCATATTCCACCATTCACCTGGAGCCGGAAATGTATTCACGGGGTACATGGCAAAAACTCCATCATCAACGCTCCCCGAGGCTTCGTCCACAAACACAATTTTTGCGGCAATCCTTGTAGTCTGAAGTGAGCTAAACTTCTGGTACGAGTTCCATGTATATCCACCTTGAGAGATAGTCCAAGGGCCGCTCGAGCTGCTGGCTCCGTTACCACCCATGGAGTATTCAATCGAGCATGTGCGTGTTTCCGGGACCAGTTGGCCGAATTTCAATAGATTGCCAAAATCATCATAATAGGGAGGTGAGGTTGCAGTGGACGCTCCTACCTGGAGCATATAATTATTTGCCGGGCAAACGTAAATTTTTGGATTTTGGTTATATGGGTAAAGCGTGGCCTTTCGAATATTCACTGTATTATAGTCATTCTGAGCGCTGCCCCCCGGGCCGTAGGAAATCCAGGACGTGCCAACGCCATTTAAAAAGTTTAATGGGAGAGAATCATTGTTATCGTCAACGTACATGTGATAGCACGTTTGCAACTGCTTGAAGTTGCTAATACATTGGGCCTTCAATCCCATCTGCCTGGCGCGGTCCAAAACCGGCAGCAATATGGCCGCCAGAATCGCGATAATCGCAATGACCACCAGCAATTCAATGAGTGTGAAGGCGCCACCCGGCGCCTTCACACCCGCAAATGCTCCGTCCACAGTCAGAACCTCACGCCTTCCGGCATCCCCCAATATCTTGTTTCGTTTGGTTGAAAAAAACATGGTTTTATTGCAATTCGTTCGCTTCACAATGGCGGAAGCATCAAACGGTAAAAGACGGTGCCGTTGGTTACATTAATTGGGATCAAGACTTTGTTTGTGCTAGTCGTCCCGCTCACGTTCACCCAGTTACTGCTGAGGCCCACCGAGAGGCGGTTGGTCTGCGCCTGCAACTGCCAGCCGGTATGGTCGGCGGGCCAGCTCAGGGTCAATGCGTTGGTGCTCACCGAGAAGTCAATATTCGTGGGATTGAGGTTGACTACGGTGACGCTCACCGCAACCGCGGACGAGGTGACCGATCCATAGGTATTCGAGGCCACCAGATAATAGGTGTCATTGGCCTGAATATCCGGAATATTCAGGGTGGCGCTGGTCTGTCCGGCAATCGCCACCCCGTTGGTATCATACCATTGAATCGTCGGCGCCGGGACACCCGACACCCCCGCGGGAACGGTCAGAGTGGTGCTTGCATACACGTTAGTGTGCGCCACCGGCTGTTGGGTAATAGCCGGATAGGTATTGGCGCCTGTGGGGATAATGTATTTGGAAGCCAGATAATTTTGGATCGAGGCCAAATCGTTTGTGTCGAGCGCCGAACTTATAAGGATGAGCTCGAAAAGCTCCCCGTTCAACCGGTTGCCCCTATCGTTTCGCATTCCAATTGTCAATGGTTGCCCCTCGTCAAGGAAATCGGATTCCGGGTAAGTTAAAGTGCCAGTCCCGGAGGGCACGGCATCCAGGAAGTGATTGACCGTGCTCCCCGTCTCCATTGCCCCAATGATATGAGGAAAGAAGAGAGATGGACTGTCCGTGGATACGACAGAGGTAATGTTGGTGCCGTTTCCTCGGTAGAATGTGACGTCATTGTTGACATAAAAGTCATAAGGCGCCGGCTTGTTGGCATTGGGAGCAAGCGCGGATTTTGTCACAATTTCACCATTTGAACTGCCGGCCAGGGTGTTAAATGTCGCCACGGCAAATATGGACATATCGTTCGTAATCTCCAAACATGGATAATCGGGTCCCTGGCTGCCGGCGCTCCACATAAATGTCGAATATCCGTTGGTGCCAAGGGTCGCTGTATTGGTGCCAAAAAATTGGAGGGCCGCACCATGATAATTAGTGGTCAACGCTGGCTCCAATTGCGTAAGACCCTCGTTCTGGAACAGGTTGGCGCCGTTGCCGGATTGATCGTTCCATTGGTCGACCCCCGAGTAGGCGCTGTTGCCCGAATCAATTCCGACACCCGTGTTGGCTTCCAGCCACAGGGCCGTCCCCGCTGGATAAAGAGCCACCGGCGTCGCAACGGGGACTATCATATTCGTATCGCCGAAGAAATCCCGAACGTTTTGAACCGTCAGCGAATAGTTGCCCGGATTGGCGCTCCACGGCGCCAGGGATGTCGTGGTCAGAATGACCTTGTTCGGCTCGTCTCCTATCACGGCGGATAGCACGCTGCCGCTATTCAGGGTATAATTCGTGATGGTGGTGGCAGTCACAGGGTCGACCGGTATGTCATAGAGCACAACAATATTGCTCGGATTGGCGGCTTCCCATAGCGGAATACCTGCCGAAGTGACATAGGGCGGATCGGGAAGCACTGTCAACGTGCTTACAGTGCTTGTGAAAGTTGTGCCGTTGGGTGAGGTCAGCACTACGTCATAGGTGGTATTGTTTTCGGATGGTCCCAGCGTCGGCGTGGTGTAAGACCCGCCAGTGGCGCCCGGAATGTTTGTTCCGTTTTCCTGCCATTGGTACGTGAAGTGAAGGCTTCCCTGGCTCGCGCCAATGGTATACGTGACCGTAAATCCGTTGGACGACGTGACCGACGATGGCAGGTTGTTAACCACAGAAAACGAAAAATATTTTAGTCCTAAATAATTATCCACATTTGTACGGTCCGCGCCCGAAAGCGGCGCGCCAAAGAGCATCAACTCGCCGATCGCGCCGTTCATCCAGGCGCCGTGGTCCATCCTGCCGCCGATATAGATTGGCCTCCCGGTATATTCGGCGCCGGGATAGTTGACCGTGACAAGATTGTGCCCGGTACCCAAATTTCCAAAGGGCGCGCCGTCAACAAACCAGGCAATGCTATTGGTGAGAGGCGTCGGAGCGCCGACATTATTCGTCCCCACCATCTGCGACGTGATTGACCATACGTGCGGCGCCTGAGTGAGAGTTGGCCCGGCGCTGTCACCTGTCGTCAGATACGTGTTTCCATCACCAAACAATAACTTTGGCGAAAGGCTGCCCGAATCCAGTTGAAGTTCGAAGGCGTTTGCAATGTTGCCGTTGTTTTCGCCGAAGACTTCCTGTGCCGCGGTGCTGGCGGGGTTGGCGTAACAATAGATGGTCATGTCGCCGTTCAGATTCATCTGCTCTGAAGGGGCGACGGTCAGGAAGTTGTCATTGGCGGAGTTGAAATTGACCGCCGGCGTATTGTTCACTCCTATGGTCGCAGTTCCGGGCCTGGCTGTCGTACTCGAGATGAATAGGCTGCTGATATTCGGGTACATCCCGAAGAATTGCGAGGCATTGTTGCCATTGGTGGTCTGGTCCAGCCATTGCGCGACGTTGCCGTTGGCGTCAAGCTGCACTCCCGAATCTCCCCTGAAGTAGAACACCAAACCGGCCGGAAGCAGCGGGTTGGTGGAAGTATTCATCACGTCGCCAAACTGGTCCTGAACTTTTTGAACCGAAAGAGAGTAACCGGTGCTTGGATTCAAACCCGAAGTTTGCAAAATCACTGTGTTGGACGAACTGCCATAGCTGACGCCACTAACGGTAACCGCCGCGGGCGCATTGTTGAGCAGAAGGAAGGCATAATTGGCGGTATTCAGCCCGGTAGCCGGGTCAATCGGTCCGGAGAAATTCACGACGACTTCGTTCGGGTTGGCCGTTTTTGCCACTGAATAAACCGTTGGTGTTCCGGCCGTGACGGTCAAAGTCCCCGAACTGCTGGTCACGCTCCCGGCCGCGGTGGAGAGCTGCACGCTATATTGCATGCCATTGTATGCGGTGGAGAGCGCCGGAGTGGTATAGCTGGCGTTGGTCGCGCCCGGGATGAGTGTGCCGTTGGTCATCCACTGATAGGCGGGATCCGGCAGGGCATAACCTCTGACCCAGAAAGTCGCCGTATGTCCCACTTGCGCCGTTAAGTTATTCGGCTGTTCCAGAATAGTCGGCGTTGTCGCGTTCATGACGATATCCGTGACACTGAAGTTTTGGAAAGACCCGGCGGCGAGGGTGGTTGAATGACCCAGGAATATAAAGCCGACACACGTGCCGTTGTCCTCGGTATTCCGGGTGACGGGCACAGCAGGAAGGGTGGTGACAAAAACCCCGTTGGTGAAAAATGAGCCAACCAAATTGGTCGCTCCGCCCGACGGTGTGTTGGTTACAGCCAGGACGGTGCTATAGGTCATGCTGGGCGTAAAAGGGTAGCTGGTTTGGTAACTGCGAATGCCGCCATATTCCCAATAAGAACAACCGTTGTTGCTGGAATTCACCCCCACCCAATCTAAACCCCAATTAGCGTTGGCCGCCGGGCCAGTGTACAGCGAAGGCACGTCCGAATAGCCAAATGCCAGCAAGCCGTTAACATTCGTGTTGCCGACAATCGTGCATGTGACAATGTAGACGTGTCCCGTCTCAAAATTGAGCGGCAGGAAGGCGGCCGCGTACGGGGGAGAAATGGTAAGAGGATTGGTGATGGACGCCTCCGTCCCATCGGTGACGAGCCCATTGGTTGGGTACCCCCCCACCCATGTGGCGCCGGGGACGTCTACGGTGTCGGGCGCCGTGCCGACTAACTGCCCTGTCCGGTGGAATGTGTCGTAGTAAAGCACATTGGTAACACTGACTGCCCGCGCAGTGCCTGCCATCGCTAAAAACAACGAGAAGGCAACAGCAACCGGCAGGCAAACACGGTTGGCCAGAGATTTCAGGGCGATTCTTATTTTCATAGAGGGTTCTGTTCGGGAATTTAGGTTGTTTTCGCAGGGCTTGACGGCTTGATCCGGTTAAGCTTGGGTTCGATGCCGATTAAGCCAAACGCGCAGACCGCCACTCGGTTCGATCCCCATTCAATTCGGCTGGTTCGCCACACCGCACACGTAATGCGGTTCCCCTCGCAGCACAAATTCCGGGCAGGGATTGACAGCCGTTTGGTCATGTGTTTGAGCTTATTAACCGTAAGCATAACACCCACCGGGATTCCCGCGGCATCCCCGTTTTCGGGGAGGACTGGGAATGGACGGTTGTGGGCTTATCTTGCAGGGCAGGCGTCTCGCTGCAAGCCCCCGGAGAAGGTAGTGGACTTTAAATTGCGGAAAAGAAAACGGGCTACTGCGCCCCCGAACGATGCTTTGCCACCGCTTCAAGACGGCTGCGCACATGCATTTTTTGGCAGATATTTTTCACGTACGTGCGGACCGTTTCGGCGCCAATGTTCAGTTTAACCCCAATCTCTTTATAAATGAATCCCATCGCCAGCAAATCAAGGACCTCCTGCTCCCGCGGAGACAGGTTCTCCGACTCCTGGACCGAAGGGCCCAGAAGATGAAAATGCTGCACCACTTTGCGCGCAATGTGGCTGGACATTGGGGCGCCCCCCTTGTAAACGTCGCGGATGGACTCCAGAAGCTGTTCCGGCGGACTGGACTTAATCAGATATCCGTTGGCGCCCGCCTTTAACGCCCGAAAAATCCGCTCGCTATCCTCATAAATTGTCACCATGATGACTTGTGTGTGCGGTATTGCCTTCTTAATCTCCGCCACACACTGAATTCCCGAAATGCCCGGCAGCTTGATATCCATAAGCACCACGTCAGGCTTTTGTTTCAGGATTTCCGGCAGCGCCGCTTCCGCCGAAACAAATGCCCCCGCGCATTCTATGTCGGGCGCTGATTCCAGTATCTGCAACAGCTGGTGACGCAGCCCATGATTGTCCTCGACAACCATGACGGTTTTTGTCGGAGGCTTCGCCCGGTGAGTGGCAGTCTGGATTTCAGGCATTTGACAAATTCACGGGTTTGTTCACGGTCAGGCTCAGATGGATGGTCGTTCCTTTCCCTGGCTCGCTTTCGATCGAGCAGGTCCCGCCAATTTCTTCGAGACGCCGCTTCATATTGGTCAATCCATTGCCGGATGTTGACTGGCCGGACACGCGAAATCCATAGCCATCATCGCTGACCAATACGCGCAGGGCTTCGCGGTTAAATTCGATCCGCACGACAATTTCGGATGCCCTGGCGTGCTTGATCGCGTTGTTCACAGCTTCCTTTATCGCCATGCTCAGGTTATGCCGCGTTTGGCTGGATACGTGAGGCTTCTTCGGCAGGTCGGACACGTAAAAGCGGCAACGCAGCCGGGGCCGCTCGCACAGTGTGGTTACCATCTGGCATATGTAGTTGCCCATCGCGTCCAGGTTGTCATTTTCCGGGTTTACCGCCCAAACCGTCTCATAAAGGGCGGCCACCAACTCCCGGGACATCTGCGAGACCTGCGCAAATTCCGACCGCGCTTTGTCCGAAAATTCGAGATTGTGCTGGGCCATCGCGCTCAGCAGAGAAATTTGCGTTACCCTGGCGCCTACGTCGTCGTGGATGTCCTGGGCAATGCGCAATCGTTCCTGTTCCAGGGCCTGCTGACTTTTCAAAATCAGCACTTCATCACGCATTTTGCGCCACGTGACATAGCGTACGATGCCCAGCACGGCCGCCATAAGCGCCGCCGACACCACGCTCCAAAACCATGTCGTCCTCCAGAACGGAGCCGGCACCACAACCTTCAACCTCGTTTCAATTCCCGTGGGTACGCCGAAGATATTGACTTCCTGAACGCGAAAATCATAAAGGCCAGGCGGGAGCGTCTGGTAGGTAGCGCTGCTGACATCGCCCACGCCAATGCTGTACATCTCATTCCATTCCACGACCAATTTGGCCCCGGGCCTCACCTTCGGCGCCGTGGACAGGCTATTGCGCCATTCGGCGTGGCTAATCGGGTCGTTGTCAAAAATCGCAAAGGCTCTCACCACCGGGTCGCGGCCGATGCTGACAATTTTTGCCATGCTGGGATGCAGTCCGTCTCGCGTCCATCCAGGGGGACCCTGTTCAGGATTCGAAACGTCCCGCTGCTCGTCCAGCGGGGATGCAATTAATACAGCCGTGGGAAACGCGTTGGATTCAGTTTCCGACACCATTAGGTTTGCCACCACATAGACACCTTCGGTGTTGGGCGGCCCGGCCGATGAAATAACAACCATGAGTCTTGACGCACCAGCAGGAACAGTCACCGTTTCTCTCCGGTGAGTCATGGAGGAATTTTTCAGCGAGCCGTTCCAACCCGCGCTGTCGCCACTCACGTTAAAAACCTTCTGGCTTACCTGGTCGCCCGTCCGGTTGTAAAACCGAACCGTGAAATTCATTTGCCCGTCGTTCGCGCGCCACGCGCTGTCATAATTGTCCAATTTGAAGCGAAGCCTGTTCGGGACCCAATCTGAATTGGTGGCGACCCCAAACCGGAATACGACATTTTCCGCATTTGCTCCCAATTTCAGGCCCCCGTTCGGCCGCATGGAAACGGGTTTGTCATTCACCTCAACAGATGAGATGACGAGTTTTTTGCTTTCTTTGTCGTCCGTTTGTGCGCTTAAAGGCAAGGCATGGCAAACCCATATGAACACAACCGCCAATGTCGCCATACCGGCCCCGCGATCGCCGCGACCGGCCTTCCCGGGCCCAATCATGCATCGTGACCACGAATCGCGGCCATTCTCCGCCAAGGCAAGCTTCCGAAAGAATTCAATGCTCAAAAATCGCATACCATCGGACCAATGACGCGCGTCATTCTCAATGGCGATAGAATACGCGCCTTTTGACCAATTCAAAGGCGCAATCTCAATTGGCATCAGCGCTTCTGGAAGACGCCTGTTCGCTCCAGACGCTCGCCGCCACTGTTTCTCCACGAATCAACTTTGTGCCCCGGCCGACGACCTTTAAATAAAAATCGCCCGGCAGTCCGTCATAACTCACAAATTTTGATTTTTCTCCCGCAGGCACGTCGTTGGCGCACTTGAAAATGGCCGTGCCTTCATCCACTTCGTCGAACATCGCCACATAGACCATCGACGCCCCGGCCCGTTTTGCGTTTAAAAATTGTGACCACAGAAACTGCCCGTGCAAACGCGGAATTTGATTCAGCTCGCCGCCTTTCAGGTTATGCCAGCTAAAGCCCGGAAAGACAACAGGCATATAGCCCTCACCCTGCTGCCGGCACCACGCCAGATCGGGTCCGAGGATATTTCTCGCATATTGGGCTGCTTCCGCGCGTGTCGTGTAACGGCCGACCGTCCAGGGACTGATAATGTCCGCCACTTTCAATACCTCGAGCAACGCCGGATCGCTGACAGCATCCATTTGCAATTCCCGCCAATGCGCCGGCACGCCGGCAATCACAATGCATCCATCGTGCTTGAGAAATTCAATGAGCCGCCGGCACTCCTCCAGTGTGTATTCGCGGCCGTCATTAAAACCAATGCCCCACACCGCCACCACTGGCTTTCCGCGCTCATGAAGATAGGCAGGGTCATCGGTTATGTGCATTTCCGCCCTTAGCCGCCGCCAGTCGTTCATGACATCGTCGATGTGCCCGTTCGGAAGTCCGCTCAAATCGTACATCACGGCATAAGCGCGGCCATTGACATTGGCGCCTTCGCGACAATTGGCCAGGACCGTATTGCAAAATTTCAGGCTGGGCGCAGTGCTCAATTGGGTGGCAAACCGCTGAACAAAAACACCGTCAATGCCGTAATCGCGCATCCATTGAAAGTGCCTCAGCACGGTTGGCTTTTCGTAGGAACTGAAGACCTCGGCCGGACGGCCATCGGCGAGTTTAAAATCAGTCGCGAAACGTTCGTTCGGACTTAATTCCGATATATCAGGCCAAAGATCCACTTTGGCATTGCCGTCGGCCATCGGGCCCTGGCGCTTTGTCCAATGCCGCCAGCCTGAGTCCGGGCTGCCATCGCCAGGCGCGCCAAACCAACCCTGGTACCCGCACATCACTTTGCCCTCAAGCGTGGTCGTATCCACACCTTTGACCACCGGCCCGGTATAGGGTCCAATGAGTGCAAACGAGTCCTGCAAAAGGCCCTCTTGCCCTTGTCCCCCTGTCCTTTCGGCAGGCGCCGACCCGGTCTGAGCGCGTATCGCCTCATTGGCCGTCAACGTCAATGACAGCAATAAGACGCAATAGCGCCAAACGTTTAAAACCATAAAACCATTCCACATGAACTTAGATTTAAATCAAGGTATTCAGCAACCTATTTTAACAACGGGCAAGGACCTGTCAGTATCCCCGAAAACGGGGATTCCGAAAGAGCGTTAAATATCGTTGGTTATGGCTGTGCTGGACGAGTTTTTAACAACGGACAACGAATCATGGTTTCGACGTTTGCCCGTCACTCCAAAAGCCAAGTCCCTGGGAGCCTATGTCCGTGGCGCCGGATTTGCCTCTGTGCCACCCCGCTCCTGCTCGCCTTCGCCTTTTCCTTCGAATGGCCATTCCTCTTTAATGACCGGCCGCACCCTCACCTCCTACCAATTCGTTTATATCACGCATGGCTCGGGCGTTTTCAGTTTGCAATCTCATCGTAACGAACCCGTTCGTGCCGGAGACATGCTGATCGTCTTTCCCGGCGTCTGGCACTCCTGCCAACCTCTACCAGGCACAGGCTGGAGACAGTATTGGATCGAATTTGACGGCCACTACATCCGCCGGCTCATGGACCAGACCGGATTTACTTCCGACGCTCCGGTCCGGCACCTGGGCATTCATGACCGTATCCTCGACCTCTATCTCAAAGCCATCGCCCATTTGAAAAACGAGCCTCCCGAATATCCTCTTCTCCTCGGCAATCTGGCCGCGCTGTTGATCGCTCAGGTCCTTTCGACGACAAAAAATCAAAAGCCGGCCAACACAAGAAAGCGAAGCCAAAACGGACACTTGGATGCCACCGTGATTCGTGAGGCCAGGCGATGGTTAATTCATGATCCGGATTCGACTGAAAACCTGAATAATCTCGCCTCTCAACTCAACGTGAACTACTCCACTTTCCGGCATCGTTTCAAGGCCGAAACCGGGACCTCGCCGCGGCAATTTGCTCTCGAGGCAAGGATTCGCAAAGCCAGCGAACTCCTCGTTCAGACCGAAGCCGCGCCCCGCGCAATCGCTGAACTATGCGGCATGCAATCGCAATATTTTTCCAGGTTGTTCAAGAAAAAAATCGGCCTCACGCCAACCGCTTTTCGCCAGCAACACCGGAACCGTCTCGCGTAGCGCACATTTCGTCCTCGTCCTCGTCCTCGGACAGAACATATTCTGCCACAAAAACTCAAATCTCTTTAAACCTTTACCTCACCCGAAACGTCTCTAGTGCTCAATTGCATTGACAAGCGATACAATGTTTGCGAAGTTTAGGCATGGCAAGAACCGCTCGGCAGATTCATTGCGGCGCTGAGGACCGGCAAGAACTGGAACGCTTGGTCTGCAGCCGCACCGAACCGAA
>Ga0335075_10010769_pt1 | contig 13871 bp, 7 predicted proteins | sample Lox_Sample_24_FD_206723 | JGI IMG/M metagenome (GOLD analysis project Ga0335075, IMG submission 206723) | Soil microbial communities from Loxahatchee National Wildlife Refuge, Florida, United States - Lox_Sample_2.4 | ecosystem: Environmental > Terrestrial > Soil > Wetlands | place: USA: Florida...
CTGGAACACGTAGGTGAGCGGGCCGACGTTGACGTTGCGAAACTCGACCCCGTGATGCAGAACCTGCCACATCGGAAAGCCGTACGCAGCTTGCCAAATTAGATTGGGAAGGGCGATCGCGCCGGCCAGCGCAGCTCCCGCCATGAACCACGGCGACGCGAGAAACCGGCGCTGCGGCGTCGCGATCAAACCCATCGCCAGCGCGGCGATGAAGAAGAGCGCGCTGTACTTGCTTTCGATGCTGACGCCGAGGGCCGCTCCGGCAGCCAGCCATTGGCGCGGACTCCCGCCGTTGACGACGCGCACGGCGTACAGCGCCGCCAGCGGCCAAAGCCAGAGGCCGACCATGTCCGGCCCGGCTTTCATTCCGAAACTCGTGAGAACGCCCGAAAAAAGAAACCCGGCCGCCGCCACCAGCTGCGCGAACGCACCGCCGCCGAGTTCGCTCGCGAGCACGCACGTTATGTAAACGCCGCCGGCGGCGAAGCACGCCGGAATCAAACGAAGTGCGAACAGCGAGTGTCCGAACAGTTGCGACCCCGCCGCCAGCAGCGGGACGACCGGCGGCTGATCGACGTAGCCCCAGGCCGGATGAAATCCGCAAACGATGAAGTAGAGCTCGTCGCGGAAAAATCCGTAGTGCGGGTTGCCGAAGGCGTGTACGGTAAACGCTGCCAGCGCGGCGGCCGCAGGAATGCTGCGCGCGTTCATCGCCTCGGTCATACCCAACCGGGCCGATCCCGTCAAGGAGCGCGCCGCCGAGCGCTTAGGTCGGGTCGAAGCTTCCCGTCAGAATCATCTGCTCGGACAGTTCGCGCGCGGTTCGAAACCGTCGGCGTGCCTCGTCGGAAGATGAGGGCAGATCTCGCTCGATGCGCTCGAGCTCTTCGTCGAACATCGTGCCGATCGACGCGGGCGTGTACGGGCCGGGATAGCGCAGACGCTGGGCGATCATCAACCGGTAGATGCGGTCGGTCGCGAGGTCTTCCATGTAGCCGTCCAGCAGGCTCGCGCCCTTCCCTTCGAGCACGCCGTTGCGATAACGGATGACCGTACGGACGGCGGCGCGGGTGCCTTCGACGGTCGTCGCGCCGACGCCGGCCGGCGCGGGGCGCAAGTCGGGATGGACGCTTTGCAGGCGCGGCCGGCGCTCGAGCTGATTGGGCGACGGAAACTGCGCGACCGCGATGGAGTTTTGGTCCGGATGTCCGGTCCACGCTCCGTCCATCAGGCACGCGGCTTCGTTCCGTTTGTCGCGCTCCAGCACCGTCAGCGCGCGCGCGTTGAGTTCCGCATCCTCGCGGCTCGGATAGAGTGCCGTCATTCCGCCGATCGCGAGCGCGCCGTGCTTGTGCGCGATCTCCGGCAACAGCGTGCGCACGCGCTGGAAGAACGGGACGTCGAGCGGAATGGTGTTGCGATCGGGCAGCAGCCAGTTGGGGTCGCTGAGGTTATAGTGGATCAGCGACGCCATGTAATCCCAGCGCCCGAGGTTCAGCCCGAGGATGTAGTCGCGCAGGTTGTAGAGGAACTCTTCCATTTCGTAGGCGATCGGATGCGATTCGATCAGCGCCATCGCTTTGATGGACCCGGGACGCCAGCCTTTGGCCGCGATCGCGGCGTCGAAGAGTTCCTTCCACCACAACGCTTCTTCGGCCGACTCGGATTTCGGTATGTAGATGCAAAGCGGGTGGCGGAGACGGTCGAAGTCGAGGCGATACGTCAGCAGCGCCACGTCGAACAGCGAGGCGCTGGTGAGACCGTCGTCGAGCACGCCGGCCTGCGAGAGATGGAGGCCGCGAACGCGGTTCCAGACGACCGTCGAGCTGGGTTCGATTCCAACCGTCCGGCCGCGCTTGGCGTCGTCGTAGTCGAGCTCTCCGTAGAGCGCGGCGACGACGTTGTCGTGTCCGAGCATCAGGTGCGGCCAAGTATTGGCCATCGAGTCTTCCAGATCGAGCATGACGCCGGGCGCGCCGGAGTTGAGCATTTTGACGACCAGTTCCGCGTCGTCTGCGGGCCCGGTCATTTGATTGCGCTGATCGGCGCACCACGCCGGCAGATCGATGCGCCACTGCGCGGTCGTCGCGTCGGAGGGCGGCAAGTACGTCGGCAGGTAACCGGCGTGCGCGCGAGCGAGCCGTTCGGCCCGTTCGCGCGCCAAGCGCTGCTGCCCCGGCGTGAATCGCCGGTGCAGCGGTTCGTAGAACTCCGCGAAGCCCGCCGGCAAGTCGCGGGCGATCGCAAAGCCGGCCGGAGCGACGTTCACGTTACGCGCCTACGCAACCGCCGCCTGGACGGCGCCTTGCTCGTAGAACTGTTCGTTCTCGGTCGAACCCTTCAGTGCGGTCGTCGACGCTTGTCCCTCGCTGATGACCGTCGCGACCTCGTCGAAGTAGCCGGTTCCGACTTCGCGCTGGTGACGCGTCGCCGTGTATCCGAAAGCTTCGCCCGCAAACTCTTGCTGCTGGAACTCGGCATACGCGGTCATGCCGCGCTTCTTGAAGTCGTGCGCCAAGCTGAAGAAGCCGTAGTTGAGCGCGTGGAAGCCGGCCAGCGTGATGAACTGGAACTTGTAGCCCATGGCAGCCAGCTCTTCGCGGAAAGACGCGATTTCGCGTTCGCCGAGCTTCTTCTTCCAGTTGAACGACGGCGAGCAGTTATAAGCCAGCAGTTTCCCGGGGAACCGCGCGCGAATCGCTTCGGCGAAGCGCCGCGCCTCGTCGAGATTCGGTTCCGAGGTCTCCATCCACAGGAGATCGGCGTAGGGCGCGTACGCGAGCCCGCGCGCGATGCACGGTTCGATGCCCTTGCGCGTGACGAAGAACCCTTCGGGGGTTCGCTCGCCGGTCACGAACTCGCGATCGACGGGATCCACGTCGCTGGTGATGAGCGTCGCCGCGTTGGCATCGGTGCGGGCGATGACGACCGTCGGTACGTCGAGGACGTCGGCGGCGAGACGCGCGGCCAGCAGATGGCGCACCGCCTGTTGCGTCGGAATCAAAACCTTCCCCCCGAGGTGGCCGCATTTCTTCTCGGAGCTGAGCTGGTCTTCGAAATGCACGCCCGCCGCGCCCGCCTTGATCATCGCTTTCATCAGTTCGAAAACGTTGAGCGGTCCACCGAAGCCGGCTTCGGCATCGGCGACGATCGGCAAGTACCAATGGGCCCCGCCGCGTCCTTCGAGCGACTCGATTTGATCCAGCCGGGCGAGGGCGTTGTTGATGCGCTCGACCAGCGCCGGAACGCTGTTGACCGGATACAGACTCTGGTCGGGGTACATCTGTCCGGCGACGTTGGCGTCGGCGGCGACCTGCCAGCCGCTGCAGTAAATCGCTTCGAGTCCGGCGCGCGCCGCTTGCACGGCTTGATTGCCGGTCAGCGTTCCGAGCGCGGCGGTGGCTTCGTCGCGTTGAAGCAGTTCCCACAGCCGCTCCGCTCCGAGGCGCGCGAGCGTCTGCTCCACGACCACGCTGCCTTGAATCCTGACGACGTCTTCGGGCTTATACCGGCGCTGGATACCGTTCCAGCGGCTGTCCGAGGTCCAGCTCGTCCGCAGTGCTTGGGCTCGTTCGCTCCCGTTCAAAGTTGCAGTCCTCCGAAACCGTAGCAGGTGCGTCATCAAATTGGATGGCGCTGGCACAACCATTGGATCGTTACATTGGATGGCTTGCAAAGAACCAATGGATGGCTATACCCTGTATACAGAAAAGCCAATCGGTTTGTCAATATGACTATTGATAAAATGATTAGCCTGGTTCGGCGCGCCAAAGCGCGTGATACGCATCGATGATCGTGACGAGCTTCGCGTTCGGCAGGCTCGCGACGTCGCGCGGGTTCACCAGAATGAAGACCGGGTGGGTTCGCGCCCAAAGCGGATAGTTTTGCCGATTGGCGTCGGCCGCGCCCGAAACCACGATTCGGCCCGGCAGCGAACCGTCGACGTACGCGCCGTACGCCAGCGAGGTCGCGTCGAGCCAGCCGGCGAGGATGACGCCGCCGGGCGGAACGTAGGGGCGAACCGCGTTGATGACCCACCGGCCGTTCTCGTCGGGTGAGTGCCTGAAAAACTCGAGATTCGCTTGGAGCGATACCGCCGCGCCCGCGAACGAGAACAGCGCGAGCGCGACGGCGCCGGCGTAAGCGCGAAAGCCGCGAGCGCGTTCGGGAACGATCGCGCCGATGGCGGGAACGGCGAGCATCAGCGCCAGCAAGCGGTACCGGCCGACGTCCCCTTCTTCCGAATACGTCACCGAGAACAGCAATGCCGCGGTGCACGCAACGAATAGAAACGCCGTCACTCGCGAGTCGCGACGCCACGCCAAGGCGATGCCGGTCGCGATCAGGACGAGCGCGAAGGCGCCATACTGCGTGCCCAGCAGCGTAATTAGGGCCCAGAGCGCGTCTTGAACGTGAGCCGGCGTAAACGACGAGAACAGATAGTGCGTGACGTTCGTCTCGTCGCCGGTGAGGTCGAGCAGCAAGCCGTGCGGAGTGCTCGGATCTCGATAGTTCCAAAAAATTCCGCCGTCGGTGCCGGCCAACCCCATCGTCGGATCCAGTCCGTGCGAGACGACGTACGCCGACCGCAGCGGAAGATAGAGATAGAGCGAGAGCGCGAGCGCGCACGCCGCCGCCGAGAGCGCCGCGAGCCGCAGCGCCGGCCGCCTGCGCGCGACGATGCTGCCGAAGATCAAGCCGGGAACGACCCACAGCGCGTTGGGATGCGCCGCCATCGCGAGACCGGTCAACGCGAACGCCGCGAAATACCAGCGGTCGCCGGTACCGCGGAGCCAGCGTACGAACGCCCAGATGGCCAGCGCTTCCAGAAGCACGGCGAGATCCTGCGCTTCAGCCCGAATCGCATGCGACCAAACGTCTTGCGTGAGCGAGAACCATAGCGTCGCGGCGAGCGCGACCGGTCGCCGCGCGCCCAGCTCGCGCGCGATCGCGTACGCGGCGGCGCAGACGCCGGAAATCGCGATTGCCGACATGACGTTGGCGCGAAAGGCAACCGTGTCGATCGCCAGCACGTGCGTCCACACATAGCCGAGCAAGACGTAGAGCGGAAAACCGGTCGGGTGCGTGATTCCCAGAATATAGGGAACGCCTTGCAGTTCGGCCGTGTCCCAGGATCCGGGCTGGTGCGAGACGCTGGCGACGTATACGGCGGCCGGAACGGCAAACGCCGCCACGTCGCAGGCGGCGCGCGCGAGACCGGCGAGCGCCGCGTAGAGGCGCGCGCCGGTCACGTCAACGAGGGTAAGGGCAGCGACGGCCGCGTCGATGGATCCGGACGGACCGACACGTAATTTTCCAGTTCGCGTTCCATCAGTTCGAGGGCGAGATCGAGCTGCGGGTCCCGCCCGTCGCGGTAATCGTGCGGCGCGACGTCGACGTCGAAGTCCGGATCCGTGCCGTAGTTTTCGACCCGCCAGCCGACGTCGACGAACCAGAACGAAAACTCCGGTTGCGTCGTCAGCGTCCCGTCGACGAGATGGTGGTACGGATCGATGCCGATGACGCCGCCCCAGGTTCGCTTTCCGACCAGCGGCCCGAGCTTGTAGAGCTTGAAGCAGTGGCTGAAAATGTCGCCGTCCGAGCCGGCGAATTGGTTGGTGATCGCGACGATCGGCCCGCCGACGGATTCGGGCGGGTAGGGTATCGGCGCGCCGTACCGCGGAGCGTCGTAGCCGACGCGCTTTCTCGCCAGCTTTTCGAGCAGCAGCGGCGAGACGTGCCCGCCGCGATTGTAGCGCACGTCGACGATGAGGCCCTTTCGATCGAACTCGCTCAAGTATCCACGATGGAACTCCGAGAAACCCCACGGCCCCATGTCGGGAATGTGCAGGTAGCCGACGCGTTCGCCGCTGCGTTCGTGCACCTGGCGCCGATTGGCTTCGACCCAGGCGCGATACCGCAGCGCCGCCTCGCTGGCGAGCGCCTTGACGAGCACGGTACGTTCTTCGTCCTTGCGGCCGCGCAGCGTGATCGAGACGTCGCGTCCCGACGTGTTGACGAGCTGGCGGTCGGGTGATACCGTCTGCGTCAGCCGTTTTCCGCCGATCGCGACGATCGCGTCGCCTTCGCGGACGTCGAGGCCGGGTTCCGCCAGCGGCGAATCGGTTTCGCGGTTCCACGAATCGCCGCGGTAGATTCGTTCGATACGATATCCTTCGCGCGACGGATCCCAGCGCAGGTCGGCTCCCAAGAAGCCGCGCTGATATTGCGGCGGAAGGCGGTAGTCGCCGCCGTACTCGTAGGCGTGCGAAGTGCCGAGTTCGCCGTGCATCTCCCAAATGAGGTCCGAGAGCTCGCCGCGGGTCCGCACGCGCGGCAGCACCGCCTTATACCGATCGTAGACGCGGTCCCAGTCGATGTCGCTCATGTCTTCGACCCAGAACTGTTCGGTCTGCAGACGCCAGGCTTCGCGGTACATCTGCGCCCACTCGTCGAGCGGCACGATCTCGACGCTGGCACGCGACAGATCGATCCACCCGCTCTTGCGTCCCGGCTCCGTGCCCGGCTTTTGTTCGTCGCCCTCTTCGGGCAGGTCGGCCAGCGCGTCGATCGCGCGCAGGCGGTCCGCCGAGCGATAGATCAGCGTTCTGCCGTCGCGGCCCAGCCGAATCTCCTCGCACTCCGTCGCGAGCGTTCCCTGACGCTGAAACTCGAAGTCGTAGGCCAAGAGCGTGCCGCCGTGCTCCTCGTCGTCGCGATCCTCGCGCCGGGTCGGTTTGATGCCCTTGACCGGAAATCGCGTGAAGATCGCGCGGTCGCGCACCGCCACGACTTGATCGTACTCGCCTTCTTCGACCGGAAAACCGAGCACGCGTCCCGCGATGCCCTCGAAATCGATCTCGACGTCGACCGGCTTTTCGTTGCGCTTCTCGTCGAGCCGATCGTGCTCGTGGTCCCGATGCACCGGTTTGGGCGGCGGCACGAACGGTGACGGCACGTCGCTGCGCAGCGTCACGACGAACGGCCGGCTGGCCTGCGGAAAGCTCAGATCGAACTGCAGCGCGTCGTACACCGGATTGAAGTCGCGCGTCGAGATGAAAAAGAGATACTTGCCTTGCGGGTCCCACGCCGGCGAACGATCGACGCGCAGCGGCGACGTGACGTCGTGGATCCGTCCGGAGCGAACCTTCACGATGCGAACGATCGACGTTCCGTGCGCCGGCCACCAGACGTAGGCCAGAAACCGGCCGTCGGGCGAGAACGCGACGTCGCAGATGCGGTGCGACGGACACGAATCCAGCACGCGAACTTTGCCGTCGTCGAGATCGAGAACGCACAACTCGTGGCGGTGGTTGGCGAAGGCGACGACGTCGGCGACCGGCGAGCAGGCCAGATCGGTGATGCGGCCGATGTCGCCGTTGGTCACCAGTTTGGGGCCCTCCGCGTTTTCGGCGCGATAGATCGCCAGCTGCTCGTAGCCGTTGACGTCGGTGACGCAGACGAAGCGCTTTCCGTCCGGGAGCCACTCGGTCAGGCGCGTTCGCGCGCGGCTTCCCTCGCCGTAGTTGAGGACGGCGCCTTCGAAGAGCGGCATCGTAAACGGCTGTCCGCGCGAGACGAAGGCGATCTTGGTCCCGTCGGGATGCGGTGCGAAATGTTCCAGCGACTCGGAGGCTTCTTCGAAGCGGCGTACGGTCTGCGGCGCCGGCGAATGCGTTTCGACGTCGACCCGGACGCACGCGTCGCCCGCGCCGTCGCTGGAGGGAAACCGCGCGTAGTATTCGTTCTCCTGCGTGTGGCGCGTCACGCCGGATCCGTCGGGCTGGCACGAATAAATGTTGGCGATGCCTTCGTGATCCGACAGAAAAAAGATCCGGTCGCCGATCCACATCGGCCAGCACGGATTTCCGTCCGGAAGCTTGAGCCGCTCGAACCGGCCTTGGCCGTCGGCGTGGACCCAAATCTCGCCGGCCGTACCGCCGCGGTAGCGTTTCCAGCGCGCCGGATCGGCGGTGTTGCGTCCGATCGCGACCCGTCCACCGCCGCCGTGCGCTACGCACCGGGCGTGTCCCAGCGGAATCTCGCGCGGCGGCCCGCTGCCGTCGGCCGCCACTGCGAACGGGCGCATCTCGCCCTCGTACCAGGCCACCGGGTTGGCCACGAACACGATCTCGCTCCCGTCGGCGCTCCAGCCGCTGACGGCCGCTTGCGTCGCGCCGAGGAACGTCAGCCGCCGCGGCTGTCCACCGGTCGCCGGCATGACGTAGATCTCCGGATTTCCGTCGTCGGTCGAAACGAAGGCGATCCGGCTGCCGTCGGGCGAGAGCCGCGGAAAGGTGCACGTGCCGAAGCTTACCGTTAGGCGCGAAGCGGCGCCGCCGGCAGCCGGCACGCGCCAGAGGTCGTCCTCGCAGACGAAGACGATCGTATCCCCGGCGATCGTCGGATACCGGTAGTAGCCTCGGTCCATAGGAGGTGGGAGCTTGGCGATGGAGCCGATGCCGCCCTCGGCGCGCCTAGGGCAGCCGAGGCATCGACGGGTTGGCGTGAAGCAGGCGGCCGAGCGTCGAGGTCAGCAGCGCCGCGACCGCCAGCCGGTCGGTCGGGGTGGCCAGTACCGGCGTGCGGCTGCGCCGCTCGAAGGGGACGACCGGGCCGCCGGGCGTGAATTGCGTCGCCGGAAACCCGGCCAACGTGCGGAAGATCAGTTCCGCCGCCAGCGCGTTGGCCCAGCCGAACTCCGAACGCGTGTACCGCCAATAGCCGTTGGCGTAGAAGCTCTCGTGAAAGAGTCCGGTTTCGCCGGCCGTCTCGGCCAGCTCGGTCATCGCTTCGCTGACTTCCCGCGACGAGGTCGAAGTGAGCGCGCGCGTGATGATGCCGAGCGGCCAGATGTAGTCGCGAGGCGTATGCGGGCTGCCCAAGCCTTCCGCGTAGATGCCTTTGTAGAAATACGGGTTGGCCGCGCTCAGCGTAAAGTTTCGCGTATCGATATAGGTTGGGTCGAACGCCGAACACCAGTCGACGTAAGGCAAGCCCGTGAGGTTTGGAACGTTGGCGTCGTCCATGAGATTGACGTTGCCGTAGCCGTCGGTTTCGTACGCGTACGTCCAGCCGCGCCGCGGATCGTAGTAGCGGCCGTATTCGAAGATGCCGGCCTCGACGCGCTCGGAGAGCGCGCGCGCTTGACTCGCCAGGCTCGCGTCGCCGTAGCCTTCCGGCGCGAGGCTTTCGATCTCGCGCAACGCCACGACCGCCAGCGCGTTTTGCGGGATGTTGAAGCGGTACCGCACCGGATCGTCGGACGGCCTGAAGGCGCTCCAAATCATACCGGTGCCGTCGTTGTAGCGATCGTCGGTCGGCACCGGGTACGGATAGCGGTACCGGTTGCAGCGTCGGTGATGCTCTTCGCAGGTATAAGTGAAGACGATTTGCCGCAGCGCTACGTGGAGCTCGGGTGTGAACATGGTTCGGTCCCCGGTCGTCCGCCAGTACACCCACGCGAGAATTACCGGCCACGCCAGCGAATCGATCTCCCACTTGCGTTCCCAAACGTGGTAGTCGGCTTGGAAGGCGTTGGCGTAGACGTCGGTCAGGATGTTGCGGGCGTTACGCTCGATCACGCCGGCGAAGCGCTCGCGTAGAATCGGAAACGCCTGCTGGAAGCGGACGTATGGAATCGTCTGCGCCGACGAATCGCGCAGCCACATCGCGGGAATGTCGCCGGTCTGGACGTACGTGGTCGCGTCGTCCTCGAGGAAAAAGTCCGCGAAGAGCGTGTGAAAGAGATCCGAGGTTTGGATGTAGCGAACTCGTTTACCGGTCAGCGGAATCCCCAGCGCCTGCGGCGACGCGGAAATCGGCAGAAGCGAAGCGACGGCGGCGAGCGCGAGAGCGACGGCCGTGCAGCGCCGCATCAGGGAGCCGGGTGCTGCGTGAGAAGATATCCGAGCGTCGCGTTGAGTTCGGCGGTGTCGGTGATTTGCGTGTAGAGCGGCGTAATGGTCGGGATCTGCGTTACGCGCTCGATCGGAACGATGGTGTTGACGATCACGAACGCCGTCGTTCGGTATCCCGCGACCGAGCGGAACAGCAGGTCGGCCCAGAAGGCGTTCGCCCAGCCGAACTCGGGTCGCGTGAACTGCGACGGATCGTTCGGATTCACCGACTCGTGCATGAGACCGTTGAGGGTGTCGGAGGCGTCGAGCATCGCGATCGCCTTCTCGATCTCTTCCGGCTTGGTGGCGGAGAACGCGGCTCCGATGATGCCGAGCGGCCAGACCCACCCTTTGGGCGTGTGCGGGCTGCCCAGTCCGGTCGCGTATTTTCCGGTGTAGTAGTACGGATTCGCGAAGCTCAGCGTGAAACGGCGCGTGTTCCGGTAGACGGGATCGTCGTCGGCGCACCACCCGAAGTTCGGCATGGTCGTCAAGTTCGGCATGTTGGCGTCGTCCATGAGGTTGTCGTTTCCGTAGCCGTCGGTTTCGTAGACGTACGTCCAGCCGCCGTGCGCCGGGTCCCAGCGGCGGCCGTACCGTTCGATTCCGATTTGCACTTGCGCCGCCAGCCGGCTCGCCGATTGGGCCAGCGCCGGATCGTCGAACGCTTCGCGCGCGTATTGCGCGAGCAATCGCATCGCAACGACCGCGAACATGTTTTGCGGAACGTTGAACCGGTACGTCACCGGATCGTCCGACGGACGGAAGCCGCTCCAAATCATGCCGGTGTCCGGGTTGTAGCGCTCGTGGGTAGGAACCGGGTACGGCCACGAGTAGTGGCTGCAGGCCGCGTGGTGCTGCTCGCAACGGTACGTCGCCACGATGGCGCGCGTCGCCGCGTGCAGTGCCGGCGTAAAGATCGAGCGGTCGTGCGTGTTGACGTAGTAGACCAGAGCGAGCAGGACCGGCCACGCGAGCGAGTCGATCTCCCACTTGCCTTCCCACACGCGATAGTCCGCGCTGAACGCTTCGGCGTGCGGGTTCACCAGGATGTTCTTGGCGTCGCGCTCCAGGACGCCGGCGAAGATCGGCTGCAGCCCCGGAAAAGCCGCGACGAAACGAATGTACGGCATCGTTTCGGCAGCCGAATCGCGCAGCCACATCGCCGGAATGTCGCCGGTCTGCACGTACGTCGTGCCGTCGCTCTCTTTGAAAAAGTCGGTGAACAGCGTGTTGAACAGCACCGCCGTGGCTATCGGGCGGATGTGCGACTCGACGGGAATGTTCAGCGTCTCGGCTCGCGACGCCGCCGGCGGGCCGAACGAAAACGCCATGCCGAGAAACAGCGCGGCGATCCTCCGGCTGACCGCACTCGTCATGGAACGAAGCCTTCGTTCCCTCGCGAGCGGAGCCCCGCACGGCGCGGCGAATCATCCAGAGCCTTGACGAACACAGACTACGACGCGCTCGTTCGCGACTTCGAACGCGGCTTGCCGCGGGCGCTCGCGCGTGCGATTTCGTGGGCCGAAGGCGGGCGCGGGGCGCCGTTGATCCGCGCGCTGTACGCCAAGACCGGAAGGGCCGTTACGATCGGCCTCACCGGTCCGCCGGGCGTCGGCAAGTCGACGCTCTCGTCCGCGCTGGTGCGCAAGGCGCGCGCCCTCGGGAAGACCGTCGGCGTCGTTTCCGTCGACCCGAGCTCGCCGTTTTCGCACGGGGCGCTGCTCGGCGACCGCATTCGTCTGACGGAGCACTTCACCGATGCCGGCGTGTTCATTCGCTCGATGGCCAGCCGCGGGCACCTGGGCGGTCTCGCGGGAGCGACCGCCGACGCCGTGACGTTGATGGATGCGTTCGGTTTGAACGTCGTTCTCGTCGAGACGGTCGGCGTCGGCCAGAGCGAGATCGAAATCGCGGAGCTCGCGCAGACGACGCTGGTCGCGCTTCAACCGGGTAGCGGCGACTCGATCCAGGTGCTCAAAGCCGGCGTCATGGAGATCGCCGACGTCTTCGTCGTCAACAAAGCGGATCACCCGATGGCCAACCAGCTGCGGCGCGAGATTCGCTCCATGATGGAGATGCTCGACTTTAAAGGATGGGTCCCGGAACTGGTGTCGACGCAGGCGCTTTCGGGCGAGGGCATCGACGAGTTGTGGGCCGCGATCGAGCGGCACGGCGTCTTTCTCAACGAAACCGGCGAGATCGCGGTCAAACGACGCGAGGCGTTCCTGCATCAGGTCCGGCAGCTGGCGATGGGCCGTCTGCAGCGGCGGCTGGACGCGACTTTGGCGCGCGCGGACGGGGGAACCGACCCCTATGAAGCCGCCGACCACCTCTTGGAAACCCTCGCCGGGCCCGAGGCGCCGGCCGCCGAGCCGCCGGTTCGGCGGCGCGCGACCGTCAAAGGCTTCTAAGCGAACGAACGTCGAAGCGGACGGGTTGTGGCTAAGATGATCGAGCGCCCAAGCGGGCTGGGCGCGCAATCCAATCCCGAGTTCGAAGAACAGAAACGCCGTTGGGAGCACGCCTCGGCGAAGAGCTCGCCGCGAAGCGGCCCCGGGTCGGGCGCGGTCGACCGGACGATCTCCGACGTCCCGCTGAAGACGGTCTACGGACCCGACGACGTCGCGCATTTGGATCTGGCGCGCGACCTCGCGTGGCCGGGCGAATATCCGTACACGCGCGGCATTCATCCCAACGGCTACCGCGACCGCCTGTGGACGATGCGTCAGTTCGCCGGATTCGGCACGGCCAAGCAGACCAACGCGCGGTATCACTTTTTGCTCGAACAGGGGCAGCACGGTCTCTCGGTGGCCTTCGACATGCCGACGCTCATGGGGTACGACTCGGACGCGCCGCAGGCGCGCGGCGAGGTCGGCAAGTGCGGCGTCGCGATCGATTCGCTCGCCGACATGGAGACGCTGTTCGCCGGCATCGACATGGGCGACATCACGACGTCGATGACGATCAACGGACCGGCCGCCATCGCGCTGGCGCAGTACGTCGCCGCGGCCGAGAAGAAGGGCATCCCGCGAACCGAGCTCGGCGGCACGATTCAAGCCGACATCCTCAAAGAGTACATCGCCCAGAAAGAGTGGATCTTTCCGCCGCGGCCGCACATGCGCGTGATCGTCGACATGATCGCGTTCTGCACCGAGCAGATGCCGAAGTGGAACACCATCTCGATCTCCGGCTATCACATTCGCGAGGCCGGGTCGACGGCCGCACAGGAGCTGGCGTTCACGCTCGCCGACGGATTCGCATACGTCGAGGCCTGCGTCGCCGCCGGAATGGACGTCGACGATTTCGCGCCGCGCCTCTCGTTTTTCTTTAACTCGCACATCGACTTCTTCGAGGAAATTGCGAAGTTCCGCGCCGCCCGGCGCATCTACGCGCGCCGCATGCGCGAGAAATACGGCGCCAAAGATCCCCGTTCGTGGAAGCTGCGCTTTCACACGCAGACCGCCGGCTGCAGCGCGACCGCCCAGCAGCCCGAAAACAACATCGTGCGGGTCGCGTTCGAGGCGATGGCGGCGGTACTCGGAGGCACGCAGTCGCTGCACACCAACTCGATGGACGAAGTGCTCGCACTGCCCACCGAGAAGTCGGTCGAGATCGCGCTGCGGACCCAGCAGGTGCTGGCGTACGAGACCAACGTCACTAACGTCGCCGATCCGTTGGGCGGGTCGTATTTCGTCGAGGCGCTCACCGACGAGATGGAGCGCCAAGCGGAAGCGTACTTCGCGCAGATCGACGAGTACGGCGGCGTGGTCGAGGCGATCGAAGCCGGATTCTTCCAAAAGGAGATCGCCGAAGCCAGCTACCGCTATCAGCGGTCGATCGAGAGCAAGGACCGCGTCATCGTCGGCGTCAACGCGTTCGAAAAGGACGAATCGGCTTCCGGCATCGATCTGCTGCGGATTACCGAGGAAACCGAACGCGAACAGGCGCGCAACGTGCGCGAGGTGCGTT
>Ga0335075_10010770_pt1 | contig 13871 bp, 10 predicted proteins | sample Lox_Sample_24_FD_206723 | JGI IMG/M metagenome (GOLD analysis project Ga0335075, IMG submission 206723) | Soil microbial communities from Loxahatchee National Wildlife Refuge, Florida, United States - Lox_Sample_2.4 | ecosystem: Environmental > Terrestrial > Soil > Wetlands | place: USA...
GCGGTCTTGCGGCCGAGGCGGAGCGCGCACGGATTCTCGCCAAGACGGCGCTCTTTCCTCCGCCCGCGCCCTTGCTTGCCGACGGCCGGACGGATCTGGTCGGGCTCTCGCGCCCGGCCCTCGCCGCCGAGCTTGCCTCGTTCGGCGAACCCGCCTTCCGCGCCCGCCAGCTCTGGCACTGGATCTACCACCAGGGCGTGACCGATTTCGCACGCATGAGCACGCTCGCCCGCAAGCTGCAACAGCGCCTCGCCGCGCGCTACGCGCTCGGCCGGCCGGAGATCGCGAGGCTCCAGGAGAGCAGAGACAGCACGCGCAAATTTCTGTTCCGCCTGCGCGACGGCGAAGAGGTGGAGACGGTCTATATTCCGGACCTCGAGGAGGAGCGCGGCGCGGTCTGTCTTTCCACCCAGGTCGGCTGCACGCTCTCCTGCCGCTTCTGCCATACCGGCACCCAGCGGCTGCGCCGCAACCTCTCGGCCGCGGAAATCATCGGCCAGTTCATGGCCGCGCGCGACGCCTACGGCGAATGGCCGAGCCCGAACGGTGAGGCGCGCCTGCTCTCGAACATCGTGCTGATGGGAATGGGCGAGCCGCTCTACAACTACGAGGCCGTCGCGGACGCCATGCGCATCGTCATGGACGGCGAGGGGATCGCACTTTCCCGCCGGCGCATCACGCTCTCCACCTCCGGCGTAGTGCCGATGATGGATCGCTGCGGCGCCGAGCTCGGCGTCAACCTCGCCGTCAGCCTGCACGCCGTCGCCGACCCGCTGCGCGACGAGCTCGTGCCGCTGAACCGCAAATACCCGATCGCCGAGTTGATCGCCGCCTGCCGGCGCTATCCCGGGGCCTCCAACGCGCGCCGCATCACGTTCGAATACGTCATGCTGGCCGGCGTCAACGACGAAGAGGCGGATGCACGTGAGCTGGTTCGCCTGATCCGCGGAATTCCCGCCAAGGTGAACCTCATTCCGTTCAATCCCTGGCCGGGCAGCCGGTTCGCGCCGAGCCCGCCCCGCCGCATCGCCCGGTTCGCCGCGATCGTGCGGGCGGGCGGCTTCGCTGCGCCGGTGCGCACGCCGCGCGGGCGCGATATTCTCGCCGCCTGCGGCCAGCTTCGCACCGAGGCAGGCGAAATCGGGCCCGCGCCGCCATGATGCGCCCGCCTCTTGTTCGAGCCGGGATCACGCCCGATCTACCGTCCCGAGCGCGCCTTGCGCGCCTGCCCGGGCCCGCAGAGGAAAGAAAATGTTCATTGAGACCGAAGGCACTCCCAACCCCGCCACGCTGAAATTCCTGCCCGGCCGAGAGGTGCTCGGAACCGCCACGGCCGATTTCCCCTCCGCCGAAGCGGCCGCGGTCAGTCCGCTTGCGGCCAGCCTCTTCGACCTTCCCGGCGTCGCCCGCGCGTTCCTCGGCGCGGACTTCATCACCGTCACCAAATCCGACGACGCTTCCTGGCAGACGCTGAAGCCGCGCGTGCTCGGCGCAATCATGGAGCATTTTCTCTCCGGCCGCCCGGTCCTGGAGGGCGACGCCGACGTGCTCGCCGAGGACGATGTCGCGCCCGAGGACGAGGAGATCGTTGCCCAGATCAAGGAACTGCTCGACACCCGCGTGCGCCCGGCCGTTGCCGGCGACGGCGGGGACATCATCTTCCGCGGCTACCGCGAGGGTGTCGTCAGGCTCTATCTCCAGGGCTCCTGCAGCGGCTGTCCTTCCTCGCGCGCCACGCTCAAGCACGGCATCGAGAACATGCTCCGCCACTATATTCCGGAAGTGCTGGCCGTCGAGCAGGTCGATCTCTAGCGATCCGGCGGGAAGCGGCCCCCTCGTCGCGGCGCCTTGACCGGTGCGCCCGAGCCACCGATGCTGTGCTGCAACAACACGCTAGCGAAGTAACGGAACGAGGCCCCATGGTGATCGACGACGCTGCCCTCGACACGCTCTTCCGCGCCGCCCGCACGCACAACAAGTGGCGCGAAGAGCCGGTCAGCGACGACACCCTGCACGCGCTCTACGATCTCCTCAAATGGGGTCCGACTTCGGCCAACTCCTCGCCGGCGCGGTTTCTGTTCCTGCGCACCCGGGAAGCGAAGGAGCGTCTTCGGCCCGCGCTTTCGCCGGGCAACGTCGACAAGACGATGGTCGCTCCGGTCACCGTGATCGTCGCCTACGAGCCGAAATTCTATGATCATCTCCCGCGGCTCTTTCCGCACAACGCCGACGCGCGCTCCTGGTTCGCCGACAACGAGGCGTTCGCGGCAGAGACCGCTTTCCGCAACGGTACGCTGCAGGGCGCCTATATGATCCTGGCCGCGCGCGCGCTCGGGCTCGATTGCGGGCCGATGTCGGGTTTCGACAGAGCCAAGGTGGACGAAGAGTTTTTCGCCTATCGCGGCTGGAAGTCCAACTTTCTCTGCAATCTCGGCTATGGCGATCCGGATGGTCTCTTCTCCCGCTCTCCGCGTCTCGACTTCGAGGACGCCTGCGAGCTGCTGTGACGGGAATTTTCCCGCCCGGCCCGGATTTCCTGGTGCATCGCCGCCGAATTGTGTCTTTATATCAGCGCGTGCCTCCCATGTCCGACCTGCGCTTATGGAACAGCCCCGGGGTGAATCGGATGACGGCTGCGGCATGAGCTCCGACGCCGTGCCATGAAGCTGCTCGGCGTCCATCCGGGCCCGCTGATGTACACGCGGGTATTCCTGCGGCTCGAGCCGTTGGGCCTGGAGCTGGTTGCAGCGGCGGCGCGCGGGGCCGCACACGAAGTTCGCTTGGTCGATCTGCAGGTAGAGACGCACCGCCGCTACCACCGCGTGGTGGAGACTTGGCGGCCCGAGGTCATTGCCTTCTCATGCAACTACCTGGCGAACGTCCCCGAGATCATCGATCTGGCCAAAGCCACGAAGCAGCGCCATCCGGAGTGCGTGATCGTGGTCGGCGGCCACAGCGCCTCGTTCGTTGCCCCCTCGCTGCTGGCACACGCGGATGGCGCGCTCGACTGCGTGCTCAAGGGAGAGGGCGAGGCGGCGCTCCCGGCCCTGCTCTCTGCCCTGCAAACGGGGCGCCCGCTCGCCACGGTGCCGGGGGCGGTGATGGCCGGCGAAGAAGGGCCACGGCCGGTTTTCGTCGATGACCTCGATGGGCTGATGCCGGCCCGGGATCTGCTTCGCCACCGCCGCCGCTACTTCATCGGCACGCTCGACCCGGCGGCCTCGATCGAATTTTCGCGCGGATGCCCTTGGGACTGCGCCTTTTGCAGCGCATGGACCTTCTACAACCGCAGCTACCGGCTCAAATCTCCGGAGCGGATCGCCGAGGAACTCGCCGCGATCGCCGAGCCGGGCGTGTTCATCGTCGACGATGTCGCCTTCGTGCGCGCCGAGCACGGCATGGCGATCGCCGAAGCGATTGCCCGGCGTGGCATCCGCAAGCAGTACTACCTGGAAACGCGCGGCGATGTGCTGCTGCGCCACAAGGAGGTGTTTCGCACCTGGCGGGCACTCGGGCTCAAGATGATGTTTCTCGGGCTCGAGGCGATCGACGAGGAAGGTCTCAGGAAATTCCGCAAGCGCGCGGCGGTCTCCACCAACTTCGAGGCGCTCGAATATGCGCGCTCGCTCGGCATCAATGTCGCGATCAATCTGATCGCCGATCCGGACTGGGATCATGCGCGGTTTGCAACCGTGCGCCAATGGTGCCTGGAGATTCCCGACGTGGTGAATATCAGCGTCAACACGCCTTATCCCGGCACCGAGACCTGGCTCACGGAATCGCGGAAGCTCGTCTCTCGCGACTACCGGCTTTTCGACATCCAGCACTGCGTGCTGCCGACCAGGCTGCCGCTCGCGGATTTTTATCAGGAGCTTGCGGCGACGCAGCGGGTGCTGCATCGCAAGCATCTCGGCTTGCGCACCATCCGGGACACCGCCGGCGAGTTCGCCCGGCTCGCGTTGCGCGGGCAGACCAACTTCATGCGCAGCATGCTGCATTTCAACAGCGTCTATGACCCGAAGGCACTGCTCGCCGATCACGCTAGGCCGGTCTCGTACGAGTTGCCCCCGCCGGTCGAGGCAAAGCCGGACCGCTCGCTGCTCTATGTGCACGCCCAGAACGCGCGCGGCAGGGTCCTGGCGGCGGAATAGATGCAACGCTGCTCGCACACCGCGCGCCGCGCATTCCCTGGGAGGGCATGCGCCTGTGCCATCGCCCCCCGCGAGGAGGCCGGCTTGCTCCGAGGCGGCGGCTGCGATACGAGGCAAATGAGGCGCGGACGTAGCTCAGTTGGTAGAGCATGAGCCTTCCAAGCTTAGGGTCGCGAGTTCGAATCTCGTCGTCCGCTCCGCCGCGACGGCGCACGGCCCGCCGAGGCGGCAGAGGCCTTCCACCCGCGAGCCAAGGAGCGGCGGCATGAACCAACCCCGTCGTCACCATCCCACCCCGTCGGAAGCGCGGTCCGAAGCGCCGGACTGGCGCCTCGACGGCGTCCGCGTCATCAAAGCCGACCAGCTCGATCCCAACACCGCCCAGACGCCGGGCATGAGCCGCGCCGCCGCCATCAATGCCGCCCGCGTCGGCGCGCAAAAGATCTGGGCCGGCACGGTCAGCATTCAGCCCAACGCAAAGACCGGCGCGCATCATCACGGCGCGCTCGAAAGCGTCATCTACGTGGTCCGCGGCCGGGCCCGCATGCGCTGGGGCGAGCACCTCGAGTTCGTCGCCGAGGCGGAGCCCGGAGACTTCATCTTCGTTCCACCCTACGTGCCGCACCAGGAGATCAACGCCAGCCCCGACCAGCCGTTGGAATGCGTGCTGGTGCGCAGCGACAACGAGGCGGTGGTGGTCAACCTCGATATCGAGCCGGTGGAGAAGCCGGAGGCCGTGCACTGGATCGACCCGATCCACAAGCATCCCTGATCCATCACGGCAAGCCCGAAGAGCGCCATCAGGCGCTTGGCGACCTCCGGTCACGTCCCGAGGCAGGACCGGCGGCGGCGCGCGCCCGAATGCGAGCCGCCACCCGCGAGGAAAACAAAATCCGTTATTCCTTGCCGCGCGCCGCGTGGCAGTTTGCTGCGCGGCAAAAGGCGTTGCGGCTACACCAGCTTGACGAGCTGCTTGCCGAAATTGCGGCCTTGCAGGAGCCCGAGGAACGCCTCGGGCGCGCTCGCCAGCCCGAGGGCTATGCTTTCGCGAAATCTGAGCTCGCCGGCCGCGACCAGCTCGCCGAGCTCCTGCAGCGCCGCCGGCCACTCCGCCATGTGCTCGGAGATGATGAAGCCCTCCATCTTCAAACGCGAGATCAGGATCAGTCTCGGATTCGCCATCACGAGCGGCGCGCCGTCATAGCCTGCGATCGCGCCACAGACCGCAATCCGGCCATGCGCGTTCATGCGCTGCATCACCGCGTCGAGCACGCCACCGCCCACGTTGTCGAAATAGGCATCGATTCCATCCGGAGCGGCCGCGTCGAGTTCTGCATCCAGCTTGCCGAGCTTGTAGTCCACGCATGCATCGAAGCCGAGATCCTCGACGACGTAGCGGCATTTCTGCGCGCCGCCGGCAATGCCGATCGCTCGGCAGCCGTGCCGCTTCGCAAGCTGGCCGGCCACACTTCCCACGGCGCCGCTCGCGGCACTCACGGCGACCGTCTCACCGGCCCGTGGCGTGCAGATCCGATTGAGCCCGTACCACGCCGTCACGCCCGGCATGCCGACGGCGCCGAGATAAGCCGAAAGCGGCACCCGCGTGTCATCGACCTTGCGCATTCCGGTGCCGTCGGAGATGCCGTATTCCTGCCAGCCGAACATGCCGAGCACCTTGTCCCCGGGCTGCCACGCCTGGTTGCGGCTCTCGACCACGACGCCGACCGTGCCGCCCTGCATCACCTCGCCGAGCGCCTGCGGCGGGGCATAGGATCTGGCATCATTCATCCGTCCGCGCATGTAGGGATCGAGGGAGAGGAAGTGGTTCCGCACCCTGACCTCGCCTTCCGCCAATGCCGGCAGCGGAACCGCGGCCAGCCGGAAATTCTCCGCCCTGGCCGGCCCGGTCGGCCGGCTCACGAGCAGAATCTGATGGTTCATCTCGGGCATTGCGCGCTGCGTCTCCCGGGCAATCGGAACAACAGGGCAGGGCAGGGGTCAGCCGCGCTGCCGCCGGGCGCCGTCGAGAAAGAACGACACTGCCGCCTGCACCCACACGTCCGGACGGCTCGCCGCTTCACTCGCCCGCCCGAGCAGGCCGGCATGCACCCCGGCATTGACGATCATCCCGACCAGGAGTTCGGCCGCAAGCCCCGGATCGGCAATCGCCAGCGAACCGCAGGCGGTTTCCTCGGCGAGGATCGTTGCCAGCCGCCGCGTGGCGCCCTCCGCCGCGAGCTCATCGACCAGCCGAACAAGCTCGGGAAAGCGATGCCCTTCCGCCACGATCACGCGATGCAGGGCAAGCACGTCCGGCGCCAGCGCGAGGTCGAGCAAGCGTCTGCCGAAGTCGGCCAGCCGCCGGTCCACGCCGGCGCGCGCGACACCGGCCCTGAGCCAGGCCCGGCGACGCTCGACCACCCGCCGTGCCATGGCCGAGAACAAGCCTGCCTTGTCTCCGAACTTCGCATAGATCGTGCGCTTCGTCGCACCTACATGGGCGGCAATCTGCTCGACGGTCGTGGCGCCGTAGCCATGCGCGAGAAAGTGCGTCTCGGCCGCATCGAGCAGCAGTTCGGGAAGTCGGGCGGCGGTGGCCGCGCGCGGGCGACCGCTGCGGGGCGAGTGCGTGCTCGCCCGTTCCGTCGCTGCCATACCGGTCACGCCTGCGTGGATAACGGCCTCGCTCCCTTGCCGTAAATGAGACCAGTAAGTATCATATGCGCGCTGAAAGGGATAGCAGGCACGCATTGCATGACGACCCCGCCTTGAGGGCGGTGCGCGCGCCGTTCGCGCGGTCTCTGCTGCTGCGCGGCGCGCTCGCCGCGGCATGCGCGCTTCCGCCGTGCGTGCCGGCATACCCGGCCGCGCCGCCGCCCGCCGTCATGGTGGCGCCGGTGGCGGTGAAAAACGTGGCGCCCGCGCAAAGCTACATCGGCCACGTCATCGCCATCCAGTCAGTCAAGATCGTGCCGCGAGTCACGGCCTTCATCGACAGCGTGCCGGTGCAGCAGGGCAGCCAGGTGAAGGCCGGGCAAATCCTGTTCCAGTTCCAGAAGGCGCAGTACGCCGCCGCCGTGCAGTCGGCCCAAGCCGGCCTTGTCTCGGCGCGCGCGGCGCTGGCCGCCGCAACGCTTGCCTACCAGCGCGCGCAGCGTCTCAACCAGCAGGGATTCGAGGCGGCTTCGGCGCTCGACCGGGCCACCGCAACCTACCACCAGGACCAGGCCGCCGTGCAATCGGCAGAGGCAGATCTCGCGCAGGCGGGGCTCAATCTCGGCTACTGCACCATTACCTCGCCGATCGCCGGGCGGATCGGCGCAGTCACGCTGACCAAGGGCAATCTCGTCACCCCGAGCACGCCGGCGCTGGCGACAGTCAATCAGCTCGACCCGATCCGCGTCGTGTTTTCCGTTCCCTACAGCTCGGTGGTCCGCGCCGAGCAGAAAACCGGCACCTCCCCCTCCGCGACCGACCCGCGCTTTGCCGTGCGCCTCACTCTGCCGGACGGCGCGCCCTACGCCGAGACCGGCAAGATCGCCTTCGAGGATAACCGGGTCGACACCGCAACCGGCACGGTCAGCGTCTATGCAGATTTTCCCAATCCGAAAGGGCTGCTTCTGCCCGGAGCCTATGTTTCCGTCGTCGTTCGCCCGGCCAAACCCGAGGAGCGGGTACTCGTACCCGTCGAGGCGGTGCAGACCGACCGGAGCGGCAGCTCCGTGCTGCTCGTCGGCGCCGATCACAAGGTGAAGCAGCAGCCGGTCACGCTCGGCCCGCAGATCGGGCAGAGCTACGTCGTCGAGAAAGGACTGGCGGGCGGCGAGTCCGTGATCGTCGCCGGCGTGCAGAAGGTGAAGCCCGGCCAGACCGTCAATCCCGTGCCCGCTGCCCCGCCGCCGCAAGCTGCTTCCGGCGCCGCCGGTTAGATCGCCGGGCCCCGCGCGCCGTGCTCTCCAACTTTTTCATCCACCGGCCGAACTTTGCGATCGTCATCGCGGTCGTCATCACGCTCGCCGGCCTGCTCGCGCTTTCTTCCATCCCGGTCTCGGAATATCCGAACATCACGCCGCCGCAGGTGATCGTTTCTGCGAATTATCCGGGCGCCAGCGCCGCCACCATCGCGTCTTCCGTCGCCGAGCCGATCGAGGAGCAGGTCAACGGGGTTCCCGGCGAGCTCTACATGCAGAGCACGAGCTCGAGCTCCGGCACGTACAACCTGGTGGTCACCTTTGCCATCGGCAGCGACCCGAACATCGACCAGGTCAACGTCCAGAACCGTGTGCAGCTTGCCGAGGCCCAGCTGCCGGCCGAGGTTCAGCAGGAGGGCCTCACCATTCGGGCCGCCTCCAACAACTTCGTCCTTGCCGTCAATCTCTATTCATCAACCAAGAAATTCAACCAGGTCTTCATTTCCAATTACACGTACATGCATGTGCAGCAGGACATCGCGCGCATCCCGGGCGTCGGCAACACCCACATCTACGGTGAGCGTGAGTACGCCATGCGAGTCTGGCTGAACCCGGTGCGCATGACCGCGCTCGGGATCAGCGCAAGTGACGTCGTGCACGCAATCGAGGCCCAGAACCTTCAGGTCGCCGCCGGCGAGATCGGCGAGCCGCCTGTCGGTGGAGATCAGCAGCAGCAGCTCACCGTGCTGGCCCAAGGCGAGCTTTCCACCGTGCAGCAATTCAGGAACATCATCGTGCGCACCAACCGCAACGGCGGCATCGTGCGCATCTCCGATATCGGCAAGGTTCAGCTCGCTGCCCAGCAATACGACGACTCCTCCGCGCTCGACGGGCAGCCGTCGGCGACGCTCGCGGTCTATCAGGCGCCGGGAGCGAATGGGCTCGCGGTCGCACGTGCGGTCGAGAGCCACATGCAGACGCTCGCCAGGAATTTTCCCAAGGGCCTGCAGTACACGATCGTCTATAATGCGGAGAGCTTCGTCAGCGCGGAAATCACCGAGATCTTGCGCACGCTGGCCGTCACGCTCATCCTGGTCATTGCCGTCGTCTTCGTGTTTCTCCAGGACTGGCGCGCCACCCTGATCCCGACAGTGGCGATCCCGGTCTCGCTGATCGGCGTCTTCGCAATCCTCTACCTGCTCGGCTATTCGGCAAATACCATCGATCTCTTCGCGATCGTGCTGGCCGTGACGCTGGTCGTGGACGATGCGATCGTGGTTGTGGAGAACGTAAGCCGGCACCTCGAGCAGAATCCCGGGCTCTCGCCTGCAAAGGCGACAGAGGATGCGCTGCGCGAGATCACCGGCCCGGTCGTTGCCACCACTCTGGTGCTGGTCGCGGTGTTCGCCCCGGTCGGCTTCATCGCTGGGGTAACCGGGGCCCTCTATCGCCAGTTCGCCGTCACCATCTCCGTCTCGGTGGTGATCTCGGCGATCAACGCACTCACCCTGAGCCCGGCGCTCTCGGCACTTCTGCTGCGCCCGCCACGGCAGAAGAAGTTTATCGGCTTCCGCTGGTTCGACCGCGGTTTCGGCCTGGCCCGCGACGGCTACGTCCACGTCGTCGGATTTCTCTCACGCCGGCTGATCGTCGCCGGCCTCGGGATCGGCGCTGCGTTCATCCTGGCCTGGCTGGTTCTCGGCCGGACACCCTCCGCCTTCCTGCCTTCCGAAGACCGTGGGGTTTTCTTCGTCAATGTCGAGCTGCCCAACGGCGCTTCGCTCGAGCGAACCCAGGCCGTGCTGCAGCAGGTCGGCACGATGCTGCACCGGACGCCGGGCGTGGCCCATACGATCGACATCGCCGGCTTCAGCCTGGTGAACGGCGCGGAGGAGCCGAACGCCGGCAGCGTCATCGTCATCATGAAGCCCTGGGCAGAGCGCAACGAAGCGGAGTCGGTCTTCGCCGTCATTGCCCGGCTGCAGCCTCGGGTCAACGCCATGCCGGCCGCCGAAATTGTCGGCTTCGTTCCGCCGCCCATTCCCGGCATCAGTGCCACGGGAGGCATCAATTTCGTGCTCGAGGCGCGGGCCGGACAGAACTTTCAGCAACTCGCCGCAGCCGCCCGCGCGCTGATCTTCGCCGCCAACCAGGACCCAAGTCTGCATTCGGTCTTCACCGGGTTTTCCGCCAACGTGCCGCAGATCATGGTGGACGTGGACAACCAGAAGGCGGCGCTCCTCGGCGTCACTCCGGCGGCGATCTACGAGACCCTCGAAGCCAATCTCGGCAGCCAGTTCGTGAACGACTTCAACTACCAGAATTTTGTCTTCCAGGTGATCGTGCAGGACGACTCGCAGTTTCGCAGCAAGATCTCGGACATCAGCCAGCTCTATGTGAAGAGCTCGAGCGGGGCGATGGTTCCGCTCTCGAGCGTGGTCCACCTCACCACGGTCGAGGGCGCCAATGCCATCAACCTCTACAACCTCTACCCCGCCGTCCTGATCAATGGTTCGGCCGCGCCGGGCAAAAGCAGCGGCCAGGCGATCGCGGCAATGGAGCGGGTTGCGGCCAGGCACCTTCCGAGCGGATTCGGCTCTAGCTGGACGGCGATGTCCTACCAGGAGCTCGCCGCGGCCGGCCAGGAATCCTCGGCGTTCATCTTCGCGATCGTCTTCTCCTACCTCTTTCTTGTCGCCCTCTACGAAAGCTGGACGCTGCCGCTCTCGGTCATGCTGCCGGTTTCGTTCGCCCTGCTCGGCGGACTGGTCGGGCTCGTGGTTCGCGGCATGTCGCTCGACGTCTACGGCCAGATCGGCCTCGTGCTGCTGATCGGCCTCGCCGCCAAGAATGCCATCCTGATCGTCGAATTTGCCAAGGACCGGCTGGAACGGGGCGGCACCACCGTGCGCCACGCCGCCGAGGAGGGGGCGCACATACGCTACCGGCCGGTGATGATGACGGCGCTCGCCTTCATCATCGGCGTCATCCCGCTGGTGCTTGCCACCGGTGCCGGTGCGGGGGCGCGTCGATCCATCGGCACGACCGTGTTCGGCGGCATGGTGTTCGCGAGCTTCATCGGCGTACTCTTCGTGCCGGCGCTCTTCGTTGCCTTCGAGCTGCTGCGCGAGGCGGTTCTGAAACGAATCCGCCACCGGGTGCACCATCCGGCGGAATGAGCCTCGCCGCGGCTTGCAAGTTCCGCGATCGACACCGGCCGTTCGCAGCTCGGAACGGCCGAAACGGCGGACCGCTGTTTCGCCGCTGTTCGGGGCGCCACCTCCTCGGTTTCGCTTGCTCCAACGGCACATTGGCCGGCAAGATGACCCGCGCCACGAGGGGACTGGCGGGAGGGAGCAGCTACGGCATGTCGGTCCGCGCGACGATCCGCCTGCTCGGGCTGCTCTGTCTGGTCCTGCCCGCAGCTTTGGCGGCTGCCGCGGAGCCCCGCGCGCCCGCTTCCCACGACACGGCGGCAGTGCCGAGCGCTGCGCCAGCGCCGCATTCGGCGGTCACCCACCATCTCCTCCGGCTCCCGGGCCGGACGCTGCGCTTCACCGCAACCGCCGGCGCCATTGCTCTCCGCAACGGTGCCGGCGCGGCCGAGGCCGATATCGCCTGCATCGCCTACACGCTGGACGGCGCCCAGGCAAAAACCCGCCCCGTCACGTTCGTCTTCAATGGCGGCCCCGGCGAGGCTTCGGCCTGGCTGCAGCTCGGCGCCGTCGGCCCCTGGCGCATCCGCATGGCAGAGCCGGGCGACCAGCGCGACGGCGTTCCTTCCTCGCCGCCCGATCTTCTCCCCAATGCGGAAACCTGGCTCGACTTCACCGACCTTGTCTTCATCGACCCGGCGGGCACCGGCTATAGCCGCATCCTCTCGCACGATCCCGCCGTCAGCCGCCGCCTCTGGTCGGTTACCGGCGACATCGACTCTCTCGCCGAGACGATCCGCCGCTGGCTGGAACGGGCCGGCCGCGTCGAATCGCCGAAATTCCTGCTCGGCGAGAGCTATGGCGGCTTCCGGGTGCCGCGCCTTGCCCACGCCCTCGCCGAGGACCAGGGGATCGGCGTCAGCGGCCTGATCATGGTTTCGCCGGTGCTCGATTTCGGCACCAGCTACGCCTTGGATCCGCTCTATTGGGTCGAGCACCTGCCGAGCCTCGTCGCGGTGGCGCGCGCGAAGCATGGCCCGGTGACGCGGGCCGACCTCGCCGATGTCGAGGCTTATGCCACCGGCGACTTTCTCCGCGACCAGCTCGCCGGTCCGCGCGATGCCGCCGCGCGGAGCCGCATGGCGGCGCGGGTCGCTGCACTCACCGGGCTCGCTCCGTCGCTGGTTTTCCGGGAAGACGGCGGCATCAACATCCGGAGCTTCCTCGAAACCATCGAACCCGGGCGCACCGCCAGCATCTATGATGCCACGATCACCGATCCGGACGCCGTCCCGACCAATCCTTATTTCCGCGAGCCGGACCCCATCCTTGCCCGCCTCAACGCGCCCTTCACGAGCGCCATGCTCGTGCTCTACGCCAAGCGCCTGCACTGGCGCCCCGCCGCCCGGTATCTGCTCTCCAATCCGGACGTGGAGGAGCACTGGAACTGGGGGCACGGTCTCGTCCCGCCGCAATCCGTCACCGCGCTCCGCCTGGATCTCGCGCTCGATCCCACCCTGCACGTGCTGATCGGGCAGGGGCTCTTCGATCTCATCACACCCTACTTCCGGACTGTCCTGATTCTCCGCCACCTGCCGGAGATCGGCCCGCCGGGCCGAATTCGCCTGGTGACCTTCGAGGGCGGGCACATGTTTTACAGCCGGAACGCCTCGCGGGCGACGTTCCGCGCGGATGCAGAGAAGCTCATCGCCGGCGATTGAAGGCCACCCCATCAGCCGAGGTCACAAATCGGCGAGCGGCCTGTCCGCCGTCTGGCGCCGGCTGCGTGGGCGGGTCCGGCGGGCCGTGCGCGATCGTGCAACGGCTCCGCGTGTCGGTCGCGGGCGCCGGAATCGTTCCAAAACCACCGGGACTGTCGGCGGATTTTACAGAACCGGGCCCGTTCCCAGGAGCGGCACCCACAATACCTATGAATTACAACGCACTAAGAATCTGGCCCGGAAATTGCTTCCTGTTCTGCATCAAACACGCCAGTGGCGCGTCTGTGAGAAGAAGGAAGAGAACACCATCATGAAGAAGATCCTGGTTGCCGCAGCGGCCTCACTCCTCGCCGGCACCGTTGCCGGCCATGCGGACACGATCAGCGGCACGTACTCCCTGTCCTACTCGGGCACCTACGCCCCGACGCTCAGCGGCGACCTCGGCACCTACAGCAGCCACAACGATGATTACAGTTTCTCGAACCTGTCGCTCCCCTACGGCCCCTCGGGCTTCTTCAGCGCGACTCCGGCGACCTGCGGCTACGGCGGCGGCGCACCCAACTGCAACTCCGGGAGCGCGAGCGGAACCATAACCGTTGATTTCGCTATCACCACACCGGACGGAACGCAGAATACCAGCGACACCGCGACCTACGCTGCCTCTTACCGCAATGACACCGACTCGATCGACTGGACCTCTGCGACCCTCACGGTCGATTACTCGAGCCTCTACAACCTCGACATCGACCTGCAAAACGCCTCCGACTGGACAATCAGCCCCGAGATCAGCTTCACGCTCGTGGACGCGACGCCGACGGTTCCCGAACCGGGCTCGTTGGCCCTCCTCGGCACCGCGCTGCTCGGCTTCGTCGGCCTGACCGCCTTCCGTCGCGCCCGCGCCCGCGACCGCGCCTGAGGCTCCTTCTCTCGCCC
>Ga0335075_10010771_pt1 | contig 13870 bp, 13 predicted proteins | sample Lox_Sample_24_FD_206723 | JGI IMG/M metagenome (GOLD analysis project Ga0335075, IMG submission 206723) | Soil microbial communities from Loxahatchee National Wildlife Refuge, Florida, United States - Lox_Sample_2.4 | ecosystem: Environmental > Terrestrial > Soil > Wetlands | place: USA...
GCTTCGGCTACACCTTCGAGGCAATCACGGACGTCATTGATGGCTTCACCGACAAGGTGGGCTTCGACCGATACGCGCTGTACGCGTTCGACTATGGCGCCCCGGTCGGTTTCCGGCTGGCCGTCCGGCGGCCGGAACGGATCACCGCGATCATCTCGCAGAACGGGAACGCCTACACCGAAGGGCTCAGTGACGGCTGGAACCCTATCCGGAAGTACTGGAGGGAACCCACGCAGGCCAATCGCGATGCGATTCGCACACTGGTCAAGCCGGAGACAACGGTGTGGCAATACACCCACGGAGTCGCCGACCCGTCGGCCGTCTCCCCCGACGGCTACACGCTCGACAACTACTACCTCGCGCGTCCGGGTGCGGACGAGATTCAGCTCGACCTGTTTCTCGACTACGCAAGCAACGTCGAGCTGTATCCGGCGTTCCAGGAGTTCTTCCGCGCCAGCCAGCCACCGCTGCTGGCAATCTGGGGCCGCAACGACCCGTTCTTCTTGCCGGCTGGAGCCGAAGCCTTCAAGCGTGACGTGCCTGCTGCCGATGTCCGCCTGCTCGACACTGGCCATTTCGCAATCGAGACGCACGCAGCCGAGATCGCCGCCGCCATCCGCGGATTCCTGCCAGCCTGACCCATGCCGCGGCCGACGAGGTCGGTCCCGCAGGTAGATTTCCAGGCGTGATCGCGGTGATTGAGTACGACCCAGAGTGGCCGCGGCGTTTTGACCGGCTGCGCCGCGACTACGCCGCGGCAATGGCCGCGGCAGGCGTGCCTGTGCTGGCCATCGAGCATGTCGGCAGCACGTCGGTGCCCGGCCTTGCCGCCAAGCCGGTGATCGACTGCGACATCGTGGTCGCCGAGCAGGACGTCAACGCAGCATCCAAGGCGCTGATCGGACTGGGGTTCACGCCGGAAGGCGACCTCGGCATCCCGCTCCGGTGGGCATTCACCGAGCCGGAGCGACTGCGCCGGACAAACACCTACGTCGTGGTGCAGGGCTCGCTCTCGCTGCGCAACCACCTGGCGGTGCGAGACATCCTGCGCGCGGACCCGGAGTTGCGCGAACAGTACGCCGCCGTGAAGAGAAAGGCCGGCGCTACCGCCGCCAGCATCGATGACTACGTCCGCGCCAAGAACGCGATCGTTCAGCGCATCCTGGCGGCCGCCGGACTGACCGATGCCGAGCGAGCCGCGATCGAGGCTAACCAGCCGCCCGCACACGGTGACTTCCCCCGGTAACAAGCCCGAGCGGCTTGGCCTGCGACCTGACGTTCGGGATTGCCCAGGTCAAGTCGGTATGTCGGCAGGGCTATAGGTGCGGAAGGATGGTGCCTCCGAAGCTGCCGATCTGTCTACAATCGTCTGCTACCGACGGGTCCTGCCCGCGCGACTCACGATTGTGGAGGTTCCCGCATGCCCGAGGCTGCCGGCGACGCACAGCTCTATATCAGCGGCGACTACCGCGAAGGGGCGGCCGGGCGTCAGGACGTGACGTCTCCGGTGACCGGCCAGGTGATCGGCTCGGTCCCAGTCCCTGGCCAGGATGACATCGATGCCGCCGTCAGCGCGGCGAGGGCGGCAGGCCAGAGCTGGGCTCGTGTCAACGTCTGGGAGCGAGCGGCGATCTGCCATGCCATCGGCGACGGGATCGCCGCGCGTCGCGAGGAGCTAGCCCGCCTCCAGACGCTCGAACAGGGCAAGCCGCTCCTGGAGTCGCTCGCCGACATCGACGAGGCGGCCACGTTGTTCCACCTGCACGCCGAGGACGCGGTACGGCTCACCGGCGAGACGATCTCGTCCACCAGCTTGAACAAACGGATGTGGACGTTCTACCGACCGGTCGGCACCTGGGCGATCATCACGCCGTGGAACTTCCCGCTGCTGATGTTCGCCGAGTTCGTCGCTCCTGGCTTGGCGACGGGGAACTCGCACGTCGTCAAGCCTCCGGCGCACACGGCGTTCACCGTGCTCCGAGCCACGGAAATCCTGCGGGGCGCCGGTCTGCCTGACGGGCTAGTCAACGTGCTGCCGGGCGAGGGACCGACCGGCCAGGCCCTGGTGCAGCACGCCGGGATCGACGCGATCGGATTCATCGGCTCGTCCGCCACCGGCGCGAAGATTCAGTCCACCGCGGGCCTGAAGCGCTCCATCATGGAGTGCTCTGGCAACGGGCCGCTGCTCGTCCTCAGCGACGCCGACGTCGAGGCGGCCGCCAAGGCTGCGGTCTATGGCGCGTACCTGTGCTCGGGTCAGGTGTGCTGCGCGACCGAACGAGTGCTAGTGGATCGCGCAGTGCACGACGCGTTCCTGGAGGCGGTCCTAGCCGAGGCGGATACGGTGCGCCTAGGCGACCCGTTCGACGAGCACACCACGCTCGGCCCGCTGAATAACGAGGCCGTCGCCGCCAAGATGGACCGGCATGTAGCCGACGGCGAGGCCCGCGGGGCGAAGGTGCTGCGCGGCGGGCGTCGGCAGCCTGGTCATCCAACCGATCTCTATTACGAGTTCACCGTCGCTGACAACGTCCCCGTCGACAGCCTGCTCGCAACTGAGGAGTCTTTCGGTCCGGTCGTGCCGGTCATCACCGCTGACGGCGACGACGCCCTGCTGGAGATCGCCAATGGTGACCGGCTCGGTCTCCAGGCCGCCGTGTTCACTAGGGACATTAGCAGGGCGTACCGGTTCGTCGAGGAACTCGCCGTCGGGCAGGTAGTCGTGAACGACAGCACATGCTGGTGGGACGTGAACATGCCTTTCGGTGGTGCCGGCGGACGCCGCACCGGGTGGGGGCGTATCGGCGGCAAGCACACCCTGCTTGGCATGACAGACCTGCGAACTGGCGCGATCAGCCTGTGACGGCCTCGGCCGACCAGGAGCCGACCAGCTAGAAGCCTCGTCACATCCTGGCGACGCACACGCGTGTGGGGCTGGCCCGCCACCGGCGGGCCAGCCCCAGACGCTCGCTCGCTAAGAACCCCTTCGGGAATTCGATGCCCGCCAGTGAGCTGAAGATGTTCTCGTCATCGCCATTGCCGAGCACTGCAACGTCACCGTTCGGCGAGAACTCGATGGATGACTCGCCGCCCCCGGCATAGTTGAACGGAGCGCTGCGGACATGAAATTCACCGGTCCAGGCCAAAAGGCCTGAAACTCTCGAAACTCGGCTCGATCCGGAGCTCCGGAAGCCGGAAGGCGCGCAGCCGCGTCGGCCGTCCGATTGGGTCCGGCGTCCACCCCGCGTTCACCTCGAAGTACCTGACTGCCGTAGCTACCGACAGGTAACTGCAGTCGTCGAGTATCAGCAGCCCTCGCGGGCGCACGAGCTCGCGGAGGTAGAAGAGGTCGACAAAGACGTTGTGAAAGACATGGCTTCCATCCACGAAGGCGACATCGGCGACGAAGCCGTCGGCCAGGAGGCGGGGCAACGCGATCTGTGACCGCTCCGCAATGAGGCAGCAGAGGCCGGCCAGGCCGGCGTCGGTGATCGCGGCCCACCCGGAACCGTGGAACTGCTCCTGGTAGGCGTCGACGATTACGTGCCGAGCGTCGCCCGACCCGGCGGCGACTAGCGCCTCGGCGATAGCGAGCGCGGAACTCCCGTAGGCGAGCCCGATCTCGATCACCGTGTTCGGTGCTTCAGCCAGCAGCAGGTCACGCAGGACGTCGCTGTCAGAAACGGGCAGCGACACGCGTTCAAAGTCACCGTCTGCGCGGACGCGAGATGGCCCGTTAGCCGCGAGCCTGCGTCGCGCCTCCCGAATCTTGCGCACGCGATCTTGCTCGGTACCCATCCGCCGAGTATTGCCCACTGGCAGGCGGAGCCCGGTCTAAATCCGGGTGCGGCCTGGCAGTTCCCCGCGGTACGGTCGCGCGGTGGATGATCGGGACGGGTATTTCGGCGAGCAGGTCGCCGCGGCGTACGACGACGACGAATCGGCGATGTTCGATCCGGCCGGGATCAGCGCGACAGTCGACGTGCTCGCGGAACTGGCCGGGACCGGCACAGCGCTGGAGCTCGGCATCGGGACCGGTCGCATCGCTCTGCCGCTGTCCCGCCGGGGCGTGCCGGTACACGGCATCGACCTGTCTCACGCGATGGTTGCCCGGCTGCGTGCCAAGCCAGGCGGCGACGCTATCGATGTAACACTGGGCGACTTCGCGACGGCACAGGCGGACGGCACGTTTTCGGTTGCCTACCTTGTGTTCAACACGATCATGAACCTCAGGACACAGGAAGCGCAGGTCGCGTGCTTCGCCAACGTCGCGGCGCATCTGTCGCCCGGCGGCTGTTTTGTTGTCGAGGTCATGGTCCCCGATCTGCGGAGGCTGCCGCCCGGGCAGACCGCCGTACCGTTCGAGACCGGCCCGAAGCGGTGGGGGTTCGATCTCTACGACGTAGCGACGCAGGCGATGAGCTCGAACCACATAACGATCGACGGCGGCCGCGCGGAGTTCAGCTCAATCCCGTTCCGGTACGTGTGGCCGGCCGAGCTTGACCTGATGGCCCAGCTCGCGGGCATGCGGTTGCGCGAGCGCTGGGCAGGCTGGCGACGGGAGCCGTTCACCGGAGAAAGCCGGCAGCACGTCTCGATCTGGGAGAAAGCGACAGGCTGAACTTCGGCCGCGGAGGCTGAACATTGACAAACCAGCGCAAAACGGCGCCGCACGTAGTGTCGCTAGGCCACCGCGTTGGGGCTGGCCGCGACTGACGTCGCGCCGAAAGCCCACCGGGCTATCCGGTCGAGCAGCTGCCCGCTGACGGCGGACTCGGCATGCCCGAGGCCAGGCACGATCCAGAGTTCCTTGGGCTGGCGAGCGGCTTCGAACAACTGCTCGGCGTGGTCCGACGGAAAGTACTCATCCCTGTCACCATGGACGATCAGCACGGGCGTCGGAGCAATCATGGCGGCAGCTTCCGCGGGTGGCATCGGCACCGGATCCCAGCGTCCCTGGCTGATCCGCGTCTTCATGACCCGTTTCGCGACGAAGCGCCCGGTCCGGTGCTCTACGGCCCAGTGCACCCGGCGCATAGACGGCGTACCCCGGTAATACCAGCGGCCAGGACCGCTTACTGACACAACACCGTCCACGCCGCCCAGGATCCCGGCGTGCCGCAGAACGGTGGAAGCACCCATCGAGAAGCCCACCGTGACCACCCGCTCATAGCCGAGCTCCCTGGCGTACCGGACAACCGTGTCGACGTCCTGGATTTCCTTATCACCCAGCGTGGTCGCGCCGCCAGAACGGCCGTGCCCGCGGAAGTCGAACGCCACTACCCCGGCGTGCTCGTTGAGTCGGCGGGCCACGCGCCACACATGCGGCCCCTGCCAGTGCAGCGTAAAGCCGTGGGCGACCACGATTCCGAGCGCCCGGTCGCCATGCAGGTGCACTGCCTCGATAGGGACTCCGTCCGGGGTAACTAGCGTCTCGGCCTTGGTCACTGGCTTCGTCATGCCCCTATTCTGCGCGACCGGCGCACCTGGCTGACCCGGACCTCTTCCCTGGCCGGTGGTGACTGCGGCAGGCTTGGTGACTGCTTGCCCAGTACCTGCCGGGAACGTCCGCCCGATCGCGCCGGAGATGATCATGTCCATGCTAGAACAGCTGATTTCAGCCATTAAGTCGGAAGCAATCGAGGTCATCGACCTGACGGCAAAGCTGGAGTCCAGCACCCCGCTCATCCAGCTGCCGCCGCCTTTCGCCAACACCATCCCGTTCTCGCTGCACGAGATCAGCCGGTACGACGACCGCGGGCCGGCGTGGTACTGGAACGACATCAGCACCGGTGAGCACACCGGCACGCATTTTGATGCGCCAGTGCACTGGGTCACGGGCAAAGACGGTCTCGACGTAGCGGGCGTTCCCGTCAAGAGCATGATCGCGGCCGCCGCGGTGCTTGACTTCAGTGCTGAGGCGGCCGCCGACCCGGACTTCCTGCTGGAGCCCGAGCACATCAAGAAGTGGGAGACCGAGCACGGCCCCCTGCCAGCCGGCGGCTGGCTGCTGTACCGGACCGGGTGGGACGTCAGGTCCGGCAGCCAGCAGGAGTTCCTGAACGCCAACGAAACCGGGCCGCACACGCCGGGCGTCTCGGTCGCCTGTGCGCGCTGGCTCGCCGAGGAGGCGCCGGTGATCGGCATCGGCGTCGAGACAGTAGGCACGGACGCTGGCGCCGCGCACTCGTTTGATCCGCCGTTCCCTTGTCATTCGGCGTTGCTCGGGGCGGGCAAGTTCGGCCTGACGCAGCTGCAGAACCTGGCGGCACTGCCGCCCACCGGGGCTGTGGTCATTGCCGGGCCGCTACCGATCGTCGGCGGGTCCGGGAGCCCGGCCCGCGTGCTCGCCCTGGTAGAACGTACGTCATGAAGGTCACCGAGGCCATCGCGAAGGCGCTGACTAACCTCGGCGCCGACACGATGTTCGGTGTGGTTGGCAGCGGAAACTTCCACGTCACCAACGCACTGATGGCGCACGGCGTCCGGTACGTCGCCGCGCGGCACGAGTGCGGCGCCGCGAGCATGGCGGATGCGTGGGCGCGGCTGTCGGGACGCCCGGCCCTGCTGACCCTGCACCAGGGGCCGGGACTCACTAACGCGCTCACCGGGATCACCGAGGCGGCCAAAAGCCGGACGCCGTTGCTCGTGCTGGCCGCGGACGTGAGCGCGCGTGCTGTCACATCGAACTTCCGCATCGATGTGTCAGCGATCGCCGGCGGGACCGGGGCGACGGCGGCACGGTTGCACTCCACCGGGTTCGCCGTCGACGATACGGTGCGCGCCTACCGGACCGCGCGGGACGAGCGGCGAACCGTAGTGCTCGCACTGCCGCTGGACGTGCAGGCAGGCGAGTGCACCTGGCCAGGAAGTCCCGAGGAAGGGATCGCCGAGACTGCGCCGCCATCGCAGCGTCAGGTCGCGGAGCTGGCAGCAGTGCTCGCTGATGCCAGCAGGCCGGTGTTCATCGCGGGTCGCGGGGCGCGGAGCCCGGCCGCGCGGACAGCTCTGGAGGAGCTTGCCACCCGGTGCGGCGCGTTGCTGGCGACATCGGCAGCGGCGAAGGGCCTGTTCCGGGGCAATCCGTGGGACCTGGACGTCAGCGGCGGGTTCGCCTCACCGCTGGCGGCGGAGCTGATCGCCAACGCGGACGTGCTGGTCGGCTGGGGCTGCTCGCTGAACATGTGGACCACGCGGCACGGCAAGCTGATCGGCCGGCGCACAACTGTCGTTCAGGTGGACGATGACTCCTCGGCCATCGGCAGGCACCGGACAGTGCACCTCGGAGTCGTGGGCGATGTAGCGCTGACCGCGTCCGCCGTGGCCGGCCTGCTCGGGCCCCAGCCCGGGGGCGAGGGCGAGCGGGATGCCGTCGGCTACCGCTCGGCGGAGTTGCGGAACGGACTGGCCGCCCGGGTCCGCTGGCGAGACGTGCCGTACGACGACGAGGGCGACGGCAACCGGATCGATCCGCGGACACTGACGATCGCGCTGGACGACCTGCTGCCGGCCGAGCGGGTCGTCGCGATCGACTCAGGAAACTTCATGGGCTACCCGAGCATGTTCCTGTCGGTGCCTGATCAGAACGGGTTCTGCTTCACCCAGGCCTACCAGTCGATCGGTCTCGGGCTCGCGTCCGCGATCGGCTCGGCGATCGCCAGGCCGGACCGGCTGGTTGTCGCGGCGCTTGGCGACGGCGGCGCGCTGATGGGGATCAGTGAACTGGAGACAGCGGTGCGGCTCGGCCTGTCCATGGTCATCGTCATCTACGACGACGAGGCTTACGGTGCCGAGGTTCACCACTTCGGACCTGACGGCTATCCGCTGGAGACGGTCCGGTTCCCGCCTGCCGACGTGGCCGCGATCGCCCGCGGCTTCGGCTGCGACGCCGTTACCGTCCGCACTAGTGACGACCTGGGCCCGGTCCGGGAGTGGGTCGAAGGCAGGCCCGGCAGACCGATCGTGATCGACGCCAAGGTCACCTCCGACCACGGCGCGTGGTGGCTTGAAGAGGCCTTCCGCGGCCACTAGGCGTACTCGGCGGGCCGGGACCGGGCCGACCAGCTGGCCATCCGGAAGAAGTTCGGCGCTGCCCGTCGGAGTTCCTGCCTCCCGGACGACGATTAAGGCATGACCCACCCGCAGGTGCGGCCCGACCCCGCGTTCGGGCTGCTGGAGCTGTACGACGATGCGCTGCCGCATGTCTACGGCTACCTGCTGGCCCGCTGTGGCGACACCAGCCTGGCCGAGGACCTCACGGCCGAGTCCTTCCTGGCCGCCGTGCACGCGGCTCGCAAGCCCGGCGCGCCCGAGCCGTCGATCCCGTGGCTCATCGGGGTCGCGCGGCACAAGCTTGCAGACCACTGGCGGAAGGTCGAGCGAGAGCAGCGCGGCCTGCGCCTGCTCGACCACGAGCCCCCGCGCGTCGACGATCCATGGGAGACGGTCGTCGACCGGATGCGGGCTCGGTCGGTGCTCGACCGGCTTGGCGCGCACCACCGGGCAGCGCTCACGCTGCGCTACCTCGACGGGCTGCCGGTGCCCGAAGTGGCCAGCCACCTGAACCGCACCCTGCACGCCACCGAGGCGCTGCTGGTGCGGGCCCGCGCCGCGTTTCGCGAGATCTACGAGCGAGAGGAGGGCTCGTCATGACGGATCCGTTCGGGGTTCTGCGCGAGCCCGTCACGCCTGTCGATCCCGACCCCGACTTTGCCGGGCGGCTGCGGACGCGGCTGACCAGGGAGGTCTTCGCATCCTCAGGAGGAACCATGTCCACGCACACAGTCGCTGCCCAGGTCCAGCGCGAGCCCGCCTCGCCTGCGGCGCTTACCCCCTACATCATCGTGTCCGACGCCAGGCGTGCCATGGCCTGGTACGCGGAGGTGTTCGGCGCGCAGAGCCGCGGCGACCTCTACATCAACCCGGACGGCACGATCGGCCACGCCGAGGTCGCAATCGGCGACGCAGTGCTGATGTTCGCCGAAGCGTCCGACCTCTGGCCGGACGTGCCCGTGCGCGCTCCGGAGTCCCCGGCGACCTTCAGCCATACCCTCCACCTTGAGGTCGATGACGTCGACGCGAGCACCGAGCGAGCCCGACGCAACGGCGCCTCGGTGGAGCGAGAGCCGGTCGACCAGCCCTACGGTCGCGGCTCAGTGATCGTCGACCCCTTCGGGCATCGCTGGATGCTACTCAGGCCGCCCGCGCGGGCCGCCAGGCTGCGGCAGGGCGACGTCGCGAACGTCACAATGGTGGCGCGGGACACTCACCGGGCTAAGGAGTTCTACGAGGCCGTGCTCGGGGTGCCGTTCTCCTCCGGTCATCCGGGCGCGTGGCGCACCGACGAGATCAGCCCGCCGCTGAGCATCCTGCCGTCTGCGGGAGCGGAGTCAGCGGTGCAGCTGTCCTACTACGTCGACGATATTGCTGCCGCGGTCGGGCGGGTCCGGGCGGCCGGCGGCCACGCGGACGAGCCGGTGCGCAGGCCGTACGGGCTGCTCGCCGAGTGTGCCGACGACCAGGGTGCGAGGTTTCACCTCTGGCAGCCGGCCGGCTGACGGGAGCCCGGTTCAGGTCGAGTGATCTCACCGCCGGGCCCTGAGCTAACGTGTTACTGTGTTACCATGGTAACAGTAGAGCGCGCGCAAACCGGCCTGCGCATGGAGCGCAACACCCTGAAGGTCCTCAAGGGCCTGGCGGAGTATCTCGACCTGTCACTCGGTGATCTCGTCGAGGGCATCGTCCTGCACGCCTTCGAAGGCAAGGCGCCATTCGGCCCGCCAACCTTGGCCAAGATCGAGCAGCTCAAGGCCGTCTACGGACTGGCTCTGACGGCCGCCGACGCGCACAAGCTGCAGGAGCAGTCGTGACCAGCGCCAGGCAGCGGCTCGCTGGCCGTATCCAGGTCGACCTCCCGCCCGGCGAGGCTTTCCGGCTCTTCACCCCGCGCAGCGAAGAGCTCTGGGCGCACGGGTGGCATCCTCGGTTCCCGGCTCCCGCCGCAGACGACACCGAGCCGGGCACCGTGTTCGAGACAGATGCTCATGACCAGCACGCGACCTGGCTCGTGACCAGCCGGGAACGAGACACGCGCATCTCCTACGCCCGCGTCATTACCGGCGAGCAGGCCGGCACCGTGACCGTTACGATCAGCGCCTCAGACGGCCGCACCGAGGCAGAAGTCGTGTACGACCTGACCGCACTGACTAAGGCCGCCAGCGAGGAGCTCCGCAAGTTCGCCGACAGATACCCCGCCTACCTCCAATCCTGGCAGGACGCCATCGCCGCGAGCCTCAGCAACCGGCATTTGCCGGACAGCCACGAGACCTGCTGACCTCAGGCGCCATCAGTAAGAGCCTGCGCGACCGCCCGGCCGGACGCACCGCTCACTCCGGGGCCGGGCCAGGTGGCAGCGCCGATCAGCCACAAGCCGGGCACTGATGTGCGATGGCCGCCGCCGTGCGCAGGGATGGGGCGCTGCGTAAACGCCTGCGCCAGCGAGTTGTCGCCCGCGGCGTGGTCGCCGGGCCCTGCGTTCGGATTCGAGGCCGCAAGGTCTGCGGGCGTGGTGATGTGACGCTCAAGTACAAGCCCGGTCAGCCCGGGGAGATGCAGCTCGGCCTCGGCAAGCACACGGTCGGCGAAGGACCGGCTGGCCGCGTCGTCCCACCCGGACGTGCCGCACTGCGTGCCCGCTGCGTCCCCGCGCGGTGCAAGCGGGGCCTCGAGCACTTGCAGCCGCGCCACGGCCCGCCCGTCCGGGGCGCGGCTGGGGTCGAGCGCGGTGGGCTCGTGCCAGGAAATCGACGGATGCGCAGGCAGCAGCCCGGCCTCGGCCTGGCGCACGGAGGTGAGCAGCTGGTCCAGGCCGCGACCTAGATTGATGCCGCCGCCTGCATCCAGGCGCTTATCACGGAAGCGCGGCCGTGCCGACAGAGCAAGGTTGATCTGGAAGCAGCCGCGCTTGTACCGGTAGCCAGCCGCTTGGTCCCGCACACCGGCGGGAACGCCCGCTACCTCACGCAGCAGCCTGCCGTACAGCTGATCGGGGGTGCCCGAGACGACAACCGCTTCGCGGGCGGCCACCTGCTCCCCGCCGGATGTCAGGATGCCGCAAGCACGACCATCGCGCACCATGACCTGGTCGACATCCATACCGCAGAACAGGTCACCGCCACGCTCAGTCACCAGGCCGGCCAGCGCCTGGGCCAGGCGCCCGCTGCCCCCGACCGGGGCCGGCGCCCCGGCAGCTGCGAAAGCCGCGAGGGCGAACACGGCCAAGAAAGCGCTCGGCGGATCGTCGGGACTAGCGCCGAAATGCAACGGCCACGGCGCGGCCAGAAACCGGAGTTCCTCGGTGCCGAAGTATCGCCGCACCAGTTCGGCTGCACCCGTCGTGAGCAGCTGGCTGAATGGCAGCGCGCTCTGCTGGCTGTCGCGCACCACGGCCGCCAGCGATGCTCGCGCGGCCGCGCTGTCCAGACCCGCGCCAAGCAGGCCAAACAACGACGAAAGGTAAGGACTCACGTGCTCGAACAGGGCGTTCCAGCCGTAGCTTTCCCCCAGCCGGGACAGTTCGGCAGCGAACTCATGCTGATCGGCAGGACACACCGCGGTGCGCCCGTCGGGTAGCGAGGAGCCGACGGTGAGCGGACCGGTGACGTACTCCAGCCCGTGTCGCCTCAGGTCCGGGCCTAGCTCGGCCCAGGCCGGGCCACCCACGAACGCCGGATGCACCGCCGACCATTGGTCGTGACAAAAGCCGGGTGCACCAAGTTCGGCGGTGCGAACCCAGCCGCCAGGCTGCCCCATCCGGTCAAGCAGGCACACGCTACGACCGGCAGCGAGCAGGTAAGCAGCGGCGACCAAAGCGTTGTGACCGGCGCCGACGAAGACGACATCTGCTTCGCTGGGCAGATCGTTCATGTCCGGCCCCCTGCAGCGACTAAACCTGGCAGCGCGATCCACCGCTCTTGCTTCAGATACCCAGGCAACCGCGTACTTGGCACCGATGGGCGCTGGTGAGATTGCGCCGCTTCTCACGGTTGTCGGTCCGCGCAGTCCTGACATCTCCAGAATCAGCCGCGCTGGGTGATGCGGCGTCTTGTCGCCGGGTGCGAGCCTGACCGGGGACGAGCGCACGAGGGAGACGGCAATGGGGCGTTACCCGAATATCAGTGATCACGGGCTTATTGGCGACCTGCAGACGGCCGCGCTAGTGGCTACCGACGGGACAGTGGATTTCTTCTGCTGCCCGAGGTTCGATTCGCCGTCAGTCTTCGCCTCTCTGCTCGATGCCGAGAAGGGCGGCCACTTCCGGATCGCTCCGGTCGCCGACCACTACGTGTCGAAGCAGCTTTACTTCCCGAGCACGGCGATGCTCATCACCAGGTTCATGACACCCGATGGCGTTGGCGAGGTCCTGGACTTCATGCCGGTCATCGAGGGTGAGCCCGCCAGCCAGCACCGCCTGGTGCGCTACCTGCGGGTGGCGCGCGGAACGATGGAGTTCCAGGTGGACATCCAGCCGCGGTTCGACTACGGCCGGGACAAGCACACCGTCGAAATTACCGACGCAGGCGCGATCTTCCGCAGCGGTGGCGGCACGGAACTGACATTTCACACCGCTGGCCGAATCAACGAGGCTCAGGGCGGAGCGGTGGTCGAGCAAGTTGACGGCGGGCTGCGCGCCCGGGTCAGCATGCGGGAAGGTGAGAGCGGCCGAGGTGTGATGCTGGAGTCCGACGGCGGTCAGCCACGGGCTGTGTCGCCCGCCGAACTGCAGCAGCTGGCGGATGACACTGCCGCGTTCTGGAAGGGCTGGCTAGCACGCTCGACGTATACCGGCCGGTGGCGGGAAATGGTCAACCGGTCGGCGATGACGCTCAAGCTCCTCACTTATGAGCCAACAGGCGCGCCAGTCGCAGCGGCTACCTTCGGGCTGCCTGAGCAGGTGGGCGGTGAGCGGAACTGGGACTACCGGTTCACCTGGATCCGTGATGGATCGCTATCCATGCACGCCCTGATCGGGCTGGGCTACGGAGACGAAGCGGCCAGGTTCGCAGCCTGGCTGCGGGACCGGGTGGCCGAGAGCGCAGGCGCAAACGGCTCAGATCCGATCAAGGTCATGTACCGGGTCGACGGGTCCTCAGAACTGACCGAGGAAACGCTCGGCCACTTCGAAGGCTGGCGCGGATCACGGCCGGTTCGGATCGGGAACGGCGCAGCCGACCAGCTTCAGCTAGACATCTACGGCGAGGCCATGGACGCACTGCTGACTGGCGACGACTACGGCCTGCCGCTCGCTCACGCTGGCTGGGTCGCGCTCACCAAGATCATCGATTGGATCAGCGAGAACTGGGACCAGCCCGACGAGGGTGTCTGGGAAACTCGCGGCGGTCGCAAGGACTTCACCTTCGGCCGGTTCCAGTGCTGGGTTGCGCTCGACCGGGCGATCAGGCTCGCCGAGCGTCACGGTCGGCCAGCGAACATCGCGAAGTGGGTCATCGAACGCGACCGGCTCTACAACCAGGTCATGGCCCGAGGCTGGAACGAGCGGGTCAAGGCCTTCACGCAGCACTATGCCACCGAGGTGCTGGACTCCTCGCTGCTGCTCATGCCGATCGTGGATTTCGTCTCGCCGCGCGACCCGATGTGGCTGGCCACCCTGGACGCCATGGAGCGCGAGCTGGTGTCCGACAGCCTGGTCTATCGCTACAACCCTGGCGCGTCACCAGACGGGTTGCACGGCGACGAGGGCACCTTCTCGCTCTGCACGTTCCTCTACGTCGAAGCACTGGCACGCGCCGGCCGGCTCGACGAAGCGGTCCTGACATTCGAGAAGATGATGACCTACGGCAACCACCTTGGC
>Ga0335075_10010772_pt1 | contig 13870 bp, 11 predicted proteins | sample Lox_Sample_24_FD_206723 | JGI IMG/M metagenome (GOLD analysis project Ga0335075, IMG submission 206723) | Soil microbial communities from Loxahatchee National Wildlife Refuge, Florida, United States - Lox_Sample_2.4 | ecosystem: Environmental > Terrestrial > Soil > Wetlands | place: USA...
CCTACAGCTCTCTCGGTACAGTGAGTCTGCCGTATTGGGTTGAGCTGGTACGGAGCGGGAACAGCTTCACCAGCTACGTTTCGCCTGACGGTGTGAACTGGACGCAAGTTGGGACCACGCAGACGATTTCGATGACCACGAACGTGTACGTCGGTTTGGCCGTGGCCAGCAACAGCACCACGGCACTTGCGAACGCCACGTTCAGCAACGTTTCAATCAACAGCACACTCCTTCCTGCGCCGGTCATCACGAGCATGTCCGCAACGACAGGAACGGTCGGAACCCCAGTGACAATCACTGGCTCGGGATTTGGAAGTAGCCAAAACGGCAGCATGGTCGTCTTGAACGGAACTTCGCTGCCCGTAACCGCCTGGAGCACTACGTCGATCTCCGTCGCTATACCCTCTAGCGCGACGAGCGGCCCGTTACTTGTGGCTGTCGCGCCCAGTATGAACGATAGCAACTACGTGATCTTCACGGTTGAGTCGCAGCCTTTGCCAACAGGCTGGGACGATGCGGATATTGGCTCCGTTGGCGCTGCCGGTTCGTCCAGCTTCTCGGGCGGAGTGTTCACGGTAAACGGCGCGGGCGATTGGTCTTTCCAGGAAGGTTCTGATGCCATGCATTTCGCCTACCAACCTCTCTCCGGTGACGGCTCAATCGTCGCGCGCATTGTGTCGAGGAGTACCAGTTCGACGATTCCGGGGGTGATGATTCGCGAGACCCTTCAAGCGAATTCGCGTTCTGTTTCGGCTGAATACGATACCTATCCTTATTTCGTCTATCGTGCGAGCGCGGGCGGCAGCAGCAGCTATAACAATCTGAACAGCGTCAGCTTGCCTTACTGGGTGAAACTAGTCCGAAGCACAAATACATTCAGTGCTTACGCCTCGCCCGATGGCGCAACTTGGACGCAAATTGGGTCGAGTCAGACGATCACTATGGCCACAAATATTTACATCGGCCTGGCCGTGGCAAGTAACAGCTCCAGCTTGGCGACGGGAACGTTCGACAATGTCGTGATTACGTCTGGCGAGGCGTTGCCCACCGTCACCGGCGTCTCGCCAAGTTCGGGAACCGCGAGCACGAGTGTAACGGTTTATGGTGCGAGCTTCGGAAGCACTCAAGGAAGCAGCACGCTCACGTTCGATGGCGCAGCCCCGGCCTCAATCACGAGCTGGAGCAACAATCAGATCGTTGCGACAGTACCAACCACAATTCGGACTGGACCTGTGGTCGTTACGGTCAGCTCGGTCCAGAGCAACTCGAATGTGATTTTCACAGCCTTCAACCCGACGATTTCGAGTATCGCGCCTCCTTCTGCCCCCGTCGGAGGGACAGTTCAACTTTCCGGATATGGCTTCGGAGGGGCGGAGGGCACGGTCTCGGTTAACGGCATACAACCGGCCATAGATTCGTGGAGCGACACCAGTATCACGTTCGCTGTTCCCCAAAACGCAACAACCGGACCCGTCACGGTCACGACTGACGGTTATACAAGCAACAGCGTCCAACTGACCATTATCGAACCGCTTTCCATCGCCGGTATTTCTCCAACGGCCGGGCAGGTTGGATCGGCGGTCACCATTAGCGGCACAGGCTTCGGCTCGCTCCAGAGCGATAGCGTTGTCACCTTCGACGGCGTGACTGCTACGGCAATCGCCAGTTGGAGCGATACGTCCATTCAGGCGGTTGTGCCGAACGGGGCGGCAACAGGTCCGGTGACGGTCGAAGTAGCTGGTGTTACCGCCGAAGGGCCGGTCTTCGAGGTCAGCTCGTCGGTTCAAGTGACAGACTCGCTCGGCAACCAATCCACTTACACGTCCGTTATCTCCGGCGGCAAATGGTACGTCTCGCAAGCACAGGGATCGGGTTGTTCGACTTGCACGATTCGCGGCAACATTACCTATCAATTCGACGCAAACGGCAACGTCCTTTCCGAAACCGACCCGCGTGGGTACACGACCTCGCACACGTATGACTCGAACAACGATCTGGCATCGACCACTCAACCGGCAGTAAACGGAAACAGTCCGCAGACGACCTACACCTACAACAGCTTCGGCGAAGTGCTGACGATGACCGACCCGCTGGGGCACGTCACCACGAACACGTACGATTCGCACGGGAACCTGCTAACGGTCACCACACCTGCGCCGAATAGCAACACGGCAGCGAGCGTGACGCAGTTCGCGTACAACTCGCTGGGCGAACTGACGCAGATTACTGACCCGCTCGGAAATGTGACAAATATCGCGTACAACTCGGTCGGCTTGATCGCGACCATCACCGACCCGCAGAACAACGTCACGACGTACGGTTATGATTCGCGTGGAAATCGGACAAGCGTAACCGACGCACTGACCCACACGACCACGTTAACTTATGATTCCGGAAGCCGGCTAACGCAGATCACATATCCTGACAGTTCGACCATGAGTTTCGGTTACGACTATCGCGGACGGCGCACGTCGGTTACGGACCAGAACGGCAAGACCACAACCTACGCCTACGACGACGCCGACCGGCTCACCAGCGTCACGGACGCGGCGAACAACGTCACAACGTACAACTACGACACGGAAGGCAATCTCCTGAGCATTACGGACGCGAACAACAACATGACATCGTTTGCCTATGATGCTTACGGTCGGGTTACGCAGACGACATTCCCGTCGAACCTGTATGAGACTTACGGTTACGACGCGGACAACAATCTCACTAGCAAGACGGACCGCAAGGGGCAAACGATCCAGTATGTGTACGACGCGCTAAATCGTCTCAGTGAGAAGGAGTATCCCGACTCCACGAACGCTGAGTACACCTACGATCTGGTCGGGAAGATTCTCAGCGTGAACGATCCAACTGGCAGCTACGGATTCTCCTACGACAACATGGGGCGACTGATAGGGACCACGACCAACTACTCGTTCTTATCCGGAAAGACGTTCACGAATTCCTACGTCTACGATGCGGATTCAAATCGCACTGGCTACACGGCCCCAGACAGCAGCACGAATACGTACACCTACGACACGCTGAACCGGCTGGCTACATTGGCCAATTCTTGGGCAGGTTCTTTCGGCTTCAGCTACGACGCGTTGAGCCGCCGGACGCAGATGACGCGTCCGAACGGGGTCGCAACGAATTACACGTACGACAATCTGTCGCGTTTGCTTTCGGTGCAGCACGAGCTGTCCGGGAGTACCATTGACGGGGACGTATACACGCTGGATGCTGCGGGGAACCGCACAGCAAAGCAGGACGATCTGGCGGGAGTCACGTCGAACTACACGTACGACAAGATTTACGAGCTGACTCAGGTGATGCAGGGGGCGAACACAACCGAGAGCTACAGCTACGATCCGGTGGGCAACCGGCTGAGTTCTCTCGGATTGTCGCCGTACAGTGTCAACACGTCGAATGAACTAACCTCAACTCCCAGCACGAGCTACACGTACGACAATAACGGCAACACGACCTCGAAAACGAACTCTGGCGGTACGACGAATTACAGCTGGGATTACGAAAACCGCCTCACGTCCGTCACGCTGCCCAACAGCGGCGGGACCGTGACCTTCAAGTACGATCCCTTCGGACGCCGCATCGAGAAAATCTCGCCCACCACAACCAGCATCTTCGCCTATGACGGTGACAATCTCGTCGAGACTGTAAATTCCAGCGGCGGAGTGGTTGCCCGCTATGCGCAAGCACCAGGAATCGATCAGCCGTTGGCGATGCAGCGCGGGACCACGACGAGCTACTACGAACAGGACGGCATCGGCTCGGTCACATCGTTGACCGCAACCAACGGTACGGTCTCCCAGAGCTATACCTACGATTCGTTCGGGAATACTACGAATTCCAGTGGCTCGCTCACGAACTTCTTCCGCTACACGGGGCGTGAATTCGACACGGAAACGGACCTCTATTACTACCGAACGCGCTACTACGATCCGGCAGCGGGCAGGTTCATCTCAGAAGATCCTATCGGATTCAAAGGTGGTATTGATTTCTATACTTACGTAACGAATAGACCGGTCGACCTCGCCGACCCAACTGGCCTCAAAGGATGCGTTGATTGCACCACAGCTGCCCCTCTCCCATCCAACAGCCCGAAGTGCGATGAATACGGTAGCGAGACGTACTTGGGTGCAAGTGAAAGTTGTTTCTGCAAATGCGCGGGAGATAGCGCTTGGGCTCAAAAAGTGCGCGGCTGCTTGTCCTGTGCGTTTGAAAATGGCATTGGCAAAACGGCTCGCCACAAACTGTGTTACGACGCTGCGGGCTGGTCGAACGCCCCATGGGTGACGCTAGCCAATTGCGAGCGGAAGTGCTTGTTTGCGCACTAGCCTCGATGACTCGGACGGCGGAGAAATCATGAGCGTGTGGAACAGAATCCTAATCGCGGCGGTCATGAGTTGGGCTTACTCCGTGACTTTAGGACTGCTCTTTGCTGTTGTCGTTTCCGAAGATCACTCGCTGAGAACGCTGACGCTACCGGGTGTCATTCCGGTTGCTCTGACCGGTAGCACGATAGTCGCAATTGCGATAACGCCAGTGGCAATCTGGTCTGTGAGAACGGGAGCAAGGAACTTGTGGCTCTACGGGCCGATTCTCTGGATCGCATTAGCCGCCTACGTTGTTTTTGCAATCCCGAAGGCCGGCCATTACGGTCAATATGGTCTGCTCTTCTTGGCTGTTCTCGGTTTAGTCGTGCTTGGGTTTATCCCGGCGAGATGACGAGAGGGATAAGGGTTGGAGGAATCTCCTGGGTCTGTTGTCATCACTGGTGCTTTCAGCTACACGGGCAAATACACGACGCGGCTTCTGCTCGGTCGCGGATGCAAGGTCCGTACTCTGACGTATCATCCTGGGCGGACCAATCCTTTCGGTGAAGCTGTTCAGGTCTTCCCTTACAACTTCGATCATCCCAACCAACTCAGCGATAGCCTTCGCGGTGCGTCAACGCTGATAAACACCTATTGGGTGCGCTTCCCTCACGGAACGTCCACCTTTGAGGCTGCGGTCCAAAACACTCGCACTTTGATCAGTGCTGCAAAGAACGCCGGGGTCAGACGAATCGTTCATGTCAGCATCGCCAACCCATCACTGCAATCCCCGCTGGGCTACTACAAAGGAAAGGCTCAGTTGGAGGAGGCCGTGTTCGACTCAGGTCTCTCTTACACTATTTTGCGGCCCACCGTGATCTTCGGCCTCGAAGACATCCTGATCAACAACATCGCCTGGTTCGTCCGCCGTTTTCCTGTGTTCGGCATCCCCGGTGACGGCAGCTATCGTATCCGCCCCATCTACGTTGAGGACATGGCGCAACTAATCGCCGATGCCGTGGATCAACAGGGGAACACCGTGTTCGACGCTGTTGGACCCGAGACCTTCAGCTTCGAGGAGCTTGTAGGACTCATCGCCGCGCAGGTGGGTCGTTCCGTTCGCTTTGTTCATCTGCCGATGGCCTTGGCGTATGTTCTCACGCTCGTGACGGGCTGGTTCGTTCGAGACGTTGTTCTCACCTGGGAGGAGTACAAGGGTCTCATGGGCAACCTGCTAGCGCCTGAGGGGCCAGCTTCGGGGGAAACCCGTCTAAGCCAGTGGCTAGCGTCCAACCGTGAGTATGTTGGAACTCAATACGCCTCAGAGATGGCGCGCCACTTCTCGAAGGCGTCCTGAGGCGAATCGAAGGGGTGTTGGGGCGCGATTAACGGGCAGCGCCGCAGAGCGCCGGAAGGACGGTGCCTGCGGCACCGGGAGTAGAGGGGCCTCTCGCCGTTCGCAAGACTCTTAGTCGTTTCGGCGAACACATTTTGCTGGTCGATTGTCGCCTGTTTCTCGCGTCTTGGCATGGCAGAGCGCTGCGGTCGGCGACGGCAAGCAAAACGGAGTCAGACACGTTGCGGTGCTCCGTACCGATGCGGACGGTAGAATCTGTTCGATGCAATCGAGGCAATCATTATCGGTCTTGAATTGGCGGGTTTACGTCTATCAGCTTCACGGCTTTCTCCCTCGCTCGTGGAACCACATCCAGATGAGCATCGCGACAAAAGCAACGTTGCCGAACGCGTTGAGGATGTCCCAAAAAATTTGGCTCACCATTCTTGTAGTGTGGCCTAAACTGACCGCTGTGTCAGGTACATAATCACCGCTGATTTTGCTTGTAGTCAATCTCCTTGGATTGACCCAAAACCCGAAAACTGACACAGAGGAAATTAGAGGTAAGCTTGGGCGGAATTCCGGGAGAGGAGACCAGGACGATGCCCAAGAAGGGTCACACGGAGGAGCAGATCGTGGCGGTGTTGCGGCAGGTGGAAGCCGGAGCGCGGGTGGAGGAAAAAAGCTGTAAGGCCTCATGCGCGCCGGAAACTGGCGCGCTGGGCGCAGGAGGCCTATCGGATCAGTGAGCGGCGCGCCGGGCGGATCGTGCAGCTAGGGAACAGCACACTGCGTTATCGCAGTCGCAGGGTATTTGACGAGGTGTTACAGCGGCGATTGAGAGAGTTGGCAGGAATGTATGTGCGTTACGGGTATCGTCGATTGACGGTGTTACTGCGGCGCGATGGATGGCATGTGAATGCCAAGCGCATTTACCGGCTGTACCGAGAGGAAGGTTTGATCGTGCGGACGAAGCAGCGGCGGAAGATGGCGCGCCGCCAGCGGGCCATGACCACCGATCTGGCCGTGCGACCGAACCAGCGATGGAGCATGGATTTCGTGAGCGACAAGCTGGCCGATGGGCGTTCGTTTCGCATCTTCACGGTAGTGGATCAGTTCACCCGCGAGTGTAGATGCGATTGACAAGCACGAGTCAGCACTACCCCCCGATGTAGACCCAGTTCCCGTTTTTATTTCTGTTCGCCTTTGTTTCGCCCATGCTAATATGCCCGCCAGAAGGGGACGGAACATGACGAATTTCGACTGGGTAGCTTGGTGCGTTGGCGTGTTTGACTGCCGGGGAACCATCGGAATGTCTCGCGCACGGTCGGGTCGATACAAGATGATGGTCCGCGCGGAAGGAACGTGTCGCGAAAAGATCGAGAGATTGCAGCTTATTCTTGGAAAAGGAACCGGAACAGTCAGGCAGTGCGGGCCGCGACCGGGAAAGCAGCCGAGTTGGATTTGGTACTGCGAGACATCAGAACAAGTCCGCATTCTACGTCTGATGGAACCGCATCTTGAGGAAAAAAGGCACGACGCACGACTCGCGCTTGAGTTCCTAGAGAATCACGATCTTACGTCAACGCAGCAAGACAGCATCTATCAAGCGTTGCAGAGGTCAAAGCCAAAGCTTCGGAACCGGCACCGCCAAAGTGCGAAAGTTATTGAAATGCGGCGTGCCTGACCAAAGGTTTATCTGATGAACTCTGCAAACCATGAGTCAACGAGCGCGGTATTCGAGAGACCGCCTCTTGTGTTGGCTGAAGTGCGCAAGGCGTTACCGCAACTGGAGTCAGAGCTACAGACAAAGTGGCCAAGCGTCGGTTCCGTAGATATTGAACAGCGGAGATTGCGTCTTCGGAATCCGTTTCACGGCGTTGTCACGCCTGAGATGCTTGAAGCAATCGGCATCGTTCTCGCCATACGGTTCGTGGAGTCGGCAAGTGATGCGGCGGCGAAGGAATTCGGCAAGGGCGTCGCACGGGAAGTGGGTAGGTACGTGCGCCGTTGGCTCAGACAGTTCAGTTACGGCAAGGCAAAAACACGTCTGCGCTCCGCTCGCAAAAGGAAACCCCGGCGCCCTGATTGACGAGCCGGGGATTGATAGTATGAAAGCACCGTTCAGGGGCCTATGCACCTGACCGGAAACTGTAAGCACATCCGCAACTGTCCGCGCACGTAGTCCAGACAATCCGGCCCGTTCTCGTCGCGAATGAGCGATACGGCAATTCAGGATCAAATCCGAACTCCATTGATCGCCGAGTTTCTTCCAGCGCTACCAACTCCGCGATGGAAAATTCGACGCCCATATCTGCCGACAGCCGCACGATGCGCGAGGTATCCGGACGCAAACACCCAGACGGTATGTCGTTTCCGGTTAGGCTCTCTCTCATTGCACGCCAGCCATTTGGTAGGACGCGTTTTCTGAAACTGTCTCGCGGTCACGCCATGCTTGATCGTTCATTCGGCCAATATGTGTAGTAACGTAGTAATTTGGTCGGTGCAAATTGTCCGACGAGGCCGAAATATGTCCGAACTGGGGCCGTCCGGGGCCGAATCGGACCGGACAGGGAGAACAACTTGCGTGTTCGGAGCTTCGACTCGTTCGAGCGTGCCATGCCTTTAGTAACCTAGCAAAGCGCTCCCGAGCAATATGGTCGATGCAAATTGTCCGATGAGGCCGAAATATGTCCGAACTGGGGCCGTCTGGGCCGAATCGGACCGGACCGGGCGAACAATTTGCGTGTTCGGAGCTTCAACTTTCCGAGCGCGCCATGCCTTTAATAACCTAGCAAAACGCTCCGGAGCAATTTGGTCGATGCAATTTGTCCGATGAGGCCGAAATATGTCCGAACCGCGTCCGAATCGCTCCTAGGCCGGTTTCTGTTTCTGGGCGGAATGAGGTGTGGCTGCTATCTTTGAAACTGAGGGGTCCCCTTTTGAGTCCCCCGCAAAAGCCTATACGATCTCAGGACGTGGACAGTCGGTCGAAACAGCCCCTATGAGGTGCGGTATAGTGATCTCACTGGACGAGTTTCAGGTCTGGTTTCTCCGCTCCCACACTTTGCGCATGAGCCGGGCTGTAACCCCATAACTCTCCGCAATTTTGCTTATGCTGTACTTTGCGGTCATTCCGTTCGCGATGAGCGTGGAGATTGAATTTGTCGCGTTGCGCCTCTGTCTGTCGGTGAGTCTCGGTTTCGGTCCGCGCGGCCTGCCCGTAGCCGTGCTCCGCAACTGCGTAAGCATTTCGTCGAGCAGCGGGCGAAAGGCGAAGGGGACTTGGCGGATTTGTTCTAAGCGGCGGTCAAGGTCTGCCTCGCCTTTGGGTTTTCGCCGGATATTAGGGCTCTGCATCGCAATTGCAAACAGAGTTGACGAAGCGGCCTGCAAGACTCCTTTTTTGCTCTTGAGGTCTGGTGGCTTCTTCCCACTTATCAAATCATCGTCAGGTGTGGGCAGTCCGCAAGCCTTAATTGCGCTTACGAAGGCTTCCCTAATCTCCTGCCTTGCGTTTCGCCGCATAATCCCCCTTCAGGACTTTGCCATAGATTGTATCAAGTAACCGTGGCACCTATCACCCACACTTGTTTCCGCAATTAGGGCCGGTAGAAAGCTGAAACTGGGACTACGCTCAAAGATGATGAGCGCGCCGGAACAATTCGGGGCTGGTCTTTCACCACAAGACGTGTCCGTCCTTCCGAATGTGAGTACCAGTCCGTCTGATCCATTGCTTGTGTGTGATCGTCTGGTAGACTCGGCCCCATGCACAGGCAGTGCCGCCAATTCAGCGACAACGAAAAGGAGAAAATCGTTGACGCGAAGATTGACGGGAATAGAAGGAAAGAAGGAGATACGGCAGCGCGGACACGTCTACCAGAAGAGCCGAGGCGAGCAGTGGAATCCTACCGAACGCGCCTACGGTCGCTTCCGAGTGGACGTGGCTGGCCAAGTCGAGCAGAAGGAAGTACGAGTCGCACTGGGCTTCTGTCGGGATCGCTTTTCGGCGCTACTGAGGCTTCAGAAGGTCATGCAGGAGGCTGGCGTATTCGACGTGCAAAAGATACAGGAGCGAATTGACCCTGTAACGACGTTCGCACGACAAGCAGCCTGGATGATTACTGAAATGCGAGCGGGAAGGATCGTGAATAAGAAGACGCGCGAGCCAATTGGAGAAAGGACCGTTGATGCCTACGAGACGGCGATTGCCTACCTCGTTGGTGTCGTGGGAACTAGGCCGTTGGCATCGCTCGATAATCCACAGGCCCGTGAACTCGTGGCGCGCATGAAGGTCGAGCTGAACAAGAAAGGAGGCAAGCGATTCAGCCAGAAAACCATTTCAGACTACTGGGACGCATTCGCGCGTGTGTTCGTGGAGGCGGTCGATGAGCATGGGAATCAACTGCATCCTCGCAAGTGGAACCTCTCGTTCATTGCCTTGCCAAAGGTAGACCCGAACAAGCAACACCGTCCTACCCTGACGGCAGAGGAGATGACGCAGGTGGTTGCAAACACGACTGGAAGATATCAGATGGGAGCGGCGCTTCTCGCTGGAACCAGCATCCGCATCGCCGAGTTGCTGGGACTTCGGATCGAGAACATTTCAGAGGACCGGAAGACGCTTTATATCCGTCAGCAGAGGAAGAAAGACGGAAGCGGTGTCACCGATGTTCTGAAGACTCCAGCGTCCCACCGCGATATCGACTTGCATTCCTCGCTCGCGAAGATGCTGGACCGTTTCATTGGTGATCGTGAAACGGGATTCCTCATCGAAACGGAATACGGCACGATGCTTTCACCCGAAAACTTCTTTCGGGACGGCTTCAAGACCGTGTTCAAGAATATGGGGAGAACGCGCGTTCGCTTCCATGCCTTCCGCCGTTTCCGCGAGGCGTGGTTGCAAAAAAGCGAAGCACGGCAGCTGCTCATTGATTATTGGATGGGGCACTCGAACAATGACATGAGCAGCCGCTATGGAAAGCAGCTCGTCGAGGACGTGAAGTACCGGAAAGAATGGGCCGAGAGGGTAGGTCTCGGCTTCGATCTGCCCACTCATCCAGTCTTACTTGGGATACGTGGGATACAAAACGAGAAAAAATCTGTCGCGGCGTAAATGCAACTAAACTCAGTGTTCGGTATCAGATGGAAATGGTCGGGGCGAGTGGATTTGAACCACCGACCTCCTGGTCCCGAAGAAATGAATCGAAAAATCCAAGTGCTTCACTTGGTGTCGCTTAGGAACCGGAAAGCTGCTCTTTCTCTCCCTCAGTTGTACCGAAGTTGTACCGAACTCCACAGTCGCACCAAATTTTCGGCCGGGAAATAGCGAAAACGACTGAGCACAAGCAGAGCGTCAAAGCTGCTCTGCATTCAGTTCAGTCACGTCTCTAATCCAAGCTCGCGATTGAATTGCTGGATGGCCGTGTAACACTCGCACGCGCTCTTCTCCAGTTGTGATCGCTTTAGGATTCGCAATTTGCCGCGCGAATAGGCAATAACTCCACGGTCCTGCAACGACTTTGCGGCGGCGGTAACGGATGTTCGATCCGTGCCCAACATCATGGACAGAAAATCGTGTGTGACGAACAGAGTTTTCTCGCGAACTCTGTCATCGGTCATAAGCAGCCAGCGGGCCATTCGTTGGGCCACCCCATGCAGTCGGTTGCATGCAGCGGTTTGGGCAACCTGCATAGCCTGAATAGCTGCAAAGCGGTTTGCCAGCTTCAGCAGTTCGGGCGCAGAATCCAGGGCTTTTTCGAGAGCAGCGGCCTTTACTTTGAATCCGTCGCCGCCTGCTTCTGTAACGGCCCAGTGAGTAGTTCGCTTAATACCCGCAGTCAAAGCGACTCCGGTCATGCCCTCGTAACCAGCAATACCGACTTCCACGCTTTTGCCCGATTTCGTACCGATAACCAGCGACACTAGGCCGCTGTTGATGAAAAACGAGGAGTCGATGCCGTTGCCCGCTCCCTGCAAATTTTTCCCGACTGAAAACGTAACGTGCTGTAAGTGTGGTCTCAGAAGCCGGAATTCCCTGTCTGGTATCCCAGCCAGAATGACGTTGTTGATGACATTGCCCGGCTCGTCTGTTCTTTGATGTTTCTTAGCCATAGCAGCCACTCGACGCCCTAGACAGGCACTTACATTTTAGATGCTCGCGCTTGGACGCTCGTGTGATCAGTTTTTCTAAGGCGTTTTACGGGGTTTACCCGATAGGGGGAGCGTCAGGTCGCAATGTAGAATTCCCGACATAACTTATGGGTGTGGGCGGCCCTCCCCGATTGGCAGCCGAAGGCTCCGCTCTCCCCTTGAGAGGTGGTGTGCGGTGGCTGTCCGCATTTTGATCGCAGACGATCAGCAACTGGTTCGAAGCGCGATTGCACAACTCATTCGGAACTCGGGGGAAGAGTGGGAAGTATGTTGCGAAGTGGAGGATGGTCAGGCAGCCGTCGAGAAAGTCCTGGAGCTCAAACCCGATCTCGTAATTCTCGATTTTATGATGCCGGGGCGAGACGGAATTAGTGCTGGTCGAGAGATTCACACGATCGTTCCCGAGATGCCTATCGTACTGTTCACGTCGTTCGCTTCTGCATCTCTAGAGGTGGAAGCGAAGAGTGTGGGGATCGAAGCCGTAGTGCCGAAATCAGAAGGGAGCCAACTCCTCGCCACGATTCGCAAGGTTTTCCCATCCACAGCCGCCTCAAGCATTGGACCCGCACAAAGCGATCCGTCGAGAAAGCCTCGACGCGAGCGGCAATCGAAAAGTGGGCGGTCCCGCGTGGCCAGCAGCGGGCACACCAGTTAGGGATTGCGGGTCGTTACTCGGAGTGGCTCACTCCGCGCCGAGTGCGAGATTCGCGGCCTCCTCCCGGATGCCCGCCCCGCTCTTTCCGAGCAGATACACTGCCACCGGGTCCCGAGTAACCGTGCATTGCGCTCATCGTATAGCCGCGTTTGTCTAACCAACGCCTATGACTCGATGCGGATTTCCATGCTAGGCGTAAGCATGACAACGACGCCTTGTACGTACTGCAACGAGGAATTCACTCCTTCCCGTTATCATCCAACCCAGCGTGTTTGCGGTTCTGAGGAGTGCCAGCGGAAACGCCGCGCCGACTATCACCGGAATAAGCTCGCGACTGACCCTGGCTACCTGGAGCAATGTCGAGATAGTCAGAAAAAATGGCGACAGAGAAACCCCGGTTATATGAAGCGGTATCGGACGAAGCAGCGGGTTCTTTTTCGGCAAAATCCCGACAAGCCCCGTCTGTTGAAAGCTCTTCACCAGCTCTCCCTTTCTGTAAAGAACAGCTTTGTTTTTGATTTGCGCACGCTTGATGCAGGCATTTGGCTAATCTCAGACGGTGTGTCCAGCGGAAAGAACATCCTGGCTCCCGCGAAAATCGTCATTTTGCAGGCACAATTGTCCGATCTCGCCGGACGCAACCTGAAAAGAACATCCCTTTGAAAGTTGTCGTAGATTCGTCATATCAAGGAACTCGGCTTGCTTGCAGTGATACGTTGGGCGGGAAAATTAACTCTTTGCAATTCAGAGATGCGCCGCCTGTCATCACGAGGCCCTCACTGTCAGACGAGTGGCGGCAATGGAAGGCGTCGAACCAAAGTCAGCACAATCAACGGATAACAAACTGAGCGCCACTCGCGCAGCCGAATACGTCCGCATGTCCACCGAGCATCAGCAGTATTCCACCGAAAATCAAAGCCAAGTCATTCGTGAATACGCAGAACACCGTGGAATGGTGATCGTGCGCACCTACACGGATTCGGGCAAAAGCGGTTTGCGAATTGATGGCCGCGACGCCCTAAAACAACTGATACAAGATGTGGAGAGCGGTCATGTGGATTTTGCTGCGATCCTCGTGTACGACGTTAGCCGCTGGGGACGGTTCCAAGATGCGGACGAGAGCGCATATTACGAGTACATTTGCAGGCGCGCGAAAATTGAGGTCCATTACTGCGCGGAGCAGTTTGAGAACGACGGCAGCCCGATTTCTACCATTGTTAAGGGCGTCAAGCGGGCAATGGCCGGCGAGTACAGTCGAGAGTTGTCCGCAAAGGTTTTCATTGGGCAGTGCCGTCTCATCGAGCTCGGCTTTCGCCAGGGTGGCTCCCCAGGTTATGGCCTCCGTCGGATGCTTCGCGATGTGAACGGTGAGCGCAAGGGGCTTCTTAATCGGGG
>Ga0335075_10010773_pt1 | contig 13869 bp, 10 predicted proteins | sample Lox_Sample_24_FD_206723 | JGI IMG/M metagenome (GOLD analysis project Ga0335075, IMG submission 206723) | Soil microbial communities from Loxahatchee National Wildlife Refuge, Florida, United States - Lox_Sample_2.4 | ecosystem: Environmental > Terrestrial > Soil > Wetlands | place: USA...
ACATGGCGTTGCAGTTGGCGCAGTCGGCGCGCCGCAGCCTGCCCAACGAGTCCGCCGTGGCCGATACGCTGGGCTGGGTGTACTACAAGAAGCAGCAGTACGACCTCGCGATTCGCGAACTGGCCGACGCTGCTGACAAGGCACCCGACAATCCCGAGTATCAGTACCACCTGGGCTCGGCCTACGCGGCCAAGGGCGACGTGCCGAAGGCTCGCGCCGCGCTCCAGAAGGCGGCCGCGCGCCCCTTCTCGGGCAGCGACGACGCGAAGAAGGCCCTCAACGCCCTGCCGGTCCAGGGAACCTAGATGACCACCCTCACGCTTCCGTCACCGGTGGCTGCGGGGCCGAGGACCGACCGCCGCCTCTGGCTCGTGCTCGGCGCGCTCGTCGTGCTGTATGCGCCCACCGCCTTGTGGCTGTGGGAACGCTGGACGATGAGCGTGTGGCACAACGCCCACGGGATGCTCATCCCGCTGGTCGTGGCGTATTTCGTGCGTGACGAACTCCGCCGCTTCCAGGGCCCGGCCGAAGAGGGGAGTGCCTGGGGTTTCGCCTGGCTCATGCCCGCGCTCCTGATGCACGTGCTGGACGGCGCGATGCATACGCAATTGCTGTCGGCCGCCTCGATTGTCCTCGTCCTCCCCGGGCTGTCGCTGCTGTTCCTTGGGCCGTCGCGGGCGCGGGTGATCCTCTTTCCGCTCCTGTTCCTTGCGTTCATGCTGCCCATCCCCCTGGGGGTGACCGAGCGTATGCACCTCGCCCTGCGGCATCTCACCGCAGCCGGCGTCGAGCACCTGGTGCCCTTGCTGGGCATGCCGCTGTTCCGCGACAACCTGACCCTGCACAGCGGCGACTCGCGCTTGTTCGTCGCCGATGCGTGCAGCGGCTTCTCCACGCTCTACGCGGCCGTCACGGTCGCTTGTCTGACCGCGTACTTCTGTCCGGTGCCGTGGCGACGAGTCGCGGTCCTGCTGGCGTCCGCTCCGATCGCCATCGGCGCCAACATCCTCCGTGTGTCGCTGCTGGTCGCGCTCGTCCGGTGGTACGGCAGTCCGGTCCTCGAGACGTCGGCCCACGAACTCTCCGGCATCCTGACATTCCTCCTCGCCCTGCCGCTGATCTTCTGGATTGGATCGCCGCCGCCACGACCGAAGGACGCGGCGGCGCTCGCGCGATGAGTGCACTGTCGTCGCGATACGCCGGCATCACGCTGGCGGTGCTGATGGTGGCACTCGTGCCTACCGTCATCACCGGCTACCTGCGGGCCACCGTGGTGGAGCGCCCGCCATTGCGCGATGCGCTGCCCGACGTCCTCGACGGACGCCCGTCGGCGCCCACGTCACGCCGGGCCAGCACCATCAGGCGCGAATTCGACAGCGAGGATTGGGTCGAGCGCGAGTACACCCGTTTCGGCGAGGCCCCGATCACGATGCTGGCGGTGCGGGCCTACGACATGAAACGGCTGTACCACCACCCCGAACTGGCGGTCACCGAGGCCAACTACGACCCCGCGCGCCTGGTCACCGTGGCCAGCCCCTCGGGCCCCTTGCACGTCCATATGTTGTCGGCCGACGATGGCCGGAGCCGGCTGGCTGGCTACGTCCTGTTGTACCGCGGCCGGTCGATCGGCAATCCGCTCCTCTTCCAGTTTTCCGTCGCGCCCGAACTGCTGCTGACCGGTCGCCGGCCGCTGACGCTGCTCTTCGCCGAAGCGCACGGCCCGGTGCAGGAAACGACCGAAGCCGCCGTGCAGCGACTCCTGGCAGCTTCGGTGGCGTCGCTCGCGGCATCGGCGAGCACCAAACCCTGAGGCGTGCGGTCGAGCTGCATTCGACCGCTATCGGAACTACCCTGTGGACGTGTCTGAGGTCTCGCAAGCGCAACGCCGGGAACGCCGGGTCCTGTGGACGGGCGGCTGGGATTCGTCATTCCGCGTGCTGCAGTTGCTCTTCGACACGGACCACGTCGTCGCGCCCGTCTATTTCGTGAACCCGCAGCGTCGGTCGCTCCTGCACGAAGTGCGGGCGATGGACACCATCAGCGCCCGGGCGCGCCGTCGTCGACCTGACTTCGAAGCTCGCCTCTTGCCGACGCAGTACATCGAGATGGAACGCGTACCGGTCGATCCGGACGTGACGGCCGCGCTGCAGCGATGCAAGGCGCGTGGCTTCATCGGTCCGCAGTACGACTATCTCGCCCGATATCTGCGCTGGGTCCCCGAAGCCGGCCCGCTCGAACTCTGCATCGAACGCGACAGCCGCCCGCACGTGCTCATGAAGTCGGTGCTCGTGCCAGCCGGGGAGCATCAGGTCTACCAACTTCGCGCCGACCAGCGAGAGCAGGACCTGGGCGTGCTCTTCCGTGACATGGAATTCCCGCTGCTGGAGTACAGCAAGCAGGCGATGCGCGAGCAGGCCGAGCGGAGTGGCTATCTCGACATCCTCGACAAGTCCTGGTTCTGCCAGTACCCGATTGGCGCCTCGCCATGCGGCCGTTGCTCTCCCTGCGAGCAGGTGGTGAAGGCCGGGTTCACCCACCGCCTGTCGCGTCGCGCGCGCCTGCGCTACCAGCTCTCCCTCCAACGCCGGCTTCGCGAGTGGCGGCGGGAACACGACCCGGCCTCGGCGTCCTGACCCCTCACCATCCGTGTCCGCACGGGGAAACCTTCGTCGTCTGCATGCCCTCGTACCCTGAATTCGCCAAGCGCCTCGCCCAGCGCCTCGGGAGCGTGCTGCCCCTGAGCGCGTACCGCGGGCGCGAGTTCTACCAGAAGGCCAGTTGGCTCGACGAGAGTCAGTACTGGCCGGCTGAGCGGATGCGTCGCTACCAGGACGAGCGGCTGGAGATCCTCGTGGCGCACGCATACGCCACGGTGCCGTACTATCGGCGGCTGTTCGACGAGCGTGGCCTCAAGCCTGCGGATGTCCGGACGGTGGCCGACCTCACTCGATTGCCGTTCATCACGAAGGACCAGTTGCGGACGTCTGCGGAAGACTTGCGGTCGACTGCCGTCCCCGATCGTGACGTCGTCTGGAAGGCGACCAGCGGCACCACCGGTCGTCCGGTCAAGGTGGCCGTGCTGAAGTCGCTGCTGCCTTTCGACAACGACGCTTTTCACTGGCGGCAGTTCCGATGGGCCGGCTGCGGGTACGAAGACCGCCGCGCGACCTTGCTGGCGTCGACCCTGTCGACCGCCAACAGCTCAACGCGCCGGTTGTTCAGCTGGGACCCACGGCGCCGAACCCTCACGCTCTCCACCTACGACCTGCACGCCGACACCGCGCGTGCGATGCACGCCGCCATGCGTCGATACCGGCCGCGGTATCTGATGGCGTTTCCCTCGTCGGTCGAGCGGTTGGTGATCCTGTTCAAACAGCATGGGCTGCCGGCGCCGCCTCTCCAGGCGGTGTTCCTGCAGTCGGAGAGTGTGCTGCCCTGGCAGCGCGAACTCATCGTCGACTACTTCGGATGCAGCGTCTTCGACTGGTACGCCACCGAGGAACGCGTCGTCAACGCCTGCGATTGCCCGGAGCACGACGGCCTGCACGTCGTCAGTGAGTTCGGGATCGTCGAGTTCGTGCGCACGGCCGGTATGGACGACGACCAGGTCTGCGAGGTCGTCGCGACGCCGCTGCACAACCTGGCGATGCCGCTCCTGCGCTACCGCACCGGCGACATGGCCGTGCCCGTCGCGGAACCGTGCGCCTGCGGCCGGACGCTGCCGCGGATGCGCATCGTTGGAGGCCGCAGTCGGAGCTACGTCGTGCTGAACGACGGTCGTCTGGTGTCGATCACGGTCGTCGACATCCCGAAGGCGTCGGCCGCCGTCGAGCAGTTCCAGTTCGAGCAGGACACGCCGGGCCAGGTGACACTGCGCATCGTGCGGAAGGCTGGTTACTCGGACCGCGACGAACGCGTCGTGCTGGACAACCTGCGCGAGAAGTTCGGCGACGCGCTTGGCGCGCGCATCGAGTACGTCGAGTCAATCGCGCGGACCGCGCGTGGCAAGTTGCCGCTCCTCGTGCAGCGCCTCGACCTGGCGGCATATGACGGTGTGCCCGACGCGGCCCGCGCCCACCACCGCGGCGGGGGTGATGCCGAGTGAGTGGTCTTGCTGCGGTCGTCAGGGGACTGCCGAGGCGAGAACGTCTGTTCGTGTACCAGGCGGTCGCGACGTCTGCCGGCGCCCGGGCCGTCCAGGATCTGGGCTTCACGCTGGTCAGCGCGACGCCTGAACTCCTGTCCGGCATCGAGGGCTCCGTCCGACAGCCTCATCAGGTTGACCCCTTGCGCGCCTTGCTCCGGCGAGGCGTGCCGGGTTGGTTCGCGCTCAAGGACGGCGCCTTTGCGGGCCACGCCTTTCTTGCATTCGCCCGCCACGAACGCGAGCGCTTCGGCGGGGTGTGGTTGTACCCGGGCGAGATGGCGATCACCCAGCTGTTCGTTGCCCCGGCCTTCAGGGGTGGCGGGCTGGGGGGCGCTCTCCACGTGCAACTGGTGGCCAATGCCGTGCGCGATTACGCCTCGACGACCAATATCGCGTGGACTGCTGACTACAATATCGCCAGCCAGCGCATGCTGGCACGGCACGGATGCACCCGGATCGGCACCATCGACCGCTGGCTGTTCTGGCACCGGCCGTTGCTCTCGACCTATCGCGGCCAGCCGCCGCGGCGTTGAACCGCAAGTGGCGCACACGGAAGGCAAATCGTTGGCATTGGCGCACGAGCTGCGGTGGCGATGGAAGCTGGCAAGACTGGCCCACCACGCCAGCCGCGATGAAGCACACCGACATCCCGGCGGCTACGCCGCCTCTGTCCGCGCCAGCCTCGACCTGTACCGTCGCCACGGGTTCATGCCGGACGAGGCGGCGCGCCTCGGCCTCCTGCAGGACCCCGCAGGCGTCGAACAGCGATACGTCAGCAAGAGCCGCCTCGTCGCACGGCAGCGCGCCCTGAACCATCCTTCGTTCCAGGAACTGACCGAAGACAAGGCGCTGTTCTATGTCTACTGCACGAAGGCAGGTCTGCCAGTGCCCCGCATGCTGGGGATCTTCCTGCGAGGAGCGGCCGGAGTGCACTGGGGCAAGGGGCCGCTGACGTCCGCCGGTGACTGGACACGGTTCCTCGAGCAGTGCCCGGACGAGTTCGTCGTCAAGCCGAGTCGCGGCGTGTACGGGCAAGGCATCATCTTCGCGGACCGTCGCGATCCGGCGTTCTCGGCGGCGGATTTGTACCGGCGGATGAGTACGCACGCGAGCTACACGTCGTTCATCGTGCAGGAGTGTCTCGGCAATCATCCGGCGTTGAACGCAGTCAGTCCCAGTCGCGGACTGCAGACGGTACGGGTGATCACGTTCGTCCGCGCGGACGGCACCGTCGACGTCCTGATGGCGTACCTCAAACCCATTGGCGGCGACAACCGCGTCGACAATCACAACAGCGGCCGCACGGGGAATCTGCTGTGCCGGGTCGACCTCGCAGACGGCCGCCTGGGCCCTCTTTGTACGTTGACGGAAGGAGGGATCCGAACGATGCCCGCCCACCCCGGGTCAGGCGCCGTGATCGAAGGGCACCTCCTCCCGCTGTGGCCGGAGGTGCGCGCCCTGGCGCAGGAACTCGCACGGCAGTTCCTGCCCATGCGAGCGATTGGCTGGGATATCGCCATCACGACGCGGGGCGCCGTCTGTATCGAAGGGAACGCACGCTGGGATCCCCCTAAGTTCGGGGATGTCACGGCACTGCGGCCGGTGTTGCAGACCGAAGACCGCTGACCCCCCCCCAACGCCCACACATCTCGGCACGATAGGCCAGGCCGTCGGGCATCTGGCCGCGTGGCAGCCGCGTGTCGCTGGCACGTCGCCACAAGCGAGGCTCCTTACCGCGGACGTGGCCTCGGGGACCTCTCGAGACACGCCTCGCCACAGAACTCGAAGGCGCCGACGTCGGGGGCTGCGCCTTGCGGACGCCGCTGGCCAGCCCGGTCCGTGCCGACGCCGTCGACCGGCGTGCCACGATCGATCGCCTTGCTGCCTGCCGCCAGTTGGTAGTCATCACTCGCCGCGTCGACAAATGCCGACGCGTCGACCGCGAGCCCGCGTTGGTCCGCCTCAGGGGGGAGCGTGACACCGAGCACCAGCAGGTTGCGGACGTCGACTCTCGTCGATGCTGACGAGGCACGCTGAAAGAGGCGGCCGACGTTGCGCCCGGCCGTCATGTGGTGGACGCGGAGCTGGGAGATGTCGTCCTCGTAGCGGATGGCCGTATCGACGTCGTGCACGACGACGTTGCGGAGGGTGACGGCTGCGCCTGACGACTGCGGGCCGCGGACGCGAAAGCCGATGTGGGACTCTCGCACCGTGACGCGGTCGGCGACGACGTCGACGCGCTCCTTCAGGTTGAAGGCGGCGGCGTGCGTGACGCCGTCGCCGCGGAAGCCCCAGGCGTCGCTGTCGACGATGGTGACCGATGCACGACCGCCGGTCGCGACGGTCTTCGTGTCGAGTGCGTTCTCACCCGGCACGGCACCGGCGGCAAATCCATTCCGCGGCGTCCGGAGTGGTGCCAGCCAGAAGCGACACGCCTCGATGCGCAGGTCGGTCCACCCCGGCGCACTGCGTGAAGGATCGAGCTGGATGGCGTCGCCGGAGAACGTGTGCACTTCGGTCCGGCGCACGGTCAACCGACGGACGGTGCCGGCGACGATGCCATGCGCATCGGTGCGACCCCGTGATGGATTCAGACAATCGTGGACGGAGGAGTCCTCGATCAGCACGTCCGACGGACTGCCGATGTCGACACAGTCACGGCCTGCCCGCCGGACCACGACGTCCCGCAGGGCAAGATGGTCGGCGGCGTCGCCGACGCGAAGCGTATCGTCCGGGCCGAAATCGCCATCCAGCACCAGATGCCGCAGTTCGACGTGCGGGTGGGTGATGGTCGCGACGCGGCCGCGGACGCGGATCGTGCTGTTCCTGGCCGGTGCGCCGGAAATGATGATCGGACGCCCCGCGAGCCCGCCGCGCACGGAGACGAGGGGTTCGGCATAGGAGCCTGCCGACAGCCGGACCTCATCGCCGGGCTGCGCCGCCGCGAGTGCGTCGGCGATGGAGCCGTAGGTGCCCGGCGCGCCCGCCCGCCCGTGAGCGTTCACGGTCAGGACGCGCCCGAGCCCCTGCTGCGAGGCCGGCCCGTCACGCTCGAGCGCCAGAACGAGAGTCAGGTGCGCAGCCAGCAGTAGCACCAGCCACCCGTGTGGCATCATGCGTCGATGCTAGCATCCGCTCGCGAGACTACGCAGCCCGGTGCACACCGCTCCGTCTCCCCGGGCCTCCGTGGCTGATGCGAGTACAGGCATCCTGATGCTGGTCCCTTCCGATTGGGGATCCATCTGGACGGGCCGTCATCAAATCGCCGCGCGACTCGCGCGTGAGCACCCGCTGATTTGGGTCACGCCTCCCCGGGTCTGGCAGGAGAGCCTCACGTCGAAGCCGCGGGCGGCGCGCTGGAGCAGCGCACCGCAGGCACCGCAGGTGACCGTGTACGAACCGCCGACGTGGTTGCCGCACGTGTACAGACCGGGGTGGCTGCGCGACGAGCTGTTCAGGCGTCGCCTGGCGCAAGCGCGCCGCGCCCTCATCGCGCGCGGCGCCCGACGGATCGTGCTGTACGTCTGGCGACCGCAGTTCAGCCGTGCCCTCGACCTCGTGCCACACGACCTCAGCGTCTATCACGTGAACGACGAGTATTCGTTCTCCGCCAAGGCGGAAGCGCCGAGCGCGCAGGAAAGCGCTCTGTTGGCACGGAGTGACCTCGTCTTCGTCCACTCGCCCGAACTGATGCGCCGCAAGGGCCAGGTGAACCCCCGGACGACGATGCTGCCGAATGGGGTGGACTACGACGCCTTCGCCACACCCCGGCCCGAACCCGCCGACCTGCAGGCCATTGCGCGGCCGCGCATCGGATATGTCGGCTGGCTCAAGCGTCATCTGGACTGGGCCATGCTCGAGGACCTGGTCGACGCCCGTCCACACCTCTCGTTCGTGTTCATCGGGCCGACGAGTCCGCACCCTGAACTGGATGCCGTCATCGAGCGGCTGCGCACCAAGCCGCACGTCCATTTCCTGGGGGGCCGGCCCGCGGCCGACTTGCCTCAGTACGTTCAGCACCTCGACGTCTGCCTCCTGCCGTACGTCGACAACGCGTACACACGGTGCATCTATCCCCTCAAGCTGCACGAGTCGCTGGCGGCAGGGAAGCCGGTCGTGGCGACGAGCCTGCCCTCGATCGACCCCTTCGATGCGGTCGTCGAAGTCGTGAGAGCCAGGGAGGGATGGGTATCGTCTGTGGACCGGGCGGTGCTCCCCGAGGCCACCTCCGGTCCCCGTGTGGAGGAACGTCGGCGGGTCGCCCGGGAGCACGACTGGGATCTGCTCGTCGGGCGGCTCAGCCGGATCCTTCACGCCGGTATTGCCGAGTCTCCTGCGTCCACGGCGTCGTAGAAGACAGGCTTGAAATTAGCGCGACCGTTGCGGCGTCTTTCGGCACCGGCTCAAGAACAGCGCCCCGCAATTCCGGCCGGCGTACGATGGATTGAGATTTGCAGAGTTCTCAGCAGACGGTTCCGGCCGTCGTCTGCCAGCGGCGTGGTTTGCCGTGACGCGTCGACGCATCTGTGTACTTCTAGGTTCATCAATGGCAAGTCGATACAGCTTTCTGGCCGTCGTGTTCGCGATGGCCTGCGTGAGTGCGGTCACGCCGCCACCAAGTGCCGGCCAGTCGACCCCCCCGGCTGGTAGTCCGACCGCGTTGGGGCAGCGCCCGCGGTTGTTCATCACCGCGGGGCAGATCCCGGCCATCAGGACCCGCCTGAAGACCCTCTACAAAGCAGAGTTCCAGAGCCTGCTCGACCGGCTGGCGAACCCGTCACTCCTCACCTCGGCGCAGCGGAACATCGAAGCGGACTGGGGAAGCATGAACGCCGCCTTCGTCGCGGCCTTGGGCCCCCAGGCACTCGCCAGCGACGGCTTCACCATCGCCGGCTCCATCGACACCCCTCAGAAGTTGTGCGGCAAGGCCATGGCGTACGCCCGCCAGAGCCTGTCCGACATTGCGGCAGCGAAGTCGCTGGGGCACAGTTCGCTCACGACGGGCTATCCAACAGCGCTCTATCTGCCGGTTGCCGCCACCTACGACTGGTGCCACGGGTGGTTGTCGCAGGGCGACAAGAACGAGATCGCGGATGCCTTCGTCACGGGGTTCGAGAAGAAGTACGGTGGGAAGAACCCCCTGAAGATCCAGATCGCCGGGCTCAACATGGTGGCCAACAACCAGGCCGCAGTGAACATCCACGACAGCATCGCGGCCGTGGCGTTCTGGGGAGACAGCTACCCGGCCCTTGACGTCCAGCAGCGCATGTACGCCACCTTCTCCGGCCTCTGGCTGACGCGCCTGCGCAACGAACTCGACGCCATGTATGGCGAAGGCGCCAACTGGCACGAGGGCCCGGGCGGGTACATGCACGAAAGCCTCACCAGCCTCGCCATCGGGTATGGCGCGATCTCGTCGGCGCTGGATCAGCCTTTCGCGGCGCAACTCCCGCTCTTCGCGCGACTCGGTGAATTCCTCGTGGGCGCCATCAAGCCGAACACCACTGCGGCTACCTGCGGGCCCAGCAGCAGTGATCAATGTCGACCGTTCTTCGAGCGCTGGGGGACGGTCAGCGGGGGCGTCGAAGGCCCGGCCTGTACGTCGCTGATGCTCGCCGCCGGACTGCTCCGCGTGAGCGGCGCGAGCGATGCGGCCGGGATCGTGAAGCACGTCATCGACGTCACCCGCGGCGATTGCGGCAACGCGGGCAAGAGTTACGGGGGCGTCTGGGCCAATGGCGTCTTCGACTGGTTCATCCTCGGCGACCGTGGGATCACGCCGCGTTCGCCCGACGACGCGAAGCTGCCGCGCTCGATGAAGCATGGTTTGGGTCTCTACACGCTTCGCTCCGGATACCGGCAAGACGACACTCAGATTGCGTTCTTCGCACCGGCTACCGACACGTACGGCCACGGCAGCCCTGACTGGGGATCCTTCACGCTGCACAAGCGCGGAAACCTCATCGTCCATGCCGGCAATGGCAAGAGTGGCGACGGCGCTCTGTCGATCCCGGCCGACGCACCGTCACTCAGCCCGCTCGTGCGCAATGTCCTGACCTTGCACAAAGGCGCGGTCGACCACAGCCTGGGGACCAATGGACAGGGACCGGCGCACGCCACTCTGGCGGCCTACGGCAACACCGAATTGCGAGGCGCTGGCCTCGTGCGCGCCGAGCAGCTCAACGGCAGCGGCTTCGACTACATCTCCTACGACATGAGTCAGCGCTGGGCGCCGGCCACGGCGACGCTGGCGCAGCGTGAACTGGTCTATCTGCGTGGCGCCGAGGATCACGAGTACGTCGTCGTCTTCGACCGGTTCAACGCGGCCAAGCCTGGCAGCGATGACAAGATCTGGCGCATCTGGGTGCCGACGATGCCGACGTTCGTCAATGGCAGTCCGTTCGAGCCGCGGGCAGGCAAGGTGACGTCGACTTCGACAGACACCATCGTCGTCACCAACGAGGGCGGGCCGTTTCCCGGTAACGATTTCAGTGGCGGCACCACGTCGGGACGATTCTTCATGCGCACGTTGTGGCCGAAGAATCCGGTGGTGAACTTCATCGGCGGCCCGGGCATGGAGTACCAGAGTGGCCAGGACGATGGGTCGCAACCCTGGGGGAACGGGTCGCAGACGGCCACGACACGGCAGTACCTCGGCATCGGTCGCGTCGAAGTCCGCCCCTCCGAGTCGCAGGCCTACGACATCTTCCTGAACGTGATTCAGTTCGGCAACGCGAAGAGCCTGACCCAGATCGCGCCCATCATGCGCGTCGAGTCCAACGCGATGGTGGGGAGCTACATCGCCGACCCGGCCAACTCCTGGGTCGTGCTGTTTGCACGCGATTCGTGGCCGGGTTCGCCACGGTCGTCGGTCAATTACTCCGTGCTGTCCGTGTCGGCCACGTCGCGCCACCTGATCGCGAACCTGGTCGCCGACACCACGCTTTACGTCAACCCGGTCAACAACGGCGGCACGCTGCAGGTGGGCATTTCTCCATCGCCCAATGGCGGATCGCCGGTGCGCACCTCCGACGCGGGGGTGCTGTACTTCGAATTGAACGGGCAGAGCGTGCATGCGCCCGTCGTGCCGATCTCGCCCAAGAATCTTCGGGTCGGCGACTGACCGAGATGCGGCACCGCGCGATCGCGCCGGGGACCTCGGCATGGTGGGCGGCCAGCGCGCTGGTGGCGGTCGCGTTGTCTCTGGGCGAAGCCTATCTGCTCGACCGGAAGAAGGGGTTCCTCACGGGCGGCTTCCTCGCCGATCAACTCCTTGACACGTGGGGCGAGCGGGTCGCGTTCTTTGGCGGGTCGTTGGTGGCCGACTTCGGCACGGTCGCGGCACTGGCGGCGGTCGTGTTCCTCGTCGTGCGGTCGCTTCGCCTCCCGGAGCGCTGGTCGTGGGCCCTCTCGGCCGCCGCCGCCGGTCTGGTGCTGGGGGCGGCGGACGTACTGCAGTTCGAACTGGATCGCTACCTCGGGATCGGTGTCGACCTTGGCCTGCTGTTCGACCTGACCGGGAACAGCGTCTCGGAATTCCTCGCCGTGGGCTGGGCGCACCTGTGGCGGCCGGTCCTCGTGGGCCTCGTGGCCCTTGGCGTCGTCGGAGCGGTTGGCGGGGTGGTCGCGCGACGCCAGGCGCGAGCCGGGGCCGCGCGGCCGCGTCGTCTGTCGCTGACGTTACCCGCGCTGGTGCTGTTCCTGTCGGTCGCGACGGTTTCGGCCGCCCGATTGGCCAGTGCCGACGCCGATGACGCGTTGCGCCGCAAGCCGAGCGTGGCCTGGGCGGGGGACCTCATCGAGACGGTGACCGATGTCGACCGGGATGGCTATGGGCTGCTCGGTCGACCGTCCGACCCCGCGCCGTTGGACGCGCGCGTCTATCCATACGCGTTGGATCAGCCAGGGAACGACCTCGACGAGGACGGCATGCTCGGAGACCTGCCTGCGTCGACACCCGTCTTCCAGGAGGCGGCGCGACCCGCCCCCTGGACGTCCCGCCGGCACATCGTGCTCGTGCTTCTCGAAAGCGTCCGCGCCGATGCCGTCGGGGCCTCGTGGCACGGACGTCGTGTCACTCCCGTACTCGACGAGTTGGCGGCCCGCGGCGCGTCGGCCCGTAGCGCCTGGTCGCACAACGGTTACACCGTGCAGAGCCGGCACCACCTCCTGACCGGCACACTCGCCAATGCGGGGGACGGCTCGTCGCTGATCGACGACTTCCTGGCGAGCGGCTATCAGGTCGGCTACGTATCCGGCCAGGACGACACCTTCGGCAGCGCCGCGCTCGACGTCGGCTACCGCCGTGCCTCGTGGACGTTCACCGCGCGGGACGCTCCGCGGCGACGGTACACGCGGTTCGCCACTCCCGGCAGCCTCGCGGTGCCCCTGGCCGTGGTGGAAGAGCAGGTCACCGCATTCCTGAAGCAGCGAGACCCGGCCCGGCCGGTGTTCCTCTACGTCAACTATCACGACACGCACTTCCCCTATCAACACCGCGGACTGGCGCCGCTCGTCCACGACACGCCGCTGGCGCAGGGTGAGATCGCGCCTGCCCGGCGGGAAGCGCTGCGGGGTACCTATCTGAATGCGGTGGCCAATGTCGATGCCTCGATTGGCCGGGTCCTGCGGCAGGTGCGCTCCGCGGTCCACGGTGACGTCGGGGTGATTGTTGTCTCGGACCACGGCGAGAGCCTGTATGATCGGGGTTTCCTCGGGCATGGGTATGCGCTCGACGAAGCACAGACGCGGATCCCGCTGGTCGCCGACAACGTGCCGCTGGTGATCGAGGAGCCGTGGGGGCAGGTACAACTGCGCAGCGCGCTCGGCCGAGCACTGGCCGCAGACCCTGGCGGCGCGACGCGGCCGACGGTCATCGCGCGTCCCGACGCGCAGGTGTTCCAGTATCTCGGCGCGCTGGCGCGGCCGCGACAGATTGCGTGGCGGACTGCGAAGGGCGTCACCGCGTACGACGTGCGCGATCGACGTGTCCTGGGCAGTGGCACCCCGGCCATGGTCGACGCTGATGCGTCGGTGACCCGTCTGGTCCAATTCTGGGAACGTATGCGTCTGGCCAGGGAAGCCGTGCAGGACTGATCGATCCGTGGCCAAGACAACCCTGCTGTTCCTAGCCTTGTTCGTGGCCGGCCTTGCCGGGTCCATCCTGCACCCGGTCTACCCGCTGCTGGCGTACCTGGTCGACTACTACCAGCATCCGCCGCTCCGGTGGTGGGGCCGCGATCTGCCGAGCGGCATCCGGTGGTCACTCCTCGCATCCCTGGTGACGCTGGCGGCGACGTTCCTCCACGGCAAGTTTCCGCTCAATCGTTCGGCGCTTCGGCATCGGCCGATCCACGGGTTGCTTGCCTTCGGCGTGATCGCAGCCGTGGTGACGCCGATGGCGGTGTCGGTGCAGAGGAGCCTGCATTACCTCGAACTGTTGTGGCAGCTGATCCTGCTGGTCTTCGTCATGGTGGCGGCCCTCGACAGCAAGAGGAACTGGCGGTTGGCCGTCCTGGTGATGGCCGTCGGATCGTTCACCTGGGGTTTCGACGCATGGGTCGACCCCGAACGTGTCGCCGGGCGGTTGCAAGCGATTGGCGGGCCGGATTCGTTCAATGACAACTCGGCCGCGGTGCACTTGCTCGCGATGCTGCCGTTCATCACCGTCATGGGCGTCTACGGGTCGCGGCTGGAGCGCGCGGTCGCGCTCGTCAGCTTCC
>Ga0335075_10010774_pt1 | contig 13868 bp, 22 predicted proteins | sample Lox_Sample_24_FD_206723 | JGI IMG/M metagenome (GOLD analysis project Ga0335075, IMG submission 206723) | Soil microbial communities from Loxahatchee National Wildlife Refuge, Florida, United States - Lox_Sample_2.4 | ecosystem: Environmental > Terrestrial > Soil > Wetlands | place: USA...
CGGGCGCGCAAGCGCCGCCCCAAACCCTACCAATGGTTGAAGGTGCCACGCGCGAAAGCCCGGCGGCAGGTGCGTTTGTATGGCTATCTTCCAAACCCTTCATCGTAAGTAAGTGCCATTGGTCCTAAGGCCGCTCAATACCGTCAAACAGCAGGTGTTCTTTGCTACCGCATTCATCATCCTCGGTGGCGCGAACCTCGTTTTCGGTCGAATAAGACCCGTTGTGGCTTGCTCTTCGTGTCGCCGCGAGCTTATCCAAGTCATCCTCGTAGCTTGCCGCGGTGGTCGGCAACACGTGGACTGTCCTCGATGTAACAGGCGTGTTCAGTTATAACAGTCATTGAAGGAACTCCCGATATGTCTCCGCTCGAGGCGGAGCACGGGAATCGCCAGCGGAACGACTTCGCTGGCCTGCCGGAAGCCAGTCGTTCGCGACCGACGGCTAGGGGTCGAGATCGCCACGTGGCGCATAGTCACTGTCGGCCAGAAGCGGAAGTACACCACCCTTAAGAGAGCGCCCGAAAGCCGTCATTCTCCAGCAGTACGAGCGGCCACACAGCGGGCTGAACGGTCGTTTGCTAAGGGGCGTGCCATTTTGATATCATGATATCATAAATACGCGGGAGCGAAGCATGGCCCAAGTCGTCGTTCGTCAGCTTGAAGAGGACGTCAAGGAGCGCTTGAGGCGGCGGGCGAAGCGCCACGGGCGAAGCGTCGAAGCCGAGATTCGAGAGATTCTCAGGGCCGCCGTGCGCGAAGGCTCCCCTCCCGTTACCAAGCTAGGTTCGCGCATAGCCGGTCGGTTCAAGGGCAAGGGCCTGCGACACGAACTCCCTGAGCTTCACGGTCAGCCTCCAAGAGCTGCAGAGCTCGAACGATGATCATTCTCGACACGAATGTGCTTTCGGCGCTGATGCGGGCCGCACCCGAGGCTGCGGTGGTTGAGTGGCTGGATCGGCAGCCAGCCGAATCGATTTGGATCACGAGCATTACGCTGTTCGAAGCGCACCTAGGGGTCGAGCTGCTACCGAGGGGCAAACGGCAGCGTATGCTGGAGGCGGCTCTTCACCAGTTAGTAACAGAGGACTTGGGGAATCGTGTACTTGAGTTCGATTCGCATGCTGCGCTTGAAGCGGCAGGCCTAGCGGCGGCGCGGCAGAAATCTGGGCGGCCGGTCGACATGCGCGACACTCAGATTGCCGGAATCGCGTTGGCGCGCAAGGCATCGATCGCTACCCGGAACGTCGGGCACTTCGAGGACGTCAAAGTTCCGATCGTAAATCCCTGGAGCGTGAATTAGGCAGCCTACGGCCAGAAGCGGCCACTAGCGCATCCAGATTGGATTTCCGGAAAGCGGACAGCGAAAATGCGTGGCGCGCGGCCGCGATAAGTGCGGCGGCGTTCGAGATGTCCTGCGCGTTCGGCCGCCATGAAATATATCACTGTCTCACTAATGGCCCTAATCGTTGTATTAGTGGTCGCGCATAAGCGGACGATGGTTCGAGCGAATGAATCCCGCAGTCCGCGGGCGGCGTTTTGGATCTCCTTTCTGGCGTATTGGGTTCCGGCTTTCCTCGCTTGGGCATGGTTGATCCACACAGCAGCGTCAATCATCCACGTCTCTCCGCCCACGCCAGAAATCGCCATAGGCGCGGGAGGCTCTCTGCTGGTTAATTGGACGCTTCGCGATGAACTCGCGGCGTTGAGGCGCAAACCCTGACCGCAGGCTGGCCCGGTGCGGCCAATTCCGGACGGTCGCTGCATGATTCAGAATGCTCCTTCGCGGTCATTCGGCCTAGCGCAGGGCGAACGATGGTACGCGGAGCGAAAATGCACCCTGAGTCTCATTATCTCGATCCTCTATGTCGCTGATACCCGAACCGTGCTGTCCGCGATGCAGTAGTCCCGTTCCTGTGGTGAAGGTCTGGTGGCGATCCAGAGGTTTCACACAGGGGATGTACCTGGCGGAGAAAACGGGAGTAATCTGCCCCTGCTGTGGTGAGAGGCTAGTGCTCCTGCAAGGACGGGCAGTCATGGCGGGATGCCTGGGAATTATCGCAGCTGGAGCCACTGGAGTAGGTTTGCTTTGGCTGGTGGCGCCCCCACGCACTCAGAGCCTAGAAATCGCAGCTCTGATAGGGATTCCCTGGCTCCTGACTTGCCTATGGCAATTTCGAGTGGTACCTCGGTTTTGTCAGCTCCGCCCTGAGACTCACGGCGAGTCCGTTTATTTCCCGCTCTCCCGCGGCTACGGTCACCGTTCCTAAAGCGGTTCACGTCATGCCATACGACTGGTATGTCGCGCGTGCCGCTAAGTGACCTGCCGGAGTCCTGCTCGAAGTCGAGGCCCAGTCTTTTAGGGCGCGCTCTCGTGCAACTCTGTTGCCTGGTGGCTATTGGCTACTTCGGAATTGCCGGTCAGCATTCAGAATTTGCCAAGGTAGTCGATGACTCGATTGGGCGCTATTTAGAGCAGCGTGATGCTGCGGTACAGTTCAAGATGTTGTGCCCACCTGCCCAAAGCTGTCTCTTCGGCCCGTGAATAGTGCAGACATAACAGACACGCCAATCGCAACCACAAACATGCGTTTCATGGTTTTAACACCGTTTAAAAGTATGAATCGTCACGAACAGCCGCGAATCGCGACGGGCGCGAGTTTGGACTAAGCGGTCAGGAAACCGCGTTCCTACGTTTGCGAGCTCTGAGCCGACGACCCATGGAGGTGATGGTGCCGAATATCATTAGGAAGGCGACACCGACCGTTACCATCGCGGCGGGTACGCCAATGGCATAGCTCGAATAGAGTCGCGGCCCAAGGTACCAATTCGCCGCGACGATGAGTAGCGCTGCCGCGAGCAATACTGTCACGAGCCATACTTTACGACGCCTTAGTAAGCCAGCCATCAAGTGGATCCTTGGCGCAGCAACAGAATAATCACGACCCAACTACCGACCGCAGCGCCCATGAGAAATATCGGTTCCCGCTCTCGGCGTCGAAGGAGTTGTGTCGCTGCCCATAATCCCCAGATTAGGTTTGCCACCACAAAGACCGCCAGAATCGGGAATGCCGTCGCGTAAGATGTCATGATGTCACTGCCGTCCGCGCCGTGCCGATGTTCCACGTGTATTTCGTGCGCAATGCAGATCACGAAGGCAGCGTAAAGGGCCAGCCCTAGAAGATTGGCGTAGACGTAGAACTTCGAGAGTAGAGTCCTCATTTTTGCATCGCTCGATGGCAACCAGCTCGAGCAAACCGCTGAAAGGCTTCTGTGTCGGCGGCGGCCTCGAGCGGGACCATCAACAGGATACCCGATAGCGGACGTCGCGAATGTCTCCCTCGGGTCGATACCGGCCCGTCAACTTCGCGCGGTCGCTCCGGCGGCTGACGCACCGTAAGGGTGGGGACTCGGGCAGGGCCGCAAGGGACGACAGGCGCAAAAGAAGAACCGGTCGTTGCCGTGGGAGCACGGAAGAACCGTGTGTCCGGCGAGCCGCGGTCGGTGCGTTGCAGCACCTCCCGGGCGGGTGAGTGCCGGATACTGGCTGCCGCTGCCGTCCGGCAGCCAGGGAATGCCAGCGAACGTCAGCGCAAGGAGGTGGGAATGCCCGAGGTCGGACCCGATTTGACGTATTATTTAATTTTCGGGAGTCGAATCGGTACCAAATGAGGGTCGGAGGATCGGAGCGAATTGGTATGGAATTGGCAGCAGATGAGAATGATTCTCACCTAATGCCACTTTACAATATTAATTCAGAAAATTTTTTGGTCCTGTCTCCACGCGTGACTGAGGGGCACAACGCGATCGCGATTTCGGGATGGCCTTCTGTGGGGAGGAACCGCGCCGGGAGATCCCGATTTTTGCCAGGCTCGGACGCGCTATAGCGCTCCCGCGCCGAGCTGCTCGAGGCATCGCCCCTCCCACGCTACCACGCTCAAACCGTTGCAGATCAATAGGTTACAGGTGCAAAGGGACGTATGTGTGTGAGACTCCTGTTCTAGGAGTCGAAGCGGGTGGGCGTGGAAGGGCCCGCTTTACAGTGGTCGAGCGTTTTACGGTGCGCGCGCTCGACGAGCGGAATTGAAGTAAATGCGAATGATTCTCATTATCATGTGCAGACGCGTGCGAAAGCGTGCAATCGCACAATTCTGCACACAGTGCTTGCCGTGCGTGCGCGTGCGGATGATCTAGGAATCCGCACTGCACGCACAAATGCACATCCGCACCTTGCACGCGGCGAGGACCTACTTCAGATCGTCCGACCGCACGACCTTCACAGCGCTGGCGCCGAGCAATCGCGAGACCGCTGCCAGCAGCCTGCGCTCCACAAGCACCAGCGGTCGATCCGTCGTGGCCGCTCGAGCATACGCAGTCGCAGCTTCCGCGACCTTGGCGGCGCGCTGCCGTGCCGTGTCTACCTTCGTCGTCGCCATAGGAACCCCGTTGCCGCGGCCAGCCTGCCGCTCAGCGATCCTACGCCCCGCCCGAGTGGCGGGTAAGAGGCTGCGCCGCTCCTGGGGCTCCGTATGCGGTCCTGGGCAGACCGGCCAGGAGCCGGCCAGCCTAGCACACCCGGTAGGCCGTCGAGCATTAAGTTTTCGTCATAATCCGCACGCGGGTGCAGAACGTGTCACACTGAAAGTAGAGGGAATGGCTATCAAAACCCGCCAGCATACCACGCCCCTTGACTTCTGTGGGATCTCCTTTACCGTGATGTTGAGGGGCACTGATTCTCGAGCGCGGCTCTCTGTCCGGTGCGGTTCGGACTAGATGTCTCGTGGAATCAAAAACTTGCGCCCGCGCCTATTGCAAAATACAGGATCTCCTTTACCGTGATGTTGAGGGGTACTGATTCTCGAGCTTGACCTATCCGCGCCCGGCGTGGGATAGTGCCGAGCCTCTAGGAAGAAAATACGCAGGACGCTGCACTTTACCACGGATCAGGTTGACAGGGAAGCGATTCCGTGTCAGTTTAGGAATGACAGGACCCTATTCCTGTCCCCCGCTCTATTCGTCTGACGGCGCCACCTAGGCGCCTTTTCAAGGCCGATACCTGGACGTGATGTCCGGCCGGCCGGCCAACTCAATCCAACGTCGATCAAAGGAGGCGCATCCGTGCGTCTGTTATCCCGTCGAGAAGTTCTCGAGCGCACCGGTGTTCCGCGCAGCACGTGGTACGAGATGCGCGCCCGCGGCGAGTTCCCTGAGCCCGTGAAGCTCGGCGCTCAGACCGTCGGATGGGCGGAGTCTGACATCGAGCGCTGGGTACGCCAGCACACCCCGGCGCGAGTTCTTCGCGATCCGTGAAGATCAAGCGACATCCGAAATACGCGGAAGTTCGCGCGCGGGCTCTCAAACGAGCCCGCCTAGTTTCTCCACAACCGAGCGCCAAGGCGCTCAAGGCAACTGCAAATGACGATTCCAACATTCTGCTTCCTGCAGCGCGACGCGGCCTCACGTGAGACCGAACGCGAGTTCCTGCGGCAGCTCATCGCGACGGGGCGCTTCTGGCGCAATGAGAAGTCGCAGATCATGTTCAAGGTCGGGTCGGACGACTACGTCCTGATTGAGCGCAAGCAGGGGTTCCGGTCGATCCTCGAGGACGGCGATGTCCTGAAGCTCACGGGGGACTTGGACGATACCTGCTTTGACATCCTGTGGATCTGGATCACCGCGGCGAAGTGGAAGCTGCCGCGGTTGAACCCCGAGAAGGCATGGAACCCGCCAACGCCCAAGCCGATCTCGCGCGTGGGCTTCGAGTTCAACCGCACGGTGCGGTCGTGAGCGCCCGCGCGAAAGTGGTCGATATGTTCGCGTGGAAGGCTCGACGAGATGCCGCACGCGCCCACCGCGAGGCGCAGACGACTGAGGCGCTGTTCAGTAGGCTCTTCACGCCCGAGCAAGCTTACCAGCGGTTCATCCTGCCCGCCGTGCGGAGGTCCACATGAGCGCCACGGCACGATATACCTACATTCACGGCTCGAGGCCGGAAGGCGTAGTCGTTTTCGATGATGATCAAAAGCTGCACTCGTTCCACGATAGTGATCCAGCCCGCGGCCAGTCGAACTGCTTCGACCTGGTGCGCATTCATCTGCACGGCAAGCTAGATAGCGACGCTGACAAGCAGCTGCCGGTTACCCAGCGGCCGAGCTACAAGGCGATGATCTCGATGATCGAGGCACTTCCCGAGATCCGGGCGTCACGTGCTGGCGCCGAGCTCGTGAACCTGGAAACGGCTAACGACGACTGGCTGAACGGGTCATCTGCTGCTGCTGCGCCAGCTCCTGCGCCGCGCAAGCGGCTCATGAGCGCCAGGGAGTTCATCGGAGAGCTGAAGCCCATCGAGTGGCTGTTCCACGGAATGGTTCCGAAGACGGCCCGGTTTGTCGAGATACACGGCGACCCCGGCGACGGGAAAAGCTTCTTCGTCGTTGATTGCGCCATACACGCAGCCCTCGGCCGACGGTGGAACGGCCACGACGTGCCGAAGTGCAAGGTTATCCTGCTGATCGCGGAAGGGTCCGAGGATGCGAAATACAGGCTCGACGCGAACGCGAAGGCGTTTGGGGTCGATCGCGATGAGCTGCCGCGCGTCTACGACGACAGCCCGGACCTGTCGCGCAATGAAGGTACCGAGCAAGTCATCCGTGACATCGAGGCCGGGGGCGGTTGCCAGCTCCTGGTGATTGACACGCTCGCGGCCACTTCATCGGCGGATGAAAACTCGAGCGAGTTGCAGGCGTACATCTCGAATGTAAAGCGCATCCAACGCGCTTTCGACTGTGTCGTTTGGCTAGTGCACCATCGCAACAAAGCGGGCACATCGGCCCGCGGGTGGAGCGGCCTTCGTGGCGCTCTCGATGTCGAGCTTGAGACGACACGAGAGGGGGACTCTCGCTGCGTCACCGTAACGAAGGCGAAGGGCGGCAGGGATGGCGGCAAGTTCGGTTTCCGGCTCGCCGCGGTGCCTGGTGCCCACTCACCGCGCGTCGAGTACGTCGATGATGTCCCGGCGCGCTCGTTCGCACCGCTGAGCAAGAACCAGAAAGTTGCCGACGATGCGCTCACGAAGATCGCCCCAGCCGGCGAGTCTGTGCTGCTCTCCGACGCGATCGACGAAGCGATACAGCGTAAGGGTATCGACATCGGGGCACCGGAAGCACGCTTTCAGCGGCGCAACATGCAGAACGCTTTCCTGGCGTTGCAGGAGCGCGGCCGCTGCGTGATATCTGGCGAGAACATCTCCCGCTCGCGAGTCGTCAAGGGGGCCGCGGATGGCAAAGCTTTCTGAACGCCGCGCGGCCTTCGTTGATGCGCTGTTCAAGGCGTTCGGCGCCGGGAACGACATCACCGTGAAGTTGATTGCTCCGCGTCTCGCCGGACTTGCGTTGAACGAGGCGACGAACGCGGGGCTGCTTCAGGCGATACAGGGATGCGTCGGCCACAAGGTGCACCATCATCGCATCGGGCAACTGCTCTCGAGCTGCGAGGGTAAGCGGTTCGGGGCGTTGGAATTGAAGCAGGACGGGACCTGCGCGCCGAAGAAGTATCACATCATCAACTGGGCCGACCCTCCGAAGCCCCCACCGATGCCGCGAGCGCCGCGGTTTAACTCGCTGACGAAGGCGCTCGAGTGGGAAGCGGAACGCGAAGAGGCGGTCGAGGAAGAGCGGCGAGAGGCTGAGCGAGAGGCGATCAGGAAAGATCCCGAGGCGCATCTCGCCTACCACGCCGCAACCGGTAAATGGATTGGCAGTGGAACCAACTTGCATCCGCCGAAGCCCGTCACGACATCGAGGGTAGTAGACGGGCAGCTCGTAACGGAGCCGGTCCTCGGTCGAGACGGTAAGCAGCTGACGGATAAGTCAGACGCACCAGCGGCTAATCCTGCACCAACGCCGGCGAAGCCGATCAGACGGGGCGAGGACAAGCGGCCGCCTTGGATGCAACGTGGTGAGTCGCAGGCGAAGGACCGTGCCGAGTGGGACGCCTGGCAACAACGTCTCAGAGGTGGTGATCGAGTCGGCGGCGCTCCTACCGCTGCCGGGGGCTTTTCCGATCCCGCCGGAGTCGTATCTCATAACATGAACCGGGAATGGGCGCCGAAGAATCTCGGAACTTTATGGGATCGAACCTTTTCAGGACTCTAACATGACACATGAAGAACTTTTGAAACTCGCCCCGGACGTCATCGAGACGACGGCCAACGCATTGAAGCGAGTGATCGACTTCCAGCAGGGACGTGGCGCGATGCTCAGGTCCCTACACCTTGATCCGCAGGTTATGCGGATCGCCAACCAACTGAGGATGCCCCCAGCATGACCGTCACCGTTCCCGTTCTCGAGAAGACAGGCGCCGCTGCGCTGCAAGCGCAGATCACTACCCTAGCGGCCCGATCCGATACCGCATCGCAGCAGCTGCTCAATCAGCGGCAGATTGATCTCGTCAATACGCTGATGGCGCAGCAGAAGCTCAACGCCAGCGCGATCCTGTCAACGGTCACCTACAGCGGCACGTTGCCGGTTCTCTCGCAGATCACCGCGACGCAGGCGAAGGCCGCGGCGTTGGCGAGCTCGAGCCCGGCGATATCGAACGAGCTGTACAAGAACACCATTCCGCAGTTGCAGGTCCAGGCCGTGCAGGAGCTGATGGCGTCCGGTCAGATGCCGGCCAGCGTGATCCTGGCGACCATGTCTTACGTGGGCGCTCCGGCCCGCTGAAGCAATTCCCGCAACGTAACTCCTTGCGGGTTTAGGGCGCTCCGCGTTTCATTCGCGTGGGCGCGGGCGCCCTCTCTTTTTGGAGGATTCAGACAATGACCAGAACCGTAACGGGATACACAGAAGTGTATAGCAAGACCATCGCCGCGATCATTGCGCGGGAGGAGTTCCATAAAGCGGTGAAGGAAACATGCGGCTACGGCGACAAATTCGAAGTAGCACGGAAATCCTACTATGATGTGCTGAGCAAACTCGGCGGCGCGTATCTCGATGCCGTAACGGAGAAACTCCAGTAAGGGTCCCGTAATGGCCGAACACTTTCAAGACCCATCGCCGCGGGAGGCGCCACGCCGACGCCGTGCTTCGGCGACGCGCCAGAACCTCGAGGCCGCGCTCGCCGCAGCGAAGGCGCATTGCTACAACATACAACACAACCCGCTCGCCATGAAAAGGCAAGCGGCCATCATCACCTTCTGGGAAGAGCAGATTGCCGCGCACGACGCGGCGGAGTGGCTACAGTCATGACAGAACCCGTTACCTTGCAGTCGGCGGCCAAAGAGCTGTCGAAGGCGATCGACGCGCTTAACAAGGCCGTCGAGAAATACTATTTTGCGGCACGAGCCGTGGGCGATGCAGCGCCGGACGGTCCGACCGCCCGAGGACTCGACGCGCGACAGCTGCGCAACGCCATACAGAACTTCATCGTGGCGCGCCTCAGCCCGAAGCCCACTCCCGTCTGCAATCCGGTTTTGCAGTTCGACGGAGCGCCGGAAGCCCGCAAGTATTTCCTGCATCACAAGCTGCCCGGCCTGTGAAAGAGATTGACGCCCACCTGCGCGCCGCCGAGAAGAACAACGCCGGCAAGCGGCCTCAACATCTCATCGCCGCGACAGTCTACGCCGAGCAGGCAGGCGTCCCGCACTTCGGACGCTGGAACGAGCGGGCGCTCGTAGCGCGCAACGCGCGGGCGAAGCAGCGAGAGCAGATGGAGAAGTTTCAGCGATGAACCAACATTACTTTGAGAGGAACAGACCATGAGCACCATAACAGAGCTCGAGAACCAGTGGCACCTACAGATGGCCGCGGAGTATCCGCCCGGGCATCGGTTCGCCGGACAGCGACTTTTCAACGTCGATCCGAAGTACGCGCGGGACGTAACGGCGCTTCGCGTTCGGATCGAACAGATGAAGCAGGCCGAGGCGTCAGCGCCGCAGATCAGCCCCGACCAGATCGCGCAGTTGAAGTGGCTCGACCGCGTGGCGACCGCCCGCGATGCGGAAGGTAAGCAACTGCTCTTCGCGATGACAACGCAGGGTAGCGCCTTGCGCAAGAGCCTCGAGCAGGCGCGCCAGCGTGTCACTGACGGGAAGCTGCTCAGCCAAGAGGACGTGAAGGCGATTGGGCAGGCTGCTTCCGGCGCGGGCGCTGCTTCGTATCCCGAGACGCCCGCGGCCCAGGGGCGTCATCTCCTGCCGCCTGCGAGCTTCGATGCGGCGGCGCATTCCGCGTCGCAGCCGCAGATCACCGCGCAGACCGCGAAGGTATAACTCCGTGAGTAACGACTTCATCCCCCCGCAGATCCGCGATGGTGGCGCGGGTCCCGCACCGACGAGCGGCCAGGTCCGCGCGCCGGATTACCGGCAGATTCAGCAGCCCGCCGAGGTGGACGAGTACGGGTTCTATCGCGCATCGCGAGAGGCCGGCGAGTCTGCCGAGGGTAAAGCCCGCGCGCTGTCGAGCATCTTCAATGAGTTCGAGAACGCCAGCGCCGACATTTACAACAAGGTGCAGCGCCAGCGCGGCGCGCAGGCCGGAGCTGCCGCGGGGGCGGCCGGCAACGGGGCGCCGAAGACCGGGCTGCAGGCGGTCACCGCATACGGCCAGGGGTATGACGCCGCGATCCATTCGACCTACATCACGCAGGCACAGCTCGGACTCGAAAAGTCGATAACCGGCCTCGAGCAGTCGAACATCGGCGACCCCGCGACCTTCCAGGCGCAGGCTTCGACCGTTGTGCAGAAGGCGATCAAGGCCGCGGACCCACTGTATCAGCCCGAGCTTTCGCAGTGGGCACAAGCTCGCATCCAGGCGGGGGTCGCCCGCCAGAGCGAGCAGCATGCCGCGGACGTTCGTAACCAGGCGCTCGCGACCTACCAGAGCGCGACGCCCGACCTTATAACCTCCGCCCTTCATACCGCAGCAGCGTTGCCGGTCGAGCAGGGAAACGCCGTTATCGCGAAACTCGAGAGTGACGATCGCGACAGGCTGAACGCGTTGGTGGCGAGTCACGTGATCACGCCGGAGCAGGCAAATGATCTGCACCAAAAGATGGTCGATTCTGCGACGCAGCAGATGACCGGCCAGAAGATCGACATCAGTCTGCGGCCGATCCTCGCGACCATGCGCTCGAATCTCGAGGCGTCCGACAAGGCGATCTTGCAGGACGATCCGAACCTATCGCCGGAAGAGAACGCGGCGCGGCAGGTCGAGTATGAGAAGGAGCGCGACGAGTATGTGAAGGCGCAAACCAACGCCCACGTGAACGATCTTGCCGCGGTGCACCAGCAGCTCGCAGGCGGGGCGTTCGGCCAGGGTGTCGAGTCGCGTCTGCACCAGCTCTATCAGGCCGGCGCGCTCTCGCAGGAAGGACTGTACAGCGGCCTCGCCGAGAGCCTGCGCAATCAGAAAAAGCGCATCGGCGATGAAGCTGACATGACGTTGGTTGACGCCATCGTACACGGCGACCCCGGTCACGCCGGCCCGCTCGACCCGCAGAACAAGGCCGAGGCTGCCGCGGTCGATAAGTATTTTCAGGAGCATGTCGCGCAGTCGGGCGCTGTTAGCGGCGATCAATACGCGGCGGGAGCTGCCGAGATCACCCGACAGACCGGCATCGTGCCCGCGTCAGTCTCATCGCACATCCGCGTCGGGTTGCTGAGTGGTGATCCGGTGAGGACCGCGAATGCGGCGGCGCTCGCCGCCCGGATCGAGGCCGTGAACCCGCGGGTTGATGTTTTCGGGAAGTCTACTCGGCTCGCGGCTCTTTCCACGATGGTCAACGCGAACCTCGAGGCCGGACTGTCGCCGAAGGATGCCTATGACCTGGCGGTACGCACGGCGGACGTTCCGCCCGAGGTTCGCAAGATCCGCGACGGCAATTATGCTCAGGCGCTGAAGGCGCAGGGGCCGAACTCAGTCGCTCTGCAAAAGGCTCTCGATCACGAGGCGAGCAACGCTCTCGGGTTCGGCCACTCCCCGCCTGCGCCGATCGCGATGCAAGCGGAATACTCGGGTCTTGTGCACGAGTATTACTCGCAGACCGGCAACCTGCAGCAGGCGCGCGAGCTTGCCGAGAGGCAGCTGCATACCACGTGGGCGGTCAGCAAGGTCAACGGGTCCGCGCAGTTGATGAAGTGGCCGGTATCCGATGCCGCGGTGCCGGTCGTGCGAGCGGACATCGCCCAGGCAGCGAAGAGCGCGGGCTTTACCGGCGACCCGTCCACCATTCATCTGATCTCCGACAGTCGGACGGATCTCTCGGGCGGCAAGAGTTACGCTCTCGTCTACACCGATCCCAAGACCGGCGCGCAGGACGTTCTACTGGACAAAGAGAACCGGCCGCTCCGGTATCACATGCCGTCAGGTCCTGACTTCGTGGCGGCACGCCAGAGGATCATCAACCAGAAGCTCGCCGAAGCAAGGCAGCAGCGCGCCGAGCAGCGCCAGAACAGCGCCGAGCACATCGAGTTCGAGCAGCAGTTGTCCGACCATTACCTGCACGCCGCGCCGATACAGTAAGGAATCAACATGCCTTTTGTAACAGAAGCGCAGGATGATGAAGCCCTGCCGGCGCTGCCGCCTACGGTAACACCGCAGGACCCTCAGCAGTCTCCCGGTGTAGTGGATACGCTCGCGGCGGCGTTCCGACAGTCGAACATACTCTCGTCGGTTTACTCGAAGTGGGCGAGCGGCGGATACACACACTATGCGCCGGTCGAGAATTACGACCCGTTTGCGAACGGGGGCGCGGCGATCAAAGGATATGAGCAGTTCGCGGACCGCTTCGTGCGCTCGGAGTCGCCCGAGCAAACCGAGCAGATCATCTCGCAGATCAATCAGGAGCAGTCTGACAAGCAGACTCTTGCCCGAGCTGGGAAGGCGGGCTTTGTCGCGAGTCTCGCGGCCGGGGCTGTCGATCCGATCTTTCTATCCGCGCAGCTCGTTCCGGGTGTTGGCGAAGCTGCGGACGCATCAAGGCTCGCCCGCATCGGCGTTGCCGCTGCCACCAACGTCGGACTCGGTGAAACCCAGGCCGGCGCGCTGGCCGCGAACGAGGAAACGGGCTCCTACAGTCAAGGCGCTATCGGCCGCATCGCCACCAACGCCTTACTCGGGGGCGTGCTGGGCGGTCTTGCGCCTCGAGTCCCGAAGCCCGAGCTCGATGCGGTGAAGCCCGAAGTAGAGGCGCAGGTCAACCGCCCGATCGTTCCGGCTGAGTCCACCGCGGGTGCCGCCCAGGTCACAGGCACGACGCTCGCGGATGAGTCGATCGCACGTGGCGGCAAGACCCTCGCCGCCACGGTGGGCAAGGTGAGCCCACTCGCCCGCATCTTCACGAGGGGATCGCTCGACTCGAGGCAGCTCGCGCAGGCTCTCGCCGATCCGGGGTTCATGCTCGAGAAGAACTTAAAGGGCATAGCGACCCCGACATCCATAGAGATGAAGGTCAACCAGCAGGCCAACTGGCGCAACCTGCAGATCAGTAAGACCCTCGATTCCGAGTTCGCTGATTACAAGCTCTCGGGCGGCAAGATGTCGCACGGAGAGTTCTCCGCCGCTGTCACGGATGCAATGCGCGAGGGCGATGCGCACGAGGTTCCGCAGGTCCGCAAGGTCGCCGCCTTTATCCGTCCTATGTTCCAGCAGGACCGCGCTGCACTCGCGAAGCTCAAGGCGATGCCCGAAGGCAGCGATGTTATCGGCGCGCCGACCTACTTCCCACGCGTTTACAACACCGCGAAGATCCTGGCGAATCGCGGCGACTTCGAGCAGCGCCTTACCGACTGGTTCACGAAGAACCCGAAGCTCGACGAGGATACAGGGCTGCCGATCGCTCGCGAGCCGGCCGAGATCGCCGACGCCGTGCAC
>Ga0335075_10010775_pt1 | contig 13867 bp, 12 predicted proteins | sample Lox_Sample_24_FD_206723 | JGI IMG/M metagenome (GOLD analysis project Ga0335075, IMG submission 206723) | Soil microbial communities from Loxahatchee National Wildlife Refuge, Florida, United States - Lox_Sample_2.4 | ecosystem: Environmental > Terrestrial > Soil > Wetlands | place: USA...
CCGCGCCCGAAAAGGTTCAAGAGAACGAGTATCTCATGCGCTGTGTAATGCGAGTTCTCATCGTGATCAAGGATGCAGTGACTGCAGTTACCGAAACGGTTCTGAAGCACTTAGTGTATATCACGAACCTCATATGCGACAATCCAAGCAACCCCCGTTTCTACTACTATCACTTTGAGTCTCTCGGCGCTCTGGTTCGGTATGTTTTGATTTGGGCCTGGAAGGAAGAAAGCTGACGGTCATCTAGGTTCGCCAAGCCAGGCCAATTGGAGCATTTAGCACAAGCTTTGTTCGAGCCTTTCGTCTCTATCTTGCAGAAGAATGTTGAAGGTGTGTCCCCTAACCACACTTATTTCCTAGATGGCTACTAAACTCTTGACAGAATTCATGCCCTACGTCTTCCAACTCTTTGCGGCGCTTCTTGAGCCAGAGCCGTCAAAACCCTTACCAGCACAAATTCAGCCACTTGTTGGCCCTATATTAGCCCCACCTGTCTGGGAGCAGCGTGGAAATGTCCCAGCCTTAGTCCGTCTCCTCTCGGCAATCCTACCTCGTGGTTCCCAAGATATAGTGAGAAACGGCCAGCTGGATGCTGTGCTTGGCCTATTCCAGAAGCTCCTCTCCACCAAGGTTTATGAGAGCTATGGTGTCGATCTCCTCGAAGCCGTCATCGAAACTTTTCCTACCGCAACCCTCGAAACCTACTGGGCCCACATCATTACAATCATGCTCACCCGTCTCCAAAATACACAGACCCAGAGCTTCCAACTGCGCTTTATTCGCTTCTACCACTTCATCTCCTCTCGCGATGATAAAGGCCTTGGCACAGATTTCTTCGTCGCAGCGACCGACAAAGTCCAGCATGATGTCTTCAGATCCCTCTACCTCTCAATCATCCTTCCTAAAACCCAGGAACTTGCCCGCCCACTTGACAAGAAAATGGCAGCTGTCTCATTGGCTAAGTCTCTCGCCGACTCGAAAGCTTTCACTGAACGGTATCCGAAAGGCTGGGCCCTCACATGCAATGCTTTGCTCAAGCTCCTTGAGAACCCGCCTGCGGTTGCAAAAGCTGACGATCTGATTGTCGACCATGATGTCGATGACAGCAGCTTCGGCGTAGGGTTCACACAACTGCAGACGGTCAGGAAGCCAGCGAGTGATCCTTGGGCAGAAGTGACAGATCTGAGAAAATGGGTGGGGCAGTATCTGCAGGCTGCGAATAGTAGACACAACGGACAGATAGCGAAATTCGTGGGAGGGCTGTCACCAGAGGCGCAGCAAGTTCTTCAGGCATACATGCAGCTTTGAGAGTGGATTGTCGAATAGAGAAACTAAGGGACTAGACTCAACAAGATCGGCTATGGTTAGTGGAAAGGGACGAATGAAGAAATCACATAGACATCGTAAATTCGTTCCTTCTCTTGCTTCGTGATTGTCTAAATGTTCTATCTACAATTCTGCCTACGCATCAAGCTTCAGCCTTTCCAAAAGCTTATCAATCTTCCCAAGCAGGATCCGGTAGTTGATGGCATCGGCTGTGAACTCATCGCCCGCTATCTCGCCGTCCAACGTTCTCACTTCGCCGGTTTGCATCAAAGCCTCTCCCGCTGTTGATGGTGAGGCAACCTCCGTGGGTCGCATGTCGATGCCTTCGTCTTCTGGTGGAGACGCTTCGATACCATTGCTGCCCCAGTTCGGCAGGCCGGACGCAACACCATTCCTCTGTGCACTCTCGCGCTCAGCCTCTGCGATAGCCTGTTCTTCATCCATGACGTCTTCGAGGCCACTGTCCTCGAAGCGCAGTCGGAAGCGTTCGCTGAGGTAGTACCGGATGTCGTCGAGGAGTTCGATGCTGTCTATTTCCTGACGCGCGCTGATCCTACTCGCGCTTTCTTTTACGATTTCAGCGAATTCCGGCTCGTCGATGTAGGCTTCCAGTCTGTAAGCGATATATCGTGCGGCGAATTCCTCTAGTCGTTGTACGCGGGTCAGCCAAGCGGCACGCAAGATCTCGTAGATATCAAGGAACTCGTCGTCGTCCGGGTTTTCTAAGGATGGCATTGCAGTGGCGGTGCCATTGCCTAGGGTGGAGATGACGACTGCGGCTTTGGCCTTCACCTTTTCGAGGAAGAGCAGGTCCGCTGCAAAGAGGACATCGACGGCAAGGTCAAGGGGGAAGTCGGCTCGCTCGGTGTAAAGGAAAGTCAGGATAATTTCTAGGACAGTGGGAGAGCAGTCAATGGAGATGATCTGGAGGTGTAGAGTACTTTGTGCTTCTTTGAATGAGGAGCTGAACATTGTCAGGAAAAATTCCGATCGTATGAGCATCGCCTTGTGACATGGGAAGAGGACCGATCTTCGAGGTCTTCGTGTTCGAGAGGGTGACCTTGAAGCAGCAGACTCTGGCCCTATGGGAATGCCGAGCGCATTGGACGCCGGTTTCGCTTCTTGTTCAAAAGTGGCCGTTACGCCATTCTCGAGCTCTCCTCCATTTTCGTCTTCATCTTCATCTGCACGCAAAAGCACGTCTGCGAATATGCCATTATCGCGGTCCCACTTTACATCGTCCGCCTTGCTCGTGTCTGTGACGACCTTATGCCTCAGCACATTTTCATGGAACCATAAGTCCAGCTGGTCTCGTCCTTTTTCAACTTCGTCAGCTCTTCTCTGCCGCGCTAATCTCTTATCCGCGCCATCAAGTATCAACTGTGACAAGCTTGGTATCTCCAGATGTTTGCTGATCTTGTCCACACCAGCCAGAATTTCAGAGTCTGTAAAGCCAGTGCCAGGTCCGCCTCCAACATCCTTTGGCAATTCGCCTAGGTATAAGTATTTGATTGCGATTCCAAACGACTGTGGAGGTAATGAGCCCAGTCTCCAAATTGTCGTTTCGGGCGCCGCCGCAAGTTTTTGCCGAAAATATGGTGACCGTGCTGAGAGAATGAATTTGTGGAGGTGGAATGCTTCATCCAATGTGGAAACTGCGATATCTGCTGTCTGAGGATGGTCTCTCGCCAGAAGGGACGAGATGTGGAATGCCAAAGGCTGCAAAGGATCCGTCGATTTCGAGTAGTGATGGAGGAGTAGATTTCGTATTCGGTCATTCAGCGCATTGTATAAACATCTGCCCAGATGGTTTGATTAGCACTATGTTTGAGACTTGCAACACGATCCTGAGGAGCACCTTTCACCTTGGAATGTATCTCTTTCACAAAGTGCCCCGGCGTCGAGTAGTACTTGGACCACTTCGTAGTGCCCACATAGGCTTGCCTGTTTACAGAGTCACCACTTGGTCTATGCAATATCATTGAGATGGTTGGGCCGCGGATTTCTGCGCCGGCGGAGAGGGAGGACGACTGGCTTTTGAGCATCAACTCACCAGTATGAGCGGAGTGTAGTCGAACAGATCCTTTGCGTTGATATTTGCTCCCTCCGTGATCATCTCCTGACATACTTTTAGGTCGCCCCGTCGACAGGCCTCGCACAGCCTGTGGAAGTTCTCGCTATTGTCGAGCGGGTTGTCCTCTTTGAGGACGCCATTCTCGATCAGTTTCTTTTCTTCATGCAAACTTTCGACGCTGTCAGCAATTGAAATCTTGAAGTTGCTAAGGGCACTTTACCTGATCTCGAGTTGGTCTTTCCTCAGAACCTCAGCCCTGGACATACTCGTCTGTGGTACTAACAGTGGTAGTAGTCATGGGCAGGCTTTGGGAAAAATATTATCAGCTGTTGGCGCATCACACATGTCGGCATTGCTCATCCAATGACATCACCGGTACCTGCCAAGCCGCCCACCAAGCAGCCTCCGCGGGCTCCTGAGAGTACTCCATCCATACAGTGGACTTGGGAGGAAACTGAGGAGCTCTCGAGTGTGTATGCCTCTGCCATTTTACGGCCCACATGGGTGTGCTATCATTTGCTCCTTGTTTTCTTCGTTCAGCTCAGCTCGCACAATGATGAATGCCGAAGTTCTGGTTTCTTTTGTCGCTTCAAAATCCTATTGCGTTTGTACTATGCCTGCTTAGGGCACAATGAGAGCCATCCGCTTCTTTTCCAGCTCAATTGCAACATTCAAGAACGCGCTACCGCCTCGCCCAAGCCTGCCAGATTCTGAGCTTCACCATGTGTACCTCAAAGGCTCCGGTCCTGGTGGTCAAAAGATCGTACGTTGTACTACATCTGCCAAATATGCGACCTGATCGTAAACCTTTGTACAGAACAAGACCAATTCCGCCGTGCAGATAACCCATCTCCCCACCGGCATTGTTGTCAAATCTCAAGCGACGCGATCCAGAAGCCAGAACCATAAGATTGCCAAACAGATCTTAGCGGAGAAGATCGAGCTTCTGCAAAAGGGCGACGAGTCGAGAGCCGCTAAAAAGATCGAAGTCAAGAGCAAGAGGAAGGCGTCAGCGAGTAAGAAATCAAAGCGCAAATACAGGGCACTAGAGGAAGCCAAAAATGGCTCAGTGGCCACAGATGCTGCTGCGAATGTGGACCCGCAGCTGGACGAAGGAGGAGATAGCACTGCAATGGATAATGAAAAAAAGCAAGCGCCAACGTAGCAAGAGATTACGGGGATGAGCGCACCTTTTCCTTTGGAAGACCGAAGGCACCATTTCCCAAAGCCATTGTATGCGGAATCGACGGACCAAGCTGTATTCAGACGGTGGTCAGAAAGACATGCTGACCCACGCCGATGTTTGATCTATTCTATGCTCTCTTCTATAGTATGGACCAGCAGATGGACGAATCCAGCTACACGGGCACGACGCGTGCGACGAGAAACGTACGACTTTAGGGGAGCAAGAGTCACTCTAGGTACCTATCTAGCAAACGAGAGCACGAACATAGATTGGCATCTCCAGAAGCGAACTCGCCGTATGAACCCAGTGCCTGTCTTGTCTCTACTGACAAGCGTATCATTTCAGCATTTTCCGAAACGCCAAGAGACTATGCGTTCGCAGGGCCTGATCCTCGGGCTCTCAAGCCTGCTTCTGTCCATGCTAGTATCCTGACACTTTGGTAAAATGGTAGTCTGATCGAAGCCGTCCTGGGATGGGGTCATTGACTTACGCGGGTGCTCTAGGTCTCCAGTTAGCGCTTCCACGCTCCTTGTCGACAGCAGCCCAGTTGACTTTCATTTCGCCACGCTTGATGCAAAGGAGAAACACCAGATTGTCTTCGGCGACTTGTGATGGCATCTTGGCCAATGTCCAAGACTAATAGTACGTGTTGTGAGGCAGAACATTGTTGGAATGTAAAGGAGCGTTGGTCGCAGGGAGAACAGAAATGGAAATGAAGGTTAAAGGCTGAAAGTTGAAGAAGACTTCAGGAGTGGAAGATTGGGAGATCAGAAATGGATGGTAGAGAGGAGCACCTTAGGTGGGAACACATAGTAAAGCAGTATGAAGCCAGGATCAGTCTCGATGTCTCTTGTGACGAGTTTGCTGGCGGGCGCCGTGTGTTTTCGGGGTAATGCAAATGTTGGAAAGGCAGATGAAATTGTGCAGTCGGCACAGTATGTGAGGTTATATTGAGAACAGAAAGCGGAGGAAGGTCCGCGAGCCTGGCATGAGTAAATGGGGGGTCAAGCTCCTGAGTGGGAATCCAAGAGCCTCAGTGTTCCGCCTCCCAGCCAAGGACTAGATCTGGTCATTGTTAGAAACTTATCTGTAGAGAAGCTAGCACAGCCTTCTTCTGCGGACGCAAGTTTCCGCTCCCTTCTACTGGCGAAAGGTGCAATGTCTGGTAGACGACCATTCTTGCTCAACTCATCAAAGCTATAAGCCATGTTGGCGGAGGGGCAGGTCCGAGTTCGAGTCGAGTTCGTCATTATTCGCAATTTCACGGCTCGTCCTTTCGTTCCAGCCCAGCACCTCGGCCAGCAGTAGAACCTGATGGAAATGGTCATGTCATGGTTAACTTGGACGTTCACCATTACTCATCTTTGTCACAAAGTTGTCTTGGCTGAATGAGAAACTCTATTGGAGTAGCAAACGCTGACTCGTCGTCGATGCAAACATTTTCATGAGTGCAGGTGGATATTCGTTTCCAATAGACCAGTGCCAATGAATTCAGCTCCCAGGTGTGCCTGATCCTGCCAGGTGAATTGTGTCATCTCGTTTGCCATCTGAAAGTCCGATGTACAGAGATCTACCAAATTCGCTGTCTCAGATGACTGCCTCTCCATCGAGGTCTTCTTCGGCCTTGCTGGTAGCAGCGCCATTTCCACCTTCCTCTTTATCCTCAGTTTTGATGGCATCGCCATGACGCTCGAAGATAGACTTCCATTTCGGAGCCTCGTTCTGGGTCTTGGTCTTCTGTTTCTTGCTCGGTGTCCCTTCTTCATCATCGACATCTTCTTGATTCTCCTCCTCCTCCCCTCCTCCCTCAGCGTACTTGGCAAACGCTTTAGTCTTCTTCAGGGATTTTCCATTGGCTTTGCCCGGAGAAGCTCTCTTGCCCGCTGCCTTGGCGTTGAGTGTTCCTCCATCTGAACCGCCAGAGGGATCAGCAGATTTGAGAGTCTTTAGGAGGCGTCCAAAGCGTTGTTGCCTGTGAGTATTATGATGTCAGCAGTGAATTGAGACCTAGATGCCTTGTCTTGATATAGCATCTCGAGCCTTCTGAGGGAATGAGTGCGGACTGTCCAAAGTGGCTAGTCCCAGAAAGGAATAACAGGAACTCGATTCAAGAGAGACCAGCTTGTTGGTCGCCTCGCAGATCGACGAGAAACAGCCCTTTGATGGATTGATGAATAGATTTCAAAACCCTTGACTTACGCAGCATTGCCGTTCGTGATATTAAGCTTCTGTGCAATGATATCCCAGCTTTCCTTCTTTGGAGATTCGGAATGCTGCACAACTTGACAGAGCAGCTGAACTTGCTCAGTACTCAAAGAGGTCGCTTGAGATTGTTTTGTCGGCATGATGATAACCCAAACTAGAGTTTTTTCGGAGCAAGCGGAAGGATTCTGATGAGATTTTTGGAACTTGGAAGACTTGGAAGACTTGGAATTAGGCAAGAGTCGAAGAACTTTCGGCTGGAGTAGCTCTAGCTAGTTCGAGTGAAGTGAAGGCAAGGCAAAAATCAGGGTCTCACAGACACAAGACCATACCAGCTTCTTCTACAGCCTGCGCGGGATCCAATTTTTGCACAGAAAGGACACTGGTCACAGATTGGTATGTTACTCGATTGCAGTTTCCAGCTCTTGCGTTCAAATTTCTGTGCCAGTTGATAGTTTCATCTCTTTTTACATTGTGAAACCCACAAATTTAGCTTGGTCCTTCCTATGCTGTCGTTACAATCATCCATTTCACATGCTCCAAGCTCTAACCTCTACGCTCCTCCTCTCGCGAACTAGTAATCGCCACAAGTCATAATTTCCTTGTGCCCGTCGCCTAAGCGCTCTCTCCGTCCGCATTTTCCACTCCCTGTTCGGCTAGCGTGCCCTCCTCCTGACCAGCTGCATCCTCATCGTCTCCTTTAGCCTCTGCCATTACTACGTTGGCTTTCTTGCTTTTGCAGGGCTTGGGAGAGCTACCTGGCTCGGCCTTCTTTCGTGGCTTCTCATGTATCTATGGAATGTTGCCGCCCCTTCGCCGCTGTGCCAGTGGTAGTGGGCGCATCTTGGCTGATGGGCGTGCGCCTCGTGGCTTGCCTACCGTTCTCGAGGTTGAATCCAGCCTTCTCGACAATGGATTTGAAGCGATGCTGCCTAGTTCATGACCCTGTTAGCCTCAGCGGCCAACGTTTATTTATGGGGCCAAAACATAGAAGGTCGAAGTCATCACGCGCATTCATCATGTTAGGCGCCGTCTGGAGGCCAGATTAGTGAGCAATGTAATGCCACCAAAAAAAACAGAATATGTGCGGGCTAGGTAGAGGTGGCCAGAATCTGCGAGAATGGGTGTTTCAACTTGCACATTGTGGCCCTTTACAGTGCTAAGGTCTTCCGTGGCAGCTTTCTAGCTAGTGAGAAGTAGGGCGATTTACGCGGTTTCGGCTCGTCGTCAAACGTAAATTCCATGGCTTTCTAGAGTGCTCTAGGATGTCCTTAGGGCTTATGAGTGATACTTCTATGTTTATGTTCGATGTCCAATTTGAGCATGTGAAGGAGGGAAGACAATGAGGTTGGAGAGGTGCACGTAGGAAGGAGCAAGTGGCTTGGATAGTCGGAGCATCCCCGTTGCTTCTTCTCTCGTCCATGGAGCAAGACTATGTACTTAGATGCAACTCTGCATGCCTTAGTTTTCTCCATAGGAACATGTCCCAATCCGTCCATGCTAGTGATGGCACGTGACTCAGTCACAAACTCTTCCGCTAGTCCTCTTGCTCGGAACCAATTTGGTGCTTGAGATCTTCTTCCTCATCCTCTTCCTCATGCGGAGTCGTCTCCTTCACCTTGCGTTTCTTGGCTGGCGTTGAGGTCGCTGCTGATTTCTTACCCCGTGCCTTTGGTTTAGCAGGCGTTGCGTGAGCGGCATCAGATCCACCTGCCTCAATGACGGCTCCTCCAACTAAAGCAAATCCACCGAGTTCAACGAACTTCTTGAAGCGTTTTTGACTGAATATTGGTCAGATCGAAGGGCTGCAGAAACGTGCAAAATCCAACTTACGCGGTATTGGCGTTAGAAAGACCAGCTTCTTGGGCAATCTTGTGGTAATCAGGCTTGGAGTCGGTGTGCTTCATGACTAGGAGCTGATTTGCAGGCAAAGGTCAGTGTGTGCCAACCACTGGAGCGTCATACATACTAGGTACTTGATCATCTCATCCTTTTGAGATTCGCTCGTAGGCGCCATGTCGGGCAGAAGAGCGTGGATTGGACTGTTGGTTTGCGACTTAGCTAAGAGCCAAATATCATAGAATGCAAATCAGAGAGAAATCGAGGTTGAAGAAAGCTGAAGTTGAAGTTTGCAGCAGGCTGAGAAGCATAGACAGTGAATGAAAGTCTAGAAATTGAGTGGCTAGCACCGTTGTCGACGTCTGCGGATTACCATGGAAGGAACTTGCTTTCCGGAAGCATCACGCAGGATCATGGGAATGTCTGCATTGTCAGCTTCGGCTTTGATGCATAGTAACTTCTAGATATGAGAATCGGCTTTCTCTCCTCCATTTGAGTAAAGAATTGTTAACTTGATGCTCTGTAGAAGCCAGGGAATCCATGTCAAGCTCGATGAAAAAGGAAATCATGGGATATCCAGCCTCATTGAGCAGTCATTACAGTCTCCACTTGCGCACACACATCTGCCTGATAAGGGCTTCTCAGACTGCCTCAGCGCCTCCATCGCCGTTTCCATAGGCCTCATCCCTCGGTCCATTCTTCACCTGATCCGTCTCCTCGTCATCATCTTCGTCTTTGGCCTTACGCTTCCTTTTTGAAGCCGGCGTCCTGCTCTGCTCCGGTTTGGTCGTCTTCTTTGGCGTACCGACAACAGCATCTTGCTGCTTGGTGCCGTCTTCGTTGAGCTGCACGATCTTCTTGTCTTCCAACCTGAAGCCGAATTTGGCGACTATGGTATTGAATCTAGAACGTCTGTGACATGATCAGCTTGATGATTTGGTAGCGGCAAGGCGATAAAGCACGTACGCGTTCCTAGCATACTTAATGTCATGGTCTTTAGCCACTTGATCCCAGTCCGGAGCGAACTCTGAGCAGGATTTGAGTGCGCTCAAGAGGAACTTGACACTTGCCCCGTCGAGAGAGTCGACATTGGCGGCAGCTTTAGGGGGCATTGTAGAGACTTGTGTGCTTGCAAAGCAGGAGGCTTGATGAAAACGTGGTTGGTGAGGAGATCGAGGAGCTAGGGAAGGGGATCTTGTCTGGCGATAGTAGGTTGAGGAGAAAACCAAACCTATGTAGCGTGCACAAGTACCCGCGGACGTGCGAGAACACTGAAACTTGATATAGGTGAGCCATATTCAGTTCATTCTCACTAGGTCTAGATATTGCTGCAGTTACCATGAAGGATGGAGATTGCACCAGAAGTCCGTAGTGGTTTAAGCTACACTTTTTCCACATGGAGCTCGCAGCATCCCTCAATCGATCAGCTTCGAAGTAAGATTGAATCGTCTGTAACCATGCCTTTTCCCAGCTTGTGACTAAGCTTTGCCGGCAGTCCTTTGGGCCAAATTGCCCATGACCACCCAACCCGAGTCTCACTCTCTGTCCTCGTCTCCGGCATCTTCCGCGTCTTCCTCTTCTTCCATGGCCGCATCTTTATCCTTGACAACTGGCTCAATTGCTGTATCTTCTTCGCCCTCGATTAGATCAGCATCATCCTTCTCTGCCTCTTCCTCTTCCTCTTCGATCTTGCGCTTCTTGTTTGACTTCGGTGTCTTAGCCTCCTTGCTCTTTGGAGTCTTGGGTGCCTTCTTCGCTGACTTTGTGGGTGTCTTCGGCGTCTTCTCGCCATCCTCACCCTGCTCTTTGTCTCTCGCGACACCATCCTGCTCAATCTTACCGCGCTCCCACTTGAACCCGTGCGGGGCAAGTATGGTATTGATTTTGCGTGGTCTGCGAATAGAAGTCAGTAAGCAGGATGAACATGGCTCTACAATGGACGTACACGTTTTTGGCCTGAGCGATCTTGCAAACCTTAGCCATCTCGTTCATGTCGGCCTTGAACTCTGTAGCGGTTCGGATCACTGTAGGTTCATGTTAACAGACGCTTTGAGAGTAGATTGTCATCGCCGGCTCACGGTTGATCAGAACCAACACGTCCAAGTTTGCCTCGGCAGTTCCAGGTGCAGCAGCTTTGGGAGGCATCTTGGATGATAGTGGTATCAGGTTTGTGGCAGAGGTAAGCAATGCAAGTGTGGGAAGAGTTGCTTGAGTTGATCTTTGAACTTTGAGAGATCGGGGTTAGAAGAGAAGAGAAGTGGAAAAGGTCGAGCTCGCCAGCGACTTTTAAACTTGGGTTATCTCACAGAAGTCCAGTGAATTCCACACAGACGTGTGTTCTCGCCGAGAACCAGGACAGAGTTCTAAGCCTAGGAGCATTCACTCATGTGATGAGCGCAAACACTCTGTGCACAAGCCCGGACTTTTCTAGACTTTGCAGGTTCAGAGCAGCTTCATGCCTACTGATGCTCTTCTACGCCTCAGGATGGCTTTGGGGTGCTCTTTATGTGCTGCATTCGTAATTAGTGAATGATATGCTTTCCCATGGTTTGCTGTTGCATGTGTCGTGAGCACGGGAGGACGAATTGAACTATTGGCTGGGAATTGGCAGGGCTTGACGAATTTCTCGTACAAAGTCCGCCCCGATAACATAGACATTCTAGCAACAATTTCTTAACTTGCTGTCATAGCGCTCTGCGCCCCCGAGATGCTCCAAGGTGTAGATCAAAGTTGGCATCCATCGGGGTGAATCCCTTTCATATGATCTAATCCCGACTAGGACTAGTCAGGAGAGAGCCTGAAACAAATTTCTCGGTCATCGTCTTCAGCATTAGACACGGAGCACAACGTTGTGTCTAGGAGCTCAAGCTTGCTGGCTATCGCTTAAATTGAAGCTTGATATGATATGTCGCTCGGTAGAATGAAGCACGATCTAGCCGCAAATGAACGAGATGTCCCTAAACAAAGCTGACCTCCGCTTCACACAATACACTCATGTGTTTTCTTGTCTTCCGAAATCCTTGGTCCTCGCTAAAATATGCCAGCTCATCCTTTTCTGTCTTCCAGATCTTCGGCAGCGTCAACCTTGGTCTTCTTTGCTGGGCTCTCAGCCTTCCCATAGCTCTCGTCCTCCGGCTCATGCTTAACCTCAATTTCTTCGTCTCCCTCCCCTTCGGACTCTTCCTTGTGTGTCTTGTCAGCAATCTTTGTGGGGCGACCCCGTTTTTGACCTCCACCGTTTGCGCCATCAACAGCTGCTGTGCCTGTGCCTGGCTTGCGACCTTTGCCAGTGTTACCCCTCACGCCCGCCTTCTTCATGATTTTCCAGTGGCGGTGATAGCTGCGGTCAAATTTTCAGCGTTGTGACAATTCAGGGGTGATTGTATCAGCAGACTCACGCTGTCATGTGCGTCTTGAGACCAAGTTCTTTAGCGACGGCGTGAAAATCTGGGTTCCCCTCCGAGTGCTTCAAGCAGCAAAGCACGAACTGATAGTCAGTGTCAGAAGAGGTGGACATCTCGAGCGTGGGCGGCGTGTGTGTGATTCTGACGTGAGTGATTGGTCGGTGAGGTTCTGGAGATCTTTATTATTTGTGGTAGGGAATGTGGAATTGGATGAAATCGAAGGAGTGGCATGAAGTCAAAGTGAAGGACACGGCTTGGAAATCAAGGTGGAGGTTGGAGTCTGTGTTTGTCAAGCCGCAGTGAATTTGGTGGTTCGAACGAGTCCCTTCTACAGGCTGCCTTCACAGTAGACATTGGTTAAGGAACCTACGCTCATCCGTTGTGTGTGTTTGACGAGTCTCTGAATTACATTGGATGGTTCGGCAACTCCAAGCCATTTAGCGTCAGTGCTCGTTCCCAAATGCCTTCGAATGTTTGATGAACTGTCTCTCCAGACCTCCTCGAAGGGCGCCTAACATTAGGTTTCCCAAATCGATTGCAAAAAGGAACGGTGCGAGAATCTGCCATATTGCTTTGGCTCTTCTACTGGCAGTCGCGGTCCAACAAGCTTCTGGGTGTAGTTCTTCGACAACAAAGGAAAATCAGGAGGCTTCCACCTGCTCCTAGACCGATTCCTCCTCGTCTTCCATTTGCAGCTTCCCATCTTGATCCTCCATATCATCGTCATCGTCAACCTCTTCGCCGTCAGCGACCTGCTCAACCTTCTCCCCTAACTTGACAGCGGCCTTCTTCTTCGCAATCCCTCTCTTCGCGCCTGCTTTAGGCTTAACAGTAGCTTTTGCCTTGGCCGTACTGCCACGAGTCAGCTACGATCACCACGTCCAAACTTTGGGGTTTCGACTAACTTGACTTTCTTCTTTGGCGGCTCGACCTCTTCACCCTCATTCTCTTCGTCTTCTCCATCTTCGGCCTCCATCTCAGTAACAGCGGGTTTTTTCGTAGCAGTAGCCTTGGGTCGCTTTGTGCCTGGTTTTGTGGCTACCGCACTGTTTCTGCCAAGGGTGGCACCTCCTGCTTCAAAGCGCTTCATGATGTCGCGAAACTTGTTGCTGAACTTGAAGTTAGCTTGGTATAGATTCGATGCTTGGATAGGTGCTCGTCATGGCAGTGCTGACAAGACGGCTCGGACAGAAAGAGCGCGAGCAACACTAGGACAGACTCCAACAGCAAGAATGCCCAAGACAGTATTCCAGAAAGGCAGGACTCACGAAGCGCCCTTCTTAGACATATCCGTAGCTTGAGCAACACCTTCGAAATCTGGTGCCAACTTCTCTTTGGCATTCTTGATGCACTCAACCAAGAAGATCTGGTCTTTCTCACTGAGGAGCATCGGGTCACCCTTCGGAGGCATGCTTTGACGTTGAGCGAAGCTAGCTCTCTGAATGCTGAACTCGGAAACAGATTCAATTAGAAGCCAGATAGTGTTGAGAGCGAAGGACTGAAAATTTGGATTATCTGGGGAGGTTAGAGAATATTTTCTTGGAGGGAATTTTAATGAGTACGAGTTATGTCGGTTGTCCGCCTGAAGGTGAAATTTCTACTCGTCATGGAACACAGATCGGCAAGTGGACTGATCTTGACTACCCTGGAATGGACCTGAATGCATCGAGTGTTCGTGCTCCCCACGTGGCTGATCGAGCTTTGTTTCCTCCCATCAATATTTGAGTCAGGCAGAGATATCTTCTTGTCTCAAACACTAGTAGTTTGAGGCTCACAACTATCTTCAACGAGCCTCAACTAAGTAGAGAAGGTGTCCTAGGCAAAGCCAAAGGCCAT
>Ga0335075_10010776_pt1 | contig 13865 bp, 12 predicted proteins | sample Lox_Sample_24_FD_206723 | JGI IMG/M metagenome (GOLD analysis project Ga0335075, IMG submission 206723) | Soil microbial communities from Loxahatchee National Wildlife Refuge, Florida, United States - Lox_Sample_2.4 | ecosystem: Environmental > Terrestrial > Soil > Wetlands | place: USA...
CGTAGGCGACGGCGCCGGCATCGGCGTCGGCCGGGCAGAGCGCCGCCAGGCAGCTGCCCTCGCCCGCCGCGATGACGAAGAGGATCCCGTGCTCGAGCTCGATGATCGTCTGCCGCACGCCGCCGGCGGCGAAGCGGTCGCCGGTGCCGGCCGCGAGGCTCTGCACCGCGGCCGCGACCGCTGACAGGTGGTCTGCGTCGTCGCGGGTCAGATCGTTCGAGGCGGCGATGAGCAGGCCGTCGCGGGACAGGATCACGGCCCGGCGGAAATCCCTTACCCGGTCGGCCAGATCGTCGAGCAGCCAGGCGAGGTCTCGCCCGGGCACGCTCCCATCGGCCATGCCAGCCATCATGCCTCCTCGTTATCGGCGTCGTCTCTGTAACTATCGTCGGGCCGTCGGGCCCGGGCAATCAGCGGCGGTGACTGAGCGCCCCGGCTCCGGTGCCAGCTGCTCTGCAGGGAGGCGGCCAGGCTGCGCGCGTCGTCGGGGCTGGGCGCCTCGACCGGTGCGTGCCTGGTGGGGCTGCCCTCGGGGTTCACGTCGCCGTCGGCGCCGTCGTCCACGGGCTGGCTGTCGGGACGCACGCGCTGCGGCAGGCCATGCTGGGCGCTCCGGGCCGGCCGGGCGACTAGGACCTCCTCAGAGCCGCCCCCGGCGGGCGCGCTCGGTTCCGGCTGCACCGGATCGAGCAGCGAGAGCACCTGCGGAGCGCGAAGGTTGAGCTGGGTGGAGTCGTCGCGCTCGCGCTCCCCGTAAAAGTCCTCGTCGGCCGTCTCGGAAACCACGATGGCGTCGGGAAGCACCACCACTGCCTTCGTGCCCAGGTAGGGCGACGGGCTCAATGAGACGTGGACGCCGTGCCTGGCGGCCAGCCTTCCGGCGACGAACAGGCCGAGTCGGTCGGCGTCGGCCAGGCCGACGTCCAGCGGCTCGGCCAGCTGGGCGTTGAGCTCTTGCAGCTGGTCGGCCGGAATCCCCAGACCCCGGTCGGTTACCTCAACGGCGAAGCCGTTGGCCACCCGCTCCGCCCGAATCTCGACCCGGGTGCTCGACGGGGAGAACAAGGTCGCGTTCTCGATCAGCTCGGCCAGCAGGTGGATCATGTCGGTGACGGCGACGGCGGCCACCGCCTCCTCGGCGTCGGAGATGACGGTGACCCGCGTGTAGTCCTCGACCTCGGCCGCGGCCGCGCGCATGACATCGATGATCGGCACCGGTCCGCTCCACGAGCGCCCGGGCACCGCGCCGGACAAGACCGTGAGGCTCTCCGCGTGCCGTCGCATCCGCGTGGTGAGGTGGTCGAGCGTGAACAGCTCCGCGAGCGCGGCGGGACTCGACGCCTGCTGCTCCAGGGTGTCGATGATGCGCAGCTGCCGGTGCAGCAGCGACTGGTTCCTTCTGCCCAGGCTGGCGAGGATCTGCCGGAAGCCGTTGCGCAGCGCCGCCTCGGCCGCCTCGGCCGCGGCGGCCTGCTCCTGGGCGCCGCGCTGCGAGGCCGCGACCCGTCCCTCGGCCTCGAGCCGGACCCGGCGCGCGAACCGGTTCATGAGCAGGGCCGCGATCAGGACGACGATCAGCCCGGTCCCCGCCAGCACGGTCGAGCCGACCAGCGCGCGATGCCCCCGCATCGCCGACCCGAGCCAGTTCAGCCGGTCGGGCACGCCGCTGAGCACGACCCCGGCGAGCACCCCCCAGACCACGAGCAGGCAGCTGACCGGAGTTATCAGGTCGGCGATGAAATGGACGTCAGTCGAATGACTCGCCGCGCGCTCGGCTGACTGGCGTGGAGAGGTGCCGACGGCCATGTAGTCACTCCTGCGATATCCCGCCCCGCGGTGCCCGATGCGCGAAAGTGCACCATGTAGACACCATTGTGTCTGAGCGTACAGAAATGTCACGGCGCTGTGCTGGAGTGTTGCGGAGCTGATGCAGGTCAATCGCCCGCCAATGGCCGGGGGTGACCGGTCACGGCAGGTCCGCGCCTTTGTGGTCAGGCAACGATTACGGTCTCGGCGCGAGCCCACGGGTCGACCGAGGGGTGGCCGATCACCCGTGCTACCTGCGCGGTCGGCCGTCTGCGGACGGTCCCCGACGGCTGTCGTCTGACACGAAGGGGCGGGCCCAAATTAGGGTGAAAGCAACAGCGACAGCGCGGGGGCAGAGGTAGATCATGGTCTTCGGGCCGCCGGCCGGGGGGCGCTATACCCGGCTGGCCGGGGTAACGCGTAGTAGCAAAGGAAGGCAGGAAACCTAGTATGACGCAGCGAAGCCTTGAGGATCTGCTGCAGACGGCCAACCCCGTTGAGCTGCTGCGGAACTCCCAGGAGGGCGCTTACGTCTATCCGGTCGTCCCGACCGAGTTCTCCAACTGGAAGGCCGAGCAGGTCGCCTGGCAGAAGGCCGCGGTGCTGTTCGACCAGAGTCACCACATGGCGAACCTCTACGTCAAGGGTCCGGACGCCCTCAAGCTGATCTCCTACATTGGCTTCAACACGTTCAAGAACTTCCCGACGAACATGGCCAAGCAGCTCGTACCGGTCACCTACGACGGCTACGTGATCGGCGACGGCATCCTGTTCCACCTCGAGGAGGACGTCTACGAGTTCGTCGGCCGGGTGCCGAGCGTGAACTGGATCCAGTTCCACGCGGAGACCGGCGACTGGAACGTCGAGCTCGTCCGCGACGACCGCTCGCCGTCTCGACCGCTGGGCAAGGAAGTGGTCAGGACCCAGTACCGGTTCCAGATCCAGGGGCCCAATGCGTCCAAGGTGATCGAGAAGCTGAACGGCGGCCCGATCGCGGACATCAAGTTCTTCCGCACGGACTTCATCAACATCAAGGGCAGGAAGGTCGCGGCGCTCAGGCACGGCATGTCCGGCCAGCCCGGTCTTGAGGTCTTCGGCCCGTATGAGGAGTACTTCGAGATCCGGGACGCGATCCTGGAGGCCGGCCAGGAGTTCGGCCTCACCCCGGTCGGTTCCCGCGCCTACGCCTCCAACACGCTCGAGTCCGGCTGGATCCCGTCGCCGCTGCCCGCGATCTACACCGGCGAGAAGCTGAAGGCGTACCGCGAGTGGCTCCCGGCCGGGGGCTACGAGGGCTTCGCGGGCACGCTCGGCGGCAGCTTCGTGTCGGAGAACATCGAGGACTACTACCTCACCCCCTACGAGCTCGGCTACGGCCACATGGTCCGGTTCGACCACGACTTCATCGGCCGCGAGGCGCTCGAGGCGATGGACAAGCCGTCGCAGCGCCGGAAGGTGACGCTGGCCTGGAACAAGGAGGACGCGGGCAAGATCGCGGCCTCGCTGTTCACCGACGAGATCCCGGCCAAGGGTCTGGACGTGCCGATCTCGAACTACTCCTCGTCGAACTACGACGCGGTGTCGCTCGACGGCGAGCTCGTCGGCCTGTCGCTGTTCACCGGCTACAGCCACAACGAGCGGCTCGAGCTCTCGCTTGGCGTCATCGACCCGGCCATCGAGGTCGGCACCGAGGTGACGCTGGTCTGGGGCGAGCCGGACGGCGGTTCGCTCAAGGCCTCGGTCGAGCGGCCGCACAAGCAGGTAGAGGTCCGCGCGGCCGTCTCGCCGGTGCCGTTCTCGGCCGAGGCCCGCGAGCACTACGCGGAGGGGTGGCGCCTCACCGGTAAGGCCTGAAAACGGTTTAAATCACGAGAAGGCTCCCCCCGTTACCGATACTAGGTACCGGGGGGAGCGTCTTTTCCATAGGAAACTAAAATGACTTTCCTGGCTTCAATCCAATGGCCGGTCGGGACCGTATAAGAGGCATCGGGTATCGCGGCGATCTCGCCTCATGACCGGTGCCGAGGCGCGGAGGCGGATGTGTACGGCAACGTGGAAGTGCCAGCTAAAACGATCCGCGCAGACAGGCCATGGTGGCTCAACCTGCTGCTGGCGCGCGGCCCGAGGTACCGCTCGACCCTGGCGCGGATGGTGGTCACGCTGCCGCTCTTCGGCGGCGCGGTCATCACGCTGTACTCGGGCTACATCCACCTGCACCTGTGGGGCAGGCAGCCCTACCCGTACAGCGCCATCCCGACCATCGGCCCGCTCTTCCTCCTCCAGGGCATCGTCGGGATCCTGCTCGGCGTGCTCGTCATAGCCACCCGTCGGCTCTTCGCGGTCCTGCTGGCGGCGGGATTCCTGGTCGTCTCGGTGGCGGCCCTGGTGATCGACGTCGAGGTCGGCATGTTCGGCTTCCGGGACAGCTGGTCGGTCCCCTACGCGACGAGCACGCTCTACTGGGAGATCGTCGGCGCGGTGCTGCTGCTGATCGCGGCGGCCGCGCTTGCCTGGCCCGCGGTGGCGGCCCGGTCCTGGCGCGGCCGGTAGCTCCGCCGGAACTGCCGGTCGCTGACCGGCCAGCGCTCTCCGCCCGGTCCCTCGACCACCCAGTCGCCCGGCCGGGCGGTGGCGCTGCCCTCCTTCGTCCTGAGCACCACGGCCTCCGCCGTCTGCCAGGCGCGGAAGACGCCCACGCGCTGCCAGCGCCCGTCGTCAAGCCGGGAGTGACTTGACCGGAACTCGGAGTCGGTGACGGTCCTGGCGGTGCCGCTGCCGTCGACGACGTGCCAGTCCCCGGCGTCGCCGAGCAGCTCCTCGCCCGAGGGCAGCGTCCAGTGCAGCCGGGCGGCCAGCCGCCTGGCGCGCACCACCCCGACGCGCTCGTAGCTGGCCGCCGCCTCAGGACCGCCTACCGGCACGACCGGCAGGAAGCCGACATCCTCGAGCTGCGCCAGCCGCTTGCTCACCTCCGCCACGCGGGCATGCGCGGCCGCCGCGACCCGCTCCAGCTCGGCCCGGCTCAGCTCGATGAAGCTGCCGGACGGCACCAGCCGGGCGGGCGCCCACTGACGGCCGAGCGCGGCGACCTGGGTCAGGATCGAGCGCAGGCGCAGGACGACGATGATGCGGCGGGGTGACCGCACGTCGCGGGCCAGCAGCCGCAGCAGCGGCACGGCCGGCCGCCTACGGCTGGCCGGCTGCCGTCGCCCGTGGATCTTGGTCCGGTTCAAGGTCTCCCCAGCCCGCGCGTGCCGTGATCAGTTCTATACCAATCATCGGCACCCGACCGGCTCTTTGCAATGCAGAGGAGTGGTCTGCCGTTAAGGGGGAGCCAGGGTCCGTTCGAGATAAAAGATTTGAAATCATCATCTCGAACGGACCCTGGTTTTATCGTCATGCCACCGATGAGGCCCACAGCGCGGCGGGGCCGAGTCGGGTGGCCGGGTCGTATCTGAGCGGGGCGTACCCGGTGTAGTTCTCGGCCAGCATGGTGGCGGCGGCGCGCGAGGTCACCAGGTTGCGGAGCTGGGCGAGCTGCAATTCCGACTCGAACTCGTCCTGGCCCGGGACCACGTGCAGCATCGTCGTCATCCAGCAGGCCAGGTGGGTCGCCCGCCACACCCGCTCGAGGCAGTGGTCGGAGTAGGCGTCGGCCAGCTCCGACTGGCCGTCGCGGACCAGCCTGACCAGCGCGGTGGCGAGCGCGGCGACGTCGGCGACGGCCAGGTTGAGGCCCTTGGCGCCAGTCGGCGGGACGATATGGGCCGCGTCGCCCGCCAGGAACAGCCGCCGGTACCGCATCGGAGCGGCGACGAAGGAGCGCATCGGGGTGATGCTCTTCTCCAGGATCGGGCCGCTGGTCAGCTCCCAGCCCGATACCGCCATCCGGTGCCTGAGCTCGTCCCAGATCCGGTCGTCGGGCCACCGTTCGATGTCCTCGTCCGCGGGCACCTGCAGGTAGAGGCGGCCGATCTCCGGCGTGCGCATGCTGTGCAGCGCGAAGCCGTTCTCGTGCCGGCAGTAGATGACCTCGTCGGTGGACGGCGGCGCCTTGGCGAGGATGCCGAGCCAGCCGTAGGGGTAGCCGCGCTCGGTCGCCGTCAGCAGGCTGCCGCTGGGTATGGACCGGCGGGTGATCCCGTGAAAGCCGTCGCAGCCGGCGATCGCGTCGCACGCGACCTCGTGCCGCTGGCCGGCCTCGTCGGTGTAGCTGAGCAGGGGGCGGTCGGAGTCGAGCTGGCTCACCTCGGTCTGGGTGACGTTGAACTCCAGCTCAGCGCCGTCGGCGACGCGGGCCGCGATCAGGTCCTTGACGATCTCGGTCTGCGCGTAGATGGTGACCCAGCGGCCTCCTGTGAGCTCCCGGAAGTTCACGTGGTGCCGTTCGCCGGCGAACTGAAGGTAGATGCCGTCGTGCTCGAGCCCCTCCGCGTCGAGCCTGCGTCCGAGGCCGACCTCGCGGAGCAGTTCCACGGTGGTCGATTCGAGCATCCCGGCCCGCTGCCGTGCCTCGCAGTAGGAGCGGCTTCGGGTCTCGACCACGATGGTGTCGATCCCGGCCAGGGCGAGCAGGTGGGACAGGAGCAGGCCGGCCGGGCCGGCCCCGACGATGCCGACTTGGGTTCGCTGCCTGATCGTCATGAGGCACCATCCGTTTACACCTTGTGTTCGGCCCTAATCTAAGGGTAACTATACTTAGAGTTGCCGACAAGTACCGAAATGTAATCGATTGCCCGATCACTCGAAAATGGACGTGTCGCCCGCCCCCCGGCGCACGATTTCCGGCTCTTCCCCGGAGAAGTCGATCACCGTCGTCGGCTCGGTGCCGCAGTCGCCCGAGTCGATGACCGCGTCAAGCACCGGGCCGAGCTGCTCGTTGATCTCCCATCCCTGGGTCATCGGCTCCTCCTCGCCCGGTAGCAGCAGAGTGCTGGAGACGAGGGGCTCGCCGAGCTCGGCGAGCAGCGCCTGGGTCGCCACGTGGCGGGGGATCCGCACCCCGACGGTCTTCTTCCCCGGGTGCTGCAGCCTGCGCGGCACTTCCTTGGTCGCCGGCAGTATGAACGTGTAGCTGCCAGGGGTGGCCGCCTTGATGGCGCGGAATATCCGGTTGGGAACCTGCGCGAACTGGCCCAGCTGGGCGAAGTCCCGGCACATCAGCGTCAGGTGGTGCCGGTCGTCGAGCTGGCGGATCGACCTGATCCTGGCGATGCCGTCGGTGCTGCCGAGCTGGCAGCCGAGCGCGTAGCAGGAGTCCGTCGGGTAGGCGATCACGCCGTTGGCGCGGACAATATCGACGATCGCGGCGAGTGAGCGCGGCTGCGGGTTGTCCGGGTGAATGTCGAAGTAGCGGGCCATGTGACGAGCGTAGTCGCGCGGCCACGGGTGAGGCGGGGCAAGGCAGGGCTCTCCTGCGTTCACGCCCGTTCGGGATGGGAGGCGTGCACCGGGGAGGCCCTTTATGGTGATCCGGGGAGAGCCGGTCGCGGCGATTTGCGGTTAGCTGATTTCCTTTGCGTAGACGACCGTGTTGCTGAGGTACGACCTGGTGGTGTAATCGAAGGTCCCGCCGCAGGTGATCAGCCGCAGCTCCGGGTCGGGAACCGCGCCGTACACGGCCGCGGTCGGAAAGGCGTCCTTCGCGTACATCTGGACCTCGGTCACCTCGAAGACCGCGAGTGTGCCGTCCGCGCGTTTCACGTAGACCCGGTCACCGCGCCGCAGCCGGGAAAGCCGGAAGAAAATCCCGGGCCCGGTAACGGAGTCGATGTGGCCGGCGATGACCGCCGACCCGATGGAGCCGGGGCGCGGGCTGCCGGTGTACCAGCCGGCGACGGACGTGGTCGGCGGGACCTGGAGCGCGCCGCTGCTGGTCAGCCCCAGGTGGACGAGCGCGCTTGTCACCCCGATGGACGGGATGACCAGCGAGACGGGCTCGGCGACCTGGGCCGCCGCCTGCGCCGGGACGGCCGCGATCGGGCCGGTCGGCGCGGGCAGCACCACAAGCGCGGCCGCCCGCGGAACGTCCGGGTGACGGGTCAGCGCCAGGCCGGCGGCGCCGGCCCCGGCCGCGACCAGGCCGGCCGCGACCAGCAGCACGGCCGCCCGCCCGCCCGCCGACAACCCCCGGCGGCGGGCGTGCCGGCCGCCGCCTCTCATCGGCGACGACTCATCCGGTAGATCTCATCCGCTACGACCGGTCGGCGGGGACCCGGTGCTTGCCGCCGGCCGCCTGGGCGGGAACACGGCGCGAGCGCAGGCGCAGACCGCCGGCCGCCGCCAGCAGCAGCCCGGCGCCGATCGCCGTCAGCCACGGCAGGGGCGAGGACGGACTGCGCGGCGCCATCCCGCCGAACCCGGTCGCCGCACCGCCGGCCGGATCGGTGCCGCTGCCGGCCGCGTCAAGCAGGTCGTCGATCTGCAGGCCGTTAGGTCCGTCGAGGACCACGAGCGTGTGCACGGTCCCGGCGGCGAGCGGGACGCTGGCGGTCGCCTGGTCGCCGCCGCCGCTGACGGTCAGGGTCGCGGTGCCCGGCGACACCGTCTGGTACGAGCTCACGGCCCCGAACTTCAGGCTGCTCTGCAGCATGTGGCCGCCCCAGTTGACCGAGACCACGCTCTGCTTGAGTGAGGCCTGGATAATCCGCACCAGCGCCTGGCCGGACGGGGTGCTCAGCTGATCATCGAGAACCTGCAGGCGCAGCCCGGATTCCGGCCCGAGGCCGGCCACCGTGTAGGCGTGCCCCGCCACCACGTCAACGCTGGCCGACAGCACCGGCGCGCTGGTGGCGGCCGCGCCCGCGGCGCGCATCGCCACGGTGTAATCGCCGGTGGGGACCTGCTCATACGGGGACACCGTGCCGTAGGCGACGTGATGCAGCACGATCTGGGCGGACGAGTCGCCAAACGAGTAGAGGTAGACATCCACCGCCGGCGTGTTCGGCGACAGGTGGGCCAGCCTGATCCACCCGGTGGCGGTAGCCGCGCTGGCGGTCGCGGCGGAGACGGCGGGAATGGCGAGCAGCAATAGTGGCAAGGCCGCCAGCAGGATTATCCGACGGGCAAATCGTGTGAATCTCATGGGTCCCCTCCCCTGCCCGGAACTCGAGTGAGCCCGGGGTGCATCAGTTACCGCTCGGCAATCCGAGCGGGCTAGGCGCGGCGTACTCGACGCTCAGCGCGGACTGGTGAACGAGCGCCGCCGTCATCGGCAGGAACGGCTGCTGCTGTGCCTGCAGGAACGAGAGCATTGTCCGAAGGCGGGCTGCGGCCTGGGTCCCGGCCTTGGCCGGGGCTAGTTCGACGCTGCGGAGCGGGATCCCCGCGCTCGAGCCCGGCGACGGATCGCCGAAGGCGAGTATCCGCACCGGCTGCTGAGCGGCTAGCGCGGCGAGCATTTCGAGCAGTCGCGGGTCGACCTGCCCGGCCCGCAGCACCGCCTGCGCCGCCGCCGTCATGGCGATGCGGTGGTTGCTGATCAGCTGCTGGCCGGCCGCGATCCTCGCGCTGCGGTCAGCCGCGGCGGCGGAGTCGTAGGCCGCCGTCCCGTCGGCGGCGACCGCGCGGATGTCGATCCGCGCGGGGCCGGAACCAAAGCTGGCGATGACCGCGGGCGCGTACACGCTCGCCAGCCGCGGGCCGAACTGGCTGCGCAGGGCCGGGGTCGCGACCACCAGGTCGGACCCGAGCGGATCGGACGCCGCGGTGCCGAGCACCAGCAGCCTGCCCGCGGCGACGCCGCTGGCCTGCAGCGCGGCGCACATGGCGGGGTCGCAGGCCACGATCGCGCTGGCGCTGACCTGCCCGGCGATCCACCGCGCGGCGGTGGTCCTGGTCGCCGTGGCCGCTTGCAGCGAAACGGGAATCTGCGGGCCGGCCGAGCTCGCGTGGGCCTGCGGCCGGGCCGATGGGGTGGCCGTGGTCCCGACGACCACCGCCGCGACCGCGGCCGAGACCGCGAGCACGGCGCAGCCGACGAGCGCGAGCAGGCGCCAGCCGGTTATCTTCAGGCCGGCCACCGGGTGCCTGCTGACCCACAACCGGACCGTGGTCGCGATGACCGTAGGCCATGACGGCTCGGGTCGCCGCGCCCCTGCGTCCGACCATGCCCTGTTGTCAGCCATCTCCGCCCCCAACCCTGCCACCAGGCAAGATTCGGCTTTGATGCTATGACAGCACACTAACTCCGACATTTCAGTTAATGCGCGGATTTAGGTAGTCGCGTCTAGGTATTCGTGGCCGTGCACCCCCGTTGATCGTTATGCCGGCTTAGCTTAGGCGCCGGGGAGCGGGGCGTCGACGGCGGCGCGGACGAGCTTCATCTCGGTCTGGACGGCGGCGTCGGCGAGCTGAACCTGGTGGTTGAACGACCGCAGCCGGGTCAATGAGGACGACGCGGCCTGCTCGGCGGTCAGCGCGGCGCGGGCCTGATTGGCCTGAATCAGCCCTTTCGCGATGGGGGCGATCGCGGGCGGGAACGGGAACGCCGCCAGGCTCCGGCCGAGCGCGCGCTCGGCCGCGACCTCCGCCGTCAGCGCCGCCTCGGCCACGGCGAGATGGTCCCCTTCGTTGGCCGTGTACGCGGCCGCGTCGGTTGTCAGCTGCTGGCTGGCCGGAGCCAGCATCGCCGTGTACTCGGCCGCCATCATCGGCTGGGTGGTGCATTGCTGCCCGGAGGGCGAGAGATTGGGTTCGCAGTCGGCGGCGGCGAGCGCGGCCGTGTGTCGCTGTCCGATGCCAGTGGCGTAGACGAGCGCCGCGACGACCAAGAGCGCGGACAGGCAGGAAACAGCCGTGATTATGATGCCGCCGCTCGTCATTCCCGGCCGGCCGGCGTCTGGGTAGGCCTCGGTCGTCATATGCCTCTCCTAACCCGCTGCGCCTGCTCACGTCTCATTCGGCGCTCGGGTGCTCGGTGAAGGAGTCGATTCCCTTGAAGATCTGCTCGTTGAGTATGAAGACGAAGCCAAGTAGGAAGAGCGCGAAGATAGGCGCCACGGTCACCCATACGAGCCACATCCGGCCTTCCTTTTGACGGTCGACGATCCATCGCTTTACCGGCGGCAGCCTGAGCGTGAGCAGGAAAAGGCTGCACGCCGAGTACTGGTAGAAGCGCTGATGGAAGATGGCGTCGCCGTCGCCTGCGAAGCCGGAGCCATTGCTACCGCTCTCGAATCCGAATCCCTCGAGCAACATCAGGTGGCAGGCAAGCAGGCCCCAGATGACGTAGGTGAGCCGCTGGAATCGCTTCCAGTACTTGCCGAGCTTGCGCTGCGCCCACGGGTTGCTGGTGCACACGATCGGGATGACCAGCATCACCATGAAGAATCCCATGAGCTCGAAGACGTGCCCGGCGACCCGGCCGAAGACGCCCCCGGCGAAGTCATCGGTGATGCTGGCGGCCACTGCGTCGCCGACGGAGCAGGCCGCCATCATGATTCCGTACCACCGCCGCAGCGGGACGAACCAGTGCTGACCGGTGAGCGTGACCATCGGGGTGACGAGCAGGCACAGGAACAGGCAGACCTCGGCCCCGGTGCCGAGCGTGTCATCGACCGACACCGCGAACGTGTTGCTGTTCAGCGTGAGGAGCGCGGGCAGCATGAAGAATAGGGGGACCGGCGCGGGGAGGCCCAGGAGGACGAGCGCGACGGCTTTCCGTTTGATCCGGGAGCCGCCGAACTTGAAATCCACCTCCATCCATTCGTCGACGCGGCTCTTGGCGGTGCGCCGCTGCGTCTGGTGGTCGGCTGCCGTCTTACCTGCCTGCTTGGCCGCCCTCGGCGGGGAGGTGGGCGGGGCGGCGGGCGTTGCGGGCCACGTGCCTCCGGGGGATGCCGGCTGGTAGTAGTAATCCTGGGCCCACGACTGGTCCGGTTGCGGGCGGACGGTGTTCCTGGGCATGGTGGCGCTCCTTCCTTCCCGCTATGGCTTCTGCACTTGCTGGTGCGCGCCGGGCGCGTCGGGCTGGCCCGGGCCCTGATCTTCCTGTCCGCCGTTGGGGCCGGTCTCGCCCGTGCCGGTCGACCGGAAGACGAAGAACTTGAATCCGTGCAGCGCCACCTCGCTGGCCCCGGCCGTCAGTGCGAACACGACCATCGCGGCGGTGAAGATCGTCATCACGCGCACGGCCGCGTGCTGCCGGGACTTGCCGTTGGGCTTGACCCCCGGCCGGGCCGTCGGCGCGGCGCCCGGGGTGGCCTGCGGGGGCGTGGGCCGCGGCGGCGCGGCCGCCCTGGCCGCGGGTGCCGGCCCCGGTCCGGCGGGTGCCGGCCCCGGTCCGGCGGGCTTCGGAGCCGGGCTGGCGGCCGGCTGCGCTGTTCGCCTCGTCGCCGGCGGCGTCGACGCCGGCGGTGAGAACGTTGACGGCGCGGGTGCCCGCGGGGCTGATGCCGGCGCGGGCGGCGCCGGGCTGAGGTTCTGGGTGACGTACGCGGCCATTCCGGTCAGCTCGGTCGTGAGCTTCATCATGGTCGCCCGTATCTCGGCGGCCTGGAGCTCGGCCGCCTCGATCGTCAGCGCGGCCTGCTCGCCGGTCCGCCGGACAAGCTCGGCCGCCTCCTGCTGCGCGTCGGCCAGCGAGTTGGACGCCTGATCGCGCGCCTGGCGGGTGATCTCGGCCGCCTGCTGGTTGGCGTCTTCGATGATCCAGTCGGCCAGCTGCGATGAGCCGGCGTCCCAGATCTGCTCGCGAGCTGGCTGCGCGTAGGCGACGTCTGGCTGCGCCCGGCTGGCGACGTCGGTGATGGTGTCCGGCATGATCGGCGCCGAGTAGAAATCCATGTCCCGGTGGAGCGGGATATCCCTGCGCGGGGCGAGCACGTGCGGGGGGACGTCTGCGCGGGGAGGGAAATCGGTCTGGGGGGTGAAGGGCGGCCGCACCCGTTCCGGCAGCGGCGGTGCGACCGCCACCGCGGACGGGCGGTGGTCGATCACCGGGGCCTCGCCGGGCCAGGGCGCGAACTGGGATTCTGGCCAGCTGGGATGATCGGGATGGAGGGCGTACTGGCCGTACTGCCCGGGGTACTCGGGCTGGGACGGTTCGGTCCAGCCGGGGTACTCGTCCCGGTACGCGGGCTGCCCGGTCCAGCCGGGGTAGTCGGGCCGCGGGGCAGGCTGCTGCGTCCAGCCGGGGTACTCGGCCTGGGGGGCTGGCTGACCGCCCCAGTCGGGGTACTCCCGCTGGGGGACCGGCTGCCGAATCCAGCCGGGGTCGGGGTACTCGTCTCGGTAGGCGGGCTGCTGCGTCCGGCCCGGGTAGTCGGCCTCGGGCGCGGGCTGACGGGTCCACCCGGGGTACTCAGGCTGGTAGTAGTCGGTCTGGTAGTAGTCCTCGTGCGCGGGTGGTGCGGCGTCGGGCCAGCGCGGGTCCTGACGGCCGAACCGCGGGTCGCCGCCGGCCTGCGGCGGGTCCATCGCAAAGGTTCCCTGCGCCGCGTAGGGGCCGGCGCCGCCGTCCGGCCAGCGCGGCGATGTCTTGGCGTGCGCGGGGCCTCGTCGCCCGTCGCCCTGTCGGCGCTGGCTGCCAAAATCCTGGTCGGCGCTGGTCATCTCCGTCCCCTCTTTCGGTAACGGTAGGGCCACCCTTGGCTATATCAGTCGTATAACGCCGGACCGGAAACGCTGACCGGGGTTGGGCTTGCGAACTGATGGTGGCACCTATCGCACGAAGATGTGACGAATCTTGCGAAGACGTAAGTTTTTGGCCCGCATAATGCCGAAAGCCAAGGCAAGGGCCTTGGCTGGACTCGGCAAGACGGCACCCGTGAGGGCGCCGTCTGCGCTTCGAGAATCTGTTCTTACGGTTTCCTTACGGAGGCGTGTCAGATGACGGCGCGCATCTCGAAGAGATAACACGGGATAATGCTGGCGGGTGTCGTTATCTCGAAAATATAACGCCGACGGCGGCCCCGGTGCGCGGCCGCCGACTTCAGGACGTGGCGCTGTCCGCGCGGTGCGGCAGCTTCCAGCCCGGGCGGACGTAGTGGCAGGTGTACCCGTTGGGGTACTTCTCCAGGTAGTCCTGGTGCTCGGGCTCGGCCTCCCAGAACGGCCCG
>Ga0335075_10010777_pt1 | contig 13864 bp, 17 predicted proteins | sample Lox_Sample_24_FD_206723 | JGI IMG/M metagenome (GOLD analysis project Ga0335075, IMG submission 206723) | Soil microbial communities from Loxahatchee National Wildlife Refuge, Florida, United States - Lox_Sample_2.4 | ecosystem: Environmental > Terrestrial > Soil > Wetlands | place: USA...
CCGACGCCCGTGCAGCGCCGGGCATGCGAGCTGCTGGAGATCGCATTGTAGCCAGTAACCGCAGCTCTGAACTGGAAACTATCGTTGCTTTATAGTGGTTTACGATTTTGGAAAGAGGGAAGCTCGGATTAACAGGAATCATCCGTCAAAATCCCCTTTTTTCTACAACCGACTCCGACTTGTGGTGATTCGCACAAGGCTGGGCCAACGGATTGTGCTGTCTCAAATAGTGAAACACTGGACGGGTCTGCTGCCCATCAGTTTCGAAGAAGTAGGCCAGGGTCACGTGTAGCTTCTGGGCAAGCCCGACCAGGAGATCGCCGCTCGGCCGGGTATCACCTGCCTCGATCACAAATCTCTCCCCGAGCGGCGAGACTCGGGTGAGTGTCCGATCCGCCATCTGCATCCCGGCCGTCGTTTCCTTGCCTTGTAACGCTGGGCCGCCGTCCGCGCCGAGGTCGGCAGCGCGTAGCAGAAGCCGGTCAGGAAACCCTCGGGGCTGGGCGGTGTACGCGTCGTAACGCGCAAGGGTGGGGAGGACGAGAACGGGATGGCCGTTGCTTCCTCGGGCCGTCGTCAGCAGGCTGGCTAGGCCCAGCTTCGGTGCTGGCGGGAGGAGGGCGGTGCCTTCGGGCAGCGTGAGACGACGGGTGTGTGCCTCGACCGTGCGGCAAGGCGCTGAAAATCAGTTGCAACGGTCTTCATGCCATCAGATGCGCCAGAGAGGGCGCGGCCAACCAACTCTTATGCGAAACTTCTTGATCCGACAACGAACCCGTTGCAGTGTTGCCAGGGTCTGATGATTGGCTACAGCTCCGGTGGGCTTGCCATGCGCCAATTTTATTCCATTAAGCGTACTCCGACCGCCGAGATTGTGGTGCGGTCTACCGTTTCGACCGCCTCCAGAGCGGCGGTTTTTCTTGCCTTCGCTGGTCTCCTATCACCGGCACTTGCTGTAGGCCCCAGCTTTGACTGCGCAAAGGTACAGACGCCGCTTGCGCAGTTCATTTGTACAAGTCCTACGCTTTCAAGGACGGACCTTGTGTTTGTCCAGTCGTACTATGCGCTTCGTCAGCAGATCGGGCCGGACGGCTGGCAGAGCCTCAAGGTGGAGGCTGTCAATTTCGAGTACCACGCCACGCAACAGTGCGGAATATCTCCATCCGGCACGCTTCCACCAGACCGAACTGCCTTGGAGCAGTGCTTGATCCAAAGCTACGATACGCAGGCAGCGATATGGAGGTCACGATTGCAGCAGCCGGCGCTCGAAGAGGCGTCTCGTCCGATCGAGCAGCATATAGCGTTGCAAGGCCGATTGCAGACGCTAGGCTATCTTCCAAGCACTGCGACGATCGACGGGGTGTACGGCTCTGAAACACGGGACGCGATAGCTTCATGGCAAAAGGCTTCTGGCCTGCCCGTAAGTGGCTTCCTTGACAACGCCGATGCAAAGCTACTGGCCTCTAGCTCTGTGACTGCCACCAATGTTGCGCCGACCGCCGAGGCCAACGGCCCCTCGGAGCCAGACGAAAACGGTCAACATGGCCTGATTCCGATGTCAGACCTTGCTGCCATATATGCTCGGTCGCATCAATGACATCGCAGACGCAAAGACGGGTGCTGCATTGGTTTTCCCGAACTGCTGCACTAGCCATCTCGATTGCAGCCATCTTTGTCGCGGCAAATGCAAACGCGCAGCCATTCAGCCCCCAGAATCCATTGGGCGCCTTCTTGAATGGGCTGCAAGCTAACATTGCTCGTCAGCAAGCGATCACTGCGGCGCGACAGGCTTGGAGCAGCGTTGATCCAACGATGTACCAATGCTTGATGAGGACGCTATCTCCCGCACCACCTATTCTTGCCAATAGCGGAATCGCACCGGGCGACCCCCGGCTCCAACCATATTTCCAGCGATGCGCAGCAGCGATAGCGCAGGTGAATGCCCAACGTGAAGCGGCGGCGATGGCGGCAGCGGAGGAGCAACAGCGCGAGCAAGCGGCTCGGGAAGCCCAGCAAGCCGAGCAGGCACGAGAGGAGGCGGAACAGCGAGCGCAAGCAGTAGCCGCCAAGAGGGCACAGCAAGTCGAAGAGCAACGGCGCCGTGCCAAGCAACAGGCGGAACGAGCGGCGTTCGCACGGCTACGGACGACGCCAGAGTTATCGTCGTACATTGACCGCGCCGGACCTGCTTTGGTTTTTCTGTATGTGACGACGTCCAAAAGGCTTATCCGAGGACTTGACGGAAAAGTGTCCGATGTCGGGGACGAGCAGCCGGTACTTTGCTGGGCTTTCCCAACTACAGGTGCTTCGAGCGCAGGGTTCTCCTCGGGGCTATGCAGAAACTAGAGGGTGTTACTCGTGTAAAGAGTTTCAGCCTAGTCCCATGTGCAAGTGACCCTCCCGACTATAATGGCTCAGATGTCGTTCTTTTTGCTACTACTGACATCACTCAGGAAAACGCCCCACAGGCGCTAGACCTTGGCACCTCTATAGGTGCGGGCCGCTTATCTGTTTTACTGGAAGCTCGACAGGACGAGTACGACGCCAAGGTCGCCGCTGACCAGAAGCAGCGAGAACAAGCAGCAGCGGACGCCAAAGCACGCGCAGTAAAGATTGAGAGCGCAATTGATTCGGGGACAGAGCCGGGAATCGCGGTTCTGGCAATGCAGTCCGGGGGAGATAGCCCACTTTGTGTTATCGATCCGCTTGATTTCGACGTCGTGAAGCAGGCCGTCACAAAGTCCGACGATCAGCAGATCGTCACACGGGTTGGCGGTGCGAATGAAGTAGACCATTTTTCGGCGGATGATGCATTCATCCGTGTCAAGAGCGGGCAATGCGCCTTACTCGTCGGGGACTCAATCCCTCTCCGTAAGATTCGGACCGCCTTGAAGCGAGATGGTTTTTCCGCTGGGACTGGCCTCGTATGGATCACCACTGCCGATCTCAAGACAGCCGAAGATGTAGTGGACCAACGGCGGCAAGCCGACGAGAAAGCCAAAGCATTAGCCGAGGAGGAGGCAGCGAAGAAGGCTGCCGAACAAGAGGCGCAGGAGAAGGCTGCGGCTGCCGCCGCAGCGGCACAAAGGGCGCAAGCGATTGCCAAGGAGCGTGCTGCTACTGATGCCTCGTCGCAGCTAATCAATCACCCATAACCATCCGGAAGGACAGCAGGTGGGGAGACTTATTGGTGGCGGTCTGTGGACCATACTGCTGATTACAGGCACCTGCATAGGGGTGTTTCCTGCATACGGGCAATCGGTTTTGGATATCAGTCCGGGCATGTTCTACGATCAGGTGAAGAAGTATGCATTGGATAATCAGAACCTCGCTTTTAGGTTTTTTGATCAGGACAAGTTGGACATCGCCAACAGCACACGATCTTATGTACCGAGCATCGAATTTCTAGTCGCCTTTTGTCCGTGGTCCGACTATGATGGAAAAGTGGTTTCGGTTGTAGCCACGAAGACCTACAAAGGCGATAGCATTAATATGGTGCAGACATTTCACGACCTTTTTCAGCAGATGAGCGGCGATAAACTCGACAGTGAACTTGGCACGCGCACTGAAACCGAGCAGGGACAAAAAATGGGGTGCATTGGTGTATCCATCAAGCATTTGCTTAAGAATGGAGAGACATGGTACTTAGGCATCTTCAACATGCCTGGACCGGGAATTCAGGCTATCCAACTTCAGAGATCGGTAGCGATAAGCTCGGTGTGCAAAAAGACATAGTCACACGCTTGCTCCTTGGGGCGTCGGCTCATAGAGATTGGCATAGCGTTCATCTACCTGGCACAGCGACGCCGTTGAGCCACGTCCAGGCGAGCGGCAAATCCATGTCGGTGATCGAGTGTCCCACCGGCAAAACATGGTGGGTGACCGTCGCTCCGGCATCACGCAGGCGTTCGGCTAGCCGTAGGCCATCTCTTGGCGACCTGCGGTCGTCCCTCTCGCCGTCGATGATTAGGACAGGTGCGCCATTCAGCCGTGAAGGCGGATCGACGGCGAACGGTGAGAGCGGCCGGAACAGAATGGCTCCCGCCAGGAGGCTGGGGCGGGTCAGGAGCAGGGCTGCCGCCATGATCGCGCCGTTCGAGTACCCAATGGCAATCGGCGGCCCAGCAAGGCCGTAGCGGCTGCGCCAGGTCTCGATGAAGTCGGCGAGTACTGGCACACGAGCGGAGATGTCCGCCTCGTCAATGGAACGGTCTGGGAATCGATGGAAGAAGGCGAACCCGCCGTCGATGCTGACCGTCCCACGGATGGCGAGGACAGATGATCCCGGTGCCAACCGCTCAGCCAATGGCACGAGATCGCGCTCGTCGCCGCCGAAGCCATGCAACAGCACCAAGGGCGTCTTGTCCTGGCTGGTGCCTGCAATGAACTGGTGGACGTGGGGTTCGTCAGTCATGGCGGCAGCGATGATCTGGTTGGTGGGAGACGAGCCCACTATATACGTTATAGGTGAACCTGTCTCTCACGGATAGCCGATCAACATGCTGCTTTCTGCCTCACATGACTCTGAGAGGCGGTGATACCGCGGTTCTCGAATCTGTCGAGCGATTTCTGTGAGACAGGTTTTGGGGCGGTCGGGGGTGATCCGCTCAGGCTTGCCCTATTGGGACTGATCGTGAGACACGCCAAAGACCCCGACACAAGCCGCCACGATATATTGCCTTGTGGCAGGACAGTCAGGCCAAAAACCAAATCCTCGGAGGGGGAACGTGCTATGCCATCTGCGTTGATCGAGTTCTGGCGTCGGTATAGTTTCAGCCATGCGCCGTATGTTCACCCGGACGACCGGACGCTCCTTGAGTCAGAAAATCGGCGCTACGTCCATTCGGCACCCACGAATTTCGATGAATACGTTGCCAGTGATCAGTTTGGTGATTTCGAAGACGTACGCTTCCACCTCTCGCTCCTCCCCTGTTTTTTTGCGGGCGATCTACGATCCGCAGACATTCTGATATTCCTGCTGAACCCCGGTTTTTCGTATTCCGATTACTATGCAGAGTTCAAGGTCGACGGCTGCAAATCACGCTTGCAGCGTATGATCCAGCAGGATTTCGACGGCATCGAGTTCCCTTTTGTGTGGCTTGATCCAGACTACTGTTGGCATGGAGGCTTCAACTGGTGGGAACGAAAGCTCAGAGAGGTGATAATCGAAGTTGTGGAGCAGCAATTCGCAGGCAGATACCTGGATGGCTTGAGAAGCCTGTCTCGCCGATTGGCAGCGATCGAACTGGTGCCATATCACGCATTTTCTTTCAGAGCGCATCGGCTCATTGACAAATTGTCCTCCGTAAAGGCTGCGCAGGCGTTTGCCGCACGAGCAGTGGAGAGCGCAGCGGGCGGTGATAAGACCATCATCGTGACCCGACAGGCTGCTCAGTGGGGCTTCGCTAAAGGATTACCGCATGTCGTCGTTTATGAAGGAGGCCAAACACGGGGTGCCAGCCTGGGCGTGAACACGCCAGGAGGAAGGGCAATTCTTGCCAAGTATGGCGGCCACCTTGCGTGAGGCCATCTATGCCACGATCTCCATCATCATCCACCACAATGATCAACCAGATTGCCGCAGCCATCGCGAAGGCTGACAACGCACGGTTCGAGGATGAGCCATCACGGTTCAGGAGGCTTGCCCTCGCCGCTATGAAGCCGATAGCACGACCGACCGAGGCGATGATCGACGCCGCATACGAGGCCGCTCGGTTCGATGAGCATTGGGCTGTGAACAGTCGCCGGGATTTCAGGAAGGCTGCGCGGGCGATGGTCCTGGCGGCGATGGAACAGTAGGAATAGAAGGCTACATACTCGTTGTAGCCGCTGGACGAGCGAAAAAGAGCGGCGCCCGACAGTGCCAAGGCGCCGCAAGAGATGGTCAAGAAGCTCGGTGGGGGAGGAGCGACACCGAGCCAAGCTATCATCTAGCAGATGGTCCGAGGACTGCATTGATCCATATCAATGCGTGGTCGCCGGAACGGGGCCGATTAGCGGACGCCAAGTGTGTAAGGAAGAACCTTGGGGCAGTCATTCGCCAAGGGATCGGCCTTTTCCGCTTGGATAGCTTCATTCAATGGACTCAGAAACGAAAGGGATGCCCCTCATGGCGAATACCAGTTATCGGCTTGGCTTGCTTGCAGCGGCCGTCGTCCTCAATCCTCCCCTCATTCTTACCTCGCGATTTCAATGCGGTAGGACCGAATGCCGAGTTACCCCGCACAAGCATCTCGAAGCTGGGCGTGCCAACTGATTTACCAGCCAACGAGATTTGCCATTCACGAACAATAAGCGACACCCGACAGAGTCACGGCCGGCTCGGCCACTGGAGCTTTGCGCGACGTTACACCGAGTATGATAAACAGGAAGAAGAACGTCGCCAGCATCTCCATAAGCAGGCACGAACTCAACGGGTATTTGCCCGGACTGAGATCGCCATATCCGTTCGAGGCGAAGCCGCCGGGGACGAATCCCGGTTTGCCACTGGCAATGAGGTAAAGGACGGCAGCAGCGAGGACCGCCCCGACCACCTGGGCGGCGATGTAGGGCAGTATGTCGCCGCCCTTGAACCGCCCTTCTGCCCACAGGCCAACCGTCACCGCTGGATTGAAATGCCCACCGGAGATGTGACCGACAGCATAGATCATCGTCACAAGCGTCAGCCCGAAGGCGAGAGCGACTCCGAGAAAGCCAATTCCGAAACCGGGGAACGCTGCGGCTAAAACAGCGGCGCCGCAACCACCAAAGGTTAGCCAGAAAGTGCCAAGAAGCTCGGCACCTGCACGATGCGACATACCCATGTTTCCCTCCTTCACAGTTGGCGAACTGTCGGCGGTTCAGACTTCACACCATTCGACACGGTTTTCGGAAGGTCGCACTACGGCTCGAAAATGGGCTGGCCGCCATTGACTTAAATCAACGAACCGATTCAATTCGGGCAAGCCCATCCTGATCGGCGCATTGTCGGCAGGCCACTCCACATCACTTTGGCATCTGCGTTCGTGGAGATCGACAGGGTGGCATTTGCCGGAGACCTTGGCTCCTGGGGTGGCAAGAGCGGACAGTATTGAGTAAGTTACCTCGTTCTCAGGTCGATCCACCTGAACAGGAGAACGGTGATGCTGAAGGGTTTTCGGAATTTCCTGATGCGTGGCGATGTCATCGTCGTCGCAGTAGGGTTGGTAGTCGCTCTGGCGTTTAGCACTCTTGTAAAGGCGTTCACTGACGACATCATCAACCCATTGATCGCCGCCGCCCAGGGGCATGTGCAAGGGCCTGGGTTTGGCTGGCAGCTTATTCCTAGCGGCGGCAACGGCACCTACCTCAATCTCGGCGCATTCATTTCCGCAATCATCTACTTCGTCATTTATATGGCGGTGGTGTACTTCATGATCGTTATGCCGTACAAATATGTGATGGCTCGGCAGGGCAAGACGGTGTTTGGCGATCCGCCCCCGACCAGGACCTGCCCTGCATGCCTTTCCGACGACCTGAACCCCGCAGCAAGCAGGTGTAAACACTGCGGCGCAGACATCGACAAAGTTACGGCCTAATCAACAGCTTCCTCAATTTCAGGAAGGCTGCGGGCGATGTCCGGTTGTGGCGGTCGGACCGGATGTGCGGCTTTCTGCCGGTTCCGATGGGCTGGGCGCCGCCCCACACCAGATACCGAAGGCCATTGATCTGCATCATACGCCCGGCTCGCAAAGCTGATGGGCTGGCTCGGTTCGTGTAACTGGCTGACGACGCAGCCATGGCGGGAGCGGGCCAGTGGTCGAACCTGAACGGCGGATCGTTGCAGTCGTTGATGACGATCCTAACGTCCGAAGCTCGCTCAGCTTCTTGCTTGAGGTTGTTGGTCACCCCGTGCAGGCGTTTGCATCGGCAGCAGAGTTCCTTCGGGCCGACATCCAGAACATCGTGTGCCTGATTCTCGATCACCACATGCCGGACATGACCGGGCTGCATCTGGCTGAGCGATTGAGAGAAGGAGGTTCAATTATACCGATCATGCTTATCACCGGTTCCTTATCTCCCGACATCGCGACTCACGCAGCCCGGCTCGGCATACACCAGGTCTTGGAGAAGCCTGCGACCGAGAGCGAGTTGATCGGCTTCGTTGGGAGCAGTTTGCGACGGATCGGCTAAGTGGTGGAATTGATCCAGATCGATGACGGCTCTCACCTGCCCATGCGTAAAATTTGGCACGTAATTCAAAGAGAAGGTTGAAAGGATGGATCGTGATCTTTGCCATGACAGCATCGCTGCCAATATGTCGGTGGGGTTCGCCTATGAGTTCCCGCCACGTTTGATGGTGAAGGGTCGAAGCCAATCCGGAAGTCGCAAAGGTTACTTCTGGCAGATTGCCCGTGACGATGGTGCGGATTCCGTACCTAAAGAGTCCGGTTGCTCGTATCGGACGATGGAAGAGGCTTATATCCCAGGGTCAGCCGCATTGCGACGGCAGTTCCAGTGTGAGAGGCGCCAATAGAGCGGCAAGCCTCGATCAAGTCAGCTTGTGGTGAGGCGGTGACCTCGCCTGAGAGGCACTGCGGCTTCTTCAGCGACCAACGGATTTTGCTGCGCCGGATGCAGAACCGCAGGCGACCAACGTATTTTTTTCGTGTCCACAGGTAACTTCCCGCCACCACGAAACTGCCTTGAAGCAGGATATGTGCAAAGCTTGGATCGTGTGAGTACCCGTGGTTGGAGTGCGGAAATTTGCCTGCTGAACCACCATCCTTCCCTGCCGAAACACTGAACGAAATCTTTGACGCCGTGCCAAATGCGATGCTCGTGAAAGACGAGGATCATCGCTGGATATTCGTAAATGAGACCCTGTGCCGGGAAATGGGCCGGAGCCGGTCAGAGCTTCTCCACCGGACGGATTTCGACCTCCTGCCTCCTGGGATCGCAAACAAGAATTGCGCCCTGGATGATCTCGTCCTTGCCAACGGAGAGCCGTCTGAGACCGAGGCTGAGTATCCCTTAGAGAGTGGCGGGCGGCGAACGGTTCTGGTGCGCAAGCGAAGGGTCTATCTTCCTCGGCCGAATGGCGAGACCGCTCCCGCCGTCGTGGTGGTGATGGTTGATGTAACACGGTTTCGGCGTGCCGAAGAAAATGCCCTCTATTTGGCTCTTCACGACCCACTGACCGGAATGCCGAATCGATCTTTTCTTCGCCAGCGCTTGAATGAGGCGCTCGAACTGGCACGCCGGGATATGGGAAAGTTTGCTTTGTTTATGGTTGACCTCGATGGCTTCAAAAGTGTGAATGACAGCTTGGGCCATGTCGCTGGCGACGAGATTTTCCGTATGGTCGGCAGCAGACTAATGTGTAGCGTGAGGGCGATAGACACCGTAGCTCGCCTGGGTGGTGATGAATTCGCTATCGTGCAGCGATGTGACGACCTGCCATCGGGTATCATCTCTTTTGCCGACCGGATTTCTAATGTTCTGTCCGAACCGTATCAGTTGGCACAGACCCGTGTTACCCTTTCTGCTTCAGTGGGTATCTCGATCTTTCCCGATCATGGTCAGGACCCAGACGTTCTGATGCAGCGTGCCGACACAGCCCTCTATGCAATCAAGAACACCGGCAAACATGGTTATGCCTTAGTACACTGTTTCGCATTTACGGTGACGTATTGCGGTGTAAGAACTTTGCAGTATAGGGCGTCAATTGTCAACAGCACAATCGCCGCCTGTATCATGCCGCAACACGGCGACGCACATTCCTCACGTCCAGCCTACGATTCTACTCGCCCGCGTGCGGTCAACAGCAAAGTCGTTCGGTCCTCTTGAAAAAGGTCTGCCTAGTAATGGCAACCAAGCTCGCCCGAAATATGTCACCATATTTATGAAACATGGTACTTAGCCGAATAGCAGACAGTTATCCCGGCTGTCGTATGGCGTGATCCTTAGTAGCCGGATTCTTCACAATCATGATTGATGCCCGCTCGGCATCGATTCGCCGCATTTCTCGGGAGATTACTTTGGTCTGCTCGGACGGATGCATGGTTCCCCACAGCGATGGATCATGATATGCCCGTGCAGCATCGAACGCTTCGTGAAATGTCGCCGGATTTTCCATAGTCTACCCCACTATTGCTGCAAAGCAGTTCTCAGCCGCCGCGTTCATGTTATGGGTAGACCGCAAGCAACGACGCTACCGGAGTTAGTGCCGAAAGCCATTTTGACCGAGAATCCGACACTTGATCCGCGGTTCTTTTGAACAACAGGTGATACCGGGCGAATACATCAAGAATGCTTGGGTCAAATTTGCTGCACAAGGCTGTCGGCTCATTACTGTTGAGCATGATCTGTAAAGTCTTTTCGTGCGGCATTCCCTTGCGGTACGGCCTATCTTCCCGCAGAGCGGAATACACATCGCATACGCTTACCACGCGTGCCGCAAAAGGGATTTCGATGCCTTGGAGTCCATCGGAATAGCCGCTTCCATCCCAAGCCTCATGGTGCCGTAGGGCTACAATAGCGGGTGTCTCATACCTCATTCCGCTTAGGGTCGCCGCCCCTATCTCTGGGTGCCGACGCACCAGCCGGGATTCGTCTGGTGTCAACGATCCTGGCTTCTTGATGATATGTTCAGGAATACCGGCCTTGCCGATATCGTGAAGGTGCGCTGAAAGTACCAACTGATGCGTGGTTTCGTCGTCCAGACCTAGACATTCACATAATACTCCGGTGAGCGAAGCAACGCGTGGGGCATGATTTTTCATTCAGTAGTCTCCTTTTGCATCGCTGCCCAATCGGCAGAATGCCGCCTCGCTCGCACCTTCGTTTGCTCGATCATGGACCGAATGTCCCCTGCAAGAAAGCCCTGATGGGATAATGCAATGGCTAACTTGCGCTTAGCACTCGCCTCAAGTTGATAAACTCGCTCTGGAGAAATCGCTAACTCGGCAGCTAAACTTTGCAGATGTGCAGGATCGTCGTCCGTCAGGCACCGGGCTTGAAAGGCCCGCCGCTCGGACTTTCCAAGAATTTCGTCCATCAGCGCGGAAATCCGTGCCTTTAGGGCGGCGCTATCAATCGCCGAGACAACAGCATTTTCGTGCGAATCAGCGATCAGATCCGCGAGTTTAGGAGAGAACATGTCCTCGTCGTCCAACGAAACATGGCTGCGGGCGAGAAGCTGGAGTGTGTACTCAACCTCGCTGACTGGCAGATCAACACGTGCAGCAACCCGCTTGCAAAGCTCGCTATGCCTTGGCGATACTCCCTCACGCCGACACGCACGCTCTGCATCCCGAAACAGACGTTGGCGGTGTCTTAGAAGCTGACGATGGGAGGTAGTGTCCGGCAAGCAGACGGCGCGTGCATTTCGCCGCAGGTAGGTCTCAACCTCGTGTCTGATTCGGAAGACAGCGTAAGTTCCGAGCCGCACTCCTGCACGGGTCGTATCGAAGGAGTTGATAGCATCGAGCAGTCCAAGAAAGCCCGAGCTTATGAGATCGTCGTAGTCGTGTGCGGACTGCCGATACTTTCTTGCGAACGATACGACCAACTTCCCATATGCCAACCACAGTTTGGCTAAAGCCTCGTGTCGGCATTTGAGATCAGGGTGCGTGTGGTAGTCGGTCAACAATGACCGTTCTTCGCTTTCGGATAGGTTCGGTGCGTGACGTAGTTTGCTGGCAAGGCAGGATGGCCGTCCACCGCCCGACGAATGGGTATATGAGGCAACCTGTGATGCTGCTGCCGGTAGCGGCCGGCAAACCGATTTAGGTTGTTCCCAACCACACATCAAAGGTCTAGCTCCTGGTTGGGTTCAACTACCGCCACTACCGGCGGGCAAGTAATGCGACAGAGTGTGACGGATTCCATTGATCTAAATCAACAGCCGTGATGGCTGGGGAAAGATTTCGATGTGACCTACAACCGTCCGAAGGTTTCAAAACTCCTTCGATACAGGAAGGGAAATACCATTGGACCACTTATCCTGGCGATCTAACCTACTGTCTTTATTCGATACAGCGGGTACCGCTAATGGTCGAACCGACCTGAGTTGCCTAGGGAGAGTTGCATGTAGCCAACGGTTGTATGATGACTTTGCACACACGCCGGGATGCAAATATCAGCCATCCGACACATCGCCGGGTCTGCGGGACAACACCAGTTGGCGGGCAACCCTCATCCGGGGCTTTGGCGTCACAGGCTACCGGATCAACCCTTGCGCCGCAAAACGGTCGAGCAACAGGTGGGTCACCCCTTTTGCAGTCTCGACCTTCTTCTGTTCAGGGATAGTCAGCGCCACGGTGTGGGCAATGCTCTCCACCAGCACCCCCAAGGTGACATAGGGGTCGACCTCCTGCTCAACGGCCTGCCTTGCGAGCAGCGAAATTGCTGCCGGCAGATCAACGATGTCGTTTGTGTCCGCAGCGAGACTGGAAATCATTTCTGAGACTCTATCCGTAACTAGCCTCCGCCATAGAAGCCAATTGCCGCCTCGCCACCATCACCAGGAGAAAGGTCTTAATATAAATACCACTAAACGTTGTGCTGTCGCCTGTCTATGCTTTGATGCGTTGATGGCGGCTCACATGGGCCTGAAGTACAGTTGCGACGCCAAGCCTGCGTGATAGGAGCGCCAGGGCGGCATGCCGATAGCGGTCAGCCTGCGCTGGGGCGGCGTCTCGTCTTCCGAGCCGCCAACTCATTGTGCGCACGGTCAATCATGAGAGTCGTACCCTTGCGTTCGATCTGAAATCGCAGGCGCCCCCTGGTATGGATGTTCTCCATCACGCCCAGCAGGTCTTCGGCAGAGGCCAGATCGCCACGCCTCAAGGCGGCGTGAAAGACATCCTCAACCGCATCCTCCAGCCGACGCCGGAGGGGACTGCTCACGTGATCTGGCGGGAGAGAAGGCTCATCGTGACTTGTCCCTGCGAGGGGCATCAGATGCGCCTCCCTGCCGATGGAAAAAGAAAACGGTCGCATTGTGGCCTCCGCCAACGTCCGAATCGAACCCATCAGGTCGAGAGCGGCAAGCCACAATGTAGGAATTCTGGACGCATTTTCCAGAATTATTTTGGCTGAATAATCCAAGAAATGAGCAAAATGGTTTCAAATTGGTTTCACTTCGGACATATACCACGATCGCCCTGACGGCTGGCGATCCGGGCCATTGTTGGGAAACATAGTCCCCAACCTCTCCGGCACCTGAGGATCAGGATCACCACGACGGTCGCCGGACCATCGTCCAGACGGTCCACCAAGGTTCAGGCGGCGGCAGACGGGGTGAGAGGAATGATGGGGAGCGCCGCAGGCCTAATAGGTCATTTGGCAAAGGGATTTGACAAGGGATTTTGACAAGGTCCGGGCGCAAGAAGTGCAGCAAATACCGCCACTATTGATCTTCCAGGGCGCTCTGAGTCTCCCGCTGGGGACGGCAATCTCTATCAGCGCCGACGCCGCAAGCCCAGAAATACTAAGCCGGTTGTAAGCAGCACAATTGATCCCGGCTCCGGCACATAATCGACCTCCATGCCGAACGCCAGATTTCGCACGCTGGTTGGAATCAGCGTGACGTTGTCATTGTTAAGGAAGGAGCATCCTGTGGCGCTGACAGCGGTGCATTTAACGTTCGTGTTTAGGTTGGCGTCGTACATATAATTGTCCGCTGTCCCGACCCCACCACCGTCGGTGACCAGTTCCCACTTGACGTCTGTATTGTGTGTGCCAACCGGCGAATCGATTAGCTCGACCCAATAAGTGGTGTCCGGTGTTAGGCCGAGCTTCCCTCTTTCCAAAATCGTAAACCACTATAAAGCAACGATAGTTTCCAGTTCAGAGCTGCGGTTACTGGCTACAATGCGATCTCCAGCAGCTCGCATGCCCG
>Ga0335075_10010778_pt1 | contig 13863 bp, 11 predicted proteins | sample Lox_Sample_24_FD_206723 | JGI IMG/M metagenome (GOLD analysis project Ga0335075, IMG submission 206723) | Soil microbial communities from Loxahatchee National Wildlife Refuge, Florida, United States - Lox_Sample_2.4 | ecosystem: Environmental > Terrestrial > Soil > Wetlands | place: USA...
AAGAGACCGCGGAACACGATCGGCTTATGGTCCACTACCTCGACCACGATTGGCCGTCCGGCACCGCTGTCGCGCTCCGCATATGCACGCCAATAAAAGCGATCGAGATGCCTACGGTATCGGATGACGCCCCGGAGCACCGAATCCGGGACCGCGTGATAAGCCCGCAACGATAAAGTGAGGGCCAGCTCCATGATCCGGCAATATGAGTATTCGGCAAGCCGCCTCCCGCGCTTCGTGAGAAACCTCTCATCGCCAAAAGGTATCCCCAGCTTGCGCAGCGACTTGATGTATTCGTAAAAAGTAGAGTCGCTTGCAGCGCCGCGATAGCCGAGCTCCGTGAGGAGCCAGAGTGCTTGTCCGTGTCTCAGTCTGACCGGCGGGATTTTGTCCGGCAGAAGAGCAGACTCGTCCTGGAGCAGCCGCGGCGGCCAGGTTGGATACTTTGATGCGCATTCGCCTTTGGTAGTCATCGACGCGCTGTAATTGTTTCCCACGGGCGGCGATTGCCGCTTAGTTCGCGTTCCAGCTTGCAACGGAAGCGCCGCATTCAGAACGCGGTAGGAGAGATCAGGATTTTCGCTGGTCTCGGCATTGGCTTTCCCCCTCCTTCGGATAGGTATTTCTTTCACCGCGACGAGCCTCGAAGTGACGCCAAGATCACTTCAGAAGCCCGCTAGAATACGCTTACCCCGACTACGAGCACGATCAGCATCGCCAGCAGAACATAAGCGGCATAGGCATTGACGTTCCCGACATGCATCCGGCGGGCGAGTGCCGCGAGTTTTTGCAGCGCGTCGATCGGCGGCTGGAAAACGAAACGGTCGATGACGTGGACTTCCGTGTATTCGCGCTTGATCGCCGTGCGGAAATGGACGGCAACGCCCTCCGTGCTGTCCGCGCGGGCAGCCGGAGTCAACAATGCCGCGAAAATCACCCGAACTGGATTGGCAAATCCGGTCGCGGTGTAGGTGAATCCCGGCGACAGGTGACGCAGTCCGCCATCCCACGCCGCGCCACGCGCGAGCTGTCGATATCTCGTCGGCAGTCGAAATGCGATGAAGACCAGCGCCAGGATGGCCGCCAGGGCCACGAGCATGTAGCTGGTCGACATGGCGAAAACGACCGGGTTGCTCTCGGTACCGCGATGCAGCACTACCAAGCCCGGTCCCGGCAGAAAATTTCGACCCACCTGGGCGCCAAGGTCATGGAATTCACTGAGGAATGGCGGCGGAAGTGTTCCCGGTTGTTGCGCATTCGCCATGAAAAACGGCGGTACGAGTGCCGCCGTGGCACTCGCGTGCGCGAGCGGCGCAATCGCACGATCGATGACCGGGATCACGTAGGTCGGCAATACTCCGAGCGCGGCACACATAGCCGCGAGCAACCCGAGCGATGTCCGAGTTCCCAAATCGGCCTCTCGTGCCTTGGCGGCGGCCGGCGACCGCGACATGCCGAGGAAGCCGGTAGCGAACACCTTCACGAAGCAGGTGACTGCAAGTCCGGCTGTCAACGCCAACAGGGCGCCGCAGATTGCAAAGATGATCTTGATGACCGTCGATGACAGGACGGCGGAACGCAGGATAGTTTGCAGGGTAAGCCACTCGCTGACAAAGCCGTTGAACGGCGGCAGCGCCGCAATCGAGAGAACGCCAACCAGAAAGAACGCGCTGGTCCACGGCATACCGCGGATGACCCCACCCAGCCGATCGAGATCGCGGGTCCCGGTTCCGGCTTCCACAGCGCCGGTGCCGACAAAGAGCAGCGCCTTGTACAGGGAATGATTAGCGAGATGGTACAGCGCTGCGACGAGCGCGATTGCGGCAACAATTTGGTGGTCGGTCGCAAGAAATACCATCGCGGCGCCGATGCCGGCCGCGACGATCCCCATGTTCTCAATCGTGCTGTGCGCGAGCAGCCGCTTCATCTCGCCTTGGATGGTCGCGTAGAGAATACCGACAAGCGCCGAAATGCTTCCGATGGCCAAGACGATCACTCCCGGACCAACTTCCATCGGTGGGGCGAGGTCGAGATTGACGCGTACGATCCCGTAAATGCCCAGATTGACAATGACTGCCGACAGTAACGCCGAAACATTCGTCGGTGCGACAGGGTGCGCGAGCGGCAGCCAGCTGTTGAGCGGAACGAGACCGGCTTTCACCGCGAATCCGAAGAAGGAGAGCAAGAAGACGGCCCAGCGCAGTGCATCAGGAACGCCAGGCGCAGCGGAGCGAAGCCCCTCGAAGCTGAGGTCGCCGACCGCTCCAGCAATCATGATGAAGGAGATCGCGACGGCAATTGTTCCCCCCTCGCTCATGGCCAACATGACGTAGCCGGCCTGGGAGCTCTCGGGACGCTCGAATTCGTAATTGACGAGCAGATAGCTCGCAATCGACATCAGCTCCCATGCGACCAGAAACGAAATCACGTCGCCGGCGATAACGATGAGCACGATCGAAGCAAAGAGCGCGTGATAGAGGACGCTGAAATAGCGTACATTATGGTGCGCTAAGTACTTGGTCAGATAGGTGCCCGAGAAGATCGAAACAGGCAGAAATACGAGGCCGGTGACGAAAAGAAAGAACGCCGAGAGCGGATCGGATTGCAGCGTAAGCGTCCCCAATGCAAGTACCTGCCACAACGTGGTATGAAATTCGACACCGAATGCCAGGAGCATCGCGCTCGCGATCAAAAGGATCAGCGCCGCCAACGAACCAAAGGCGGCGAGCAGAATCGGCAGCCATCGCTGCGGGATAGGGAATGCGAGAACTGCGCCAGCTCCGCACAGGATAAAGAACGCGACGAGGAGCTGCGTTGCAATCATGTCGGCTCCTCCCGTGGTTCAGGCGCGGCTGAGACCGCCATTGACGGCGGCTTTCTCTCTACCGCCACGAGCAGTCCGTGCAGGATCGCCAACGGCGGCGGCGGGCATCCCGGCACGATGACATCGACCGGGATAATCTCGGCGACGCCGCCCGAGGCTGCAAAGCTCGGACCGAATACGCCCCCCGACGCAGCGCAAGCACCAATAGCGACGACGCGTTTCGGCGTGGGCATCGCCTCGTAGGTCTTGCGCAGCGGGAGCCGCATCGCATCCGAAACAGGCCCGGCGACAAGGAGAACGTCGGCACTGCGGGGCGTCGGCGTGATGAAAAAGCCAAGCCGATGCATATTGTAAAAGGGGTTATTAAGCTGACGCGCCTCGCTCATGCAGGCGCCACAGGCTCCGGCGTCAACGAAGCGAATGTGCAGCGAGCGGCCAAACATCGCCGCGAGCTTGTTCACCTCCGTCGCTGCCCGAATGGCTTGCGCGGCCCATTCGTAGCCTGGTTCCCAAGAAGCGGGTTCTTCGACATTCCCCTGGCAACGAAAACAATGGATGCAGCGGCGTTGGTCGATCGAGATACCACCGTCACTCCGACCGATAGCGTGTGTCGGACAGCGCGCGATGAGCGCATCCGCGGCGGCAACGGAAGTTAGACGGGTCCCGATCGGTCGTCCCGGTGAAGTGCCGGGCGCATCCTCGATGTGGTCGGGATAGGCGCTACTTTTGATTCCCGTGCGTATGCCTTCGAGCACCCAGTTCGCCATCATACCCTCTATCGATCGCACTCGGCGTTTGAGAGCCCAAAGCTCGCGAGAATGATTGGAAAGTCTTGGAACGCGAAACGCTCCGCCGCCAGATGAAAACCGTGCCAGTTCGTGAACGACGGCGGTGTCACGCGATAGCGAATAACCGTGCCGTCGTGGTCGAGCCGAAGCCAGTGGAACGCGGCGCCGAGTGGCGCCTCTACGGCAGCAAACGCCGCCCCGGCGCGCCAGTGAATCCGATCTGCCTTGAGGCCGCCTTTCGGCAGCGATGGCAACAGAGCCCTGATGATGGCGATCGACTGACCGGCCTCGGCGAACAGAACACGCAGGCGAGCGAAACCATCGCCCTCTTGCTCGATGGGAACGGAAAACTCGACCGGGCCATACGCGGCGTACGGGAACAATTTGCGGATGTCGCGAGCAACGCCGGAGGCGCGCGCGATCGGTCCGACGAGACCGTACGAGCGGGCCTGGTCCTCAGTTACGATCCCGACTTCTTCAAGACGATCGAGAAAGCTTGAGGAGTAACGCAGCATCTGAAGAAGCCTGCGCAGTTCTTGCCCGACTTCAGCCACCGCGCTCGACAAGCGACGACAGTGCGTCGCGGACAATTCAAGTGCGACGCCGCCTGGAATCACCAACCCGAACAAATACCGATGGCCGGTGATCTCACAGCTCAAGCGCAGGAGCCTCTCTTCGATGAGTGCGGCCTGGCTGGTAGCGACCGCCAGCGCCGTCGAGTTACAGATTCCGGTGATGCTCGCCGCATGGCTGCGCAGCCGCTCCAGCTCCGCCCAAATCGTGCGTAGCGCCTGCGCCCGCGGCGGTGGCGTGATGCCGCAGATCGCCTCGACGGCCTCGCAATATGCCAAGCCATGCGCGAACGCGGCGATGCCCGAAAAGCGCTCCGCGAGCAGCAAGGCGCGTTCTACCGTTTGTCCCTCCGCAATCTTTTCCATGCCGCGATATTTGTAAAAGAAGCGCGGGATCGTGCGGATGACATCCTCGCCGACAGTTTCCAGCAAAAAATGCGCCGATTCGGCAAAATCTGAAAATACCGGCCCGACCGGCATGGCGAAGGCGCCGGGCGCTGTCACGATCGTCGGGGGCTCCCATTTCGGCTCCGACGCTCTGGGTTCAAACCGGCTCGTCGCATCGAAGTCCCGTCGCATCGGATTGACGCCCTCGGGCCAGTCTTCGTGGAGGATGAAATCCCCGAGCCGTGGATGGCCTTCGAAATGTAGTCCAAACAAATCTTCAATCTCGCGCTCGTGCCAGTCGAACGAAGGACCACGGAGAAGATCGACGACCGATGGCACGGTCGAATCCGTCTCATCGAGCGTGAGCTCGAGGTGGACCAAAGGCGAGCCGGCGTCCTTATAGAAGACGTAGCGGAGCAGCCAATCTGCAGGCATCTGCTCGACGATGAGTGTCGCGAACGTAAAATCGAGGTCGCGCGTGAGCCATTGGCAGATGTCGCGCAAGCGTTCGACTCCGCACTCGACGCGACAAATACGCCGTCCCTGATCAAGGGTGGCTCGGATGTCCTCCTTCCAGTAGCTGCGGCATAGCTCAGGAAAGGTTCTTGAGCCGGACCCGCCATTGTGGATGCATTCAAGTGTGGCCATCGCGCTTGCTTACCCTCCCATCGCGCTCGCTGCGGCCTTGAGTAATTCGTAAAGTGGCGTCGGGACATATACGCCGACGACGAACAGCGGAATGGCAGCCAGTGCCAGCGTCAACTTGCACGACCGTGGAACGTTCGCTGCGCGCACCTCGTGCTCTGCAACGCCGAATACCATTCGGTTGACGTGGAGCATGACCGCGCAGAACGCGATGACGACCAGGACGGCCAAAAGCGCGACGACGATAAACTGGCCCCTGGCAAGTCCTGCCTTGAAGATCGCGAACTCGCTCACGAACACGGCGAACGGCGGCGCACCGGCTATGGCAAGACCGCCCGCGAGAAGCGCTACCCCAGCAAGCGGCGACGTGCGCACAAGACCGCGGACCGCCGCAATATCTTGAGTGCCGACGCCTAGCACGGTGATTCCCGCCGCGAAGAAGCAGAAGGATTTGGCGATCGCGTGCCCAGTCATTTGGTATGCGGCGCCGAGGTGAGCATCGACGCCGCCGAGGCCGGCGGCGACCAGGATGATCCCCATGTGTTCGACCGTTGAAAAGGCAAACATGCGCTTGAAGTCGCGGGCCTGGATGAACAGCAAGGTCGCCACGGCGACCGACAACAGCCCAAAGCCGATGAACCAGGGACGCGCATCCAGCCCCGGTGCCACGCCAACCACCGGGAAAAGCCGGAGGATCACGTAAAGCACGGTCGTGGTCTCGACACCGGAGAGGAGCGCGCAGATCGAGGCTGGTGCCTGGCTGTGAGCATCGGGCAGCCAAGTGTGCATAGGGACCAGTCCCACCTTGGTCCCGAAGCCCACCAAAATGAAAAGGAATGCCGGCCACAGCAGCGTCGGCGGGATCCGCGGTGCCGCCGCGACTAAGCCCTGCCAGGTGAAAGGCTCAAGACCGGCGATGCGCGACCCCCAATACAGGATCAGGAAACCGAGCAACGCGAGGACGGCCCCGAGCGTGGTCAGGATGACATATTTCCACGCCGCTTCGAGTGCTTCGGGCGTGTCCTCGAAGCCGACCAGGAAAGCGGATAGCAACGTCGTCAGCTCAACCGCGATCCACATCAAGGCGACGTTTGCCAAGAGCGGCACCGACAGCATGGAAAGAAGGAACAGGTTATAGAGCGCGTAGTAGAGCTGAACGTTTTTGCGTCCCCCGTGCTTGACGCCCTCGTCGATATAGCCCCAGGAAAACAACGCTGCGGTGAAGCCGACGAAGGCGACGAGAAGCAGCACGAGCGCGCCCAGTCCGTCGCACGCCAGCCACTCGCCCGAAGCCGCGACCGCTCTAGTACTCGCGGCCTCCGCCGCAACGGCAGCCGCGACGCCGAGAACGATCACAGAGGCAAGAAGCGTTACCGGTGCGGCGAAGCGCCGACCCGCAGGTAACAGTGCGAACCCGCTGGCCAGCAAAGGAACCAGAAGAATGCCGGCGAGCTCCATGATTCCTCACTGTTCCCGAAGCGTCGCGAGTCGGCCCACCGCAGTGGTGCCCAGACGCGCATGGATCCGATGGGTCAAAATACCGACGACGAGCGCCACGACCGGCACGTCGACTGCGGCCGCCAATTCGGCGATGACGGGAAGATTTGGCACGATCGCAACGCCAGCGAAGAACACCCCATTTTCTACAGCGAGTAGCCCGAGAAGCTGCGGGACCGCCTCTCGCCTGACAGCAATCGTAAACGCGCCAAGAAACATTGCCGCGATGCCGAGCGGAAGGTTTATTTTGATAAACGGTATTCCGATCGTTCCCACCAGCGGATTAGCAACAACATAGGCCAAGACTATGAGGACCGCCGATATCAGCAACGAACTTGGGATATTGAGGACGCGCTCGATCTCTCGGGTCCGGTAGACCTCGGTGCTTACCGTGCGCCTCAGTAGCCAGGGAATGAGCAGCGTCTTCGTGGCAACCGTGATTGCAGCCACCGCGAACAGATGAATGGAGCCCTGGGCAATACCGAGGAGCACAGCCGACAGCGTCAGCAGGAGCGATTGCATAATAAAGAGCTGCAGAGACGCCAGCACCTGACGCGTTGCGACGACACCAAGCGCCGTGAGCAGAAACAGCGCGCCGGTCAGTGCATCGAGGGAGAATAAGACTGGCGAGCTGCTCATGCTCGGGCCCTTCAGATTGCCGACAACTGGGTGATCATGGCGAGAACACAAATTACAAACGCAGCGCCAAGAAATTCAGTGATCCGAAAAAGTCGGAGCTTGGAGAGTGAGGACTCGATGTACACCAGCACGAGCACGAAACAGAAAATCTTAACGAGTACGAGGGGGATCGCGAGCAGCACCTCGCCGAACCCCATGCCTTCGGCCAACCCCCATGGCGTCACCAGCACATTGAGAAAGATGCAAATGAGAACAAAGAATTTCATCGCTCCGGCCCATTTCATTAGCGCGGCGCCGCGGCCGGAATATTCCAGCGACTTCGAGCGATCGATCATCGCCAGTTCAAATTGGCCCGATGGGCTATCGACGGGAATTCGGCCGTCCTCGGCCAGGATCAGCATCAAGAATGCAATCATCAATAAGACGTGTGCGGGCTCGAAGAAGTTCGCGATCGGAGTGATCCATCGTTTCTGGACGATGTACGGAATGGTCGAGCCAGCCACGAAGGAGACAGTCAGAAACACCACGATGAATACCGGTTCGGCTAGAAAGCCGACCATTCGTGTTCGGCTTGCGCCCATCGGACCGTACGGGTTGGCAGTGTCGACCGCTGCGAGTGTGGAGAAAAAGCCACCGAGCGCGAGAACAAACCCGCCGCCGAGCATGTCGCCCATGAAAGCGAAGAATAACGGGTAGCGCGTCAGGACCGGGATGAGCAGCGCGACGAAGACCGGGGCGGCGAACGCAACGTAGGGCGCTGCACGAAATATCCAGGAGCTTTGCTCGGATACGATTTCATCCTTGTGCAAAAGCTTCCAAAGGTCGCGGTAGGGCTGAAAAATGCTTGGCCCGCGCTTTGACTGAAGCATTTCCTTGAGCCGGCTGGTCACGCCTTCCACGAGCGGCGCAAACGCCACGACGACGGCCACTTGGACGAGGTTGTAGACAATACGCTCGATCATAAAGTGGCCTCACGAGCATGGCCCGGCAACCGCATGACCGTGCCTCGCGGCGTCGGCCACGAGTTGCCTCCGGCATCCGTCAATGAAACGGGAATTAAATCGGCAATGATCGCCATCGCAGACCACCCCGCAGTGTGCTCCTACGCAACCCGCCGATCCTAACGATCAAGCGTGTCCGTAGGAGTCATCAGCCTGCCAGGGCGGTTGGGGCGGACTCCATCGCCAATTTCGGTTGCTAATCTAGTCCATTAACTACGGTCGATCAATCGGGTTCGAACCTTCGCCATCCTCAACTCGCCTGCGGAGGGTCATATATCCACCTTGCTCGGGCCGAAGCACGCTACTATATTTTGCTTCGAACGACGGGGATGGGGTCCCCCGCCAAGCGCCCTCTGGGCTGATGACTCCTGCCGCGTAATGTCGTGCGGTGGGCAAGCCGTATGGACCCGGCTTTTCCAATTATTCCGGACTCGGTGCCCGCCGCTCCACGTTGGATGGAGCGCGTGACGTGAAAAGCTTTGGCGATCCTGCTTTTTTCAGGCTGTTTGACCTTTTGACGAGCCTCACAAATCGGGGCCTGAAACGGTCACACTGGACGCATGACGGAATCGAATTCGAGCGTGAGCGGCACAGTGTTATCGGACCCAAGCACGGACTGACCATTGAGATTTTTACGCTGACGCGCCCGGGTCGGCGCGGCTGGTCGCTCATGGTGATCAAGGAATATTGGTGGGCCGGCGAAGAGAGCAGGGCGCTGAAGAGCCTGCGATGGGCCCGTCCGATTGGCGGGCAGCGCGCCGACATATTGTCCTGGCTGCGCGCGCAAGAAGCGAAGCTGCGACGTGAACCCTTCGCTGAAACTGGTCGGGAGGACAATGCGGTTGAGGATGGGGAGCAGCCGGCAATAGAGGACGGCGATATCGCATGAACGAAGCCTCTAGCGTGACGTTCTCTGAACGGACTCCGCAGCGGACGGACGGCGACGAGCGCCAAGGAACGCTGGCCGCAGCACTCGGCCGAGTAGAAGCCGCGCTCGATACTGGCGTTGCGATGGAATCGCCGCTTCTCGCTCGAGTGCGCGTACTGCGGTCTCGACTTGCACATGAACGTTTGCAGCTCGCTGTTCTCGGTCAGTTCAAGCGCGGCAAGAGCACGTTCATCAACGCGTTGCTGGGAACCGACGTGCTGCCCACCGGAGTCATCCCGCTAACCGCGGTTGCCACGTTTATTGCGTGGCGTTCTGCACCGCTCGTTGCCATTCGCTTCAAAGGCGGTGCGCGCAGCGAGGAGTTCTCCCCTCAAACGGTCGAGGATATTCGCAACACACTGTTTCGGTTCGTCGCTGAGGAAGCTAATCCGGAAAATCGCCTCGGCGTCGAGCGGGTCGAACTTTTCTATCCAGCCGATATCCTTTCTAACGGCACGGTGATCATCGACACGCCCGGCGTCGGCTCGACGCTCCAACACAACACGGAAACAGCATTACAGGTACTGCCCGAATGCGACGCCGCCTTCTTCGTGGTTTCAGCCGATCCGCCCATTACGGAAGTCGAACTTGACTACTTGCGCAAATTGAAATCGAAAATGGCTCGCATTTTCTTCGTCCTTAACAAGGCAGATTATCTGCCGCCGGACGACAGGCGTAGCGTTGTGGGCTTCCTGGAGAAAGTGTTGGCAGAGAAATCTATCGTCGATGCGGATCATCGAATTTTCTCCATCTCGGCGCGTGACGGACTGGCCGCCAAGCTAGACGGCAACGAACAAGCGTTGGCGATGAGCGGTATTGCTGAGCTTGAAGCGCATTTGGTGGGCGTACTCGCACACGAGAAGAAACGTTGGCTCGAAGAGGCTGTGCGAAACAAGACAGTGGACATTCTGACCCTGGCGTCGACGGAACTCGCCCTTGGCAGGCGTGCTTTGTCTATGCCGATCGAGGAGCTCGCAGCGAAGTCGGACTCCTTTCAGGATGCATTGCGCTCCATCGAAAGCGAGCGACGTATCACCCGCGACCTCGTGGCTGGCGAGCATCGCCGCCTGCGCGAGCTCCTGGAATCCAGCGTTGAACAGTTGCGCAAGGAGATAAAGGCGAAGCTCTCGGCCGCCATCGACGGAAGCCTCTCGGGCTCCATCCGGACCGCGTGGGAGGAAGCGGCGCGACGCGCGTTGTCGTCGGCCATGCAGGCGGAATTCGAGGCAGCGCGCGGACCGCTTGTAAGCGCGTTCGCGGCCCGTGCCGGCGCCGCGCTACGCGACTGCCAGGATCGCGTCAACGTACTCGTCGATCGCGTGCGGCAAACTGCGGCGCGGATCTTCGATGTGCCATTGGGGCCCGATACGGAACATACGGCTTTTGAACTCGGCGAGGACCCCTATTGGGTGACCGAAAGCGTCAGCGCGACCTTGATTCCGGATCCGAGCCGTATGGTTGATCGACTCCTTCCGGCAACCCTTCGCCGCCCGAGGCTGCGTGCCCGTATAATCCGACAAGCGGATGACCTTATTGTCCGTAACGGTGAAAATCTTCGCTGGGCGATTTTGCGTGGCCTCGACGAGACCTTTCGCAAAGCGGCCGCACAATTCGAGGACCGGCTCGACGAGGCGATCAGCGTAACCCGCGATGTAATCAGGGATGCTTTTGCACGGAGGCAAGATCAATCCTTCGCGGTCCAGCCGGAGCTGGACCGTCTTGCTGCCGCTGTAGCTGCGTTGACCTCGCTTCGCCATGAATTTTCGGATGATGTTGCGTTTCCAGGGGGATAAACGCTGTCACCTTGATTCTATTCTTCGGTGGCGGAGGAGTCCGCTTTAAAACGCCCGTTGGGCCAATGACTCCTGGCGATGCTGCATGCTCGACAGGAGGCAGTTGTGGCGGCTCAAGGTATCCCGCGCGATTCGAGGCAAGGCCTATCGAATAGCAAATTTTGGCTGGATGAACTCTCAGGCGGATTGTCGGAGAGCTTCGATTATGCCGTCGTAAGCTCTCCGGCCGACGCCAAAGCGTTGATCCTGATCCTGCCAAGTTGCGATAGGGGTCGAGCCGCCGTTGGTCTTCACAGTCATCGCAAGAGGATCGGACCTACCGCAGCCTATGACGGCATCATGGTAGCGTGGGATCACGACCATCGGCAGATTGTTGATGCATTCGGGTCACCTGAGAAATTCCTGTCAAACGCCATCCGGAACTGCCCCCCTTGCGTCATGAAGAACTGCCCCCCGCCCTGGGATTCATAATCTCGGTTGAAGGTCACTTTCGCCGGCGACGGGACGCAGGGAGGCGGAGCCGACCGGAGGCCCGTCACCGGCGGGCGGCTTGATCAGGCCGCTCTTTCGTTTGGCGCGAAGCCGGTAGCTGTCGCCGCGGATGGTCAGCACGTGGCTGTGGTGCAAGAGCCGGTCGAGGATCGCGGTTGCGACGACGGGATCGGCGAATACGACACCCCATTCGGCAACGCTGCGGTTCGAGGTGATCAGCATGGCGCCAGTTTCGTAACGCCGGCTGACCAGCTGGAAGAACAGATGCGCAGCGTCGGGCTCCAGCGGCAGGTACCCGAGTTCGTCGACGATCAGTAGCTTCGGCTTTGACAGCGCCAGCAGTTTCTCGTCCAGGCGCCGCTCGCCGTGCGCCTTGGCGAGGCCGGCGACCAACGTCGTCGCCGTCGTGAACTGCACCGTGTATCCGGCCAGGATGGCCTCTCGCCCGAGCGCGATCGATAAATGCGTCTTGCCGACGCCCGGCGGCCCGAGCAGTAGCACGTTCTCGCCATTGGCGATCCAGCGTGACGCGGCCAGGTCACGGATCTGCTTTGGATCGATCGACGGCTGTGCCTCGAAGTCAAAGCTCGCCAACTCTCTCACAGCCGGGAAGTGGGCGAGCTTTAGCGCCATCTCGATACGGCGGTGATCCTTGCGAGCGAGCTCACGCTCGCATAGCAGGATCAGCGTCTCACGCGCCGATAGGTCCGCGCGCGCCGCCTCATCGAGCAAGTTGTCGAGCTGGTCACGGATGCCGGAGAGCTGCAATCGCGCCAGCATGGCGTCGAGCCGGTCGGTCGGTGCGTCGGCTGCCTTCTTGGTGCGCGCCATCAGAACCTCCCACCGATCGCTGCCTCGTATTCGGCAAGAGGACGCAACAATGAAGGCGGTGGCGCTGGAACCGTCGGGACCTCGATTGATCGGCAGACAGCGGCATCGCCGCCGGCAACACCGTGCAGATGGACGGTATCCATGATCCGCCCACGGCGCCCCGCCGATTGTTGATGAACCGCCACCTCACGCACGCCATGGCGTATCCGCACTTCGCCGCCCGCCACCGTCACCGCCACGCGCTCGCCGATCAGCTGCCATGGCACCGAGTAGCTGTTAGTGTCGATCTCGACAGCGCAATCGTTGCCGACGATGCGGGTCAGTTCGCGTATCGACCCGAACGACGGTCGACCGCAGAGCGGCTTCAACCGGTGCGCCTCGTCACGCGCAAAGCGAGCCATCGGCGCCTCACCGGTCGTGCCGTGGATACGCACGTTCGCTACCTCCCGCTCCCACGCGGCGAGATGTGCCTCGAACGCCTCCCAGCTCGTAAACCAATGCCCCGCGATCGCGTTCTTCTTCACGTACCCGACACCGCTCTCCGTCTTGCCCTTTGTGCGCGCCCGATACGGTGCGCAGGCGCGAGGGCGGAAGCCCCAATGCTTCGCAAAAGCCATAAGCTTGTCGTTGAACTGGACCAACCGGCTCACCGCATCATGGCGCACCACCAGCGCACGCGGATTGTCCATCAGCACTTCTTCCGGCACGCCGCTGAAGGTCGTGAATGCACTCTCAAGCCCGGCGAACCAATGCTCCTGCCTCTCGGCCCGGAACGCACGCACATGCAGGCGTCGCGAATGCCCGAGCGTCGCCACAAACACGAATGCCTTGATCTTCGCGCCGCCAATCTCGACTAGTCGCTCGCCAAAGTCGATTTGCAGCTGTCGGCCAGGGGGCGTCTCGAACCGCGTCGTCGCCAGCGCCTCAGCCTTCAGTGCCTGGCGGTAGGGCTGCACGGCTCGTCGCAGTGTTCGCCGGCTGACCGCCACGCCTTTCTCGGCCAACAGGTCCTGGCGCACGACATCCGCATTGCCGCGATGACGAATGAACCGCTCGCGCAGCCAGCCCTCAAGGCCGTCCAGCAGCTTCGGACGCTCAGGTGACTTGAACGGCTTCACGCCGCCCGATGCCACGTAGTCCTTCACCGTGTGATGGCTGCAACCCAGCTGCCGCGCGATCCGCTTTACACCCCACCCACACGCCTTCAAGCGCAACATCTCCGCCACATCGTCCGGCGTCTTCATCACCTGCCCCCGTGGATCGTTCCACGACAGGCTTTCCGTGATTCGCTCCTCGTCCATGCTCTCTCTCCTCAGCTATCCAAGGAGGAGGCAATTCCTCGTGACGCTGAGGGGGCAGTTTTCCATGGCGCGCGACAGTCAGGGTCGGAACCACACACAGATCAATGGCAGCGATCGCCTCGGCGTGGTTTCGAAGAAAGGTCCGCCACGATTGCGAAGGCGGTT
>Ga0335075_10010780_pt1 | contig 13861 bp, 17 predicted proteins | sample Lox_Sample_24_FD_206723 | JGI IMG/M metagenome (GOLD analysis project Ga0335075, IMG submission 206723) | Soil microbial communities from Loxahatchee National Wildlife Refuge, Florida, United States - Lox_Sample_2.4 | ecosystem: Environmental > Terrestrial > Soil > Wetlands | place: USA...
ACGCATTTGGTGTCCCGCTTGGAACAGCATTTCGGAAAGAGTGGCGTTGTCATATATTGGATGTTGAATTGGTGTACGATGGGAGCTGGTTAGGTTTCCCTTCCATTTCACTGCTCTCATTGCGTTACAATGCCTGGTATTCTAATGTCGGTCTTCCAATGGAGTCGCTCTTCACCCTGATCGGCCTCAAATGGGTCGGATATTTCTTGAGCTTCTGCAGGTCCACTCCACTCACTTGCTGCTGCACTCACTCGTTTCTTGGCTGCCCCCAGTCGAGATTCCGTTCCGACACCGCATCCTGTCCGCAGGGATCACCGTCAATGCCTCCCCAGCTTTCACCTCCTTCGACATCATGCCTAACTTCTTCCAATATTGGTATGGATTCCCCTTTCATTCGGTAAGTTTGTCCTTTCACAACTTTTTGTTGTCTTCGTTCAACTTCCATCTTGATCTCTCGTCTTCATCCTTGTCCTTTACTCGTCCCAGGGGTCTTCGATGCATACATGTTCGATGCCGATGGTCACGTGAAAGATTATAGATTGAAGGAACCCGCACCATGGTCTTCGGTACATTGAATCACCTGGGCCTTAACCTTGACGTCCTGATCGCCTGTTGCATTGCAGGCTTGCTGGGTATGTATGTCATGACATAGGGGAAGACAAGACATAATTTAAGATTAGGCATGCAGATATGCCTCAGTCAATACCTTCGGCATTGTAATAAGATCCACATAATATATCTTCAGACATTTAATTGGAACACAGCTGGATGGGTTTCCGTTATCCGTCAAATATTTACCAAGCCCACCTGGCCAAGTGTTTGTCCGTAGCTGACTAGGCCTTGTGGTTGGTGTTCCTTTCCTCGGTGTTGCCGAAATTTTCATGGACAAATCGAACTCTAGATGACCACCCAATTAAAATCAACACATAGCCAAAATTACAGAGCTGCATATTTTAACCACTGGTCCCAGTCATCCCAGGGGAAGTTTGCAGGGAAAGGATTGAACAGATGTTCATCGCTTCTTACGTGAACCACCACCTGACTTGGAGTCCCACTCGCCTGCCTCGATACTCGGTCTATAGCGCCCAGCGTCCTGTATCGAGCTCTAAGGATCCTCGGTACGACGCTGCTTGAGTCGACTCTGTCCAGGTCTTTATTATCGAGATTATCTTGGGCCTTCCATTTTGCGCTGGCTTCGATTATGTCGAACGCGACCTTGTTCATCTCCCGAGAGACATACATGACTTGCTTTGCTCCTAGTGAGAATGATACCAAATGAGCCCAGAGGTTTTCAAGATCGGAGATCAATAAGTTCAGTGTGGCTTCCGGGTTGTGGATCACGCCGAGAAAAAGCACAATGGCGCTGCTGAAGGCGTAGTACAGCCACATCCTTTATTTATTTATTTTTTGTCGCATCAGCTGGTCGTATTGAGCACCGCGATCATTAGGAAAGAAAGACCAAGTAAATACATATCGTCAAACAATTTTTACTGCTACTTGTTATGATGCTTATATTAGCTCGAGCTGCCTGTATACTTTCATTGGAAATTCTTTTCTCAAAATTCTTCTTGATGCGACGGCCCATGCTGATGACCGAGTGGTAATAGCATAAATCACAAACGGTCGCCAGTAGGGTTCTTGACCTCAACTTGTTAAAGCCCAGTGGTCGATGTGACTGCGAAACTACTCTCCAGTATGAGATGATAGCCGTCGCGCACTGCGAATGTCGACATGTTGCCGTTCAGGCTAGAGAATGGTATGGGCATCTCAGCATCGAAAGTATTAAAAGTTTGTACTGGGACGTCCAAGAACTAGCGAGAACGTCCTAAGACAATGCTCTCGCGTCAGTCTCTGTGTATTCTAATTGTGTAATACAACTTATTTCTCCATGATGTAACATAACCACCAACACTTCTTACCTTCTTCCTCCTCGAAGGGGCTATTGGTCTTGTCGTAGTACTTCCAATTGAAATAGCCGCCCCAGAAGCGGAGCTTAACGATGTGTAGTATGACTCCGGAAGTGCGCCACATTGTAGGTAATGTATCTGTCAATTTTAATGCCCTCATGCCTGGGTTGAATTCAAACCAAAAGGGTCACACTTGAGTGCCCACAAGTCTTGCTCCGTCGGTAACTGGCGAAGCATGCCCCACGCCTTCTTGAAGGATATTTCACAGTTGCATTCAGCCATTGCGACCGTCAGCGAGCTGATCCAAAGGTCACATACTGGTAACGTCAACATGAGCTTGTCAGTCCTCTTCTCAACACAGGAAAGCAATGATTAAATGCCGAACGTACTAGCAGAACGTTGACTATCTCATCCTAATGAGTTCATCTCTTGGTAGTAACTCCTCTTTCGATAGTTTGTCTCATACCAGTCCAGCATGCGACCGGGAACGGGGCTTCCGATGCATATTGGTTTGCATACTCAAGAACAATATCCTTAGTTATTGGCGAAAACTCTCTTAGGAGATCGAAATGTTACCGACTGTGGGCCTTGTCAAACACTCTTCTTCAGCTAAGCGTATTATCGTTTCATTGAATAGGCCATCTGCTAATGCTGACATGGCAGTTCCATCAGCAAGAACATTCCAAGGCGTCGCATCCCCGCGGAAGCCGGACGCTTGGTCGAGACTCACTATTAAACTGCTGTGCGTCCCATCCTCGAGGATAATCTTATGGCAGAGGCACCGAAGACTCCGGCAGGATCTCAACGGCTGCTAACGTCGCAGCGACCGTGGAATTACCATCGCATAGGTTACTCAGAACTGAGATGTTTCCATCCGAGCCATTTGGATCTGGAGGGTACTAGTCCCTCCATGGAATCCTATTCTTGTGACACTAACGATGGACTGTCTCCTAATGGGATGATATAGATTGGCTCCTTGAGTTTCAGGTCCCGATCTAGGCGATAGCTTGACGGAGTTTCTTGACTTCTCCTCTAGCTGGTGGAGCCCTGCATCATGACTGAATTAACCGTATTGGCAGCTATTACCAAGACACCTCATCATCTTCACGCTCAATTTCAGAGGAATTTGTCACTCGGGGATGCTGATAACAAAAATTCCGTGTTCATAGCAAACAAAACTAAAACGTCAGTCTATTGTTTTCTTTCCAGAGAGCCCGGCACGATCTAGTAAAAACAATGCTGAACCCGAACAGGGTAGAGAGTGCTGCCTCCGGAGACTGCATAATCTAGCGACATAAGTCAGTATAGGTTCATAACGAACTTGATCACCTTGACAGCAGACTCAAAGTATCAGAATCATCGCTTCATCCAAGATCGTACCATCGCGCGTGATGGCAACCGAAACAGCTTTCTGTTTGAACACGAATCAAAGTCACTAATCTCGGAGTCGACAATTCTTCGTTCCTGTCGCCGTTGTTCTTGTCGTTGTTAGCATTATTTTGTTGTCGCGTTTGGTTCTTGTCAGAAGTGCTATCTTTGTCGTAACTAGATGTAATCATGGAATTGATCGGCAGATCTTTCGAGCATCAGACTTAGCATGCTTCCCTCGAGTTGTCATAACAAGCATGCGTTCAGGGTCGTCCATAAACCCGATCTCGTGTGATACGTATCCACATGAATCACGTGGCATTCTTCACCTTCCATGGAATTGGCAGCACCAACTAGAAGCCGGTTGTATCCTTTATTAGGACAAGCAAGATCTAGCGGCTGCTTTTGTGACTGGAGGCATCGTGAGGTTGTCTTGTTAATGCTCATGAAGAATGAACCAAAACCTCTTGACGTATTATGAACTTTGAGATTCTAGCGGATCTGTCAATGCAATAGCAAGTGCCGTGTTCTACATTTACCAGTGCTACTCTTGAGCACTTTACATCTCATATCTGACAATTTGAGATTTAGCTTAATAGCTGACCTTTATTCGGAGCGGTTGCTTTCATCCAGTGGCCGTGTGTACTTTCATGATTAAGCTAACGTGAGAACTCATTTTTACCGATCGTGCACTTGCCTCACCTAACACCAACGAACCTGAGAGACAATGGACGGTGGTGATGAGACGATCTTGAAACTCACAACACCTACAGATATCATAGTCTGGGACCGAGTCTACGCTTGCTGAGAAGTTGCAGCAACTCTCGTTTCACTATGCCTCACTTACCAGGTGAGGGCAAGAATGGCACGAGTGACACAATCTGCAAACATGACGGGGATGACGACAATGACGGTAAGAAGGGAGGCGACTAGAAATAGTTACACTTGGCTCTCGTCTATCTCGATTCTGGCTCGTCCTTTTTGAGAACTGTGGTCGTGGATCAAGGGCGAATGTACAGTACAACGCAAGTATTGCTTATGAGATGATGAATGATTTGTCTAGCTGAGAACGCCGGAGGAAGTGAGAGGTGTTGTAAAATAATCTCCCAGCTAATATGGTATATGGAGGAAAGAGAAATATTAGACAATCTCGGTCATATATTCTCAATCTTGTACTACACTATAATAGAAACAAAAGACGTATGAAAATCCGGGCAACTTGGCTCAGCCATCTCAGAAGCTCGGATTCCAACCCCCCTGCCTCTTAAACGCAATCCTTTCTACCCTTCTCCTACCTCCCTTCACCGGTCCCAAAGGATCCAGCTCCGCCGCTCTTAGTGCCTCCCTTCTCACAACCTGCTCCCTGCCCTCCCTTGGCAGGACTTCAAAGTCCCACCGCTTAGGCGCCAAGAGATTGCCCATTCCCATCGGCGTCAGTCCTGTCGCTAGTCCATTCGACATCTCAGCTGTAGTGAACAACTCATCTTCGTTAACACTGACTCCCTCCTTCGGCTTAAGCGTGCACGCCCACCCGATGAACGCGGCCTGAATGAACAAATTTCTTTCCGCGATATACATTCCTGGGCAGCGCCGTGGCCCATATCCGAATATCGGCATTGGAGTCATCGACAACGACGGATAGTGCGACAGAGGTGAGCGGAAAGTTGGGTAACTTGGTGTGAGCCAGCGGGCGGGGTTGAAGGTGTTGGGGGAGGGGTAGAGCGAGGGATTGCGTGTCATGGCCCAGATGTTAGAGTGGAAGATGGTGTTTGCGCGGAAGTGGTATTTGTTGTAGCTGTCGTCTTGGGAGAGGACATGGGGAAGGCCTGCGAGTATGTTAGTAACTAGCAGTATTTCCGCATATAGACTGCGACTGGATTAATATTTGAAGCTGTGAAATACCTCCTGGGCATGCTGGGCGCCACCGTGCTACTTCGACCAAAATTGCCCGCGTGACTGGCAGACTTGGCATATCTGCGAACTCGGGCATTCGCTCACCACAGACGGCATCGATCTCAGTTTGCATCTTGTCTTGCCATTCGGGATACAGGCATAATGCAAGGCAAAAACTCTTTATCTGTGCAGCTGCTATGTCCACACCAGCTTCGAATACTCCACCAAGGACATAAGCTCCTTCAGTCTCAGATAATCCAGTGACAGCTTTATTCTCTATAAAGTGGCGGGCGAAACTTAGCTGCGCGACCCCAGCCGCCAGATCTAAGCGCGTTTCATTGATCAACCGTTTGAAAAAATTTGCTTCCCACTCTTGAAGACGCCGAGCTGTTCTCTTCAATGGTGCTATCCAGTCTGGAAGGAGAAGGAGTGATGGGAACCGGTTATAGAGTTGGGAGCCTCGAGAGCCTACTTGCTCGAAGGTATTCTTGATGTCGTGGAGAGTTCTAAGGAATTCTTCTTCACCTGTTTCCACTCGCTTCCCCCAGGTTAGACGTGCGGTCAGAGACGAAGAGAAGCGGTCAAGCCAACGATCGTATTGAATAGGATCAGCAATTAAAGAATCTAACATGCGCTTGGCTTCGAGGATCTGGATAGACTCATATTTGCTGGCAGCAGTATTTGACATGACAGAGTGTAGAAAGCTGCGGTAGCGGCGAAAACGATCTGTGCAAGTCAGAAGCGCTGTGAATACTGAAAAGTGTGAACGAACCATTGTTAGGCAAGAGTAGCAAATGCAGATTGCCAGTTAAAACCCCACACGTAAAGTTGTACCATGGCCGATCACTATAATGTAATCCCCTGTCTTCCAGTAAAGTCTGCGTTATCTTTTCGTCTGAAATTATGACGTGCGTTTGGTGGAGGATGCTGAGCTTAAAGAGAGGCCCAAGTTCCTTTCCCCACTGCGCGAATTTGATCCAAGGCGGAGTCCGAGGAATGTCTTGAGCATTACCTAGGGCAGGAACTCCCTGAGGAGAGGGTACGACTTTGTCGTCTTCCTTAGCGGCAGGACTCCAAGTGATGAAGATAAACACAATAAAAATGACAGGGACCGTCAGCAGCCATACGGGAAAAGACTTTGCAATTGAAATGACTGGAGACATTGTGAAGGTATAAATTTAGCATAGCGATGGCTTCTGAAGAGATGGGAATTCTATTTTCGTAGATGAAGCCGTACTTATCATTATCAGCGAAGTTGTAGAGCTACCCCTACCTCGAAAATAGTCGCCACTAGCTTAGGAGCTGCATGGATGGACGCAGCTCAGAGGTAGAGGTACCTGTCATGATGCATAAGCTGCTCCGTCTGCATGTACTATAGATGCATTGTCATCACCAGAACCTTACAGTAAGGTCGAAATCGGGGGCGGATGGGAATTCCATAGCGTTGAGGTTGCATCCGAAGAGTCCGGCGGGTCTGGGAGTGGCTCGTAACTCCGCTGAGTTGTCACAAAGTGTGGGGCCTGCAAACTTGACTGGCCTGCCATCCCAGTTCAGTGGTTCGATCCACAGTGATGAACTGTTTGGTACCGGTGTCTTGGGAAGTGGATCTAGGGATTGTTTCTTGTATTGCAGAGTCCGATGCTCTCCAATGCGACATCATGGGTGCCTTAGGCCAGCTTTTCATTCTGCAGGTAATCATGTACCAGTCCTCGGAACCATTCCTACTGGTCATGAACCTTTATCTAGGCAAATCTAAGTAATATTTTGACTTCTTATTTCTCGCGCGAGTTGCGCCTGTGCTGGATGCTGAAATTACCGCAAAACTAATGTTAACGGACGGCGTAGTAACTTGAGGCGAACTCGGCATATTCTGCAATAGAGACTGACCTGAGTGTTTGTGTTGACTATTTTTTGATTGCTCAAATGTCTCAGAGTCTAAGTGAAGTCCCCGAATATGCCCATTTAATTGACAAATGCAAATATCATGACTCTTTTAAGATGGCGATAGTATATGTGAGAGAATATCTAACTGTTGAACCCATGACAAGCAAAGAAATGGCTGTAAATCTGCCTCAGCCCTCCCATTGTACAGAGACAACTTCAGTCCAAAGGACTTAGCAGAATCCTTAGAGCGACAAAGACCTTAGTATGTCTAATAACTTTACTTTCCCAAATATGCTTTCTCTGAACCATAACACCAATAGATACAACAAATGTCTTTCGATCAAAGCCGTAGCCTTAGCACTCTTCACAGGCAGCCGGATCATTAGAATATGCTTTGTCAGACCCTCACTTCCATAGGGAGTCATATCAAACTCAAAATCCCTGTCACCTTCGAATCCAACTTTCTCATAAAGCGGTAGCGCAACCAACCAAGCCGGTAGCGCCATCCCATCCATGACCTCCAGTCCCCCCTAGTTAAGCATCGTCCCAATCCCACGGCCCTGGTACTCGGGCGAAACGGCCAAATGTTATGAACTGAATGCAAAATAAGTAAGACAGATGTGAACTTGCCACGTGTGCGTGCATGGAACCCCCGAGCTTAACAGTCTCCAGCTCGGAGGATAACGAAATGAAAATGCAACATACCGGCGTATTTCCTACCCCGCATCGCTAATTTACAAAGCTCACTGCTCATCCCAAAATCAGCCTCGCAGAGATGCACATTAGCGCCTTCGGGCCATTTGCTCTCCTCTTTCGTCCCACTCTCATTCCCTCACCCTGTACTTTCCTCATTCCCTTAGTCCCGCTCTCCGTTCCGTCCTGGCCAATCGCAGATGCATTTCGCGCAAGGTCTGTATAGGATTTCCACAACGCGAAGCCGACGATCTGCCCTGATGGAGTGACGGCTCTGCGCATGCGTACCGGAGGGTAAGAAGATGGGTTTGCAAGGGAATGAGTGCGGACTTGGAAGGCGGCGGGGGTGGCGCAGTTCGGACCGAATGAGTAGCTTGTGATGGGATCATTATCGAATGAGTGAGCTTCGAGCGCAGCGATGGGATAGAAATCAGCGGGTCCTAGTGGCTGGATCGAGATTGGAGAGGCTATTATGGTTGGCTTAAACTTCCAGCATTTTGCGACGTTGAGGATGATGCTATCTGGTGCATCCGGCTTGGACAGGGTAGAGAAAACAGATTAGAGTAAGGTATTTAAGACGACTCAATACTTCTTATAAGGCCAATTTCCAACTCAATTATGATTCAGTAATCGCGGTGTTTGATTTGAAAATAGTTGTCATTGTATGGGACACTTTTTCGGCTCGCCAACCGTGCGACTCTTTGATCTTTCGCACTTTGAAATTGTGTCTAATGTGCTCACAAAGGAGAAGATATTCTACTCAAAATTCCCGGCTGTTGTTGAGTCTGAGATTTTCAAAGCGACTGCCGAACAGGATCATTGGACCACTGAATGCCCCTCTTCTGAGGCCATCGGCGTGAAATACCTCGACGTAGTACATCTGCTCGCGTATAACAAATAAACGCGCCAATATCAACTACACCGATGACCAGCGTAGTATCGCACTATCCTGGGCAGCGGCCGCTATCTCTATACCAAGGAGCCGCTATAGGGGTATAGCGGAACCGACAGGGATTCTTACTAAGAATATTTACAAAGTAATAGCCCAAGCTAGAGTTAAGGCGACACTAGACCCATCATTCCCGACCAAAAATTCCATCTGGAAGGAGGGCTCCTCCTACTCCTCCTCCTCCTACATATTATCACTTGGTGCAGTGCATTACAGGAACAGGCCGGGCTAGGGGGCTCTCGCGCAGCGCGTCGACGTCGGGGGGCAGGCTCGCCAGCTAAATTAGAGAGTAAAATAATAAAGTAGCAAACGCAAGTCGGTAAACAAAAATAGAGGCCACTTTCCGACCCAGAGGCGCTTCGCTAGCGAGGTTTGCCTTGCTAATCAAGTCAGGTCGCCTAATTACGCAAGTAACTTTCCGAGTCGAAAAGGGGTAGGCCCAGCGGTTAGGCAACTGTATAGTTACTAGTTAGCGCCTCTACCCCTGTCAGGCACCACATAGATAGCTTGAGCTCTGCCCGTTTTAGTTCTTCAATCAATCCCATCCGACAAGAATAGACTTCATTCATTCATTCTACCACTCATGCGACACAAGAATTCTTCATTTTGCGGCCTTGTAGGTTGACTATGAGCTTCAACTCCACGATCACTTCTAAGCGACGAAATGAAAAGGAGTCGTTCAGGCTCTCGGATTGATGCATGCGCTGCTTGCTCGAAATATAGCCTTGTCTTTGACTCTCGCAGTCTGGAGAGCATCAGAGTCTCCGCCAACACTGGCTGTCGATATTGTCAATTAATCCGAGATGTAATAAATTCTTACACCCCAGGCCTCAGCGGCGCACAAAAAATTACTGCAATGGGCTATGGGCAGCCAATGCAGCTAAGCTGGGATACCGAAGAGGGAAGACCTGTGAGGATCACGATGTATGGGGTTCCCAAGGATAGCTTACGTGTACAGAATGAGGCAGAATATCGTCCTCCGCTGGTAACAGACGTACCCGAGATCTTGTGCGACACAGGTTCCCAGAAAGCAATTGCCAGAACTCGAGCTTTTATGCGGGAGTGCAAGAATGACGAAGGCTGCTCTCCAAGCAAGAGCTACCTTCCCAATCGTGTTCTGGATCTCGGACATCCAATCCGACTTTATAAGACGCGGAATGAACAAGGCCGTTACGTTTGTCTGAGTCATTGCTGGGGCACTGAGCACGGCCTGCTCAAAACGACAAATGATACCCTTCTCTCCAGAAAGAGGGGCATTCTTGAGAGCGAGCTTCCAAAGACTTTTCTCGATGCCGTGATCTTCACCCGCAGGCTGCGCATAAGATATCTCTGGATTGATAGCCTTTGCATCATACAAGATGACGATCATGACTGGCAGAGAGAGGCTTCAAATATGCAATCAGTATATCGACATTCGTACCTCACACTTGCCGCCTCTAAGAGTGGCGGGCCTGGTGAAGGCTTATTCAGTATCGCCCCAGAGGAGTTCAAGTTACGGAAAATACCATTCAAGAGCAACAGAGGAATTAGAAATATGGTCTCTGTCAGGCATTCTATCACTCACCTTGGCTCGCGAGATCAATTCCCACTTCTTAAAAGAGGCTGGGTCTTCCAGGAGCGTGTACTATCCGGTCGTGTCTTACATTTCGGACCTCAAGAGCTCATGTGGGAGTGCATGTGTTATACATCGTGTGAATGCGGCAATGTAGGAACCTGGGACGCAGATCATGAATTCAACAAATTCTGGTTCCCCGGGTTATTTACAGAGTCAAACACAATCCCTTGGCAGCACATGTGGTATAGCATTGTTGAGAATTACACCACTCTTCAGCTCACATTTGAGAAAGATATTTTCCCAGCTCTTTCCGGAATTGCACAACAGATGATGAAGGTCCGGAATGCAAAGTATTTGGCTGGATTGTGGGACGATAGTCTCATTGAAGACTTACTTTGGCACCGCAGACGAGAGGTTCGATGGGGAGCAGCAGTTGGGACACCACCATGTGCCAGACCAGGAGTTTGGCGTGCCCCAACTTGGTCTTGGGCATCGGTCAAGGGCGCGGTTGAGTTCCAGTACGATGAAAGAGCGGAACGGGCCCATCGTTTCACGCCCCATATTGCGGGTTTCGATGTTCAGATTGACCATAGATCTAAGGATACCACTGGACAGCTAAAGAAAGCTATGCTCATAGTTTTTGGCTCTCTGGCATCCGCGAGGATACGACATGACCACGGAGAGACGATGAATGGCACCGACGCGCCTATTGCTATTGAAGTAAACGGCAAGCTTGTGAATAGACTCGAATCCTTTATTGATTATGATCTCTGGTCAGCTTCAGAAAACCACATTACAGACGGTGAAACTATTCATTGTCTTACGGTTGGTACGTGGCAGGATCCAGAAAAGCCATATGGAGAGATCTATTATTTGATACTCCGAAGCTGCGGAACCTCCGACGAGGACGCTTTTGAACGCGTTGGTCTGTTAGTGCTCTCATCAGCACAAGATTGCTTTACGGATGTTGTGAAAAGGAAGATAACTATCATCTAAGCTTCAGATCGCACACTCGTTGAGTGATAGAACACTAGGCATTCAACAAAAACACGAGGCTAGCTTTTTTCTATTCAAGTAGAACGGGATCAAATCATACTGCAGTACTTTCCTCTTGCAAATGGTTTAAGACAGCAACAACATCAATACTGGTCAGATCCACCAACCCCCTTCCTCAAAGGATATTTCTTTCCTCTCCTCATACTCCCCAAATCCCTCAACTAACGGCTTAACATATTCATAATTCTCGGGTCTTCCATAAAAAGTCCCTCCACACATCTTAATCCCATCGCACCTCTCCTCCATCGTATGGGCATTGAAAATCCTCCCCGTAGCCAGCCAATACGCCATGATCTTCGTCCTCTCACCTGAGTTGGGAGCAGTACATACCTCTCGCATCTCCAAAGACACATGGCGGCCCGAAAGAGGGCTTTGATAAGTATCGTTGGCCGACATCTTGGATGTGTCTGCAAGGCAGGGTTTGTGGTTTTGTTTCATATATTATTGGTCCGTCGTCGAACCTGAAAATTCACTCCACCAAAAATCTTATTCACAAACGGTGACCACGCCGAATTTAATTAGCCTCCGGTGCAGCGAATCTCTCGCCGGTGAAAAACGAAAGATTTTGTCATGGCATCTACTCCCGAAAGCTCAATCGATTCTGCATACGGTACTAGAGGCGCAGAGTTAAGAGATGGACTCCTTGATGACCCTTCTACTCCTCGACCAGGTAGAGACTCGCGAAAACTAGGTCTGCAGTCTGCAGATAGTACAAAAGATATCGCTCATTGACTTTCGAACTGCAGATGGGTTGTAGTGTAGGCGGCTGGCGACGAATTTGGTTATGTAGGTATGTTAGAATAACAATGAGGTTGGAATTGGCCAGCAGGTCAATTGAGTGGCGCATGCGGCAATCAATTGAAAACTATGGGTTCCTAGCACGTGACTTCTAGAATAGGTTAGATCGCATGCAGGATTCTCAGTTTATAGGGGACTCGGCAAATGCATCATAGTTGAATAGACATCATCAATTGGTTCTAGTGATAATTGAACCAATAAAAACTATGTCGCGTCACTATGTATATCTCAAACACCAACACATCCTTCAGACCAATATCAGAACCTGAGTGTAGCGCTTGCGGGGAAATGTCACCAGTCGCCCCGGGCATCCAATTCTCACTTTTATTCTACTTTTCCTAATTCCCCACAAACTTTTCAACGCCTGCACCTCTCACCGTAACTTGCCCTCTGTCAACTAGCGCTTCAACATCTTAGAGACTTTGTTCCTAATGCTCACCCTATACGCAAGAGCTCCAACGACAATGAGTGTCGGTTTTGTTACATTGCTGGTGTGCTTGTTGGCAGGTACGCCAGCATTTTCCTTGGAGAGACTTTCTGGGCTTTGGACCGTCGCCGGCGATCAACAGCCGGTGGTTTCAACAACTTTAACTCCATCCCGTAATTATAGTGTCGGATTCAGTCTCGCATCGTCGTACGGAGCAGCGGCAGTTATTATAGATGATGCCAACGACGAGAAAAAGACCCTCACCTGCGTGGTCTACGGCGACTCAATGTATCAGTCTGTTATGGCAAGATTATCTTTGGATTCCTCGCGACATCTTGCGTAAGTATTTCCAGTACCCTTCCATTATAAAAGGGTACCAAACGTTTTCTCTTAGACCACCTTACGAAGATATGCAACAGTACTTTGACGACATTCCAAGAGTGACGGAACGCCGGCTTCGAAAGAAAGTTGGTCTTCCTGCGACTGCCGACGTTGGAATTCTCGCTACCGTTATTAAGAAACTCCGATCTCAAATTGAGTCTGACTTAAAGATTACCGTCTCAGATGCCACTCTTACAACCACACACCTCGAGGCCTTATACCAAGACGACGTCGAGGATATCTGTGAGTACGCAGGTTTCAAGTATGCAACACCTGGGTCATTGCAAAGGCCTATCCTCTGGGAGACTTCTAGCGCATATGCCGGTTACGGATTAGGAATATGCAAGCATTGGCAGAACCATACACAATGCGGGATAGAGAGCGCCGCGTTCCCGTCCTTAGACGTCCTTGCAGTACATTATAGCCGAACAGCACTTACTTCGACACTAGCTGTGATAAGGGTCGCCTTAGGAACATGGGATCCAGTTTATCGGCGCGTAGAGAACTTCAACCTGGGCAGTGACGCAAAAGCTTCGTATGCAAGCGAAGACGACTATTGGCGCAACGTAAAAGGCGCTTTGCTACAAAGAATGCTTGAGATTCCAGCAATGAAGAAACCAGTGAGGATCATATTGACTGGCGACATGGTTCATGGTGATTTTATGCATATGTTAGAAGAAGCAATGAAGGATCATATAGGAGAGGTCCCACCTATCTTTTCGGATGATGCCGTGGTCGTTGCAGCGAAAGGCGCTGCGGAGTTTAGGAGGCGTGGTTAGTCCAAGTGACAATAGGTCACTAGTGTTCTCATCACAAGTTTTTTGTCTTCCAAAACTCGCGCTCTGTATTTTGTTTGCTCAATATCATAGTCTAATAACTCGCGAGCACTTCGGACTGACGATGGCGTGTAGGGATAGGCTTCAGCTTGGGACATATTGTAGACAGTGTCA
>Ga0335075_10010781_pt1 | contig 13860 bp, 15 predicted proteins | sample Lox_Sample_24_FD_206723 | JGI IMG/M metagenome (GOLD analysis project Ga0335075, IMG submission 206723) | Soil microbial communities from Loxahatchee National Wildlife Refuge, Florida, United States - Lox_Sample_2.4 | ecosystem: Environmental > Terrestrial > Soil > Wetlands | place: USA...
AGTCAGGTTCGCAGAAGACCGCGCGGCCGCTATCGAGGAGATCAGCGCTCAGATCCCCGGCGCATCTGCAGACGAGGTTGCTCACACGCCTTTCTTGCTGATCGGCAGCCACGAACAGATGGCCGCCCAGCTGATCATGCAGGCTGAGGAACTCGGCATCACAAGCTACGTTGTCCGAGAACAAGCCGTCGACGACATAGAGCGCGTGCTAGCCATGATCAAGCGTCGATGACCTGGACAGCAACAAGCCCGACCACCGAATCCTCCGGAGAGCCCAGGGCGGCGCCAGCGCTTCCCGCCGCTGTGGGGCGCGCTCATGGCGTTGGCGCCAGGGCAGCCATGGCCTGGCTGACGGGTTCCAGGCCGGGACGGGCCGTGATTACCCGGACGATGGCCTCATCCAGCCCGCTGCTCAGCCGGGCGAAAGCGGCCGGTGCCTCCGCAGCCGGGCCGTAGTAACCCACCGCCTGCAGCATCTTGTCCGGAGCGGCGGCCACGAGCTGAGGCAAGGCCTCGCCCCGGTCTCGCCGTGCCTCCAGTTCACGCAGGTCCTCATCGAACCCCATCTGGGCGAACAGCCCTCGGTAGCCGGCGTGCTGGGGGACGCCGGGCCGGCCCATGGCGTAGCCGAGCACCTGCGTGCCGAGGGCCTGCCGCGCTGCAGCCACGTCATCATCAATACAGACCCGGATGTACATGGTCATCGGCACGGCGCCAATGTCGCGGCCGGCCCGTGCGATGCCCTCGTCGATCCTGGCCCGGCTGACGGCAATGTGCTCTGGCGTGGCCCAGTTGAGCAGCGCGCCGTCGGCGACCTCGCCCGCGAGCCGGAGCATCTGCGGGCCGAGCGCGGCAAGGTACACCGGAGCCGCCGGCAGGTCCGCCAGCCCGAGCGACGCCGGGCGGGGCCAGCCTGGCGCGCCTGAGCCGCCGGGATCCCGGCCGGCAGCAGCCGGAGGGCCGGCGGTGACCGTCTCGCCGTCCAGCAGCGCGCGGACCTGGGTGACGTAATCTCGCATCACGGCGATCGGGCGGTCCGGCAGCCCGAGCGAGGCCCAGAACCCCGGCCCGTAGCCTCCCGTTCCCAGCCCGAGGACGAATCGCCCGGAGGAGAGCTGAGCCAGCGTGGCCGCCTGCGCCGCAAGGCCCAGGGGCGTCCACATCCGCGCCGCCGGGACGACAGATATCCCGGTGCGCAGCCAGGTGTCTTCCGACCATGCCGCGCAGACGTGGAAGGAGTCCGGCACGCCGCCGGCCGGCGTCCAGAGGCTGTCGAACCCGAGTTGCTCAGCCTCTCGCGCGGTCTCGCGCCACTGGTCGAATGGCAGGCCGAGCCGGCCATCCAGTCCCACGCCGATCAGCATGTGACGCCTCGGGCGCGGAGCCGCTCAGCACCATCGTTCACCTGGCCAGGACCTTTCCCCTCGGGATGCGCGCCGACATGCTGCAACATTCTCATATGCAATCGCCCGTTACGCGCACGGGTCCCGAGCGGAAGGCGGATGCGCTGGCCAGGCTCCAGCGCATCATGCTGAGATCTGGGTTGCGTCGGCGTCCCCATCAGGGGTCCCGCATCTTGTGCCACTGTCGCTGGCCTGGGACGGCGAACGCGTGATCTTGTCAGTAGACCGGCGGTCGGTAACCGCTCACAACATCATCGCTTCCAGCAGGGCGCGACTGGCTCTGGGGGAAACGAGCGACGTTGTGATCATTGACGCCCGCCTGACAGAAGCCATCAACCTAAAAGACGCGCACCCTGATCTGGCGCAGGGGTTGGCCGATCAGGCCGATTGGGATCCGCGCTCTTCGGATGATCTTCCGGCCAGCCAAAGCAGCTACGTCTTCCTGTGCCTGCGGCCGGAACGCATGCAGGTCTGGCGTCATGTCTGCGAGCACCCTGGACGGACTGTCATGCGCGAAGGCCGGTGGGTAGTCTGAAACCTTCTGGTTGGAGCCGCCGCCCCGCTCAGCCAGCATCGCCGGCTGCCAGTTGATGCCTCATCCTTGCGTCGATCCCGCGGGAATCGGGGCGGAGCCTCATCCTGGTTCCCGAATTTCAATAGCTACGTCGTCCTCAGCATGGATGCGTTCAATGTGATTGCGCATGGCAGTCTGCACCGGGCCCTCGTAGCGGCGCGGCCACCCGACGTCGCCTCGCCTAGCTGCCCATCTTTCGCTGCTGGTGGTGCCGTGCTCGGTATTGCACAGGCTGCAGCGCCAGCGCCATTGCTGCCGGTCTACGTCGTACCAGGCGACCACGGTGCCCTCGTCGTCCTGATCCGGATTCACGCGGTTCAGGCTATGCCCATGTAGCGCACGCTCAGCTGCGAGAAGGGCTGGCGTCGGCAAGCCGATTGTCAGGGCAAGATGCGGCTGGCGTGCCAACTGCGCCGCAGGCTGGCCCGGGCGACATGGCGAGATAGGTTGCAGTCATGACTACGCGAGTGGCGCCGATCTTCCCGGTTGGCGACCTGGACGCGGCCCTTGCCTACTACCGCGGGCTTGGATTCGGTGCCCGCCAGTGGCGCGGCGGCGGATACGGCTTCGTCACCTTCGATGGCGCGGAGATTCATCTCGGTGTCGAGCCTGACCTCGATGCGCGAGCGGACCGCCGGGCGACGGCCTACCTGTTTGTCGAGGACGCCGACGCGCTGGCCCGGGCCTGGCTTGCGGCTGGCGGCGAGGTACGCCTCCCGCAGGACACCGAATGGGGTCAGCATGAGGGCGTGCTGCTCGATCCTGACGGCAACGTGATCCGGTTCGGCTCACCGATGAACGCGGATTGAGGGCGGCAGATAACGTCAGCTTGAGACCTTTCTCCGGCGAAGCGGCAAGGTGTACAATCCGGCCACCTGGCCGAACACCAGAATGGGTCCCGGCATATTTGTCTCAAGGGGGCGGAAATGGTGCAGCAGGGCAGCCCGGAGTTACTGCATGATCCAGTCGCGGAGAAGCTTCTCGGCTCCACGATCCCGGCCCGGCTGGCATATACGTGGATGGACGGCACGCCGCGCGTCGTACCGGTCTGGTTTCACTGGACCGGAGAACAGTTGGTCGTTGGCTCTCCGGCCAGGTCGCCCAAGTTCAAGGCGCTCGCCGCTGACCCGCACGTGGCCCTGACGATCGACGAGCACACCGGGTGGCCCTACCGGGTGCTGATGGTGCGCGGCACCGCAGAGGTCGAGATGCTCGACGACGTGGTACCGGAGTACGCGCTCTCGGCCGAGCGGTACTTCGGCCCGGAGCAGGGCCCGGCGTGGGTGTCGACACTTCGCGGCAAGGCCATGGGGCGCATTTCCATCACGCCGACGTGGGTCGGGATCCTGGACTTCGAGACGCGGTTCCCCAGCGCGCTCACGGCCTAGCGAGCCAGGCCGGGCTGGTGGCTTGACGTCTCGTTCAGGAAGCCACCCGGTCCGCCTCCGCAGCCAGAAGCCATGGGTTCAGCGCATCGAGCAGGCCCTGCGGGCTGTCCAGCGTGATGCTGTGACCGCAGTCCGGGACGGACGCGAAGTCGGCATTGGGGTTCTCGGCCAGCATGCGCTGCGCGGTCTCAGCAGAAAGGATGTCGCTGTCCTCGCCGCGCACCAGCAGCACAGGGCAGCGCACCGCCCTCCAGGCCGCCCAGAGCTCGTCGGCTGTGAGATCAAAAATGGCCCTGGGATGGCTGCGCAGCGCCTTGTCAAACTTGAACGTGAACGTGCCGTCCGGGAGCGGGCGCAGAGCATGCCTAACTCGATGGCGGAGCGTCTCGTCTGCAGGACGCGGATTGGCCGCGCGTGCCTGCGCGAACGCCTCGTCCTCTGAGGCGAAAACGTCGCTCGCCGCCATCGTGGCGGAAACGTTCTTCGCGCCGTCCGGCGCGATCTCCGGCCCGATGTCCAACACCATCAGACGCCGGACGCGCTCGGGGTGGGCAGCCGCGAACACGAAAGAGACGATGCCGCCCATGGAAAGCCCCATCAGGGTCACTTCACGCAACTGCAGCGCATTCATGAAGGCCAGCAGATCCGCGGCCATCGGGCCGAAGCCGTATTGCGGCGCCCAGTCACTGTCGCCGTGCCCACGCTGGTCCAGCGCGAGGACGCGATACCTGTCGCTCAGGGCGGCGGCGGTGTGGTCCCAGGTGCGCGCGTGACCGGAAAGCCCGTGCAGCATCACCAGGGGCGGGCCGTCGCCACCCCAGTCGATGTAGTGGAAGCTCAGCCCGCCGATGTCGAGATTGCCCGACGTGAAGCCAGCAGCTGCCATCGAGTCCCGCCTCCAGCTCAGAGCACCGACGACTTACGCTATCCGGCCTGGAGCGGTAGGTCACGGGCGAGCTCGCCCATCTGACGGCAAGATGACCAAGCCTGCACGGGGGCACCGGGCGTTCCCCTGGCAGTTTTCGCGGGGGAGGTCACGTTCGGGGCTGCCTGCCGCTCTAGTAAGCGATGCCGCCGCGGGCGGCGCGTGTGGCGACTCATGGGAGGAACCCGTCGTCTATGCGGTCTGTGCGCCCAACGTCTGTGCCGTGCGGTCGCGTCGGGCGGGATGGCTTCCCGCACCCCTGCCGCGCGGGGCGGATGCGGAGGCAAAGTGATTACCGTGACGGCCGGACCTGAGGCGGGGGCGTTGCCCGCGGGCTCTGGCGGGCTGCGGGATGCAGAGTTCGCCGAGTTCTTCCGCGCCGAGCACAAAAAGCTGATCAGGTTCGTGATAGCGATCGGCGCCGGCGGCGATGAGGCCGCGGAGATCGCGCAGGTCACGTTCTTCAAGGCATTCGAGAACTGGGATCTGATCCGGTCGCCGCGGGCGTGGATCCGCCGGGTAGCCGTGAACGAGCTCGCCGCTGCCCGGCAGGCTGCCCGTCGCGAGACGCCGCAGGCGACGCTCCCGGATGCGCCCGAGCCGGTGTCGACGGCCCTGGCGGTGGAGCTGACCGAAGAAGCCCGGCAGGTGCTCGTGGCGCTGCAGGCGCTGCCGCCGAGACAGCGCCAGGTCATGGCGTGGATGATCGACGGCTTCGGCGCCGCCGAGATCGCCCGCGAGCAGGGGGTCAGCGCGGACTCGGTGAGGCAGAGCTACGCCAAGGCCCGCAAGAACCTCGGCCGGTTCTACGGACGGAGGAAGAAGCAATGATCGGGCGGCTGCGCGACGCTTTCGGAGGCGGGACCAGCATCCAGGCCCCGGACGCCGCCGTCAGTCGCGGCATGGCCGACGTGCTGGCCGCGCTCGACAACGTGGTCGATGATGACGCGGCGCTGGGACGCCTCTATGCCGGGCTCAGCAACTATGCCGGGCTCAGCAACGGTGCGTCCGGCGCAGCCCCGGGCCGGGGTGCCGGAGCCGCGGCTGACGAGGTATGCGCACGGATCGGCGCGCTCGAATCGGCCAGCTCCAGGGCCCGCGCAAGCAGACCTGCGGCATCCCGGCGGCGGCTCGCGCTGCGCACGGCGGCCGGAGTGGCGGCGGTGCTGGCCGCAGGCGCCGTGGCATTGACGGCTGTCGTGGTGCCTGGTGCCCGTCGGGGCGGCAACGAAGGCCAGGCCGATCCCGCCGCCTACGTGGTGAAGCGCGTCGACAGCGCGCTGAGCGCGGCGGACCCCGGCGCGATCGCGCAGATGACGGTTACTACCCGCGGAGGCGCGACAGCCGGCGGCCAGACCGCGGCGGCCACCGCCGAGGAATGGTCCTACGGTGACCGGTGGCGCGCGGTCACGTACTCGGCGGCGGGGCGTCTGCTCTACGACGAGGGCTTTGGCACCGCATCGGTCTATACCGTGGTCAGCTACCGAACGCGGACATGGGCACGCCAGCACGAATCGGGCCGCCCGGCCAAGCTCGCTCCTGGTGCCCGCGGCTGCGCGCCCGCGGTCGCTGCACTCCCGTTGCTGTTCCAGCTCGGGCTGCCGGCCGTCGGCCCCTCGGCCGGCTGGCAGCCTGCGACTGTGGCCAGGGACCTGCGCACCGCGATCTCCTGCGGAACCCTGACCGTGGCTGGCCGGCAGCGCGTCGACGGGATCGAGGCCATCGAGCTGACGAGCAGCCCGGACAGCATGATCCCCGAGACCATCTGGGTCAGCCCGGGCACGTACCTGCCGGTGCGCGTGGTCGTCCGTCCCGCCCCCGGCACGCCAGGCCCGTGGCAGAGCGCGGAGATCACCTGGCTCAAGCCGACCGCCCAGAACCTGGCCAGGCTCACCGTGCCCATCCCCGCCACGTTCCGCCAGGTCCCGCTCGCCGTGGCCCTTCGGTCGACCTCGCGGGCCACCCGGGTCTGGAGCAAGCTATGAGCCCGATGAGCGAGCGACCCTCGCGGCGGATGTGGGGGCCGCGCACGGGGTTGCTGGCGATCGTGGCGGGCATTGCGCTGCTGACGGCGGGGTGCAGCGGCAGCTCATCCCCGGCCGGTTCCGCTGCCCCCTCCGCCGCTGGCGGAGCCGCGGGCCGCTCCGCCAGCCCATCCGCGGGTTCCGGTCGCCCATCCGCCGCGGCGGGGCGGATAACGCCGCAGCGGGAACTCGCCTACTCGGAGTGCATGCGCTCGCACGGCGTGCCCGGCGTCCCTACTTCCCTGCCCAGCATCGCGCCCGGCAGCGTGCCAACCAGCAATGGCCCTCACTTCAAGGCTGCCCAGGCTAACGGCCCTGGCCCGGGGTCGCCGCAGTGGGAGGCGGCGCAGAAAGCCTGCCGGTCGCTGATGCCGGCGCCAGCCGAGGTTCCGGGGTAGGCGGAGATGTTCTTCGTCACATATTTGCGGCGCGAGCTGCGCCGCCGGATGCGCCAGGCCATCTTCATCACGCTGGGCCTGGCGCTGGGGGTCGGGCTGGTGGTCACCGTCGCCGCCGCGTCGGCAGGGGTGAAGAAGGCGGAGTCCGGCGTGCTCAGCGCGCTGTACGGGGTGGGCACCGACGTGACCGTGACCGGCGCAGCGCCCGGCCCGCCCAAGCCAGGCACCAGGTCGAACAACGGCCAGAACAGCTACGGACTCGAGGCAGGGCCGAACGGCCAGACGGAGATCTGCTACAGCAACGGCACATGCACCAGCGCGGCCGGGAAGACGATCGACCAGCTGACCGCGCCGTACTCGGGGATCAGCGAGTCGAAGGTGGCCGCGGCGGCACGGCTGCCCGGCGTGACCGCGACGGCCGGCGGGATCACGCTCACCGACAATACGACCACGTTCGGCCGTTCGGGCAGCAGCCTTCCGCAGTCGAGCAGCTTCACCCTGGACGGCGTGGACACCGGCAAGACCTCGCTCGGCCCGCTGAGCAGCGCCTCGCTGACCGCCGGCCGCTCGTTCACCGCGGCCGACGCCGATGCCGGCGTCGCGGTGGTGGACTCGGGGTATGCGAAGTCCGAGAACTTGAAGGTCGGGTCGGTCCTGACCATCGGCCAGGTGACGTTCACGATCATCGGGATCGTCCGCCAGGCGCAGGCCAGCAGCCCGCCCGATGTCTACGTCCCGCTGGCGCGAGCCCAGGCGATGTCGCTGTACGCCGGCAACGTGACGGGCGAGGTGACCACGATCTACGTGGCCGCGGCCAGCGCTGCCGACATCCCCGCGGTCAGCAAGGAGATCTCCAGGCTGCTGCCCGGCACCACCGTGACCACCGAGGCCAGCCTGGCCAGCGAGGTGACCGGGTCGGTGACCAGCGCCGCCAGGCTGGCCAACGACCTGGGCAGGTGGCTGGCTGCGCTGGTGCTGATCGCCGCGTTCGCCGTCGCCAGCCTGCTCACGATGGCGGCCGTGGCCCGGCGGGTCGCCGAGTTCGGCACGCTGAAGGCGATCGGCTGGCGGACCCGGCGGATCGTCGCCCAGGTGCTGGGCGAGTCGGTGGCCATGGGCATCGCCGGCGCCGCGGCCGGGGTCGGCCTCGGGTTCGCGGGCGCCGCGATCATCGCCGCGGTCGCGCCGAAGCTGTCCGCCACGGTCCCGGGGTCCTCTGGGGCGTTCTCGCTGGCCGCGGGCCAGGCTGTGGGCCCGGGCCCGGGCGGCGGCGTCCCGCACAGCCCCGGCGCTGCGGCGTCGCGCCTGGTTGCCGTCCCGCTGCACCCCTCGATCACGCCAGGCGTGCTCGTGCTGGCCGTGATCCTGGCCGTGGCCGGCGGGCTGCTCGCCGGGCTGTTCGGCAGCTGGCGGATCGCCCGGCTCCGCCCCGCCGACGCCCTGTCCCGGGTGGCCTGACGCAGACCGCGCAGGGCACCGTCAGCGATCGTGCCGGAAACGGCGTGCTGCCCGCAGGCAGAGGTGTGCTCCTGCCAGGGCGGCCAGGACGAGTGCGTACGGCACCCACTGCGTGCCGTGGCGCAGGTTCGCGACCGTGAACAGCGCGGCCAGCGACCCGGCGAAGATCGCCAGGAAGCCGCTGAAGTTCACCAGCGCAGTCAGCACTGGCGAGCCGTCGTATCGCTTGCCGAGCTTGTCCCGGCGTTTCTCCCAGTCGCCGTCCTCTTCCCTGGAGCGATCGGGTCTCCCGGGGAGAATGGGCGGCGGGGAAAACATCTCAATGCGCCCCCTCAGGGCATATCCGGTACCTTCCGTGAAGCTACCCGCCTGCGGGCACGCCATGCGCTGTGCCCGGGTTAGGCTCGGCTTCGTGAGCGAGCCGGGGTACTCCGTGAAGGCTCTCGAGCCGTCGACGTGGACCGCGTTCGCCGCGCTGGTGGAGCGCAACAACGGCATCTTCGGCGGCTGCTGGTGCATGGGGTTCCACCCCGACGTGTCCCGTACCGACGCGGAGCAGAACCGGGCGGCGAAAGAGCGGCGAGTCCGCGAGGGCCAGGCCCACGCCGCGCTCGTCTTCGACGGGGACGACTGCGTCGGCTGGTGCCAGTTCGGCACGCCCGGCGAGGTGCCACGGATCAAGAACCGCGCGGCGTACGAACAAGGCCGGACGGCGTTGCCAGACTGGCGGATCGCGTGCTGCTACGCCGGCAAGGGGCACCGCCGTCAAGGTGTGTGGCCACCGCGGCACTCGCCGGGGCGCTCGAGCTCATCGCGAGCCTGGGCGGAGGGACCGTCGAGGGGTACCCGGAGGACGCCGGCTCGGTGCCCGCCGGCTTCCTGTTCAACGGCGCCTTGTCGACCTACGAGAAGCTCGGGTTCACCCGTGACCGCAAGATCGGCAAGCACCGCTGGGTCGTGACCAGGGTCATCGAGCCGAGGCCGTAGCCGCCCTGCCCGCGGGCAGCCTGCCGGATCACCCGGAGCGGGTGACGCCGGCAGGTGTGCGAACTCCACGGTTGGGGTATGCCGGCCAAATCCGGAGTATGGGCTGCTGGCGAGCTGGCGACGGCGTATCGATCGGGGGGCGCGCCATGACGGGCGGGAACGGGCAGGCGCCGAGGATCCGCGACGTGCCGATCGGCCTGGATGCCACCGGGACGCGGCGCGAGTTCGACAGCCTGGGCACGGTAGAGGTCCCGGCGGGCCACTACTGGGGCGCACAGACGCAGCGCAGCCTGGAGCACTTCAGCATCGGGCACGACCGCATGCCGAAGGAGGTGTACCACGCCTACGGGTACGTGAAGAAGGCAGCGGCGGCGGTGAACACCCAGGCGGGCCGGCTGCCCGGGTGGAAGGGCGGCCTTATCGAGCGGGTGTGCGACGAGGTGATCAGCGGGGCGCTGGACGCGGAGTTCCCGCTGTACGTGTGGCAGACCGGGTCGGGGACTCAGTCGAACATGAACGTGAACGAGGTCATTTCCAACCGGTGCATCCAGCTGGCTGGCGGGACGCTCGGCTCTCAGGAACCGGTGCATCCCAACGACCACGTGAACATGGGCCAGTCGAGCAACGACACCTTCCCTACCGCCATGCACATCGCCGCGCACAAGATGGCGACGGAGAAGACGATCCCGGCGCTGCGCCGGCTCCGGGACGCGCTTGAACGTAACGCCAGGAAATGGGCTGACGTCGTGAAGATCGGCCGGACCCACCTGGAAGACGCCACCCCGCTGACCGTCGGCCAGGAGTGGTCGGGGTACGCAGGGGCGCTCAACGACGCGATCGCCGAGGTCGAGCACGCGACGCGCGGCTTGCTGAAGCTGGCGATAGGCGGAACGGCGGTCGGCACCGGGCTGAACGCCCCGGCCGGGTTCGGCGACAAGGTGGCGGCGGAGATCGCGTCGATGACCGGCGCACCGTTCCAGAGCGCTGCCAACAAGTTCACCGCCCAGGGCACCCTGGACCGGATGGTGCGCGCGCACGGCGGGCTCAAGGCCGCAGCGGTCACCTTGTTCAAGATCGCCAACGACCTGCGCTGGCTGGGCTCGGGGCCCCGGACCGGGATCGGCGAACTGATCTTCCCGGCGAATGAGCCCGGGTCGTCGATCATGCCGGGCAAGGTCAACCCGACGCAGGCGGAGGCGATGCTGATGGTCGCGATCGAGGTCATCGCCTCCGACGTGGCCGTCACCATGGGCGGCGCCGAAGGCAACTTCGAGCTGAACGCCTTCCGCCCCATCCTGATCAGCAACTACCTGCACTCGGCGCTGATCATGGCCGACATGTGCGATCACTTCCGCGAGTTCATGGTCGCGGGCACGAAGCTCAACGAGCCGAAGCTGAAGCAGGACATCGACCGCTCGGTAATGATGGTCACCGCGTTGTCGCCGGTGATCGGCTACGACAAGGCCGCCGCCATCTCCTACCACGCCATCGACCACGACCTCACCCTCAAGCAGGCCGCCCTCGACAAGGGCGTCAGCGAGAACCTGTTTGACCGGGTCGTGAGCCCGCTCGCGCTGACCCGCCCCGGCTCGGCCGACGCGCAGTCAGCCACGAGAAAGACCTGACCTGCCATTCGCTCAGCACGCGGGCAGACCACCAACACCCCGCGCGCCGTTTGTGCTACACGTCAATGATCTTGCTAGATGCCCCGGCAGCGTCGAGAAGCCGGCGAATATCGGCGCGGTCACCGGTCACGACATCAGCCCGTAATCCCGCTGCGGTTTGTGCCACCACGGCATCGACAACGTCCGAAGTGCCCGCGCGTCCCATCAGCCGCCCGGCCGCGTGAGCCCCCTGCTCGGTCAGGCTCACCACCTCGCAGCCACGCAGCAGCCTCCGGAGCTGGGCTTGTGCGGGCGAGCGGCTTACCTGGGCGATCACGGGAGCGGGCACCACGGGGACGGTCCCGGCCTCCAAACGCACCCTGTGGTCGGCCCAGGCAGAGCGGTCATTGCGCTCAGCGGCCACCAGCACGCCGGCGTCGTATATAACCTGTCTCATGCCGACCGGCGCTCAGCGGAGCCGACCGAGTCTATCCGGCGGCGCGCTGCGGCCAGCTCTTCGGGAGTGAGAGCACCGTGCTCAGCCTCCCATTCAGCGACAGCTGCAAGCCCGTCACGCAGCCTCAGGGCGCGCCGGGCCGCAGCCGTCATCCACGCCGAGACGCTCACGCCCTCCGCCCTCGCCGCAGCGACGACCTGACCATAGACATCGGGATCTACTGTGATCGCGAGCTTGGGTGACGGGTTACCACGCGGCATGAGCTAACTATACCACCACGGTATGAGCATGCAGCCCTCCGCGCCCATCTGATGCCCGGCGAGGGCTACCTCAGCCTCGTCGCCACCGCGATTGGCGACATCCTCGACGGCCTGGCCGGCCTGGCCGGCCTATGATCACCCTCCGCCAACGGCCATGCCGAATCGTCCTCAGATAAATCAGCCACTCGATGTTCAACAGCGAGGAGACGCTAACAACCGGCCCTTCCGCTCCGCCAGCCAGGTCCCATCACTCACCGTGACCTCAGCCGCCGGAACCCTCCCACGCAACGGAGCCGAACCAGAACTAACCGTGAAACACGGACTGTAATACTTGGCGCTAGCCATTATTAATAAAAAACTCATATTCAGCCCTGGCTAGCTCTGATTAGCAATCGCGATAACTATAGTGCGGCTCGCTTGACCATCCGGGATAATGACCATAACGTCTTGCGCGGCAGATTATTTCCAGGCCTCCCCCGCCGCAGACGAGGCCCTGCCATGCACCAAAGCAGTCTTATGACACGAAGGGGGAATCATGCGTAATGTCCTGCGTCGGATTGCATTCGGCGTGCTCGGGACTGGAATGGTCGTGACAATGGCGGCCGGCGCCGCAACCGCGACCGCCAGCGCTGCGGTCGCAGCGCCGCACCAGGCGTTCCAGCAGTCGCTGGTGTGGCCGACGGTCATGAAAGGTGCGCAAGGCAACCGGGTCCGTACCATCCAGTACCTGCTTAACCAGAGCGGCTTCGCGGTCGACGTGGACGGCAAGTTCGGGTCGAAGACCGAATCCGAGGTCAAGGAGTTCCAGTCGGTAAACCACCTGAAGCCCGACGGGGTCGTGCGCAGCGAGACCTGGGAAGCGCTGATCCTGACCGTCAAGCAGGGTGCCAAGGGCTACGCCGTTAAGGCGGTACAGGACTACCTGAACCGCGCGTACGGCGCCAGCCTCAAGGTCGACGGCGATTTCGGCACCGCGACCACGAAGGCCGTCATTAAGTTCCAGGACACGTACAAGAACAAGTACAAGCTCATGGTGGACGGCATCGTCGGCATCGCTACCTGGCACGCCCTGGTCTCGGAACGCGGCTAGGCCCAGGTCTTCCCGGCCGACGCCACCAGGCCGACGCCACCAGGCCGACGCCACCAGGCCGACGCCACCAGGCCGACGCCACCAGGCCGACGCCACCAGGCCGACGCCACCCGGGCGGCGAGCCACGGCGGTCCTGCCGCCGGCCGGCCCGCCGCCCGGGCACCTGCGCGCCGCCGCGATCCCGGCCTGAACTGGGGCTCCCCCGATCCCACCCGCATCGCCGCAGATCTGCGGGCTGTGGTGCGCCGGAGCCCGCGGCCAGGCAACGTGGCCGCGAACGAACGGCCCCGGCCGGCATCACCGGGTTTTGTGCGGGAGCGAGTGCTTCGTGAACCGGATGTCCTCTTCCTTGTATCCCAGGGAGGTGTAGAGGCCCCGGGCCGGGTGGTTGGCGGCGCCGGTCTCCAGCGTGATGCAGGCCAGCCCCCGCCCGGCCGCCCAGTTTTCCGCCGCAGCCATCAGCCTGGTCGCGATGCCGCGCCGCTGCATCGCGGCGTGCACGACCAGCCAGCCGACGTAGGCCTCGCGCTGGCCGGTGAAGTCGATGCGCTCGCTGACCGTCACCACGCCGACGATCCGCGTGCCGACGGCGGCGACGAACACCGCGCGCCCCGGCGCCCGGAACGCGTCGATCGATGTCCGGATCGCGGTCCGGATCGAGCGCAGCATGTCGGCCGGGTCCCGCCAGGGGGCGATTCCCTCGGTCAGCCTTGGCGCTAACTGCATCACCGGGTCGCGATCCCCAGGGCGGTAGGAACGGATGCGTATCGCCGGCTGAGGTGGCATGCGGCGAGTGTGGCACGAAAAGCTACCGGTATAAATCACCCATACCGTTTGGGTGTGTTGCCAGGGACCCGGCAAAGTCGTATTCATGCGGCTTGAAGCAGTTTGAGCGTCCGCTGGGGGTCGCGGGCGTGATGGCGGTTGGCGGCGGCGATATTCGCATGGCCGTCCAGGCGCAGGACGCTGATCGACAGGCTGCGCAGCGAGGCCATGATGCGAGGCGCGTTTCCTGTCCTGACCAGTGATTTGTCCTCCTGATAGGTCACGTCGCGGACCCAGTGAAGACGGTTTTTCTATCTCCCAGTGCCCGGACCCAGGCGGCCAGGGTGGCCGGATCCGCGTCGTGGTCGCTGGTGATCAGGTAGACGGCCTCGACGGTCTTTTTGCCGTTCACGGTGACGGTCCGGCGGAGCTGCGCGACCTGGGCGGCGCCGTCGAAGCCGGTCCAGGCCGGCGCGAGCGCCGCCTTGATCGTGCGCCGGGCACGGCGGCCGTGGCCGGTGCTCACG
>Ga0335075_10010783_pt1 | contig 13859 bp, 10 predicted proteins | sample Lox_Sample_24_FD_206723 | JGI IMG/M metagenome (GOLD analysis project Ga0335075, IMG submission 206723) | Soil microbial communities from Loxahatchee National Wildlife Refuge, Florida, United States - Lox_Sample_2.4 | ecosystem: Environmental > Terrestrial > Soil > Wetlands | place: USA...
GGGGCTTCCGCGGCAGGAGTCTGGTCGGTGGCTTGCCCCGGCGGGGTGAACCGGTACGCAGCCGCCAGCAGCGCCGTCCGGAACGCCTCGTAGTGCCGGTCGCGAACCCCGAACTTGCGGTGCGCGCGGCCCAGTTCCGCGAGGTAGCCGTCGAGCCCGTCATCCTGCGTCACGACGATCCGGTACAACGCTCGGTAAAAGCGATGTCGCTGACCGTCCATCGCCGCCGGGAACATCGCGCTGATCTCTGGCTCGGCGGCGAAGAGGCGGCCGTAGAAATACGTCATCGCCAAGTCAGAAACCGGCTCGGTCAGGAAGAATGGCGGTGTGGCCGGGGCGGGATTCGCTGACCCGTCTGACGGTTGCGGCGTCACAGCGCACAGTGTTGCACTCAGCGCAGAGCGTTACAAGAGCGTGCCGGATTGGTCGCGCGTCGAGACGGGGAATGGCGAGGAGGACTGTATGGGCCGCCCGATCATTGGTATCACCAGCGAGCTTGAGGCGGCCCGCTGGGGGGACTGGCTCCGTGAGGCCGTGGTCTCGCCAGTCACCTACACCCGGGCCGTGGAGCGGGCCGGGGGAGCGCCCGTGCTGCTTCCGCCGGTGCCGCCGGATTCGGTGGCCGCCCTGGTGGGCCGCCTCGACGGGGTTGTCTTCACCGGGGGCCGGGACGTGGACCCCGCGCTGTACGAGCAGCAGCGGCTGGACGAGACCGACATACCCGAGCACCGCCGGGACCGGTTCGAGATCCTGCTGATGCGCGCCGTGATCGAGGCTGGCCTGCCCTTCCTCGCGATTGGCCGGGGCCTGCACGTGCTCACGGTGGCGCGCGGCGGCTCGCTTCGCCAGGACCTGCCCGCTCATCGGCAGGACCGGGTCCGTTACCTGCCGCACGACGTGGTCCTGGCCGAGGGCAGCGTGCTCGCCCGCCTGTTCGGCGGCAAGGTCCAGGTGCCGGCGGCGCACCACCAGGCGCCGGACCGGCTCCCTGACGGCCTGACCCTGGTGGGCTGGTCGCCGGAGGACGAAGTGGTGGAGGCCCTCGAGGTGGCCGGCCACCGGTTCGGCGTCGGCGTGCACTGGCACCCGGAGGAAGGCGACGACCCGCGCCTGCTCGCCGCCCTGATCGAGGCGGCGGCCGAACCGCGGCGCGACCAGCCCAAGCGCCAGGAATCTCAGCAGCCCCAGCAGGCTAAGAAGCCCCCGGCCCCGAAGCCGAAGACAGCCGCCCGCACCCGCTAACCCGCGCCGCCGCCCCCATCTTCGTATCGGTTCCGACCATTCCCACCATCTCCCTATCGGTTTCCGATGGATCGCGGCCTGATAACAGCAAGCCCGCAGACCGGCTGCATGGCCCATACACCCGGCTATTACCGGCTCCATGGGCCATACAGCCGCGACCCGCCGCGGATAACAGCAAGAAGCCGGGACCGTCGCTGACGCGGAGTGCCCGCCGCCGACGGTGGGTGCTGATAACAGCAAGAAGCGGCCGCGCCGTCGCCTGCCACCGGGGGTGAAAGTGCCATTACTACGCCTATAGCCGTAGGAGCGGCACTTTCACTCGGCCATGCGTGGCGCGCTAGCGTGATAACAGCAAGAGGCGGCGGCGGCGCTGGCGTGGGGTCGGGCGGCCGCCGCGAGGGGTGGGGCTAGAGGGGCGGGACGTAGCTGCTGAACCAGTGGGTGTGGAGCCAGTCGATGGCTGACGTCCATGCGCCGGTGACTTCGAGGATGCCGACGACGACCAGGAACGCGCCACCGATCCGGCTTACCATCCGCGCGTTGCGGCGGAAGAAGCCGAGCACGTTCACCGCCCGCTGGAAGGCCGCGGCGACGATCAGGAACGGGACGCCGAGGCCGAGCCCGTACACGAACGCGAGGAACGCGCCGCGGGCGGCGGTGCCTGACGACGCCGACAGCGTCAGCACCGCGGTCAGCGTCGGGCCGATGCACGGCGACCAGCCGAAGCCGAACATCACGCCGAGCAGCGGCGCGCCGGCCAGCCCGGCCCGCGGCCGCGCCGACGGGCGGAAGATCCGGCCGGCGAAGCTGAACCGGTCGAACGCCCCGGCGAACATCAGGCCGAGCACGATCGTGATCGCTCCGAGGACCTGGGTCAGCCCCGTGTCGTGCGTGCGGAGCAGCTGGCCGAGACCGCCCACCGCGAGTCCGTAGACCGCGAAGACGGCGGAGAACCCGACGATGAACAGCGCCGTCCCCGCGACCGCCCGGCCTTTCGCCGACGTGGCCGGTTCCCGGGGCGCCGCGACCGTCGCGGTCGTGACACCGCCGCCTGCCTCGCCCGCGCCCTCGACGGCGACCGCGACGGCGGCGGTCCCGGCAGTGGCAGTCGCGGCGTCCGTCTTGCGGTCCGCTCCGGCACCGGACATGCCGGTGATATAGGACAGGTAGCCGGGCACGAGCGGCAGGCAGCAGGGGGACAGGAACGTGACGGCGCCGGCCGCCGCGGCGACCGGTATCGCCAGGATCAGCGGCCCGGTGGAGACCAGGTGCTCGACGCTCATCCTTGCCGCTTGCCGAGGATCACCAGGATGGCGGCGTAGCACAGCATCGCGATCGCGGTGCCGATCGCCATGCCGAGCGAGGCGCCGTTGTCCCCGTTGTGCGCGAACGCGGACCCGTCGCCGGCGGCCGCGAGTATCGCGAGCAGGGCGACGATGGACGAGGCGAGCACGGCCCGCGCCCCGGCCCTGGCCTGCACCGCGCGGAACACCAGCACGGCGGCCACGATGATCAGCAGGATCCCGAGTATGACGTGGATCGCGAGCAGCGGGCTCGAGAACAGGCCGACGGACTTCTTCGAGGTCGGCGCGGTGCCGTAGAGGTTGTACGCGGTCCCGAGCACGAACTGGAGAATCAGCATCGTCAGGGCGCCGAAGCTCGCCATGCGGACTCGCTCGAGCCGCGCGACCTGCTCGGAGCCTGCGTGGCGTTCGGTCAGCGTAGACATGCCCCCCAGTATGACTGACATGCACCAGTGCGCGCCCGAGCCGGGTCCGATAGCCGATATCGTTACCGGTGTGAATTCGGTCGCTGTCAAGCCCCCGGGGACTCGCCTGCTCAAAGGCGGGATCATCGCGTTCGTCGCTGTCGTCGTCAGCTGGGTGATCTACGACGTGGTCAGCGGCAGGACGGGCGCTCTCGACCCGGTGGACCTGACCGTGTACCGGGACGGCGGGCTGATCGTCCGGCACGTCCAGCCGTACTACAACCCGCACGCGTATGCGCCGCTCTACGACTGGGGCGGGTACAGCTCGCTGGCGCTGAAGTTCACCTACACGCCGTTCGCCGCGATCGCGTTCGCGGTGATCTCCTTCATCCCGATGAAGGCGCTGGAAGTGCTGTCGGTCATCGTGAACGTCGCGTCACTGCTGGTGGCGCTGTGGTTCACGTTCCGGGCCCTCGGCTACTCCGACCGCCGGGTCCGGCTCGGCGCGACGCTGCTCGCCGCGGCGGTGACGTTCTGGCTCCAGCCGGTGGTGCGGACGATTTACCTCGGCCAGATCAACCTGATCCTGATGGCGGGGATCATCTGGGACCTGACCCAGCCGGAGTTCACCAAGAACGGGAAGCGGCGCTGGTGGGCGGGGGCCGTCACCGGGATCGCCGCGGGCATCAAGCTCGTGCCGCTGATCTTCATCCCCTACCTGGTGCTCACGAAGAGGTTCAGGGAGGCGGCCATGACCGTGGCCGGCTTCCTCGTGACCGTGCTTATCGGGTTCGCCATCCTGCCGCACGACTCGTCCAAGTGGTGGCTGCACGGGATGGTGTTCTCCGACGGCAACCGGACCGGGTTCACCGGCTGGGCGGGCAACCAGTCGCTGCGCGGGCTGATCACCCGGCTGAGCGGATCCATCGACGCGGGCACCAAGCCGTGGCTCGTGGCCGCCGCGGTCGCCGTCGTCCTCGGCATCGTGGCGGCGGCGCTGATCGACCGCGCCGGCCACCGGATGGTCGCCATTCTGGTGGCCTCGCTGACCGGCCTGCTCGCCTCGCCGATCAGCTGGGACCACCACTGGGTGTGGGTCGCCCCCGGCCTCGCGGTGACCGGGCACTACGCGATCCGCGCCTGGAAGGCCAGGGAGAAGTGGCGGGCGCGCTGGGTCGCCCTGATCGGCATTGGCATCATCTTCGTGTACGCCGCCTGGCCGGACGCGCTGTGGGAGCACGACCGCAACCTCGGCAAGTTCTCGCTCGGCTTCTTGTGGGCGCAGAAGAACACCAGCCCGCGGGAGTTCAGCCTGTACGGCGACCAGCCCCAGTACGTGGAGTACCACTGGCACGGCTTCCAGCTGCTGTGGGGCAACATCTACATCCTGTTCGGCATGGCCATGCTGCTGGTCCTGTGCGGTATCGCCTTCAAGCTCAGGCATACGGTCCCCGCCCGGCCGGACGCCGAGCCGTCCGAACTCCCCGCCTCCGTTCCGGCGTCGTAACCCCCGGCCAGATGCGTTACCTCGCCGCGGTGACGCTCGCCGTAGCCGTGGTGTTCGGCGCCGGCCTCTTCGGGGCTGGCCCCGCTACCATGGGGCAGGCGCGCGCGGCCACCGCGGCGTCACCCGTGCCCGTCGTCCCGCCGCCCGGCCCCGCCACGCTGCGCCAGGACGCCGCGGGGACCTGGACGACGGATCTGTACCTGGACACCGCCGCGCTCTGCGGCGACACGTTCGACCTGGTGACCGGCGCCCCGGCCACCGGCACCCGCGCAACGACGGTCACGTACGACGGCTCGGCCACCGCGCCGTGCGGCGCGGGCGCGGGCTCTGGGGCGGCGCCGGGCGGTGCGGTGACCGAGGTCGACGCGACGTTCCCCGCGCTCCCCGACGGCACCGTCCCGCTGAGCGCCACGCTGGTCGTGACGCCGTCCGCGGCCGCGCTCGCCGCGGGCGCGGACCCGGTGGAGGTCGCGCTGACCGTGCGCCGTGACGTGTCCGCCGCGCAGTACCTGTGGATCCCGCTGGGCTGCGGCGTCGGGCTCGCCGTCTTGCTCATCGTGCTCACCATGCTGATCGGCGTGCCGCGGCCTGACGGCAAGACCGTCCACACGCACCGGGTCAAGTTCTGGCGAATGCCGCTGTACGCGTCCTCCGCGTGGACGTTCGGCGACAGCTGGGTCACGAACATCACCGCGCTGGGCACGCTGATCGGCACCCTGCTGACCGCGACCAGCGGCGTCGCGTCCCTGCTGCCAGGCGTCGACCCGCCCCGGTTCAGCCTGCTGCTCGTCATGGCGGGCGGCTTCGCGGTGATCGCGCCGGTTGTCTTCGGCTTGCTGAACTACCGGTTCGGCAGGCAGAACCCGCAGGGCGCCGGGATCGTGGCGATCCGCCTGCCGCGGCCGGACGGGGACGTCACGGTCGGGATGAACGTCGGCGGCAGCGTCGCCGTGCCGGGCGGCGCCGAACTGGACGGCAACCGGACGCTCAGTCCCGGCACCACCCTCAACATTCCGGTCGGAACGGTGGTCACGGTGTCGGGGGAGAACGCCGCCACGGACGACGGCCAGATCCTGGTACTGCAAAGCAGCAACGAGATCGCGATTCCCCCCGCGCTGCGGGTCACGCTCACCCCCGCGGTCATCGTCCCGTCGAGCGCGGTCCAGGCCCCGCCGCCTGCCGAGGACGCTCAGCCCGCCGAGGACACCAGGCCCGCGGACCTGGGCCTGGTGAGCCGCCTGCTGGCGCTCGTCTGGCCCGACGAAGACAAGCCGGCGACCGACACCGCCTGGGGTGCGGCGACGGACACGGCGGCGCCCCCGCCGCCGGGGCCGGCGACCGTGAGCAGCCTGACCGCGCCGGAAGGGGCCACGCTCACATTCGTCGGGCGGGCGAGCGTCACCCTGCCCGCGGGCGCCACCGTCGGCGCCGTCGGCGAGACGGTGCGTCCGGCGGCCGACGAGAACCCGGCGGCACCGCCGCCCGATCCGCACAGCATCGGGCTGTCCGAGCCGCAAACGTTCATCCTGCCGTCGGCCGGCGAGGTCGTCTCGCAGATGCGGTCCATGCTGCTGGCGTCGTGCTTCACGATGTTCGGCATCGGCGCCAACCTGGGCATCGTCGGCTGGGTGATCGGCTACGACCTGTCCGCCGCGGCGCCGTGGGTGCACATCACGGTCCTGACCGTCGCGGCTCTCGCCGCGCTGATCATCGCCCTGTACGGGGTGTTCGCGATCCGGGCGCTCGCCGACTCCCGGGACGGGTCGGTGCTCAGCGGCCGCCGCGGCGCCGCCTTCATGCTGTAGCCCGGCATGCCCCGCTCACCGGCATACTGGGCAGCATGGCGAGCATGAACGACGCCGTCGCCGGGCTGCTGCGGGAGTACGCGGAGCTGCTGGCCATCACCGGCGGCGACCCGTTCCGGGCGCGGAACTACGAGAAGGCCGCCAAGGCGGTCGCCGGCTACCCGGCCGACATCGCGGGCGTGCCCGACGCCGCGCTGACGACGATCCCGGGCGTCGGCAAGTCGATCGCCGCCAAGGTCGCCGAGTTCAAGCGCACGGGCACCATCAAAGCCCTCGAGGAGCTGCGGGCCACGATCCCGCCCGGCGTTCGCGAGCTCACCCGCGTCCCCGGACTCGGTCCCAAGCGCGCCCTCCAGCTCAGCAAGGACCTCGGCATCGCCACCGTCAGCGACCTCCAGGCCGCGATCAACGAGGGCAAGCTGCGGAACCTCGCCGGGTTCGGCCCCAAGAGCGAGGAACGCATCCTGCGCGGCCTGTCGGTCATGACCAGCGACCGGGTACTGCTCAACGTCGCGATGGACACGGCCACCGGGATCGTGGACGCGCTCACCCGGCACACCGACCGGGTCGGCTACGCGGGCTCGCTGCGCCGGTGGCGGGAGACGATCGGTGACGTCGACGTCCTCGCCACCGCGACCGGCGACACCCACGCGGCGGCGATCATGGACGCGTTCCGGGACCTGGGGGACGAGATCATCGTCTCCGGACCGACCAAGACCTCGATCAGAGCCGGCAACGGCCTCCAGGTCGACCTGCGCGTCGTCACGACGGACTGCTGGGGCGCCGCCCTGCAGTACTTCACCGGCTCGCAGGCGCACAACGTCGCCACCCGCGCCATCGCGGTCCGCAAAGGACTCAAGCTGTCGGAGTACGGGCTGTTCCGGGGCGAGGAGCTGATCGCTTCCGCCACCGAAGAGGACGTCTACGGCGCCCTGGGCATGGAATGGGTGCCACCGCCGATGCGCGAGGACACCGGGGAAGTCGAAGCGGGAGTCAAAAGACAGATACCAGCGCTCGTTCAGGAAAAAGAAATACGCGGCGACCTGCACACGCACACCAACCTGACCGACGGCGTCGCGTCGCTCGAGGACATGATCAAGGCGGCGGAGGCCAGGGGGTACGCGTACTACGCGGTCACCGACCACGCGCCGAACCTGGTCATGCAGCGGATGACCGACGAGAAGATGCTGGCGCAGCGCGAGCGGCTGGCCGCGATCACGTCCAGCATGGTGCTGCTGCACGGCACCGAGCTGAACATCGCGCCGGACGGCTCGGTGGACTGGGGCGCGGACTTCCTGGCCGGCTTCGACATGTGCGTGGCGTCCGTCCACTCGCATTTCGACCAGGACCGCCGGGACATGACCAGGCGGTTCATCACGGCGTGCGAGAACCCGTACGTGAACGTCATCGGCCACCCGCTCACCCGCAAGATCGGCCGCCGCCCGCCGGTCGACGTCGACTTGGCCGAGCTCTTCAACGCGTGCGCGCGCACCGGGACCGCGCTCGAGGTCAACGCCTCGCCCGCGCGGCTCGACCTGCCTGGCGACTACATCAGGCAGGCCAGGGACGCGGGCGTGAAGTTCGCCATCGACACCGACGCGCACGCGATCGGCGACCTCGCCAACCTGCGATACGGGGTCGGCACGGCGCAGCGCGGCTGGCTGACCGCCGACGACGTGATCAACACATGGCCACTGGAAAAACTCTCGGAGTTCCTTCGCAAGGGACGTTAGACCTGAAGGTTACTCGTGAGTAATATAGAGTCCGCAGGCGGTCAACCTCTGAAGGAGCAGCCAACATGCGGGCACGCGATGTGGTCTTCGTCGACGGCGTCCGGACGCCGTTCGGGAAGTCAGGTCCCAAGGGCATCTACGCCGAGACCCGGGCCGACGACCTGGTAATCCGGGTCATCAGGGAACTGCTGCGGCGGAACCCGAACCTGCCGCCAGAGCGGGTCGGCGAGGTCGCGATCGCGGCCACCACGCAGATCGGCGACCAGGGGCTGACGATCGGCCGCAGCGCCGCCATCCTCGCGGGCCTGCCGGTGACCGTGCCCGGCTTCGCGATCGACCGGATGTGCGCCGGGGCGATGACCGCGGTGACCACGGTGGCCGGCGAGGTCGCGCTTGGCGCCGCCGACGTCGCGATCGCGGGCGGCGTCGAGCACATGGGCCGCCACCCGATGGGCGAGGCCGTCGACCCGAACCCGCGGTTCGTATCCGAGCAGATCGTCGACGAGTCCGCGCTGTTCATGGGCATGACCGCGGAAAACCTGCACGACCGGTACCCGTCGATCACCAAGGACCGCGCCGACGCGTACTCGCTGGCCAGCCAGCAGAAGGTCGCCGCCGCCTACGAGGCGGGCGAGATCCAGCCCGACCTGGTGCCGATGGCGATCCGCACGAAGGAGCTCGGCTGGGGCTGGGCGACCGTCGATGAGCCGCCCCGCCCGCAGACGACGCTCGAGGGCCTCGCCACGCTGAAGACCCCGTTCCGCCCGCACGGCCGGATCACCGCCGGCAACTCCAGCGGCATCAACGACGGCGCGACCGGCTGCGTGATCGCCGCGGAGGACGTGGCGGCCGAGCTCGGCCTGACCGCGAAGATGCGGCTGGTCGACTTCCAGTTCGCCGGCGTCGAGCCCGAGGTGATGGGCATCGGGCCGGTCCCCGCCACCGAGAAGCTGCTCGCCCGCAACAGCCTCACGATGGACGACATCGGCCTCATCGAGATCAACGAGGCGTTCGCGGTGCAGGTGCTCGCGTTCCTCGACCACTTCAAGATCGACGACTCCGATCCCCGCGTTAACCCCTGGGGCGGCGCGATCGCGATCGGGCACCCGCTCGCCTCCTCCGGCGTGCGGCTGATGATCCAGCTCGCCCGGCAGCTCGCCGCCCGGCCCGATGTCCGGTACGGGCTGACGACGATGTGCGTGGGCATGGGCATGGGCGGCACGGTTCTGTGGGAGAGGATCTGAAATGAGCATTCCGAACGTACGCGGGCTTCTCCCTGCCGAATCCGAGCTTCCGGATGAGGTGGTGACCCGCGCGATCGTCCGTGACGTCGACCTCGGTGCTGTCGTCCCGGGCGGGGGCGCGGGCGTGCTCGCGCTAATCACGCTGGACAACGGGCACGACCACACCAAGCCGAACACGTTCGGCATTCGCGGCCTGCTGTCGCTGAACGCCGCGCTCGACGCGATCGAGGAGCGGGTCGGGCGCGGCGAGATCGCCGCCGTCGGGGTCACCGGGAAGCCGTTCATCCTCGGCGCGGGCGCCGACCTGGACGGCGCGGCGGCGGCTCTCGCGACCGCCGGCGTGGATCCGGCGGAGGCCCGGGAACGGGCACTGGCGATCGCGTCCCTTGGCCACGCGGTGTTCCGGCGGCTGGGGGAGCTCGGCGTCCCGTCGTTCGGATTCATCAACGGCGTGGCGCTCGGCGGCGGCCTGGAGGTGGCCCTGCACTGCACGTACCGGACGATCTCCTCCGGCGTGCCGATGGTCGCGCTGCCCGAGTGCTTCCTCGGCCTGGTGCCCGGCTGGGGCGGCGCCTACCTGCTGCCGCGGCTGATCGGGCCCGCGCCGGCGCTGACGGTGATCGTCGAGAACGCGCTGTCGCAGAACAAGATGCTGCGCGGCCCGGAGGCGTTCTCGCTGGGGATCGCGGACGCGATGTTCGAGCCGGCCGACTTCCTCGAGGAGTCGCTGCGGTGGGCCGCGCGGGTGCTGACCGGGTCGGTCGTCGTTTCCCGTGGTGAGCTGGTACCTGCCGCGGAGTGGGACGCCGCGGTGGCGGCCGCGCGGTTCTTCGTGGACGGCAAGCTGCACGGCGCGGCGCCCGCGCCCTACCGGGCGCTGGACCTGGTGGCCGCGGCGCGGACCGCGACCCGCGACGAGGCGTTCGCCGCCGAGGACGAGGCCCTCGCGGACCTGCTGCTGTCCGACGAGCTGCGCGCCGGGCTGTACGCCTTCGACCTCGTGCAGAAGCGCGCGCGGCGCCCGGCCGGGGCGCCGGACAAGTCGCTGGCCCGGCCGGTGACGAAGGTCGGCGTCGTCGGCGCGGGCCTGATGGCCGCGCAGATCGCGTTGCTGTTCGTGCGGCGGCTGCAGGTTCCCGTGGTGATGACCGACCTGGACCAGGCCCGGGTGGACTCCGGGGTTTCATATGTGCACGCGGAGATCGACAAGCTGTTGTCGCGGGGGCGGCTGTCCGCCGACGCGGCCAGCCGGCAGAAGGCGCTGATCACCGGGTCCGTGTCCAAGGACGGCTTCGCCGACGCGGACTTCGTGATCGAGGCCGTCTTCGAGGAGCTCGCTGTCAAGCAGCGGGTGTTCGCCGAGGTCGAGGCCATCGTCTCGCCGGAGTGCGTGCTCGCCACGAACACGTCGTCGCTGTCGGTTTCCGCGATGGCGTCCGGGCTGGCGCACCCGTCGCGGGTGGTCGGCTTCCACTTCTTCAACCCGGTCGCGGTGCTGCCGCTCGTGGAGGTCGTGCGGGGCGCGCCGACCGGCGACGCCGCGGTGGCGACCGCGCTTGCCGTTGGCAAGGCGCTCAAGAAGAACTGCGTGATCGTGGGGGACCAGCCCGCGTTCGTGGTGAACCGGCTGCTCACCCGGTTCCTCGGGGAGATCACCCGCACGGTTGACGAGGGCACCTCGTTCGAGGTCGCCGAACACGCCGCCGATCCCCTCGGCCTGCCCATGACCCCGTTCCTGCTGCTCCAGCTGGTCGGGCCGGCGATCGCGCTGCACGTCGCGGAGACCCTGCACGAGGCGTTCCCCGACCGGTTCCTGGTCTCGCCGAAGCTGCGGGCGCTCGCCTCGTCGGGGAAGACGTCGGTGTACTTGCCAGACTTCTCCGTCGATCCCGAGGTGCTCGCCGTGCTCGGCGGCGGCGACCACCCGTCGACCGGTCCCGAGGTGTTGTCGCGGGCGCTGGAAGGCCTGGCGCAGGAGATCCGGATCATGCTCGACGAGGGCGTCGTCGCCGCCCCCGAGGACATCGACCTGTGCATGATCCTCGGCGCGGGCTGGCCGTTCCACCTCGGCGGCATCACTCCCTACCTGGACAGGACCGGGATCGCGGCGAAGGTCAACGGGGCGCCGTTCCGCTCCTAGGACGGGTGTCCGCCAGCCGAACGTGGAACTAAGATCTCCACGGGAGGCTTTGCGGATGGTGGACATCTGGCTGCATGATTCGACGCGCCTCGCCAAGGCCGCGCTGATCGACACCACGGCGCCGAACGCGGCCCGCGTCGCCGACGCCCTGAGCGGCGGGCGGGACAACTTCGAGGCCGACCGCCGGGCCGTCCGCGCGCTCGAGGCCGCCGCGCCCTACGGGGCGATCTTCGCCGCGGCCCGCGCCTTCCATGAGCGCGCGGTGCACTATCTGGTCGCCGAGGCCGGGATCAGGCAGTTCCTCGACATCGGTACCAGCGCGACCATGACGGGCGGCACCCATGAGATCGCGCAGTCACTGGCGCCGGAGTGCCGCGTCGCGTACGTGGACAGCGACCCGATGGTGCTGGCGCACGCCCGGGCACTGCTGACGTCCGCCCCCGACGGCGCGGTGGCGGTGGTGGACGCGGACGTGACCCATCCGCTCGCGATGTTCGCGGGGGCCGCCGAGATCCTGGACTTCAGCCGGCCGGTCGCGATACTGCTGATGGCCACGCTCGGGTACACCCTCGGGGACGCCTCGGCGGCCGAGATCCTGCTGTCGCTAGCCGGGGCCGTGCCGGCCGGCAGTCACGTGGCGCTCTACCACCAGGCGAGCGACCTGGACCCGGCGATGGCCGTGGCGGCGCACCGGTGGAACGCGATGTCCCGGCGGAAGATCACGCTCCGGTCCCGCGTGCAACTGACCCGGCTGCTGGCCGGGCTCGACCTGGTCCCGCCCGGCCTCGTCTTGGTGACCGACTGGCGCCCGGCCCTGGACGACCCCCGCTTCGAGCGCCCCGTGCCCGTGTACGGCGCCGTCGCCCGCAAACCCTAGGCAACTGGGCGCGGCTCCAACCACCTAGGCGACATTTTTGGGCTTCCGGGTAAGCGCTTTCGCACGTGCACTCCGTACGCTTGGAGGTGAGCGGGGAGTTCAGTCGAAGGGGGCTTTTCTGGTTCCTTTTGCTCTGGTTCCTTTTTGCGGGGGAGGCTTGGGGATGACGGATCGCTGGCGGCAGGATTCCACGCGCCGCGCCAAGGCGGCGCTGATCGACACTCAGGTGGCCAATCCGGCGCGCGTCGGCGACCACCTCAGTGGCGGCCATAACAATTTCGAGGCGGACCGCCGAGCGTCACGTGTGATGATCGCGACGTCCCCGGTCGTCGCCGCGGTCGTTCCGGCGATGCGCGCCTTTCACCAGCGCGCGGTGCGTTACCTGGTGGCGGAGGCGGGGATCAGGCAGTTCCTCGACATCGGCACCAGGCTGGAGATGTACGGCAACACCCACGACATCGCCCAGTCGCTCGCCACGGAGTGCCGCATCGTGTACGTGGCCAGCGATCCGATGGTCCTGTCGCACGCCCGGTCGCTGGCGATCTCCACCACCGACGGCGCGGTGGCCGTGGTCGAGGCAAACGTCGGCGATCCCGCCGCGATCCTCCCGCGCGCGGCCAGGACCCTGGACCTGAGCAGGCCGGTCGCCATCCTGCTGATGGCCACGCTCGCGTTCGTCCTCGAGGACGAGGCGGCGGCCGAGATGATGCGGTCGCTGATCGGGGCGGTGCCCGCCGGCAGCCATGTCGCGCTCCTCCACCAGGGCAGCGACCTCGGGCCTGAGATCGTCGTGGCGACGCAGCAGTGGAACATGATGTCCGACCGGCAGATCACTATCCGTTCTCGCGAGCAGCTCGCCAAGCTAGTGGCAGACCTCGACCCGGTCCCGCCGGGCCTCGTGCCGATCAGCGAATGGCGTCCGGAAATCAGCGACCCGCCCGTCGAACAGACCGTCCCGGTATACGGTGTGGTCGCCCGCAAACGGTGACCATCTGAGCGCCAATCTGAACGTTATCTGAACTCGGAATTAGGATTTCCGGGCGATACAAACGTGTGCGGCTTCCGTACCCTGGAGAACACGGGAGCGGAGGACACGTGGGGGGAGACCTTCGACAGAAGGGCGTGTTCTGTTGGCGGACAGCTGGGTGCGTGCTGCGACGCGCCGTGCCAAGGCGGCACTGATCGACATCACGATGCCGAACGCGGCCCGCGTCGGCGACTTCTTGGAGGGCGGCAAGGACAACTTCGAGGCCGACCGGCGGGCCGTCCGGACGCTGGTCGCGGCCGGGCCGGTCACGGCTACCATCGCTCCCGCGCTGCGCGCCTTCCACGAGCGGACGCTGCGCTACCTGGTCGCGGATGCGGGGGTCAGGCAATTTCTCGACACCGGCACTGGCCTGGCCCTGACGGGCAACACCCATCAGGTGGCGCAGTCGCTGGCGCCGGAGTGCCGCGTCGTGTACGCGGACGACGACCCCATGGTGCTGGCGCACCTACGGGCGCTGCAGGCGTCAGCGCCCCAGTTCGCGGTCGCCTCGGTGGACGCGGACCTGACCGATCCGCTCGCGATCCTCAGCGGCGCGGCCGAGGTCCTGGACTTCCG